>Ga0180433_10000125_pt1 | contig 126030 bp, 159 predicted proteins | sample SS_ome_8_FD_132980 | JGI IMG/M metagenome (GOLD analysis project Ga0180433, IMG submission 132980) | Hypersaline lake sediment archaeal communities from the Salton Sea, California, USA - SS_1_D_1 metaG | ecosystem: Environmental > Aquatic > Non-marine Saline and Alkaline > Hypersaline >... | reverse complement strand
GGCGGCAGGGAGTGGCGGGTGGACGGCAAGCGCCACCGCGACGGCGGCCTTCCAGCGGTGGAGTGGGCGGACGGCAACAGGGAGTGGTACGTCGACGGGAGGCTCCATCGCGACGGCGGCCTTCCGGCGCTGGAGCGGGCGAGCGGCTCCAAGCAGTGGTGGGTCGACGGGAGGCTCCACCGCGACGGCGGCCTGCCGGCGGTGGAGTGGGCGAGCGGCTACAAGGAGTGGTATGTCGACGGGAAGAGGGTGAAATGATGGACCTAGATTTAACGAATTCGTCATCCCGATAGGAACAAAAATACGAAGGGAGTGAGACATGGACGCCGAGAGACGAAAGTTCCTTGTGGTTGGCGGCGGCCTCGTGGTCACGCTCCTCGCCGGAGACGCAAGGGCAACGGGTTCCTTTGATGATGGAAATCGTAGAGGGGAATACAGGAGAAACAAAAGACAGCGGACGACAAGAAAGAGAAGGATACGACGATGACTGACGGTGAGAAAAAGATGGTAGAGGCAATTAGGAGCCACAAGCTTATCGACCCCGATACTGATAGTGGTCATCTTCCACCTCCTCTTTCTCATCTTTTAAAGAAGAAGGACAAACCTCGATGCATGAGAAGATGATACGCTCCTTCTCCTACGAGGCGAACGGGGAGAGAAAACAGCGATACGTCATGGAACTGTTCAACGACACGGACAGACAGCTCCTCCACTGCATAGACCTGGACGTGTTAACGAAGGCGGAGATGTTCCTCCTCATCAGAGCATCCATGAACAGGAGAGAGGAGACGCCGAGGGAGTTCTACGAGACGTTCGTGAGGACTTTCATCTCATACACCCGCAGTTACAGGACGTTCAGAACGGACAGGATTGAAGCATAAACAGAGAGGAAAGAAGATGAGATTTACCTGTGGCAGATGCGGCGCGCCCATGATACCGGGTGTGATGTCCGATGGATGGTGTTCGGCCGAGTGCGACCTGAGGAAGGAGAAAGCGGAAGACACGGACTACGTCGAGCTGATACATGTGCCCGTTTTTTGGTATGATAAGTACGTCATCGACGGAGTGAATACCGTTGAGGGCGTAATTATCGCCATCAGCTATGATGATGAGAACGCGGCGGCCTCTTACAATGAAGATTACTTCATCGTGAGAGTGCAGAGGAAGTTCGTCTGCGGTGAGTATCGATCACGATACAGCCCATTCGGATTGTACGTTCACATCCGTGAGGGCGCGCCCATGCAGGTCATAAAAAGAATGAAGGCAGGCACGTGATGAACGAATGCATCGACCACGACGAGCTCTTCATGAGAGACCTGACGGCATACAGCATGCTGCTTGCGTTCCTCAGGGAATGGCGTGAGGAGGTGGTGGAGGAGGACGCCGAACCGAGGGACTTCGTGTTCCTAAAGGTTGAGGACTGCTGGGAGCTTTGGATGAGGACAGACGGAGGCTGCGTCCCGGCCGACGTCATGTATGTCCCGAACGAGGGATGGGACTGGCTCTAGAAAAGGAACTCATGGACGAAACAAAAAAAGAATATCTGTTTGACGTGCTGTGCCAGATTTACGCACTCGAGAAAGGTGCTACGTTAATCAGAAAAATGTTGCGAGACAAAGAGAAAGTAGATGATGACATAATTTTTTCTATGCTCGACGCGATAGCTGATACGAACAAGAGCACGACGACAGTCGTATTGAGCGTCCTCAAAGAAATGGGTGGCAATCTCAACGTCATTGTAACCGAGGTCAGTGAGAAAATGGAGGCGATGACCTTGGCAATTTTGTCACGCGTAAATGAGAACAACTGATGAACGACTACGACGCCGCGTGGTCGGAGCTGAAGGCAGACATCAAGGCAGACATCGATGACTGGCTAGAACTGACGACGGGTGACGAGAGCCACGACGCCATCAGCACTCTTCGTCACATCCAAAACATCATGAAAGCACTTGAAGTGAAGCACGGACTGAAGGACTGACGGTCTCTTTCTCTGCACACCGCGCTCGAGTTGAGGTTCGAGCGCGGGATGAAGAGAAAAGGAGAACACATGAACGTCTATACGAATTGCTACCTCACGAAGCCTGAAGACCTGATGCTCAATGTCTTCGATGGTTACGACAGGCTCGAAGAATTGAATTGGCTGCACACAGCTCTTCGAATAATGGAACTGCCCGTCGCAGAGTGGGACGACCCCCAGCCCGTGAGCGGGGAGTTCGAGGCAAAGTGAGCTCCGCAGAGAGAAGAATAATGAATATCAGGCTTGGGTGAGAAAGATGAAAAGGAATTAACCTTTGCTTCTCCGTTGTAATCAAGATTATATCTTAGATTTATAATCTGTGGTATAATATCCTATAATAAAAATCATCCAAGAAGGAAATGCGAGTGCAGGCAATGAACACGCAGGAATTCGTGAGGATGCTGAGACAGATGTCCGAGAAGCTTGAGGACGCCGCAGACTGCATCAGCTGCAGGAAGTTGGGCACCTATGAAGTTCAGGAGTATGTCAGGAACTTCATACTGCGTGATATGAACAAGATTGTGGACGCAACTTTATCGACGAAAGGACAGTGAAGATGGGTTTCAAGGCGAGGAAGAAGCAGACAATTTGGGCGTTGCTGACAAATAACCACAGCAGCAACGACGACAACATCGAGGTGAAGGTCATCGGATGAAGATCGACCTCACCGATGAGGAGGTCGAGGCTGTGCTCTATTGCATCCACTATGCCTCCGACCATGACGACTCGTCGGAACCCGATGCGAACTTGATAGAGCGGGTGTTAAGCAAGCTGGAAGTTCCATCAGACTGCGAGTGCGGCGAGTGCAGGTTTAACAGAGGAGAGAAGAGATGAAGAACGACAACTTCATGAAGATTAATGAGCTGAACGAGAGAGACCGGACGGAGCTCATTGAGTTTCTGAATGACAATGGTGTTTCATTCCACGCCGACAATCTGCGCATTGCTAGACGCGGCGTATTCTTCGACCTGTGGATGCACAGCAGCGGCAACATCAGACCGATGTCAATTGTGTCACATCCCCGTGACGGCTGGGCGTGGGCCAGCAAATATGAGGTGAAGCAGTGAAGATAACGAAAGAGATGCTCGAGGCGAAGAATGCCTGTGAGGACCAGATCGAGCTGTTCGAGCGGACGTTCCCAAACGGCGTCGAGGTGAACGACGAGAGCGTGGCACGTGCGGTGAGCGTGGGCCTCGACGTCGTCTGGGCCGTCCGCGCTCTCAAGCTGACGATGAAGATGGAGTGGGCGGACGGCAACAGGGAGTGGTACGTCGACGGGAGGCTCCATCGCGACGGCGGCCTTCCGGCGCTGGAGCGGGCGAGCGGCTCCAAGCAGTGGTGGGTCGACGGGAGGCTCCATCGCGACGGCGGCCTCCCGGCGGTGGAATGCGTGAACGGCACCAAGGAATGGTACGTCAACGGTAAGCGTCACCGCGACGGCGGCCTCCCGGCGATGGAGTGGGCGAGCGGCTCCAAGTCGTGGTGGGTCGACGGCAAGCGTCACCGCGACGGCGGCCTCCCGGCGCTGGAATGTGCGAGCGGCATCAAGGAATGGTACATCAACGGCAAGCGTCACCGCGACGGCGGCCTCCCGGCGCTGGAGTGGCCGGACGGCGACAGAGAGTGGTATGTCGACGGGAAGAGGGTGAAGTGATGACAAAAAATTTAAAAGAACGAAAAAAGTGGGGAGAGCATACGATATGGACAGAGTTCTTGAAGAAGGAAATTGAGAACTTAAAGAATGGAGTAGTATCGGACTTCCTCATCGAAAGCCTAGAGGGTGCTTACAAGGAAACAGAGCTGAACGACGGTTTACTGTGCTCGATATGCAGTAAAAACATGGTTCCAATGGACACGAAATGGAGAAGTTCATACAAGTTTCCCGTCTGCGAAACGTGCCTGCGTGCAGCGGCCAATTATGGGTGGAGATAATGTCAGACAAAAAGGACGATTACCTGAAGTGTCCTGACTGCGGACGAAAGATGGTCATCTATTTTCAGAACCCAGTCTGCGATTACTGTGAGGAACAGATGAAACGCAAGGCAGCAGAGTGCAAGGACTGCAGTTGCGACGGCACTTGTGACGAGGACGATGACTGCTGCAAAGACAAGAAAGACAAGACCACACCAAAGAAAGACGGATGCGGCGGATGTAAGGGAGGATGTTAATGAGACGAGTGAAGGTGACGATGGAGGCGGAACCAATCGAGCTCTACATCGATGTTCCCGACGATACAGACATGGATTTGGACGGCATCCTCTACGCCATCGACTGTGACGCCGTGACCTGCGAGAGCTTCACATATGCGCTGGAAAATGTGGTGATGGGTGGCCTCGACTACGGATACACGGTCTCAGATGTGAAGGAGATGAAGAGCAGTTAACAGCCGAAACCAGCCCGCTCGAATGGTGCATCAGTCTCCCCTTTGCATCCTCGAGCGTGGTCCGTCGGGAGTTGCCTACCGGCGCTGATGAGGCAGGCAAAGAATTGAGGAGCTGGGAATGAGGCTGTGAAGAACGTCAAGGATTGGAATTATGAGCTTCCTTACCGATAACATCTGCGAAGAGTGTGGCGTCGGCGTTCCCATTGAGGACGTAGCTGAGTTCAGGGAAGAGGCCGGCGCCGTGGAGGCAGTGCCTAGAATTTGCAACGCATGCAACGACATGTTGGAATTGGAGTTTAAAGGAATGGAACTGACTATCTGCTTCGACGACTACGACACGGGTGAAGAGTGCGAAATTCCCGCGAAGTGGGGCATCTGTCCCGTGTGTGAGGGGCATGGCAAACACATGAATGAGACCATCGCGAACCACGCGTACTCCGCCGAAGAGTTCTTCGAGGAGTTTCCTGAGGAGGAAGACCGCGACATGTATTTCAACGGCGGATACGACGTCAGTTGTGAGAACTGCGGCGGTTCAGGCAAAGTGTTGGTCCCTCGTTGGGAGAAGATGGACTTTGAGACCACGAAAAAATACGAGAGATACCTCGACACTGAACGATACTACATGACGGAAAGGGAGGCTGAGTTGAAATATGGCTATTAGTGATAGAGGACGAGTAAAGAAGAGGCTCATACTTGCTACGCGACGCGGACAGATGAGAAAGGGAGAGGCGATACTCAGGTGGATTGACCACAACATTTGTCTTCCATATTCGGAGATTGTTGAGTTCGTATGTTTGATGAACGGTCTGGACCCATATGAGCTCGACTATATGGGCAACTTGCGGAACCGCGGATACTACTCGACAAATCTTAACGGCTCATGGAAGATGTTTGGTCTGCTCGAGAAGCACTGCATGAAGAGCGTGTTAGGTTGGAGGCTGAAGCCCGTCGTCAGTGCGGCGTTCAACAGGAACGAGCGCATCCAGCTTTTCTTTCGCACAAAAGCAGGCATTCAAGACGCAGAGTTTTGGTCGAAACAACGAGATGCATTGCTTAAAGCGTTATACGAAGAGTGCGAAAGGACGATGAAGTCATGAGCTACCACAATTGGAAGACAGTCGAGAAGATACTGCGAGATGGGGAATTCACCGCAAGAATATTCGAGATGCCAAGCGGCGATTGGCGCTGGGACATCTCGAGTGGGAATGTAATAATAACGGTGCTTGACTACTCGTTCAACAACGATGAAACTGACGAGTTCGAGGCTCGCTACAAAGCAGAGCAGGCGGTCAAGCTTCTGCAAAAACTGCGATATGACCTCGACATTCTATTTCACGTCACTCCAGATGAACCCGAAGAGAAGAAAGAGCAGGAAGATGATGAGCAAGAACCGTTCTAAAAAGTGCGCGGTCTGCGGTTCCGACAAGGTAAAGCACGATGACTTCGCCGACGAGCTGAGCCGGAAGGAGTTCTCCATATCTCTCATGTGCCAGAAATGTCAGGACGAACACTTCGAGGACGTCGAGGATGAGGGATACGCCGTGGAGGCGTGTGAGCACTGCGGCTCATACACGTGCTATGAAGTCAATGTCACCGTGAAGGACGGGAAGCTCAGATGCTCATATACTGGGAAGGAGATTAAGGATTGAAAGGAAACTAAATCTTCACGAAGTCATAATAGTTATTTACAAATAGATTAAACTTTGTTATAATATATCTATCAACAACAAAGGTTACGAAAGCCAAGAACAACAAGAGGAGAGAAAAGATGAACGAAGAGAACAACGAAGCTGACACCGACGTCATCGAAATTCTGGGTGAGGAAGTCATCATGGAAGAGATTGAGTTCGAGCAGGAAGAGGAGACCGTCGAGGTCGCCGCCGTCGTCGAGGAGGCCGGGAAGCTTGCGCCGCCGAGCGTCGATGAGGTGCTGGAGCTCGCTCGTGAGCTCGGATGTCTCATCAAGGAGCAGACCTTCCACAAGGTGACCGCTCCCATGGAGAACAGGAAGGCCGTCTACATCGCAAAGACAAAACGCGGTGTGACCCGTGTGGACATCAGCGGCTTCGAGGTGAACCATCCCCTCGTGAGGCAGCTCACTGCGGAGCAGGCCAAGGATGAGAACCTCGGCAAGGTTCGCGGCCAGATTTTGGTCAAGAACCTCGACCCCGGCGCCGATGTGCTGAGCGCCTGTCGTGCGGCCTTCGAGGGACTGCTAACTGAGGTACACGGCGACAAGCTTGTGTCTCGCAAGGACGCCGAGTAAGCAGAACCCACAGGAACATGACGTCTAGTTGAAGGGGACGGTCGCCAGGGTCGTCCCCTTCATTTTCTCTACCGCACGGAGATTTAAGAACTAGAGGAGAAGCTAATGGGATTCAAGGCGAGAAAGAAAAACTTCATCACGCTCGAACAACTAAGAGACGCGAAAGCGTGTCTCGACCAGGTCGAGCTGTTCGAGCGAACGTTCCCGGGCGGCGTCGAGGTGAACGACGAGAACGTGGCGCGCGCGGTGAGCGCGGACCTTGACGTCGTCTGGGCCGCCCGCGCTCTCAAGCTAACGATGAAGGTGGAATGGGCGGACGGCCACAAAGAGTGGTACGTCGACGGGAGGCTCCATCGCGACGGCGGCCTTCCGGCGGTGGAACGGGCGGACGGCTTCAAACAGTGGCACGTCGACGGAAAGCGCCACCGCGACGGCGGCCTCCCGGCGGTGGAGTGGGCGAACGGCGGCAGGGAGTGGTGGGTCGACGGGAGGCTCCACCGCGACGGCGGCCTCCCGGCGGTGGAGTGGGCGAGCGGCCACAAAGAGTGGTGGGTCGACGGCAAGCGTCACCGCGACGGCGGCCTGCCGGCGGTGGAGCAGGCGAACGGCGACAGAGAGTGGTGGGTGGACGGCAAGCGCCACCGCGACGGCGGCCTCCCGGCGGTGGAGTGGGCGAGCGGCGATAGAGAGTGGCACGTCGACGACAAGCTCCACCGCGACGGCGGCCTTCCGGCGGTGGAGCGGGCGGACGGTGATAAGGAGTGGTGGGTGGACGACAAGCTCCACCGCGACGGCGGCCTCCCGGCGGTGGAATGGGCGAGCGGCTCCAAGGAGTGGTGGGTCGATGGGAAGAGGGTAAGGTAAGTTGGGCTACACAACAAAATTCAAGGGTAGCTTCGAGATTTATCCACCGCTCAGTGATGAACAAGTCGATGAACTGAACGAGTTCTGCAAGCGACGACACGGCGGTAGCGTCAACACGTTCGATTATGCTCCATCGATGTGGTGTGACTGGTTTTTCACAAACGACAGCATGATGTGGAATGACAGCGAAAAATCATATTGCATGTCGACGTGGGCTAACATTCTCAGTGACATGTTTATGAAGGAACACACCATCACCGGTGAGATACGTGCTCGCGGCGAAGAGTTCGACGACGTATGGACGATGGTCGCGGATGGGCGGGGAGTGTGGAAGAGAGTGGGATGGCGATTAAGCTGTGCACTCTGCCGGCGCGACGACGTCGACATGAGGCAGCGCATGGACTTTCCATCAGACGGGAAGCATTGCGCGTGGCTGTGCTACGAGTGCGCGCCGTATGAGAAAGATACTCCGTGGGACACTCCGATGGAGGAGGAAGAGGAATGAGCAAAAGAGAAATGATAGAGAAATACAAGATGCGCATCGACGCCATGATTTTGGAGCTCACCTACCTGCTCAAGGAGATGAGGGAGGGACCCAACGATGAGAACATCTTGGGCTGTGAGATAAACCTGAGCAATGCATTCGACAAGCTGAGGAACGCATACAGAAAGTTGGAGGGCTGACGTGAGGGACACCGGAGATATGACTAGTGAGCCGTGGGAGGAGCTGAGCTACACGGAGCAGGGCATGCAGGGCAAGGACTACGTTCATATGATTTTAGGAGTGTGGTAAGATGGAGTGTCAGTCGTGTAAAAGTGAGAGGCTCGCTGATGTTACGGCCAAATGCAATGACATGTGCATGTTCAGTGTGGGAGGCAAAGAGAGCGATGACTACGCTCCAATAGATGTTGGATTAGGAGGCGGTAGCTACGTAGATTTCTGTTACTGCCTCGACTGTGGACAGATGCAGGGCGAGTGGCCAGTCGAGCCTTGCATTCTCGAGGAGGAGGAAGAATAAGATGATGAACAAGTGCAAAGATTGCGGTGCATCCATGATACCTGGCGTGATGTCCGAAGGGTGGTGCTCCGCGGAGTGTGACCTGCGAGTGGAAAGAAAGGAAGCTCAACTTTCCGACGGCACGATGAACTGCTGGCGATCGCTCAACAGTCCATCACAACTAATGTGTGACTGCTACCTGCGTCAGGGAGACACCGACGACACATACGTCGTGACCAAAGAACGAAAAGGTGAAATGTCATACGTGGGTCAGCCGACCCCAGAGAAACACTGTTTTCTCCTGGTGACCGGAAAGATAGAAAAGATTAAAGTCATCGCACTTGACGTCCTTCTTCCCGTTGGAACCGTCCTTAAATACATCGGGAAAGGCAAATGAGCGAACCAAAATGTTCGAACTGCGGCGGACCGGGCGTCTGGAACTGGCTCAACACGGAGGTGTGGTGCCTCGACGACTGCCACTTGAAGCGCTCTGACGCTGTAGAGGTAGTAGGGGCAGCAAGCGATGACGCCAAGCCTGTGATCGATGCCGACGGCACCAAGGAGTGGCACGTCGACGGGAGGCTCCACCGCGACGGCGGCCTCCCGGCGATGGAGTGTGCGGACGGCCACAAGGAGTGGTGGGTCGACGGGAAGAGGGTGAAGTTATGAGCGAACCAAAATGTTCGAACTGCGGCGGACCGGGCGTCTGGAACTGGCTCAATACGGAGGTGTGGTGCCTGGATGACTGCCACTTGAAGCGCTCTGACGTTATAAAGACAGCAAGCGATGACGCCCAGCCTGTGATCGATGCCGACGGCACCGCACGCTGGCTCAATGCCGACGGCATATACCACCGCGACGGCGGCCTTCCGGCGGTGGAGCGGGCGGACGGCACCAAGTCGTGGTGGGTGGACGGGAGGCTCCACCGCGACGGCGGCCTGCCGGCGGTGGAGCGGGCGAACGGCACCAAGAAGTGGCACGTCGACGGAAGGCTCCACCGCGACGGCGGCCTCCCGGCGGTGGAGTACGCGGACGGCTCCAAGGAGTGGTGGGTCGACGATAAGCTCCACCGCGACGGCGGCCTCCCGGCGGTGGAGTACACGGACGGCTCCAAGGAGTGGTGGGTCGACGGGAAGAGGGTAAAATGATGAGCAAACCAAAATGTCCAAACTGCGGCGGACCGGGCGTCTGGAACTGGCTCAACACTGAGGTGTGGTGCCTGGATGACTGCCACTTGAAGGGTTCGGCGCAGACAACATCAGCCAAGTCTTTCTTCTGCGCTCCGCAGTTCTGGGTCGTCGATTGGGTAGACGCGCAGAGGAACGTCATGCTCCTCGGAGATGGCCAATTCATGACGCCGACACACGCTCATCCACGTGCAGCGATAGAAGATTGGCAACGGGGCGGCTTTGGAAGCAACGAAGACCTGTTGCTGTGCATAGATGTGGAGCCGGGAGCTCTGCGACAAATCTGTGACATCGAAAAAAACGGAGATGAGATAAACGTTCTCTCGATCGAGAAAATTGGAGACTACGAGTTGAGGGTGGCTACGAGTGGCAAGACGAAGAAGCTGAAGCTCAACACGAAAGGATACGGCGTGCTGCCCTAGAACTTGAAGTCGAGCACGGGCCTGAGTTGCCTCAGCATCTGACCCAGCCTGTCCAGGAACTTCCTCTCCCTCTTATCTCTGCTCTTTCCGTCCTCCTCAAGTTTCTTCACCTTCTTCCGAAGACCCTTCACCTCAGTCTCAAGGGACGAGAGCCTCCTCTCCATCGATGCAATGACTTTGTCGCTCATGGCTGTTCTCCTGTCAATAAGTAGTGGCACCACTCGCAGTGATGCATGGGAGTATCATATAAGGTTATGCCACACTCCTCACATCTGCTCTCTCCGAGTGTTTGATATCTTTTCTTATCTCCCCAAATTAGAGTGTGCGAATTTCTCGAGAGAAGCTCGGCCATCCAACACTCTCCGCATAGGAGAAGCCTGCCAGCTCCACCCTCCTGACCTCCATAAGTGCCGAGGCGGGACACGGCCCCGTCAAATGTGATGGGCGTGTGACAGGCCTGACAGGTCACCTGTCGTCCTCATGCTCATCGTAATGTTCATCCAGCTCATCATCTATTATCTCGCTGACCTCCAGCAACATATCATATACATCTTCAGCATACTCTCTTCGATACCCGTCGGTGGCACAATCAAGGAACAATGTGTTGCCGCTTTTAAGCTCATCATGTTTGTCTTGCAAGATGGTTTGAAGCTTGAGAAGCTGTCTGAATGTTATCTCTGGTCGTCTCACACTGCCTCCTGCATCTTGTCAAGCACGTTATCCATTAGCTCGCTGACTGCGTGTGAGACCAGGCACGCCTCATCATTGGTAAATGTTGTCGGCTTCAGCATTCTTTCCTCCTAGACCGGTCGGTCAATCCATCCCTTGTATCGCTCGAGGATCACGAACTCCGAGTTCTTCCTCACATCAGAGAATGACTGTGTCCTCAGTATCTCTCCGTTCATGAACACGTCCTCGAGCAGGCTCTCCTTCTTCTCTCCCCTGCGCGCAGTCCGCACCCTTCCGCTGCTCTCCTGCACCAACTCGAGCAGTCCGCGCTTGCTGCGCTTGCCGCTGTCTGAGGCCGGGTCCTTATACACATCGACGGACCTACCGCCCACCTCGGCGTGGCTGCACTTGAACGCGAACCTCTGCGTGTCGCGGTCGAGCCTCTGCAACCCGGCGCCTCCCATGCCAAACGCGATGTTCGTGATGCTGTATCCCGCGTCTATCATCGCATCGACGATCTCGGCGATGCTCTTCTCATTGACGCCGTCTCCCTGGATTACGCGCACCCCGTGATTGAGGACCTTGTATCCCTTCGAGTTTCTCGTGGAGCCGAACGCGTCCTCAAGCCTGTCGAGAACATCAAGTACCATCGAACGTGGGTCTCCGCTGTCGGGTCTGACGACGAGAGTACCCTCGTATTCGATGACCTGTTTCTTCAGTTCACCGCCCCAGATGTTACTGACTGCATTGTGGATATCATAGCTGTCGGACACGCAGGCGAAGATGGGCTGGTCCTTATACTGCTCAAGCATGTTGGCGTATGCCATCGCCTCGCCCGCCTTCTCCCACATCGTCATGGTCGAGTGCTCAGCGGCGGGAATGGAGAAGCCTGCCATTTTGTGATCGTAGTGTTTGTTAGCCATCCACACGCCGGCGACGGTGTCCGACCCCATGAAATTCACGAGGTGCGCAGCACCGCCAATCATGGCGCTCTCCCTTGAGGACACACCGCGGCTGCCAAAACAGTGCAGCTTGAACGGAAGCTCGCCTGCCGGGTCGTCGGACGTGAGCTCGAGCCCTTGCTTCAGCTTTTTCTTTATGTGCCACGCCTGCGTCGCCACAGTGATGGGAAACCACAGCCTGACAAGCATGGTCTCAACCCATGATACAACCCAGAACGCCTTCGGATCGGTGCTCTCAACCGACATCAGAATGTTGCCTGTCGGCACGACGGCGCCCTCGGTGACGGCGCGTATCTTGATGGGCAGCTTACCGTCCAGCTCATCGACGATGTAGAGCCAGCCCTTCTCGTTGAACGGCTCGCCGTGGAGCTTGGCAAACGCCGCAGCCTCGACGACGTCATCTCTCGTTATCTTCTTGCTCAGATATTCCTGGAGATAATACTGCAGTCCGAAGAAGACCGTCTTATCGTATCGCCCTCCCCTCGATTCGAGATACGAGAACATGCTCGTGGTCTCTGGCGGATACTGTTTCCAGTGACTGAACTTGTAGCTATCGGTGTCTAGTATATTGCTTAACAGTTGCATTCTCTTCTCCTCGAACGTCTCCCTGACGCTCTACTTTGTGGGTGTATGAACTACCGGCAAGCTTCTTCCCACTGAAGGTCTCGCCTTATCTGGATTTTCTCTCATCCATTCCTGGACAAACCACAACTGGCCGCACCCTCCACCTATATCGTCCTGTCCTGCCGGGTCGAACATGCGGACAGAGAAACCACGCTCTACCAACTTTGAGGTAAAGTCGTGTGCGAGCTGTCGTTGTCTGTCGTTGGCTGCAGATACCGTCTCCTCACGCTCGCACACGACAGAGACCGTGGCCTCCCACACATACGGGTCGAAGAGTGACTGCAGCGCGGCAGCGTCTCGGTCCGATGTATTTCCCTCGTGCGCGCAGTAATTGAAGAACGGTTTTCTGCGTGTCAAGGCATTCCAACATTCTCCACGATGCGCAATCTCCTCAAGAGAGAGCTTCTTCTTAAAAGGAATGAGCTCGTTTCTTTTCTCATCCGTCGTCTCGTGTATGGAGAACTGAAGTCCTATCTTCGGTATTTCCACCGACAGAAGCTCCAGGTCTACGTAACTTACGTCGGGCGCTGTCGTGCTGATGAGCAGGTCGGCGTTCGGCCAGCGTTCATGCATGACGAGGAGAGCACGCTTCAAGTTCCAGTAGTTAAGCATCGGCTCGCCCATGGACATGAACATGACCTGGAGCTTCTCAATCTTCGAGACGTCCAGGCCCGTGTCGTCAAGCAATCTCTCGACCTGAGCCTCAATCTCCTTCGCAGAAAGAGAGCGGGCAAAGCTGTCGCCGGCACCGCAGAACCTGCATCCCATCGGACATCCGCTCTGGGTGGAGCAGCATATCACGGTGCGTTCGAGATATGACGGATAACGATAGAGGACAGCCTCCGCCACCGCGTCTTCCTTCTCGAAGATATACTTACGGACCGTCGAGGTCTCGCTCTTCAATATCTTGACGTTTTCCCACGTCATTCTATTTCTCCTTTCGGTCGTCTCCGTGACGACCTACGGCCTCTCATTTATAGATGAAGTGGCCAATGATATGTAGATGGTCCGAGTAGAACTGGTCTTCGAGATGAGGCAACTCGCTTAGCGGAACCCACATTGCCTCGGCCGCATCGTCGTTGGCCTTAACCCTTAAAAGCGGGCCGCCGTCCTCGAGCCTGAAGTAAAAAGCATGTGTTATCGTCCTCCCGCGCATGTCACGAGACGGATGGTCGAAGACCTGCTGTCCCGCAAGGTAAGAATTGATGGCAGATTTGGACATGTTTATGCCGGTCTCCTCCCTCAACTCACGAAGCGCAGACTGGTAAATGGTCTCTGATTGCTTGATGAAGCCACCGGGTAGAGCCAACAGTCCCTTGCCCGGGTTCCTCCCACGCCGTATGAGCAGGACATGCCCCGCTTGCATGAGGACTGCATCAGTCGTCACGAATGTGGGAGGATACGGAGCCGCGCTCCACCTCTCCTTGTACTCGCTGAGGAACTTTCGCTCGTCCTTCAGCTTCTTGTACTCATCCGTCAACATGTAATCAACCAGTGCATCGGCGACCGGCGGCTCGACGTCGGACAGCTTGAACCTGCCGTCGTTGAACAGCCCGTCACGGATGGTGCTGGCGTTCAGCTTCCAGTAATACGGCTGCTCGAACAGCTTCCACTGGGGAAAGAGCTTCAGGTAGTGGCTCGTGTCGTCCTTGAAACAGCCGGTCATTATGACGCTCTCGCTGCTCCCAACGATTTGAGCCACCTTGTTCTGAAGCGCTGTCATCCAGCTCACGTCTGAATACGTGAAGTCGCGCAGCGGAACAACAGTGATGTGATCGGCATAGTCTCGGGTCGAGCTACGTATAAACTCAACGCGCTGGTCGTAGGACCACGGATTTCTTAGCGAGCGCGTCACGCGGTCGGAGCCGACGACTATTATCATGTGCCTTGCAGACGTCGGTCCGTCGCCGTCGAGGATGGTCGTGATCACTCTCCTGTGAGCGCGGTGGAACGGCTGGAACCTACCGACAAATACGCAGTACTCCGCTTTTTCTGTCATGTCAACCTGAGAGTTGAGAGCATCTTCGGCAGCGTGCGAAACTTGAACTTCGTCAACGTCGCTGACACAAGTTCACATTCGTCGTTGCATATCGTGCCGAAACACGTAGTGTGTGAGAACGGGAGGTTCCACAGCTTGATGTCGAGCTTCATTCCTTCGTAGTTATATTTTCCGAACTCGAAGTAATACTCGATGGTGTTGCGAGGATAGTCTATCATGAATGAACCGCGATCGATGGGTCCCCTGTAAAGACCTTCGGCCTTGACGTGCCCGTCATACACGACCAACATCATTGGGAAACCACGTCCGACCAACCCCGAGATGTCATCGGTCCCCCACTCCAGCTCGAACTCAAACTTTTCTCTCCGCCCATCGATGGGGTCCTCATACCATCCGGACATGGTCTCGCTTATCCTGAAGCCTCTCACCATTTGAGAAGCTCGCCCTTGATTGTCCGCTTTTTCATCCCATGTCTCCTTGCGATTATGTATTATTATAACACAAGGAGATAAAAGATGAAACTTATTTATGTCCTAGACGGGAAGACCGCCGGGAAAGTAGAGGAGCTTGGTGCCGCGCACGCACTTGCGATTGACAGACCTGCTCTGGATGAACACGTCGTAGTCAGCCATGTTGCCTGGCTCGACGACGATGTTCTTGGAGTGTCCGCCCTTTGGCGGAAGGCCGATGAGGGAGCGTGCCTCGTCTCCAATGTAGATGGCACGCCCCTTCTTCTTCATGATGGCGACCTCCTTATTCGGCTGCACTCTCTTCTCTTTCTTCGTGAGCTGGTAGAACGCGGCGCCCTTCACATATGTGTGTCCCTTGCTCTCGACGAGGTCGCGGATGTCCACCTCCTTCTTCACCTCGATTGAGGTGGCGAACTTCGCGACGTTCCGCAACTTCTTAAGGTCGGACGTGCTGACGCTCGTCATATCGACGGAGTAGAAGTCCTTCGTCGAGTTGATGCCGATGGACTTGTTCGTGTATGTCGTGCCGATGCCACGTGAAGTGGTGCTGCTCATCCTCCTCACGCCCTCGCTCGTCTGATCCCACGTCTGCACATTGCCGCTGTACAGTCCGAGCTTGTCGAGGACGTATGTATCGCCGCCGACTGGCATGCTGAACGCGAACGTCCAACGGTCCGTGGCGTGACACTTACTGATGAGCTTCTTCAATCTCGAAGCGCCGAACTTCTTGGAGTTGTTCTCCATCCCGTCCGTCACCACCACGACGAGGAAGCTCGTCCCGATGTGCCCGTCGTCCAGCGCCTCAAGGTTCTGGATTGCGTGGCCAACACCGTCGAAGAGCGCCGTCATGCCGGTGGGAACGATGTTGTAGTCGTCGAAGTCCAACACTGACTTCACGTCGATAGGACTTTGATCCACATAGACGCAGTCGTGATAGCTGAACGAGACTATCATTACCTCCGTCTTCTCGTTCATGTCTGCGGCGGACTTCTTCACGTCTGTGATGTTCTGGTTGAACGCGGCCTTCGCTTCTCTCCAGATGTAGTTCATCGAGCTTGACTTATCGATGACGAACGCGACGTATGTCTTGGATTTCTTGGCCGACGCTGCCTTCGCCTCCTTCATCTTCTTGACTGTGACTGTCTGTTTGAGCGCACCACCGTATTGCCACAGCGCCTTGCTTCCCTTGGCTCCGAGCTTGTCACCGTTCTCCCTGAGTATCTTGCACATCGAGCTGGACACGTGCTCACGCTCACGCGGTGCGGTGCCTCGAATTTCAATCGCCAACTCGATGTATTTATCCACCGCCTCGGAAAATGATACTGTTCCACGCTTTGCCCACCACTTGATGAGCTCCCCCTTGATTGTCTTCTTTGCCATTTCTTTTTCCTTACGCTCTCACATAGTTGTATTCAATAGCGGTAACTTTGACGGGCTCGACCTCTACACAGTCGATCTCATCATCACAATATTCGAACGGCTGCTCATCTTGATATTCAGTCGCGCCGACGCTGTATGAAGTCTTATAAAACTTACCATCGAACATAAAGATGATGGTATGGCCGACCGACCATCTCCTGTGGTCATCGATGATGTCGCTGACTAGCTCGGCATCATCGATGTCATCCCACAGGAGCTCACGCAGCCACTCTTTCTTAAACTTCCTACTTGCGAATTCAATATGCTCTCCATTGATTGTCAGTATCATTTTTCCTCCTTCAATTTTCTGACCTCTGCCTCTAGTTCATTCACTCTGTCGTGCAGAGGATTATGTTGCCACATCGCCCTCCAGAATGCATGCGATATTGGCTGGGCACCGTGCTCTCCGTGAAGCCCGACGCCATCCTTTGATAGCGTGACGGCGAGCTCATCACCGACGTAAATGCTGAGGGTTCCCACTGAATTGTCCACGTGAATGGAACCGAAATTGTAATCAGCGGACACGTATGGGTCTGGGAGACCTGCAGATTTAATCTCTACGGCGTCATACACCCTCGAGTAATATCCTGGTGCCGAGCACTCGGTCCCCTGAGAGGGCAGGATGTCCTCCCACATTCGTTCGAGCGACACGGGAAACAGCTCTGCGTATCTCTTTGCTGTGCTACCCAGGTCGCATAGTTCATCGCCTCTACACAAATCGCCAGGCTTCTTCTCCTTCGAGTTCCTATCCATTATATCGTCTAAACTATTATCTCTCTTCATGTCTCTCAGTCTCCAATCAGCCACCCCTGAATGAAAGATAAGGTGTTGCTGTCGTCGTCAATCGGCTTCACGTTATGCACCTGATACATCACTGCCGACACGGTCCCGCAGTAGTCTTGCATGAACTCGAACGGCGGCCTTTCGAACGTCATGATTACATGTACGTCCCACCAGTCTCCAAGCATGTCTGCATAATCGACGGCCTCATCTTCATCCTCATACACGATGCACTCCATTATCTCATTCTGGAGACACCGTCTATAGTAATCATCAGTCATCACCACGAAGTATGGACCGTGCTCTTCGCCGGTAGTCTGAGGCCCGTCTCCCCAATCACATTGCTTGCACGTCGGAACTTGGACGAGCACCTCCAGCTGGAGGCCGCACTTCTTGCACCTACCCCAGCTCACGTCAGTCCAACTTTTTCGGGTCGTATTCGTCGAACTCTATCCTAGTTTCTGCTAATTGCATTTTGCCAGCCTTGAAATATTTGCGCCACTTATTGCCGTAGTCTGCGCCTTCACCGTCCAAAATGAAAATCGCGTGTGAAAATCTCATTGATATGCATCTCACATCGCTCTCATGCGTATACCATGACATCATGACTGAGTTGTTAAACAAGTCCGCTATGCAATCGCCGAGATGTTCTGCTAACAGTGGGTTATCTTTGACCCAATCTATTGCTACATCGCTCAGTGATCTCATGACAGTAGCTCCGCACTCCTTACATGCAGCCGCATACTCCGTCTTATCAGCATCAACGATACGAAGACAGTACACCGTTTGTTGTCCCATAGTCTACTCCGATACTTTCTTCAGCCACCACATTCTGGCGACGTTGCCCACTGCTTTGCCCACTTGCTTCCACTCGAGACCCGCAGCTTCAAGCTCGGCCACACACTCAGATTTGATATCATTACCAATCCACTTCAAGAATGCCCCCGTTTTTTTGACGTCGACCTCACCGCCGCACGCCTCCGCCACTCCCTTCTCGCAACGAGCGACGGTCGTGGTCATCTCGGCGAAGTCCTGGATGCTCGCGGCCACAGCAGGGTCTTTCATCACGGGCTTCGGCTTCTTTACTTCCTCATGTTCCGTTCCCTTCGCCTTGAACATGAGGTTAAAGTAATGACCCATCGTGTAGTCGCTGACCATGGGATAGCAAACGATGCCCTCGCCCAGGCCCTCGATGCCAAAAGTCTTCTTCACGAAGGGGTCACATTTCTCCACCCACTCGACGATGTCGTTGGTTGCGTTGATGAAGTCAGCGACGGGCTTGTCCTCTCCGAAATAAGCAGTCGGCCAACTTTCCATGAAGGGAATGACGCACACGTCCGGATGCTCGACCAGCCCGTCCTCGATGTCCCACGGCTTATACACCAAGAACGGATCGTCGCTCTCAGGGTTCAAGATGACGCCGAACACGAAGAACATGCGACGCTCAATCTTGGAGACGGACGTCCGCTTCTGAACGCCGGGACCCGCCCACTCGCCGAACACCAAGATGTCTTTCAACTCTCCGAAAAGACATCTTTTCGCAACTTGCACGACCCACTTCTCGTTGGCATACACCCACGTCGCGAACCCGTAGTTGTCGCCCTCGGGTGTAATGACGCGTGACCTCGACTGGGCCGCGAACTCGAACTCATCGTCGTCATTTCTTACTATTCTGATGCCCGCATTAGTGCCGTCAAGCTTAACCTTGCACCCGTATTGCACCCGCGGAAACGAGAACTGTTCACCACGCTTGAGGGCGTCAGACGCCCAGTGATTGACGGTCTTGCGGACCGTGTGAAACTGTCCAATTCTCGGCCACTTTACGTGGTTCATGATGTGCCCCTCTGCTTCGCGTGCGCGGCGGCCCGTGCTGCAGCCTCCCTGATTAGCTGCATCCTCTTCTCCTTGGAGATGGTAGGGATGACCCGCTCCCCGTCCGTGGGCGTCTCCTCCACCGTGGTGGCTTCCGGATGAGGGGATGGCTGGTTAATTGCTGCCCCCGTTGCAACCGCCTTGAGCGCCTCACAGACATTCGCAAGAGCTGAGATTATTACATCTTCTGGCTTGTCAAAATCAAGCTGTGCCATGATGTTCTTGCTCAGCTTCATGTCTAGGCGCGATGTCTCTGACACCTGTACCACACCAGGATGCTCAATTGCGAAACCAGATAAATCTACACGTCCGACCATCTTCGAATTGGCCACATATATCTTGGCCCGACACGGCTTGAGCTCACAACGTGTGAACGAGGATTGTCTCGTCGTCGTCAGGCCAGCCGCTTGAATGACCGACATCAGCTTATCGTGTTCAATCTTCGGCATCTCTCTTTTCCTTCCTCAACCAATAATAAGTCGCGAACACACCACAGTACAACATGAAGAAGCCGGTGAAGCCGGCTTCGTTCCACTTATCATTGCCCATATTGAACGCCGTCATGCTCACGTTGATGACGAGCATGACGGTCCACAGCCACTTTAAGACATGGTGTTGCAGCAGATATTTGTGCATCTCAATTAAGGAAGCCGCCAGTGCCGCCAACGCCGCCCTTGCCTTGATCCGTCATGCTGCGTGTTTCCTCAGCCATGCTTTTAATTAGCTGCACCGACAATTTCTGTAGCTCGTTCTCAAGCGCTCTCTGCTCAAGAGCGATGATGACAGTATCCCCCTCAGAGAGGGCAGCACGAAGTACATTAGCCTGAGCACGAATGGCGTCAACATCAATGCCTCTATATCTTTGGCTGATTGTCGGATCTGGATCTAACATATCGACTTCTATCTGCCTCAGACATTCACCGGCACAATACAACGCTGCTTCAGCAGGAGGAAGACTTGTGACGTTATCATAGTATTCTTTGGCATATGCTTCCGCGTCAGCCGAGAGCTTTATGCCGGCCTGCGCGAATTGGTCTGCGATTGATACGCCGCCTGGCGAACTATGTGTATGCATCTTGTTCGTGGCAATCATATACATTTCATGATACTCAAGCCTCAACAGCCTGACCATCATGTTCATCATATCTCTTGATGTCGATGGCGACAAATTGTCTTCAACCCAGTCCAGCGCCTGGAAAATCTCAGCACACGCATCCTCGTCATGGACGATTTTTATTTCGGCAACGATGGGAGAGAGGTCTGCTCTCGCGCTGGCGATGTGGGCTTTAAGATAATCTCGCATCTCATCATCAGTCTTTTCATCGAAACTTATGTCAAGCGGATATACTTCATTGTCATTCAAAATCATTCTAATTCCTTCAATGCTTTCTCAAATGCTTCAATCGTCTGGACATCTCCCTTTGAGAAATCCAACTGTCCTCTCACTCTGCCTAAATGACGCTGTTTAGCATCATCTTCAGATATCTTATTACATGATGGATGGTCAATGTCGAAGCCACTGAGGTCGACGCGACCTCCCTTCGTGGCAATATATACTGCTCTCTTCTCGACAGTCCCTGTTATCTTATGGAAACTTTTGTTCTCATCGACGCATAAGCCAACGCTGCTCGCCATCCTAAGCATTTCATCAAGAAGATGTGAGCCCACGACAACACGAGACCTGCGCTCTTTCTTCTGGCGTTCAACCTTGCGCCCTGCTTCCTCCAACTTCTGCTTCATCTCTTCTTGCCTGTGTCGCAGCCCATCCCTAAGCAGTTCCGTCATCACCTCACACTCATGGCCTGTCGCCTTGATGAATCCGCCAGATGAAAGCTTCACCCACACGCAGCGTTCCCAGATTTTCACATCCTCAACATCAGGAAGGTGGATACTGTAGTCACAGACCGTGCCTATGCACCCATCGAATACGACGACTTCATCTCCTATGAGAGGACAGCTCTCACCCGACCACTCAAACTCGGTCTGTCCTTCGGCACGAGCTTTTGCATCCTCTTTGACCCAGTCACATGATATCAACCTCTGGGTTTCTTCGTCTATCATCCTATCTCGAAGCTCTCGCTTCTCCTCAGAGACCCTCATTCGACCACCTTACCACGGTTCGCACCGCATGTGTAGGAAAAAGAGATTAGTCAGTAGCGTATCATCGTGATGACAAGCAGCCAGAAGAACGCCACGACCAGCAAAGGAAACCAGGCAGCCCCCACGCAAAACATGATTGCGAGCTGCGTGAAGCGCCTCTTGCTCGACATAAGTTGCTCGACGACACCTGCCAGCATGATGCCGACGGTCGCATACATCATCATGAATACTATGATTGCAGTAACGTTGCTCGTCGTATCTTCCATGCTGAATTAAATAAGAGATGCTACGTCCTAACTGTCATCAAAAAGATTTAAAATGGGAAGTCGTCGGATGGACAAAAGGAGGAAAAAGCACGATCCGACGACTTCCCAATCAGATAGTTATCATCAGAAGAATGAAACCGAAGATGACCAACGACATGACGCACACCAGCAGAACTCCATCAATGCGCGTCTCACGTTCCATCTTCTTCAATCTGTATCCGTCAAACCTTTTCATTCTCCTCACGTTCATACCTCCACGTATAGATGAGAAACCAGCCCGCCGCCCGCCCTCGGAAGTTTGCGCTCCATCACCTTATGTCCTTCGTTCCTCAATGAGGCCGCTGCCTTGACAAGTATGCCGCGCCAAAAACCGCCGCTGCAATCGTATCCCTCTTTCTCCATCCAACGCATAAGAGCGGAGTGGCCCATCGATGAGTAGCCGTTAAGCTTCTCGCCAGCGAGCATAAGCTCCTTCGCTTTATCAATGAAGGCCTGCTTCTTTTCCACAGTCTTCGACATCTTCTTTTCAGATGTCGGATCCTCGTTAATTTGTCTAAAATCCAGACCATCAGCAGACAGAAGAAATTCGTATCGCTGGAACGCCGGGCCGAAGCGGTTCTTCGTCAGCTCGAAAACCCGACCGTTAGTCTCCTTATCGAGCGAGAGATGGCAATGCACATCGAGAGCGTGCTTAATGTTCATCGGACCCGCAAACTCTCCGCTCTTCGTTATGTGCCCAATGATGAAGCAGGTCGTGCCGCTGCAGCCAGCGAACGCCGCCAACTTGTTGCCCAACGTCTTGAGCAGCTTGAGACCGTTGAGCTCATCATGCTTCAATGTTTGTATGCTGTCCTGAAACAAGACATCAATGTTGTTGCTTGAGCAGTATTCAGTGAGCTCGAGGACGTCATCGAAAGCTGAGACGCAGAAGTTTTGGCGAAGCCCAAGACGATCGGCCGCCATCTTCACCATGTATCTATTCTCTTCACCGACGTTGTAAAGGACAGATTTACCCGAGTGCGTCTGAATGAGGTCAGCAAGCTGCAGTGCCATCGTCGATTTGCCAGCACCAGGAAAGCCGGTGAACAGCAGGCTCGCTCCCGGCAGGATGCCTGGTAGGTCGGGTCCACCGAATACCTCGTCGAGCAAAGCAATGCCGGTGCTAATGCGCTCAAAGTATTTCTTCGGCACATTGATTGATGACAGCACCTCGACTTTGTTATCTGAATATCCCAAATCCATAGCGTGTATACTCTCCTTTATACCTTCAACCTGGATATATTATAACAAAGTTTTATCTTGATTGTAATATAAAAAGGAGAGAGTGATGACCCTCTCCTTTATTTGCCGCTGTTACTTATTCATCTGAACGACGGCACGTGTCAGATAATCGTTCAACATTCTACGAATACCTTCGCTTCGTAGTGAAGGGAGGATAAATTTCACGGACGACGTAATACTCTCCCAAGAAATTCTTCTCGCAGAAACGCTCGAGGATGCCTGTGCGCTCACGATTTCCGTAGAGCAAATATCCCCACTGGTCTTTCTTATGGCAATATCGCTTACCCATGCCATTGTTCATCTCGTAGATGAACTGCTGAATTTCGGCTGACGTCATTCCACCTCGCCGTTCCATCTCGTAAAGCAGGCGTGCACACTTCGTCGTATGTTTCGTGCTAACAGGTGGGAAACTTATCTTTTTCTTGCTCATTCTCTCCTCTTCTTCTTTCTCTTAATTCATGAAGCCGGAGCCATCGTCATCATCGTTGATATCTCCCGCGTCCTCAAATTCAAGTATCGTCATACCGTTGCTGTCGCTCTCGACGAGATCAGTCAACTTTATGATTGAGTTAGTCATACCGTTTATCGTCGGACCAAGTATTCTCGATATGAAACAAGCACCCAACGAAAATCCTATCACCAATGATACTAATGATACACAAGCGTATGCAGCGAACTCAAGCATCAATCTTCTCCAACCTCTCCCGTGAAAGCCCGACCATGTAATCGTAGTATTTCTCATGGTTCGCCAAATCATGCACCACGTCGACGAACTGCCGCCAGTCCTCGACGACGCCGTCACAGCAATCGTCCTCACCGATATTCCCAGGCCTATCCATCTTTATGGCGATGCCTCTGAAATCTGCGAGATTATGGGCACCGTCATCCAAGAGAATGTCCCCGTTCAGGAGCTGTTTATGGTGGCACGAGATTATGCGATTAGTTTCAAAGAACGGAAGATGATGCTTGACCCATCTCATCTTATCATTGAGACCCCTTGTCGCCTCAAGCGGGGTAGCAGTCAAAATGAACAGATCGTGCTTCGCGTGAAGCTCTCTCATTCCCTCGACCGCACCGTCGTATGGCTCCAAATCAAAAAAGAAATTGGGGAGAGAGAGATAATCGTACATCTTCTTCCCACACTCTGGCTTCACCCAACGCTCAACGTTCCACCCAATCATGTCCCACGGTTGCTTGTCGTCGTCGTAGTCTCTGTTGTAGAGAGCGAGCCACGACTTCATGAGCTGGACGATTACCTCGTCCATGTCGGTGAAGATGATGAAGCGCTTCACTTCACAGTATCTTTCACTGGGAAACCGCTGAGGTCTCTATCTACGTGTTGCTGACCGCACTCCGGCGCCTTACAGTCACCGCCGAAGCAGCGATGACAGTTCTCACGCTCATTGAGAATGTTGGTTGCTATCTCATATGTCATTCCCTTGTTTAGCATGACTTCATCGCTGAAGGTTCCCGGCGTCGGAAACACGGGCTTCGCATCGTCCTTCCGCTCCTCGGCCGCAAGCTTGGCCGCGATCCAGGCGTACACCTGAATGTCGCAGAGCTTCTCCTCGATCGGCTCTCCCCTCAGCTCCTCGCCTCGCATCCACTTCTTGACGGAGCGGTAGTGTTTGTTGATGTAGACGCCCAGAACTTGGCGCGGAGTTATGCCTACGTCCCTTGCCGTCTCCTTTATTTCAGCCAGCCTGTCGCCAGCCTCGGCATAATCGACGGACTTCGTCTTCATTATACGAATACCCTTCTCGATGAGAGCATCGAAGTCTTCGTCGCCCGTGTATAAATTCTTTGTCTTATTACTCATCATTTCCTCGCAATCTTCTGTGCTTGGCACTCCATGAAGTTGTCCTTGTAATATCTCATGCCAGGTGTAGCCAACGCGTGAAGCACAGCCAATACGTATAACAGCAACGTAAAAGGACCGAAGAAGTAACATTGGTCACGATGGCATAGCTCGTGCCGCATTAACTCCGTGAGACGTCTATCGCTCAGTCCGTGGCCATCGAGAATGAATATGACTGAGCCGAAGTTCGCGCCCTTGATGCCCTTCGGCCCGAGCATCCTCTTCGCTCTAACATACAAGACCCAATCACTGATCATCACTCCCTTTATTCCGTATGGCAGCATTAGCAGCAGACCGATAAGCGTGATTGGGAATGCCCATATCGTTCCTATCATCTTTCTAACTACATTCATTTTACTCTCTTTCCGTCGACCCACCACTCCTTGGTGCCGCTCACCCACTCTACCGCCGGGAGGCCACCGTCGCGGTGGCGCTTCCCGTCGACGTACCACTGCTTGGAGCCGCTCGCCCACTCCACCGCCGGCAGGCCGCCGTCGCGGTGGCGCCTCCCGTCGACATACCACTCCCTGCCGCCGTCCGCCCACTCCGCCGCCGGGAGGTCGCCGCCGCGGTGGTGCTTCCCGTCGACATACCACTCCTTGGTGCCGCTCGCCCACTCCACCGCCGGGAGGCCGTCGTCGCGGTGGAGTCTCCCGTCGGCGTTAAACCAACGCTTATTGCTGAGCTCATCAATTTTCGGTTCAATCTGAACGACGTTCGGTTCCGGCAACGGCGCTTCTAGGCGGACGAGAGCATCCAGCTCCTCCTGCGTCTCGACCAGGACCGTGAGCTTCATCGGCCTGAAGCTGTCGTCTTCAAATTCCTCCGATAGTATCTTCACCTGTCTCCTCCAAAATGGTACATGGAGCCCTCACCCCAGTAACCCATGCAGTAATCACGGCGATGTGGTATCCTGAAGTCGTATTCTTGTTTCAACGCTCTTGCTACGCGCCTCGGATTTTCGTGTTCGTATGAGAAGCACTCTTCGCCATCTCGATACAGAGTTCCCCTGAACTCTGGAACGTCGTATTCTATCCTAGCAGAGTATTCGCCTGCTCTCGCCTCATACACAATGACGTCAAAGTTAGTTCGTAGCTCTTCGCTGTAGCCTCTAAATTTCAACGGATGCGCCATCATATCTCCAATTCAATCACACGTTTGCCAGTTGATGCGTTCGAGAATAGCGTGCCGTCGTCCCACTCGAGAAGGCCGAGGCTGCTGTGTATGTGTCCGAAGCAGAACAGCCTCGGCATCTTCAACGTATCGTCATACGTTCTCTTGTTGATGTATCCAGTCAGCGCATTCAGCCCATAGTTACAGCCGAACGCCTCATCGAGGATGCGGTAGGGAGCGCCGTGGGAGACGAGCACGTCGAGACCGTCGGGAACGTCATCGACTATCCACTGCATCTCCTCCTCGGTCTTCTCGTCCGCCCACTCACCGGCGATGTAGTTTATTCCCCTGAAGCCTCCAAAACGCAGACCACAGTAATCGACGGTCCTTGACGGGTCTTCATTGACCTCGAAGTAGTCTCCGCCGAACATCGGGCCGAGGTCGGTGAAGTCGTGGTTTCCCCTCACGAGCACGACTGGAGCGTCGGGCGACTTGAGGAACTTCCGCAATGTCTTCCCCTTGCTCGCAAACTTTTGGTCGAACCACTGTCGCTGCAACCTGGCCTCACGAGCGTGGTCTATCGTCCTCTCGAACCCACCGAACATCCCAAACCCGCCGTCCTGGGTGGGCTCGATGATGGGGTAGTTCGGGAGCATGTCCCCCGTTATCACATAGACATCAGCCTGTTGGCATTCACCGAATTGAGAATGCCAGTCCGATATATGGCATATTTTTACCATCACTGCACCTCTATAATAACAAAAGGTGCATCAACGATACACCCTTTTATGTGGAGTTGTTGCGACGCCTGAGGCGCCTCTTCTCCATCTTAGATTTCTTATTGCTTTTCTTCTTGTCTATCTTTGAGTGCGAAGTCTTCAATGAGAACTTCTTAGTGTTTGTCGATGTCGTTATTCCGTCTTTCTTTCTGCCAGTTCGCATGAACCTTATATCCAAATATCCTTCCTCCGTCTGCTACTCGTCGTCCCAACCTCCGACTTCCTCGATGTGCTCGACCACGTCCTCGGGCTTCGCATCGAACGCCTTCGGCCTCTTCACTGCTGCATACCATTCTTTGAATGTCGGACGTCGCAGGTTCTCGGTACTCGCGTTCTTTCTGACTGTTTTATTCCCATCGACAACAGTCGAACGGACATTGACTTCATCGTTATCTTCAGTCATCGTATCGACGATAGTGATCTCGGTGTCGTCTCTCTTCATCTTGCTGAAGTTTCGGCAAAACTGTTTATACGCCTTCTTTGCTGCTTCACGCTTCAGCCTTCTCGTCATCGCCATGCGTATGCCTCTTTCATTATCTCAATCTCTCTTTCACACGCTATCTTGCCATCTTTTTCGTCAGTGATGAATGTGTACATGAGACAGTCTTTATGGCTATATCCCACGTGACTGAAACCTAGCGCATGCCCCACTTCGTGACGAGCAGTGGTCAACATCTTTCCCTCGTCTGTTTTGAACCAGGGTTTGTAGTATCTGATGTAGGAAAAGAATATCTCTCCATCTATGCGCTTTCGTTGCTTTGCTTCGCCCAGCCTTTTCTCGTTTATCTTACTTAGACCATTCGACCAGGTCACGACGATGGTCGGCATTGCCGCAGACCGAATGCCGCCGTCACGCAGAACGTTGGTGTCCGGTATCTCGATGAAGAGGTCGATGCCCGTCATTCGTTCCCAATGCTCAAAGCCCTCACGTGCATGCGGCCTGAATTTTTGTGGGAACGACGATACGAACGTCCATTTAATCGGCAGCTCACGCCACAGATATGGACGTTCGTCGTCCGTGTAATAAAGGAAGTCTGTCTTCTCCAGGAAGATGCTGCCTGTATTAATCTTTTGATTGCTTACGCAGGAGAGTGAGAGTGACAACAGAAAAACAAGAAGCAATCTCATACATTCACCTCGAAATCGACGACCGTGTCATGCCGATCGTCCTTCCTCTCCTCCTCATATGCGTCGATGGTTATCTCCAGGACAGGCTGTTCGGCCCGCTCCCTCTTCTTCCTAAGCCTCTCGAGCTCCTCGAGAATTGGCAGTATGCTCGTCATTCATCATTGTCCTCCGCTTCGGCTCTCTCAATCTCGTCGAGAAGATTATCGGCCTCTCGGTTCGACCACGATAGCTTCTTCTTGTTGACTGTGTTCAACTTCTTGAACTCTCTGGTGAGCTGCTTGACGTGCTCATCTCCATCTAAATAGGCAAGACAACATGCTTCCACCAAAGTCTGTATCTTGATGCCATCAAGAGCAGTCTTTGATTTCAACTTGGCGTGGTCATTGACATGAAGCCTGAACGGTATCTGTTGAATTTTCTTTTGTTTCTTGTCGTCGGCCATCGTTAGCTCACTTCTGTTTTACATGTTATCGTAGCTGGACTTAAGAATATCCTGTCTGACGTGAATGTTCTATCTGCTGTATCTTCCCACCAGAACTTTTTGTATTCGGGATATATAGGATGCCAGTGGCCGCAGCTGCGTTCGTGGTTCTCCAATGCCTCGTGTATCATGTCTAGGACCTGCTCCTCGGTCAGGAGCTTGCGTTTCCCCTTCTTTTTCTTCGTCGGGGTCTCAGTCTTCAGCTTGTCATACTCGGCCAGCTCGTCCGGATCGCCCTCAATCTCGACGGTCCCGTCCGGTAGTTCTCTTCGTTTCATAGTCATGAATTCTCCTTCGTCTTCTAATAAATAGGTTCCTCATCGAAGTCGATTGGAATGTTTGTATCAAATCTCTGTAACCTAAGAACTTGCACGTTATTTTTCTCGAGCAGTTCTATTCCAGACGTATCTCGATACTGATTATCGTATAGAACAAAGTTTATGTTTGCATTGATTATACGCTTAGCACACATGAGACAGGGTGAGGTCGTGGTGTAGAGCCTCTTTTTCACCGGACTGTTGTAGTCCAGCTTAATGAGAGCGTTCTCCTCTGCGTGGAGGCAGCCACATGCACCGACCTCATCGTTATCACACGTGTTCGGTCCGCCCTTGTAGTTGCCGTTGTAACCTATGGAGAGAACCTCGTTGTAGTCCCACGACGTTATGACGCATCCGACCTTGGCACGCTTGCAAGTGCTACGTCCCGAGAGCATGTGGGCAAACCCAATGTAGAGATCATCCCAAGACAAGCGCGTCGACACGTCCTGACAGCTGTAGATGCTGGGCTCGCTCACTCCTGAACCAGCTTCACCTTCGACGTAACTGGAACTAGGAGAGCCATCACGTCGCCGACCTCGAACATGCCGCCGCCCGCATCGGCTTCAAGCCAGATGGAAACGCTTTGACCCTCATCGACGATGCCTGAGTTCATCAACTTCACGCCCTGCCTCTCGAGCGTAGAGCTCGGGAACATCAAGACTGGCACGTCAAACTTCACACCCAAATCGACGCGACGTGTATCGCTCGACCCCATGTCGATTGTGATGGGCGTCCTCAGTTTGATGATGGTGTCACCCTCAGGCTTCTTCCCGTCGGTCATCTTGTATGATACAGTTACTTTTCTTGACATTTTCGTTTCCTTCTTCTCTTTCTTCTCTGTAAAAAAGTCCATGATATTCATAACACTCTCACAATCTTATTAACGAAGTTCGATACGTCCATGAAGCGTAACTTCTCGATGTTCGCCCTTCGCAACTTATCACGACTATCACAATCCATCACTGAGAGATTATAGACAATCTCCATTAGATCATCAGGGTTCCGAGCTGTGTTCATCACGTAGTCGTATATGCCTACGTGTGATGATAGACCGACAGGAATGGTGCCGAACATCAACGCTTCCCACGGGCGTGGTGTGATGAAGCCGTAGTTAAGATAAGAACTCTTACCTAGTATAGGACACGCCGCAGCCGTCCCGTATACTCCCCTAAAGTCCTTCATCGTTATGCGTCTGTTGTAGAGTATGTTCGGCCACATCTCTCTACACTCTGACAGATTCGGTTCCCTCGTCCAGTTTCCCCAGAATTCCACCTCGAACGGATACTCATCGCTCACAGGCTTTATCCACTTTTCGATGACATCATCTCTCTCGTATCTGGAACCGATATAGACGAGCTTCCTGCTCTCGCTTGCGGGGAGAGTATCGAACTGGTAGAGCTCATTGATGACGATTGGAGGCTCTACTCTTATCGTCTTCATGGCATCACAATGCGGCCACACTGACGTCTCGAACACGGCGTCGGGCTTCCACATCTCCACGTCCTCAAGCGTGAGCTTATGGTCGAGGTCCCAGATGATGAGCTTAATTTTGTTCTCTACACAGTGCTTAAGTATCTCCCTCTGTCTATCGAGGTCGGGCTGATAAGCTGGGTCAGTTATGGAGATGTCGGAGTTCCTGCCCGGTATCGGCCAGCGCCACTCAAGCAAAACGACATCGAGGTCCTTCAGCTCATCGAGGCTCTCACCCTTTAACGCACGTCTATATGCGTCATCCCTCATCTTCTGCGAGAAGGAGCCGAACGACGAACACGCAAACTTCGAGTAACACTCTGCGTCTCTATCTTTATGAAGAAGGTGTGTCTCCCAACCACGCTGTTGCGCCTCCCATAGTATGCTCCATGAGTATGCCGCGTTGCCGTCGGGAGTGGAGACCTCCTGTCCTCTCTCAATCTTGTAGTCGGAGAGAAATCCCCAAAATGCGTAGCCAAGCTTCACAGGTCAATTCTCGCTTCCCCAACAAATCTCGTTTGACTAATCAAATCGATTGAATGCAAAATAACTGGAATTTGCCGCTCGATATCATTATCGTAATCATCCACATGCATCGTAATGACGTGGCACTTCGTTCGCTCAATGAAAAGATGATACATCTCATGAAGCTCACGAAAGTTTTCACTACTAGTCACGAGTTCATCGACGACACAATCGTATGAGTTCCTGAACAGCACCAGAGCTATCGCGCCCTGATCTGCCCACTCCCGATCTATCTTTTCCAGTGCAGGCCCATCGCTATTTCGATTGAACACAGAAGAATACACCCACTCGGAAATATAGCCCCTATCAGATATGAAGCTCGTACTAGTCTGCTTTACGAACTGCGGAAGAAGAATGTCGAATGGCAGCGACTTATCAAACGAATTGTTCTTCCAGTTCGACTTTTCGGTATTGACTTTGAAATATGGAATATTAAGTTCTTTCGAAAGGCGCTTCGAAATCTCAGTTTTTCCGACCCCGTCTGGACCTTCTGCAAAGATAATCATTCGTTTCACCCGACAGTCGGAAGCTTGCCAGCATCTCCGTTGAATAGTCTCGCCCAGTATTGCATGGCTTCACCGAGCTTCTTGAAGTATTCGACATACTGTGGAAACTCCTCATACTTCTGCACGTGCATGCCAAGCTCAGCATACACCTGTGATGGGTCCATCTCGGGTCCACCAAACTTGAAATTGTCGATGTGCTGCCACAGCTTCTCATTGACCTCAAGACCGTTGGCTTCCTTCTTCAAGTTGGCAAACGGATTGGACGCACGCTCATGCCTGATGTACGGCATTCCCGTCGACACGACCTTGTCACAGAGGTCTGCACAACGCTTCATAAAGATGCCGCACCAGATGTCGCCAAAGCGATCAAATGGCAGCTGAAGCAGTTTATCACTGTCTAACATCATCTCGCCGCGATCAGATACAAACTGTCTTCCCATCAGCAGGTGATACATCCACGGAGTATATTTGGCATCCCACATCACGTTCATGCCACACATGGGAAAGTATGAACCACAGGGGACAATTTTGTTGTCAAAAGAAAATTGTTCCTGCACCGGATTGACGAGCTGTGTCGGTGCATCATAGTCGAGCACCTTCGTCCAGAGCCCATGATTAACGATGACATCACTACGTCTGCCTAATTCATAGAATGGAACCCCACGAGGCTTCACATTGTTAAGGGTATTAAACCATTTTGTTTTGTTAAGTAAAGCTGTTACATGGAGATTAACAAAAGCTTTGGCATCTGGATACTCAAAGTTATCTTCATTTTTGACAGGCGGATAACAATCATCGTCCATCGTCATAATGAACTGATAACCCTCATTCCACGCATACCAATATGCAAATGACCTGACAGTATCTGAACGTCGCGGAATAATCCACTGAAGACCCTTCAGGCGTCTTTCTATGTCGGTCCAACACAGATGAACACATTCGTCTCCTAAGTCAAATGTTTTCTCAGGGTTATCTTCCATTATGATTAGGTCTACGAGACTAAACAATCCCAACGCATCCCACCTCATAATGAATTCTTTCATGCAGTGTTCCCTTATAGTTGGGACAACTAACGCTATACTGCTATTTTTCATTCTCTTTAACCATTCAAGAAGCTCTTGCCGAATGCCTCATCAAGGTCCTCGTCTCCGAAAAGCTTCCGACCATCGACCTTTACAGTCTTCAAGTATTCCCTGATTGAGTGAAGGCGTGTCTCTGTGTGATTTATGAAATTCTTCAAGTCCTTTTCGTATGCAAGCGGTTCCTCATCTTTACGTGCACAAATAGCTTTATCTGTGCCAAACGCAGCTGAACCCGAAAGCGACGCTACATGAGCTTTTAGCTCTTCAGTCTTGACTGTATCCACGTTCAACAAATCCAGTGGCTCGCCGAACTTCTCTGTTATCAGTTCTTCTCCCACTTCTTCCATGGACTTTTTCTTCTTGCTCATCGGTCGTCTCCACTTCCTTTTAGTTTACCTCGATCCATCCTATCATATAGCTTCTCAATGTTGGAGACCGCGCAGTCCTCAATCGTGAAGCCGAACTCGTATGCCGTCGCCGCCACATACCACAGGACGTCCCCCAGTTCCTTCCTCACGGCCTCTCTATGGGCCTCAGTGATGACACCGCCATCATCCCTCATTAGCTTTTTGACCTTCTCTGCGACCTCTCCAGCCTCACCGTTGAGACCGAGGACCGGATACGTCGGGTTGCTTCCTAAGTTCGGATAGAACGCGGGCCTCATCGCCAAACGTTGGAAGCGCCTGAAGGTCATCTCTTCTTCCTGGTCTATGTCATCTCTCCAGCTCACGTTCCTTTCTCCTCTAGAAGAGTTTGGCAACACACTTCGCAGACGTAATTGTAGTCAGTCTGTCCGTCCATACCTAACGTATCAGTATAATAGTATTCGTAGCACTTCTGATGTGTGGCAGGATGGGTACAGTTCGCCACCATGAACGTGTTAAGCGTCTTTCTCTTTTCGTAAAGCTCTTCTATCTGCTCGTTAATCTCTCTAATCTGTTTCATGACCGAGTTCGTTCCTCGGCCTTTGTTCTTCGAGAGCTGTAGTTCTTCCATCTTTCTTTTGATGGTGGGTCTAGCGTCATCATATCTATACACATTCATAGTCACACCTCATCACTTCACCCTCGCTTCAGGAACATTCTCACATGGAACTACTGTAATTCCCATGTAGCCTTGATGCCACCTCTTCTCTGCATATACAGCGAAGCACATGCCATCACGCTTGATGTATGAGAATGTTATGTCTTCACTGATATTAATTGGTCTCTCACTATCATCACAAGAAAGACAGAGCATCAACGATACGATTAGAACCATAAGAAATTTCACAGAACCACCTCATCCAAGTTAATTACGTATTCGGCACAGGCGTATGGACTGTGCGACCAACCAGACTTGCCTATCACCAGGTTCCTGGGCTCGTCCAACTTTCGATTGAAGGTTATCAGATAGACGTTTCCCTTGACGACCTTCTTGGCGACGTGCGTCCAAATGGTGGCGAAGCACGGCGCCTCGAACTCCACGCCGTCGATGTCCCCGAACTTCACGAACGCCATCATGCCGCCACGCTTCTGCGCACGCTCCTTGAAGTCCTTCACGACGACAGGTATCATCATCAAGTCGCTGTCACTTTCGACGAAGTCACTGTATGACATCAGCGTGCCGCTCTCTCTCAAGATATCTATCTTTTCTCCTCTGTCGAACAACTTAAAAGGAGTGCCTCGAAGATTAAATCCCAGTAACTCATTCTCGAACTCGACCTGCTTTGCAATCGAATGCGGCTTAACACCCGTCGTGCCGAAGTATTGTCCCTCGAATTCCTCACGGTTCTTCTTTGTTCTGAGCTTGGGATAGTCCATCCATATTTCATATCTCTTCCCAACCAGTGCACTGTTCTCCTCCAGGTCGCTGAACGCGCCCACCTTGATGAGAGGCAGCGTTGCGGTCTTTCCGCCGCCCGTTCGATACAGGTAATCCCTGAAGTTCTCATACGGCTGGTTGGCGATTATCTTTCTCGTTGCCGCCGGTCCCACGCCTAGCACCGAGCCGAGAGCCAGGCGGATTGCATTGCCCTCGATGACGTGTTCAGTCTTGGACTTGTTTATATCGACAGGCAGTATCTTGTATCCCTGCCTCTTGATGTCATCGACGTATGTCTGCAGCTCATCCGCCTTGCCATGCGTGAGGACTGCAGCAAAATACTCGAGCGGATAGTATGTGCGGAGCCACGCTGTTTGCATCGTAATCATGCCGTAGCACTTAGCGTGGCTGTTGTGACTTACAATTCCATTTGCTACAAAATTGTGATTCTCTGTGTTCATCTCAACGTCGAATACATCTTCAGTCTCATCATAAACTATCGATGTAATCGCCTCTACTTTACTTGGTAATCCCTTCGCCCATCTCTTCTTGCGCTCTCCCTTTTCATAATCAAATTTCTTATGGCATGAATTGCACAGATGAAAGATGTTATTCTCTGAATGGTAATATGTGTAGTCGAAGTCCAGAAGTTGCAGGCTTCTATCGTGTGCGAACTCAAGTCCATGAGAACCGCTGTGTGAGCTACCACAAAATTCACACCTGTTAGCTGAACGAGTTGAAACAGCTTCTATCGCTTCTTGGAATAATTTCGTTCTTCCATCTATGAATGCAGGATTTTGCTCCCCTTCTTGAAATCCCATGCCTTCATACGAATTTCCCTTCGCCGTGCTCCTGTGTCCCTTTCGTTCGTATACTTCTCGTTCTCCAACAACGATTAACTCGTCTCCAGCAGAGAGTTCTTCTACTGTTTTATAACCTGTGGGTGTGAGAAATCTATGATTTGAAGTAGCTCTTACGGTCTTGCCATTCTCTGTCGTAATCTTGAAGACATGAGCAGCGCCGTTGTGATGTATCTTCTTGGTCCTACCTGTCCTTATCCTGCCATCTTCATCAAGCTGTTGTATCATCACACCGGCGTATTTCATCTTTTTTGCTATTGACGTCATACCACCAGTGGGAGTTCTACTTTCTTGAGCACGCCAAAGCTCGCCGATTGAAACTTCAGCATTGCATATGTCGTTTGCTCCTGTCCTATACACGATAGTATCTGCGGTCAAACACGCGTTGAAACCATAGCCCCCGAAGGCTTCTAGCATTTCCCAAAGCTCTTTGGCATCTCCCTTGCTCATCCCATTCTCAAGACAACCGGCCGAGAACTTCTCTATCAACTCGTTCTTCTCCGCCGTGAGGTAATCATCCTTCTTCGACTTGTCTTTCTTAAGGAGGAGCTTCCTTAGGCGGTTCGTATCCTTCATCGATAGCTTGCCTATCTTGCTACCGATGTTAAGCATCTGCTCCTGATAGACTAGGCACCCGTGTGTCTCTTTCAGGATGTCCTCCATCAGCGGATGCATGTATTTCACCATCTCTGGGTTATGCTTGTGGTCAGCGTATAACTTATGCATGTTGGACTTCAGCGGACCCGGACGGTAGAGTGCACCGATGGCGGCGACGTCGTTGAAGCAGTCTGGTTGCACTCTCATCGCCAGCTTCTGCATTCCTTTAGAAGTGCACTGAAATATCCCAGTGAAGTTACCGTCCCAGAACACGGTCTTCATGACATTCATGTCATCAGCGTCCATGAAGGTCGGGTCGACCTTCTTCTTCACTGTGTTGTATGTCATGTCATGTCGCTCGGCGATAAGCGTGAGCGCCTTGTCGATGATGTTCAACGTCGATAGAGAAAGCAGGTCAAACTTGACGAAACCCATCTCCTCGACGTGCTTATTGATGATGCCCTGTGTGAATGACGTCTGAAGAATTCCCCTGTTCTGAAACACCGCCATCTCCGATGGCAAGTCATCGCCGATGACGAGGCCGCACGCGTGACGACCGATGTGTCTATTCAAGCCGTATAACTTCTTGATGTTCCCAGCGATGCCATCTTCATACTTCTCGATGAAAGCGCGATACGTGGGAGAGACCCTGACGATATCCTCATACTTGATGACGATGGTAGATTTGTCCTGGTCCTTGTAGAGTATCTTCAGCTCGCTATCTATCCTCTTGTTGAGCTGATTAATCTCTTTGTGGTCGATGTCATATACTCTGCCCACGTCCTTGAGGAGCCCCTTGATTTGGAACGTGCCATAGGTAGAGATGCACGCGACATTGTCCTCCCCGAACATATCTCGCAGCATCTGGCGTGCCTCATCAGCGTCCTGAAAGTCTGTATCAATATCAAGTCAAGGAAGCTCTGAGTTATGGACAAACACGCCACGACCCAAAGCTTCTTCTTTCACCTCAATCTTTTTCATTGAAAAAGTCCTTTACAGGTTTCATATAGTTATTATTGTTGAGAACATCGTATTCACACACTATCACAACGTTCTCTATCTCTTCAATCTGTAGCAGATTTGCTATTCTTTCTTCATCTTCTTTCCATACTTGTTCAGCGGTCTTCACTACTCCGTTAGGAAATTTAAGCTCTTCGTTAGCATGATACTTTCTACAGTCTGCATGCCAGTATTGTCCATAGCATTCTACTATAAGCTTTTTATCTTCACAGTAGAAATCTACGAAGTATCTTTTATCTAAAATGGAAAAGAACTTCTCACGTAAAAACGTGATGTCTGGAAATAAATCAATCAATTGTTCTTCTACAACGTCAGAGAACTTTGATACTCTACCACTTGAAGATGAAGAGAGGTTCTTATCAGATGCGAGATAATTTGACACGCCCCAATTCTTGAAACACGTCTGTCTATATTTCTCTTTCACGACATTAGACTGAGCTGCGAATGGAACTCCTAACCTTTCGACAAGAGTGTCCTGCATTTTCTTTCGAACTTCAGAAGAACAAAGCGGTGCCGGTCCTCCGTATCTCTCCACACACGTCTCTCTTTGTTTTCTTCTTGTCTCAGGCCTTGACTGCACTTTCTTCGCCACACAACTTCTGCACTTCGAATGATCTCCCATCATAAGCTTCTGGAATGTCATGAGCTTTCTTATCTTACCACAATCCAAACATTCAATCCTAAGTGGAAGCCACGGTTGTTCATCAAAGAAAACGCCAATGCTTATTCTGCCTGTCGAATTCTTCTTTATAAGAAGTTTGCCATACTCTAAAGAATACACGTTGGGATTAAGAAACTTCCCTTCTTCATTCTTCCAAAACCTCTTTACGTGTTTCTCAAAAATTGCATCGATATTGATGCCGAACCCAAGATACACATCTTCAAGCTCTTTTCTTGTTATGTATCGCTTAAAATCCATATTTATATTTAGATATGAATTCTGATTTAATACCAAAAACTTGATATGAATGGTCCTCATCGACTTCTAAGTCATAGACATTTCCTCGATAATGAAAAGGATAGATATCATTAATTTGGACAACAACATGGTTCTCTACGACAAGAGAGATATGCATGAAATCATTCATTATTGACACATCTTCAGCAAAAGCAAAAAATTCTTGTCCTTCGTAAGACAATAAAATTTTATGGTTCCAAGTGCATATGAACATAGAACCATCATATTCTACACAATATAAGTCTTCATCTTTCTCATATTGATGAACAGACAAAACTTCACGTCGTCTATTCTTATGTGTGAAAACTGTCTCTCCAATATCAACGTTTTCTATTCTCTTGAATCCATTATCTGTCTTAACGATTGTCCCCTCAATAAAACATCTATCAGGATTGATGAAACGTTCAAACAGAAGATTGTGTTTGATAGGGTCAAGGTCAGTGATGCCATTAAGATAACAAATCAAACTACCAGCAGCAGAACCCCGGCCGGGTCCCACAAGCATTTGGAGCTTGGCTTTCTTGATGATTTCCCGCATGATGAGGAAGTAGTTTGCAAATCCCTTCTCTCTGATTAGCTTCATCTCATGCATGAAACGCTCTTTATATCTGTCGTCCTTGTCGAGACCGAGTGCCTTCAGACGAACAATGGCATCTTCACCCAGCTTCTTGAACGGATTGTCGTACTCAAGTGTGGGCAGACGTTGGTGCGTGTCGGGCTCGTAATCCTCTACCATCCCGTCAATGAGCAGCGTATTCTCCATCGCTTGCAAGTATAAATGTTCGGGCACACCGGCACCGTATAACGAGAACGTATCATCCATCTCTTTACGAGACTTGATGTAGAGCTGCTTGATTTTGAATTCCCAGTCGTCGCCACGGGTCTTGAAAGTCTTGTTCGCCCTAAGAAGATATAGTATCTCCTGTGCCTCCCAATCCTCCTGATTTACGTAATGTGCATCGTTCGTTGCAACGAGCGGCGTGTCCGTCTCCTGATGTAACTTGACGATGCACTCATTCACGAACAGCTGCGCCTCATGCTCATTGAACTGGAGCTCAAGAAAGAAGCGGTCACCGAATATCTCCCTATACTCTTCGACGTCCCGAACGACATCCTTCCACTCTACATCTCCGTTCTTCATCTGCCAACATTTATTGGCGATAATACCGCCCATGCATGCAGACGATGCAACGACGCCCTCAGCGTGCTCAGCCATCATCTTCTTATCAATACGTGGCTTCATATAGAAGCCCTCTTTGAATGCACGATGAGTAAGAGTATAAAGGTTAGTAAGACCCTTCAAATTCTGTGCAAGCAGAACGATGTGTCCCTTGCGGTAAAGGGACTTCTTGCGAGACAACAAATTTGTGGCATCTTCGTCCTCGGCCTCCTCTGCCTTGATGCGCTTCTTGTCATCTTTGTATTCATCGCGTTCCTTCTGCCACTGTTCGAGGTCGTCAATAGCATACGCTTCAACGCCAAATATGGTTCGCACGTCATGCTTCTTTCCCATCAAATGAAAATCTGCCGTGCCGTGCATAACGCCGTGGTCAGTCAATGCGATCGATGCGAGACCCTTCTCTTTCGCCGCCAAGACCATCTCTTCTGGTTTCGAGAGACCGTCCTGAAAGCTAAAATGGGAGTGATTGTGCAGACTCGACCACGTCGCATTAGACATTAGGCTACCCTTGTCACGAATAAATGTCCATGTGCTCCGTGATTTACCTTAAACTTTTTATCTTGCTTCTTACCAATCTGATGGACGAGCATCCGAAAGCTGCGCTCTTTTTTCTTTTCTTCTATTATCACCGAATATTCGTCGCCTACGTTCATCTCATAAATGCCCGGGTATGATCGTGGACGACCAACTACGTTAAGTGCACTTAATTCTTCGACTTTGGATATATCACGTTCTGGCCAAACATAACGTTCTATGCCAAACTTTGCGAGCAGACGCTCAGCCTTGTAGTTCGACAACAATTCGGTCAGCTGATGGTTCGGTACTGTTTTAAGAAGCTTCTGTATCGTCTTATACTCGTCATCGTATATTATCGTTACCTTCTCAGTAACTTTCCTAGTAGCCATTACGCAATCTTTCTTTTACAATAGCATTCTTGCGGCAGTATTCGTGGTAGAGCTCGCTTGCATCGATGCCTGACATTATACATATCTCGACGAAATACGCTAGCACATCACCCAGTTCCTCGCGGTAGTGTTCACGGTCGAAGTTCCTGTCATCGGTAAGCCTATGCATCTTATTCTTAAGAGTGTAGGTCGCCTCGAACAACTCACCATGAAGCTCGTGCGCAATCTCTTTTATCATGCGCTGACCCTGCTTCGTCGTCAGTTCTATCGGCCACGGCGGAAGCTTGCCCTCAATCTCGAGAAGCTTCATGAACTCTTCCTGACGTTCAAATATGTCTTTCAGTTTGTCATCAGTCATCGAACCACTCCTCTGGGCATTCATCAAGAAGAGGGATAGGTTCGCCTACTAATTCTTTCGATAGTCCTTTTTCCTCTTCACGACGTGTTCTAATCATATCTCGAACTTCATTGTCACTTTTTCCGTAGCTCAGATGCGCCGCAACAAGATGAGCTTCTTGTTTATGACGAATTCGCTCTGAGTGCTTCCTACATCTCTCTGCATGTGCTGCGGCTCTTACTGCTTCTTCCTTTTCTAGACGTTCATGCTTCTCTTCAATCTGGTCACATATTTTATCGACCAGTTCTCTCGTCACGAATTCATTGCTAACGGCACAGTTTCCGTATATAAGAGAGCGCATCTGCTCGCTTATCTTCCTAGCCATTGAACTTCTCCTTCAGTTGTTCAATGTCTTTCGGTTCGACGGGCGTCGATTGCACGAGCGGCGCACCTTTGGCATCTGTCACGACGCAACCACCAACGCTGCTCATCGATACCCATGCGTTAGCAGGATAGTATGACGTCATAAAATGTTCCTTGAGTTTCATGCGAAACTCCTCATCTTCACTAAAGAACACCATCACGCCGCAATTCATATCGGCCAGCATCTCAATGATGTCTCTCGTCACTTCCTGACCATCTGCGTCTACCAAAATCTTATCGAAGATTTCACGTCTTACTTCATCTAGGCCCGACTCATCATGAACGATGACTATCTCACGGACATGATTTCGCATGAACGGAAATACGTTTCCGCCGAATTGCAACAGTCTGTCACACGTCATGATGCCAGCGACGTCGCAAACATCGTCGTAACATCCGTAATCACTTTTGTTGCTGCCATTACCGTTTGTCTTGCTCTTCATCCCTCTTCCTACGATGTGCATTCAATTGTTCGGCCATCCAGCCGACCGCCCCAAAAAATGAACCGACGTCAATCTCATCAATATCGCCGGTCCTTAGTGCCGCCTCAGATATACATAGTCGTTCCAACTCATTGATATCATCAATTGGTATCATTGGTTCGGTAAAATACGGAGACGAGCTTGACCAGTTCCTCGCCCATTTGTCAAGCCTAATCGTATATTCTTCATACATCTTCTCTGCCATCTTGTAGTGGCGTTCGTAGAGATGAAGAGAGCCGGCCGTGTGGTAGTATCTGCCGAGCTCGAGGTCCTTGAATGCCTCTGGCCAGTGTCTCTTCAAATCGAGAAGCATGCACTCTTGGAACAACGTGAAAGAGAATAAGTCATACGTCAATCCCCACATCACATCATTCGAACGCATGTTAGTGTGAAGATGGAGCTCATTATCTCTTATGAAAAACTGAAGTGACAACGTGCATGGAACATCCTTAGAGCCCACACGATACGCCATGCTCTGATGTTCTGGATGGTGTATTTGAAGTATTGCACGCCTACTGTCTGTATCATTGTGCAACGTCTCGATGGCAAATTTCCACTGATTTATACCGAACTCTCCATTTCCCTTACCTTTCATTATATGTCCGTATGCAGAGTTCAACGTCTTTCCGTCATCTGAAAAGTTTGGCATTCTTTTATTATAGTAAGTCATCTCTTCGAGAGAATTAGACCCACGCCAATACCAGAGAAACTCGCCCACAGCAAAACCGTAATTAGCATTTCTTCTCTCAGATGTAAGCAGTCTATTTCTAGGGTTCGTGAGCACAAGACGTGGAACGATGAGCTCTTTTACTTCACTTCCCCTAGGACTACACACAAACTGAGGATCGTATAGGAGCTCGTATAACACATCCTCCATTAGTTCATCAAATGTATTTCTGACGAACGTGTCTCCATTCACATCTTTCACGGGTGGATCACCTCCAGTATCTCCTCAAGAACTTCATCTGGTAGCCTATGACCTGCGGCATTCGCGTGTCCTCCACCGCCGTATCCCTCGCAAATGACGGACACATCAACGGCGCCTTTCGCACGTAAGCTCACCACCGCTCCGTCTAGCATTATACCAACGCCAGCATCGAGGTTATACTTCTCAATGAGGCGGTTGAGGACCATCGATTGGTGGTCGCTGATGAATACGTAGCCCAATTTCTTTCCGTCTACTTCTCTGATGAAGACTTTCTTCAGGGCATTCTCTATGTAATCCTCGCGTTTCTTCTTGAGAGCATTCACGAACGTCTCTTCGTGTTCTTTCCATCCATGACAAAACAAGTCACTCCACATTCTATCGATGAAACGTTCCTGTCCGTAGAAGTTCATGTAGAGCTGCAGTTCATCAGAAGCTTCCTCCTTCAGTATCCACATGTCTCTATCGTTGATGAGCTGACATAAGCGATGCAAGTCTTCAGCCCGCATGCTACTACTGTTAGTAAAGAAATAATAGTATAATAGCATTGAACCGCATACACTCACGTCGATGTGACACCAGTCTCTATCTTTCAAATGTAATGCAGACTTATGGTGGTCGATGATTATGCAGTTCCCATACTTCTTCTCAATGTCGTCAGCGGTCTCTGCATCACATGATACATCTGCGATTATCACATGATTGGCAGTGCTAAAAAACTCCGGTTCATCATTAAGAAGCTTCTCTACTCCCGTCCCAGCAGGGACGAAGCGAATGTTCTCCCTAACACCGCCCGCCTCTAGGAACACGATGGCGCATCCTGAACCGTCGCTGCACTCTGCATGCGTCACCAACTTTGTATTGCTCATGTCTCTAACGAATTTCATTTTAAATGTCACACTTTCCATCTTTGCACATGTCGAGCGTCGTTGCTTCGCTCTTTGATTTATCGACATACTTGACTGCCTCATCAAGAGATATCGGCGTCAGCGGTTGGTTCTCCCGACTTCCCTCAGGATATATCGTCGTCCCTTTCAACTCAGGAAAATACTCTATGAGGGCGTCTGAAAGCTCGTCAGCCGGCGTCCCAGGCATCACATTGATTGTCTTGCTGACGGCGTTATCGATGTGTTTCTGGCACACACGCTGCATCTCGAAGTGATCCTCAAGCGGAATTTCATATGTTCCCTGAAAGTGAGAAACATCGCGACCCTCATTGATGAACCTCTTCAGCAGAGGATGCACGACGACCTCTGTCTTCCTCTCCTCGTCATCCCAATACTTTCTCTCATACGCCGGAGCGAACATCGGCTCAATGCCAGATGTGCATCCACAAACGAGAGACGTCGTTCCCGTAGGAGCGATTGTGAGGATAGCGCAGTTCCTAAGGCCATCCTCTCTTATCTTCTTTCTTATTGTCGGCTTGAGTGTCTTGACAAAGTTTGATTTGAGAAATTTGTCTGGTTCAAAAATTGGAAAAGGTCCCTTCTCTATGGCAAGTTCGACTGATGCTTCATATGCGTAATTCTTGATCGACTTCAAGAGCTTATCGACGAGCTCCAAACCCTCAGGACTATTATACTCCATGTCTTTCATCAATAATACATCGTGAAGACCGATGATGCCAAGACCTATGCGTCGTATTGACTTGCAGTTCTCCGCTATCTCCTTCATGGGATACACATTCACGCTTAAGATGTTGTCAAGAAATCGAACCGCCTTGCCGATGGTATCTCTCAACAGAGTCCAATCTATCTTATTATTCTTTCCAATAAAACGCGGAAGGACGAGTGAACCGAGACAGCAGCAATCGTATTCGGACATCCAGATTTCCCCGCAGGGATTTGTGCTGATTAGGGACTTCCAATACCAGAGATTGTTCATCCTGTTTGCATACCACCCATTCAACAGCCCTGGCTCTCCGCCGGTGAGAGTGTTCTTGACGACACGTTTCCACAGTTCTCTCGCGCTTGTCTTTCCTATGACCTGTCCCCTATGCTTGAACTCGAACTCGCCGTCGTTCTTCACGAGCTCGAAAAACTCCTCAGGATTTCTGTCGAACACGATGGAGACGTTGGCATTATTCAATTTGGCAAGGTCAAGCTTCTTGTCGAGGAACTCGAGGAGGTCCCCGTGCGAGAGCTCGAGGCAGAACATCAACGCCGTCCTTCTGCCACCCCCACCCTTGATGACCTCACCGGCCGCATTCACTATTTCCATGAGAGAGACGGCGCCAGTGGCAGTGCCGCCCGACCCGTTGATGCTGGAACCGCGTGGTCTGATTGGCGAGCAGTTCATACCCACGCCTCCTCCCACGCCGGAGATGACTATCATGTCGCTGACGGTCTGTCCCCATCCCTCTCTGCTGTCATCTGTTGGCACAACGAAGCAGTTCAGAAGCTGTCCCTTGGCTCGGCCTGAGCCGTACCATATTCTACCGCCCGGCATAAATAGGTTCGTAGAGAGCATCTGGTGGGCCTCCTCCTTGAACCTGGCTATGTCCTCACCCTTCTCGGCCATCGAGACGTGGTTCGCCACTCTCCAGCAGGCCTCATCCCACGTCTCATTTTCGTGGATGGTGTATCTCTTCTTAAAAATATCAAGCGCAAAGCCCTCAGGCTCATAGGCTGACGTCATCCCAGTTTCCTCCGAAACGCTTAAGTGCGCTTCTTGGCGAGCTTGCGAGCTCGCTCTCTGATGTTGTTCGTCTTCGCTTCCTCACCGGCGTCGAGGGCCTGACTGACCGTCTCTACCTGCTTGAGGATGCTCATCTTCACAGTCGCAGTGTTCATCATGAACGGATACACGATACCGTCCGGTCCTAGCCTCGACTTGAGAATGGCGAGGCGACCTGTATTCGTGGCCTTGTCCTCGAGCCTGCGGCTGACGGACATGATCAGATCGCAGACGGTCGCCTTCGCGTAACTCTCCGCGATGGAGGCGATGGTGACGACCTCCTGGTCAAGACCTCCGCGGTTCGACTGGTCCGCCGTGACGATGACCATCTTGTTGAACTCTGGGTCGTTCGCCAGCCCCCTGAGCTCCTCGTACACGCTCTCACACTCGTGCCTCTTTTCCGTGTAGGTCCTCGAGGACTTCAGGAGGTCAGCGTAATCGAGCACGAGGATGTCGGGAATGAAGCCCTTGAGTGCCTTCAACCTCTGAAGATACGCCCTTACTGTCTGCACGCTGGCTCTCTTGGTCGGGAATTCCTTGATGAACAGGCGGCCCTTCACTGTCCCCCTCACCTGCTCCTCGACCTGCTCCATCTCGCCGGGAATGTCGTTTATTTTTAGCCCAGAAAAATATGCATCATGCCTAAGACCAATCTTAAAGTCGGCAATCTCCAACGTGATGTAACAAACATTGTGTCCTGCCGCAATGCCCCCGGCCGATACATTGCAGAGAAAGTGCGTCTTGCCGGCACCGGTCGGAGCGATGCACGTAGCAAGCGTCCCACGCTCCCAGCCACCGTTGAAAATATCGTTGAGCACCGGCCACGGTGTGGGCACAGGAGACCTGATGCTCTTCTCACTACGGGTCTGAAAGCCCTCCATGTAGTCGTGCCCGATGTCTCTGGACGCTCCCTTGCTGGCACTATCCATGATGACCTTCAAGACGCTATCGAAGTTACCCACTTCAATCTGGTCAAGTGCGTCTGTCACGCCACCGATGAGCGCCTGCTTGCGACAAAACTCGAGTGATGTATCCTTGATGAAACCGATGTCGCCATTCAGCGGTGTATCCTCCGAGCGCTGAAAGAATGCAGTCGCCTGCGTCCTTATCACGTCAGAAGCTCCGTTCTTTCGCATGGCCTCTTCAATTATCTCTGAGGATGGGAATGCGTCGTACTTTTCACGATACCAAAAATATACCTCGACGATTTCCTTCAGGTGCTTCTGGTCGAAGAACTCGGCCTTAAGCACGTCAGATATCTGCTCGGCATACTCATGGTCCTGGAGAAGAGCTTGGACAGTCTTCTCCTGATATCTACTGTCACCTATGGCTTTCGAATCGAGGGTGTCACTCATTCGTCGTCTCCCTATCCGAACGTTTTGTTCGAACGGTTTCGTTGTTCCTTGAACACCGAAAAGAAATCAGATGCTTTTATCTGCAGGCCATCGCGGATTAACTGCATCCTCACGTCTGATTGTCTATATGAAAAGCTGTCTTCGTTTACGTGCTCCCTTATTGACTTCGCAGCCATCGGATTCATCAACGGACTTGATAACTGCATTAAGCGCACGTTGGTAATAACTATCTCACGGTTAGCTATGACGCTATCGTATTTGGCTTTTTTGTCCCCAGCGGCCTCCGCATATTTGAAAAGCTCATCAAGTTCTACTTGCCGCTCACCGAGAAACGGGAATAGCTTTATCGCAGTCTTTTCACCGATGCCGCGTATGCCCTTGATGTTATCGCTTCTGTCACCGCAAAGCGCCTTGATGTAGATATAGTTCTCCGGTAGGCAGCCGATGGTATCTACGATGTCTTGTGAACATACGTATTTCTTTTTTGTCGGAACGTATATGGTGGTATTCTGGTCAAGCAATTGGTAGAAATCTTTATCACTAGAAACGATGACCTTCTCATCTTGTTTATCTAACACAAAGCCCCACATATACGCTATGACATCATCTGCCTCCACTCCCTTTATCCTAATCGTTCTGACAGGGAGCATATCTAAATACTTGTTTAACTTTCCTATCTGCTCGGCAAAGCTTCTCATCTGGTCATCTGCGTCACCGAAGTCATACTGGCGATTTAACTTTGGTTTTCTGCCAGCCTTATAATCTTTGAAGAGAGAGCGACGTTTGACCGAACCTCCCTCTCCGTCCCACACTATCGTGATGAGGTCTGGTTTAGTCTCCCTCACCAACTTGTTGAGGCTAAGCAGGAAGCCGATAGTTCCGCCGATGTGGTTCCCGTTCGTGTCCATGCTTGGATTGACGGTGAATGAACGGATGAAAAAGTTCAGTCCGTCGATGATGAGATGTCTCATAATTTCTTAAAGAGCGGCTTTGAATTTTGCGCTGCCTTATCGGTCAGCTCAGTCTGTCTTACTACTTGCACGCTGGCCATCTTCATTGGATAGTATGTTCGATACGCGTCAGTGTATCTAAGGAATGGCTTCACGAACTTCACGTAAAATCCCAGTGGGTTCTTTATCTCCTCCGATGGATTCATCCTGAGAAAGATGTCGTTCACCAACGGAATTCTGTTCCTCTTTCCATATTGTTTCGGATCCATGACAGTGTAGAGCGTGCGGCGCTCGGCCTCCGTCAGACGCTTCAGGTCGATGGCATGCATCTTCCCTTGGAAATTCGGTTGAAGGACGAACACCTCCTTGAACCTATCCCTAACGTTCTCACTGTTGTAGGTGAAGCGAAGCGTCTGACCTGCCTTATATGCAGTTCCAAATGCCATCTACACGTTCCCCTCTACTGCACTCTCCATCTCTAGACAGCTATCAGCATCGATTTCTGCGTCGGGAATATCTTCGTCATCGTATTTAATGACCAACAATTTTTCAAGGAGGTCATAAACGTATCCACTGAAGTCGTCATCCTCCATCATCTTCGACCAATCGTTGGCCCTAAATTTCTTTTCCTCACCTTTGTGGTCCATCATCTTCATGTATCCCGCTGACTTCGTTATCACACCCCGCTTCTCCCACAGGTAATCCCTGATGGAGTTTACATCATCTATTCCATGCGTGAACAGGATGTCGAACTCGCACTTGCGCATCGGCGGACCGAGGCGAGACTTGAACACCTTAGCGTAAGTGTGGAAGCCGGTCGTCTCCTTTAGCTTCTTATCGCTGTCCTTTGCCTTCTTCGTCTCGTCAATTGCCTTCGACTTCGTCAAACGAATGCGAACTGATGCATGGTAAGGCACGGCCTTTCCGCCCGGCGTCGTCATGGGGTCTCCATACAAGACGCCAATCTTTACCTTGAGTTGATTGCAGAAGATTAGCGTTATCTTCTCGACACCGACCATGTGAGTTATTTTCCTCAGGCCCTTCGCATGAGCTTTTCCCGCCAAACCTATGCGAGAGTTCGGATTGTAGTCTCCCTCAATCTCCGCCTGCGCTGGCGTGGCCGCCGTGCTGTCCCACACAATGGTGACAGGGCACGTCGTATTCTTCGCTCTCGCCATCAGAATGGTCTTCTCAATTGCGCCGTAGCAGTCCTCAATGGAGCCGGGCTGCATATACACGAGCCTGCTTATGTCCAGTCCCACACGCTTCATAAAGTCAGGATTGGCCGCATTTTCCGTATCGAGATAAACAGCGATGCCGCCCTTCTTCTGAGTGTTGGCGAGTATCTGAGTTGCCAGCAGGGATTTTCCCGACGCTTCCTCGCCGACAATCTCAGTCAGTTTTCCCATCGGAATGCCGCCATCGCGCTTGTTGGCGATGAGATAATTGAGCAGAGTGGAGCCCGTCGAGATGAAGTCCTTGATGTCAGTCGGATTTGGCTCATTGAGGTTGAAGGCAACAGGAAGGTCCTCGCCCTTGTTCATTGACCTGATGAGGAACTTCGTCATTTCCTCCTGGTTTACGTCGCCTTTCCTTTCTTCACTCATCCCTTTATCCCCGCCACATCAAACACCAAGTCGTCCCAGTCATATCCCGTCTCAATCGAGAGGTTTGACACGAGCACCAAAGCAGCCATGATTTCTTCATCGCTAAGGAAATTGTATGCGCAGAGCGTCGTCCCACGCTCTGCGACCTTCATAGACATTGCATCTTCGTAATGTGCCCACGTAAGAGTAGTGTCACCGTGTTCTATTCTTCCATCTGATATCAGTTTTCCAAATGGGCTGCTCGTATCGAACTCTGCATCGTCATCGATTACCAACGTTAATGCCTTAGTATCGAACATGATGCTGTTAGTGGGAACATCTATGACAAATTGTCTCAGCCTATCGTTCATCTTGCTAACTGCTTGTACGACTAACAAATCACAATCATCATAGTGAACTACCGTACCCTCCACTATAAGTCCATTAAATAAATCGCCAGCGCCCGTTACTTCATATTTTGTCATTCATGTTCCTCCGACAACTCAGGCTCGAGGAGGTGCCATGTCCATCTCATCACCTCCTCGAGCCGTGTTACTTGCTATTCGCTGGCCATCTCGCCGAATGCCTCGTCGATGGACTGTCCGCCCTCAACAGGTTTTTCAGCACTGTTAGCTTCGTATTCAACACCGTCATCTTTAACTTCAACCTCAGCAGCACCTTCATTGACGAAGTCGTTGAAGATTTTCTCGACCTCCGCCGACGACACCTTGTCATAGACATTATCGATGTTCGGCACCTTGGCGAGAAGTTCATCTGTCTCTGCCTTTGAAAGACCAAGCGGAGACGGTTTCTTCTTCTCTTTGATGTCAGTGACAGGGAACTTCTTTTCGTTGCCCTTCTTATCAGCGTTGTTCGGCTGCTTGAAATTGATGTTGATGTCGTAAGCGCTATCGATGCAGGTCAGCACTGCTGAACCCTGCTGGTCCTCGGAGCGATCCTCATTCATCTCCTCGTCGAGGCACATCTCAAGAAGCTTATTGTAGATGCCCTGACCGAATGCCCAGAACTTCGGTGCGCTCAAACTGCCGTCAGGCATGCGCTCTACCATGGGAACATAGTAACGTTCCTTGACTTGGATTTTCTTAAAAATTTCGAAGTCAGCACGACGTACGACTTCCGGTTTTTCATTTCCATCTTCGTCATTCCAATTTCGAAGCTTATCAGCGAAGTCACACACAGCGCAATCGTCGCCGTCATTGAACTTTGGACACAGAATAGAACGTGTCTTGCCAAGCTCGTAGTGAAACCCCAGCTCCAAAAATGGCTCTTCTCCGTGGGGATATGGAAGACATCGAATGACATGAACATCTTTCGGCTTCCACAAATCGTTCTTCTTACTCGTCTTAGTATTAAGCTTGTTAAGCCGGTCGCGAATTTCTTGTAAATTCATTCCAAAAACTCCTAAAGTGAAAAGTGTCCGAACTAGTGAAATTGGCCAATTCCTGTGCGGCTCTATAAATAGGCATGCAACTCACTACGAAGCACACTAGTTGAACTTATTTGATGCCAGAGTGTGCCCATTCAACGCATTTACGAAGGAACTTATGTTCACTCAAATCGATGAGACCAGAGTAGTAAGCCTCAAATCCTATGGCAAAATACTCTTCCAAACCGTTATCCTTCGCTATGTCAACGTGATATTCCTCGAAAGTCCCTGACAAGCTCGTCCATTCATTGACGAGCTCCTCCATATCAGTGAATGCTTCCCTCTCATCAATGTGATGTCCCAACTCATGTATGAACGATAGGTGAGCTTCCTTCACATGTTTCCTATTACACGATACAATTATCTTTCCATCGAGGTATGTCGCCTCAAGATTTCCTTTGAGGTATGTGAAATATATCTCCTTTAGTCCCTTCGTTAGTTCTATTGGAACTCCCATCTCTTCGACATTTAATAGTATTTCAACGATCAGCTCGTCTTTCACCATCTTATTGCCACGAACAATTGTGTCTTCTCCATTTAGAAGAACCAACCCGTCGCCATTTGAGATGACATTCCAGCTCACATTAAAATTATTTCTTTCACAGCACGAAATGACACATCTTTTGCATATCCGATGCCCATGAATATGACGAGCTCGTCAAGCATGTCATTTGGAACAATGCAATATCCCTTCATCTCATCGACGAAGACGAGCCTATCAGCACGCGAAAGAATAACAGATGACGGTTTGACCGCCCTCCAAAGCCTATCTAGCTCTGATGGGTCGAAAAATGCAGGGTCATCTACGAATGCGAATGCTATCTCTGCATCGGTAGCTTCCGTCGGCTCAAGCCCGGCCGCATGCATCATTCTTACATATTTCTTCGCATCGATGTCTTCAATCAGCTTATCACCTATGATAGCCTCAAACTTCTTTCCTTCTTCGATGCCTGTCATTGCATGGTGAACGTTGAATATAAGCTGTTTCAATCCTATAGTTGGCATCCTCCAAATGGGTTCATACCCAAATAAAGCCTTTGCTCTCACGGTCCCACAGTAAAACTTCTCAGATATCGCTTCAAACCTTGCAGCATTATCACCGTGTCCTATACCAAGCACGTTATGGACAGCATCATATTCTTCTGTTATCTTCTTTACTCGAGTGATGAGTTCCTGGCACGCTTCACCGGCAATTGAAGCCCGAAAATTATTTGTCTTTTTCGGTCCACTCAACGTCAGCTTCTTCACTTCATATCGCATAAAATCGATGCCCATTACATCGTATTTATCATCGAAAGTTCGCATGCCACCGATTTCGTCGGCGAATTTCTCTTCACCATCTCCTATCATATCAAGATTAGAACCGGCATACCCAACATAAGCTGCCGCTCTTATCTTGTTAAATGGAACGTCAGACGTCCACGGTGCCCAAAGGCTACTCACAATATAATTACAATCTCAAACTGAATGTGTATTGAATTTAGTCGAGGTCGTCATCATCATCGTTGCCACGCTTGACATCGCCAGCAGTAAAATCGTCGCCGTAGATTGACGGATCAGTATATCGACGCATGCTTGAGTTCGACCAGGCGGACGCACCCGATGGTCCGCGTCCGGCAATGTGCCCGAGGCCCGCTGTATTGTGTGTGCCGCCCATCACGCCGGCTCCCATGAACTCCATCACCATCTTACCGATCATCTCCTCGATGTCAAAAGGTGTAATGTCATCCTTCAACTTCTGCCATATGTGATCGAATGCATTATCATTGGAAGCAAGATGTTCATCTACCATTCCTCTGAACGCTTCCTTATCATCATTCATCACTGCTTGCTTCGACTGAACATTCAATTGTTTTCCCTCATCGTCACCCAGCGGCTCAAACTTTTGAACTCTGTATAGATTTGGGTCAAACAGCTCATTCTCATCTTCAGTCCTCGCCTTGTCAAACTGAGCCTCTATTTCATCGAAGCGGCTAGGTTCTGCCAACACGGTCGTCGCAGTGTCAGGCCTAATGGAGGAGTTGTGATCTGCGATGATGTCTGCTATGATGCCAGGAAGATAGAAACTATCCACGCCATCATAGGTAGCACGATACACCTCCAGCTTCGGCTCAACATCCGGCATCGATGCTCTCATCATCTTTACTCTCGTGTCGTATGAGAACGGGTTCAGCTCATCTTTTTTGTTGCCAGCGACGATGAGGACCACTTTGGTAAATTCACGAGCAAGCTGTCGTATCTCCTCTGACCAATCTCTGTGGAACGGCTGGAAGCGACCTAGGACCACGACGACGGTGTCGGCCTTCGCCTCAGTAAGACCCATGCCCTTGCGAGCGAAGTCATTATCATAGATTGCGTCTATGACGACATCAAATTCTTTGCCTATCAAGACTGTCTCTCTCTCGTATTGTCTTGATTTTATGAAGGTATTCTCGACGTATATGTCAAACAATTCGTCAAACCAACTGACAGTGTTATCTTTGTCAGAGAACAATAAATCATAGTTGCCACCAATCAGCTTGAACAGAAAGCTATATCTTTTTTCGTCACCATATCCCTCTGCAACATCTGGGTCTGTCGACCATGATGAGAACATTCCCTTCGACTTAAGTCTCTTCCTATCACCCTCATCACCAACTCGTTCATCAAACGACATTCCTCTAAACAGTGGCTTTGATGGCATAGAGAACAGTTCGTTTCTTGCGCCCTTGTTCTTCCACAGATACGGAATGTCTTCTTTCGTCGTGTGAGCGCCACCCTCATTCTTAATATTATCTTTTCCGTAGATCCACCCAGCCATGTCTCTCATCATACCAATAAGAGAACCCATCCCTCCATGTCTCTTCGAGAACTCGATCGCCTTTTTCCTCGTCTCTGGCGAAACTGACTTAAATGCCCTTCGCAGATCTACATTGGAGATGCTGCCCTCAAAGAGAGAGAGCAACTGTTCCCTAATTACAGCTTCGAGCGTCGGTATTTCGCCAGGCGCCGGAGACCTCGACACACCTAAATCGATAATGACATGCTCGTTACCGCGTCTCATTATATTGCCGGTGTGGTAATCGTGAAACTGAATGCCTATACCGACGAGCTGATCAGCAATCTTATCCAGCTGAAATTGGTCTTTTAACATGGCGAGAGCACGCTTCGCCTTGAGCTTAGCCTGCGGCGTCTTCACGTAATGATAGATGTATTCCTCGAACTCGTCCCAGGTCATGTTCTTTAACCCAGTGAGTATGGAGTAGTATCCGCCTGAAGTCGTCTCGTTGTCTCCCCTCCACTCATCACTGTCCTCAACTGCATCCTGAAGGAGGTCATCCAAGTCATCAAACCTCCTGACTTCTGTTGATGACATGTCCTGCAGCTTCTCTTGCAAGATGCCATAATACACGTCGTTCGGCGCGGGGAACTTGAACACATCATATATCTGCACGACGTTCCTCAACTTCTTACCCTTGATGTAAGCGCTCGTCTTCGCTTCCATCTTATCCTTTGTGACTTTCAGGACTTCACCAGACTTCAATTGGAACGCCGTTCCGTTGGAGCCGTGTCCGAGCTCCCTCGCTCCATGCGTATCAATGCCACGTCTCAGCAGCTTGTCGCTCCATTTCTCGAAGAATGATGGGTCAAGCTGCGCGGTAGCAACAGCAGCTCTAGCGGCCATCGAGTTCGTCGGTCTCGTCACAGCCGTCGCCTCAAGCACGTCAGGATCCGCTCCCGGCGATTGTGAGAAGCCGAGATCTGTGATGACGAAGTTCGTGCCTCTCATCATAATGTTGCCGGGATGATAGTCCTCGAACTCTACGTTAGCGGTGTTCAATTGGTCCACCATGTCATTCATCTCAAGATCTTCAAGCTGTGCAAGCGCTTTCCTCGCTACATCCTCTTTTCCACGCCTCGCCGCTTTCGTTATCACATCACCGACGAATGCGTCCCATCGACGACCGTTTATAAAGTATTTCGTGGCAACGCCAGTCGCGCTCTTGAGGTCACGCATCGCCTGAGTGAACTGTTCTTCCTTGTCATTTGGCATCTCCTGCAGCTTTTCCTGCACGATGCCGTAAACGTCTCCTGCTTTTCCAGAGCGTTCCTTCGGCAATTTGAACACGTCGAACACCCTGACGACATTCTTCATGTTCTTCCCTCTTATGTGATTGCTCGACTTCGCCTCATCTTCATCCGTCGTCAACTTTAATACTCTATTATTGCCTATGTCGAACGCAGTTCCCATTCCTCCAGAACCCAACACAGCATGATCAGATATGTCGTATCCCCTCCCTCTGACTTTTGCAACGACCCATGGGTCCGTCATCACATCACCGAGGCCATATATCGCCCTTTCTTCTTCTCCATCGAAAGCAGCCTCGTTAGTTATCTTCGGTTCTTTGTCCTTAAGCTTTTCCTTGAATGCACTGATTGGCATGCTCGACATCCCACCGTAGAAGCGGTCATCGTCGTAATGTTTAAGGTATGCCTCTCTCGCGTGCTCCTCAAGCTCAAAGCCGAGCATCACCTTATCTTCATCATATTCTTCGAAGTCGGGCTTCTTGGTCTGATGCACGACGAAGACGAACTCGGCATCTGGATTGGAGCCGACATAGACATCGACTTCATCTTTATCAACTCCCTTCACACCTTCGATGTAACCGTAGTCGTTGTGCATCTCCGTCTGACCGGTCTCATCTCCGTTCTCATCATACCACTTTCTGACGGAACCTGCGCTGTTCTCTATGGCGATTGGCATGCCCTGGAATTCGTATTTGTCCTGAAGAGGGTAGCCTGCGTCGTTGAAGCCGAAGCCCAAATCCTCGCCCTTCTTCTCTTCCTTTCTCTCAAGCTTCGGGGTCGTCCCATCGTCGAGCTCAGGGCGCTCATCGGGGTCCGCGATCATCCCGCCAATCGGGTAGCTCTTAGCAAATTGGCCCCGGCTTCTTGAGCCTCCGGGGCCAGTCTTATCCACCGTCGTGGTCGTCGTCGCCGTCTTCCATCCAGACAGCTCACCGAGGACATCGATGATGACCTCATCTATCTTTTTCATTGCGTTCTCCTAGGCTAGAAGTGATATGACCGCAGCACCAATCCCGAGCATGCCGCTAATGACTGCTACCCACATTGCGCTTCTCGTATTCTTCGATGCAGCCTCCTGCTCCTTCTTCTCTTTCTCAGAAATGGCGACGTCCTCTGCAATGTCTTCAATTTCGTTCTCAACGTTGGATAGGCGAACCATGACGCTTTCTTTTCCGTTGCCGACGAACATCGTCTTCTTGAGAAGCTTGATGTCATCATGCATCTCGTCCAGCTTTTCCCTTATGGCCGCATGTTCTACTTCATCTGTCGTTGCCATCGATACATCCCCAAGCTAAAACCCAATGCCACCATCCGTCCCACCAATCATAAATGGGTCGAACTCACTCGCTATGTGAGTGAATTCTTTCTTCTTCCTCTTCTTTTTAGTCTCTTCCTCGTCCTCAAGCTGAGCAGTCTCATCGAAACCCTTGTATAACTCAGACAGCTTAATCACTGGTTCGTTATTCCCTTGCTTATCCTGCCCATTCCCTTGGCAAACTTCAAGGGATATTTGCTATGAACGATGCCAGTGCCTAGCGGATCAAGCATGTCGTCATCGACTTCATGCGCCTGAACTCCGTAGAGCTCCTTCATCTTCGGCATGTCAGGGACGTCGTCACACGCTCCCTTCTCCATTGCATCAAGCTTCACGTAGTATTTTGGGTCCTCCGTCAGATGGTCCATGGCAATCTCCATCGCCATCATTATATCCGGAGTGTGCTCAAGCTCGACGTGAATGCCCTTCATAAGCTGATCTTGATCGAACTGCGAGGGGCTCATGCCGGATGCCAGACCGCCGGGAACCTTCTCGTCGTGCTCTTCCTTAGACCATTTCTTAGCAATCTCAGGATGTTGAGAATACATGAACTTTCTCTGCTTGTCTGACTTAAAGGGCATAATTTATAAACTATTATGAAGTGCACCGCGAAAATGAAATTTTACTAAGCCGCTCTGTCCAACGAGAATTCTGAGCGGATACGGAATGTCCTCAAACTGGATTTCAATCACTTTAAAGCCCGGAAAATCCTTCACGTCCTTGTCCATCGTTATGCTCTGGACTGTCTTCTGCGCGATTTCGTTAGAGATGTCTCCGCCGTCGGGCTCTTCCTCATCTGGATCCTCTACATCCTTAGATATTTCATCATCCGCTGGATCATCGCCTGCAGGAACCTCGTCGTCAATCGGTGGTTCGTCTGTCGGAGGTTTGGGTTCATCCTTATCTTTATCAGCAACGGGAGGTTCGCCCTCGTCCGGAGCATCTTTCTTCTTTGCACCGACCTCGGGAGCAATATCATCTGCAGGAGCCTCGGGCTCCGTCTTATCATTGTCCTTCTCTGCGCCCTTTACTTCCGGCTCTTTTTCCTTCTCAGCCTCATCGATGAATTCCTTCATGACGGCGAGGGTCTCTTCCCTGACAATTCGCTCTACGACGCTCTTGTTAATCTTCATGATATCACTTCCCATGGGTGGAAATCTTTGTTCTAAATATCCTCGCGTGGGACCTTTCCTACAGTCCTCCCTTTTTCTCCTGTTTGCAAGACCACATGTCCGACCAGTGCAAGAGAAGGCTAAGGTCAGGCTCTCTCATCTTGTAGCTCGTGTTGTTCGGGTGATACTGCCCGTCATGCGTCCTGATGGCTACATACTCATCAAAATCCAGCGTCACACCGTATTTCTGCAGGATGTAGATGCTTCCGTCAGCATGCTCCATGAACGGCATCTCGGGGTTTATCTCGTAGATGTTCCCCCTCTCGCGGTGCCACTGGGAGGGATGAGGAACGTATCTCTCTACCTCTCCGTCGCCGACCTTTCCCAGGTCGTGAAATAGCCCCACAAATGCCAATTTGTGCTTCGGCCACCTGTCGGGACATAGGTCCTTTGCCAGGCGCCAGAGGCTCGCCACGACGTTCAATGAGTGCTCCACCAGGCCACCAGGCCAGGCACAGTGATGGCTCTCCCTGGAGCTGGCGGGCGCCGTAAAATAGTATTCGCCGATTTTCGTATCCATCATATGCTGGACACGATCATACCTGTCGTCAGGAAACGTCTTTATCAGTTTCTGGACGCGCTCAATGTTCTTCTCAGCTTTCGTCATTCTCTTCCTTCTCTCTTTTTTCACGTTCCTCGTTCAGTCTCTTTGCAGTATAAAGAATGAAATCCTCCTGAAAGCACGCATGCATGTCCTCGAAAACCCGTTCTTCAGAATGGTCCATGTAACACGTGTTGCATCTCGGAACGTAAAGATACCACAGCTCGACCGGATTGCCAGCAGGATCGTCGGGGTTCGGAGCAAATTCTTTGTGAAGCCTATACCTGACCTCAATCTCTTGACCCATTAGCTTGACCATCGTCGTGCCCTGCTTAACCAAATTTTCCTTGCTCAGCTCCATCTCTTCATCTCCCAGTAGTTAGGTCCCACATCTAAGCTCGACCTCATCCTGACGCCGAACAGAGCCGACGACCCAAGCTCCATCGCTTCCTTGAGCTCATTCAGCTTCGATATCTCATCAGGATGGACGTCGATAACTAGCTCGTCATGGACGGTGAAGAGCGCGAGGGAGCTTTCGAGCTCTCTTAGCACAGCGGCAACCCCATCGAAGAACACCTCATTGGCGCAGCTCTGCGCGTACCACGCCAACACCTTTCCCATGTGCTCATCGCCCGCCAACTTCATCCTAAGGCCGGCCGGGTTCTCCACGTATCCCGCTACCATCGACTTCTCGAATAGCATCTCTTTGAACTCAACAAGCGGTGCTACATATTCGTCGAGCCTCTTAAGCGTGCCCTCAAGCATCTCACGACTGAGACCAGTCTTCTTCATCAATACTTCGTCCGACCCTCCATACAGCATCATGTAAGTGATGTCCTTCACCACTCTTCTTCTCGTCTGATTGGACCTACCCAAACCGAACAACAGCTCAGCTGTTCTGTCGTGGAAATCCATGTCTTCTGAGTAGAGCATGTTTAGCTCTTCATCATCGGTCGATGCCATAATGCACCTGTAGTCTGCTGCGTTAAGGTCCATCCTGGCGATGACGCCACCGTCCCATCCACTCACTATCGAACGTCTAACGTAAGTGTTCGGTATGTTCATGCAGTTCCAAAAACTTTTCTTCGGATGCACACGCCCGGTCTTCTTAAAGACCGTCCCGTATCTCACATCGACGAACCCATCGTATGACCTTCTCTTTAGGTCCTCAATGAACCTCCTATCTCCGACTTCACCCTCAACATAATCGACAGGATTTACGCTGACGCGGCTCTTCTCTATCTTGAAAAGAGACGCCAACCTGCCGTAAATTACATTCTTGAACCTGTCGAGCTCGTGCTCCGGCAACTTGCCGTAGAGCTCCCACGTCATCTCGTTCTTCAAACGATAGAGGCTCATCATTAGCTTGCTAGGAACCACGTCGATAAGTGAATGCTTGCTGAGATCTATCTTCGCTGTCTTGCATGCTTTCACGTGTGAGCTCAGCCTTTTCCTACTGCGTTCGAACTCCTCTATGTCACACTCTTTGATGACCGAATTCACCGCTCTCACATGGTTTTCCTCGGCCATCATCGTCGATACTGCCATGACGTCGCAATATCCCTTCAGCTCAATGCCAAGGCTGATTACATCTCGAATATCAAAACACACTTTCATGTGTGAATGCGAGAATACATCAGTGATGAACGAACGAAATTTCTCGTAGTCGTCGTTCAGAACGTAAAAATGATCGAGGCCCGTCCCTTGATGGAAAGACAGTGATATGCCCTTGACACCTGTGTCATCCTTGATGGCCTCGAACACGAAGCCAGAGCCAGCAGCTCTTTCCTTCAGGTCGTCCAGAGACATCATCAACTCCATTATGGCACATGCCTTCTCCCATTTGATATTAATTATATCTACTATTTATCTTGTAATAGCATTTGCTCAAAGAATGACAGCGTTCTATTTTTTCTTTCTTCTAGCACGTTTTCTCTTGGCTCGTTCATCCTCTTTCTTTTTCGCTTCAGTCCTCAAGTCGCGGCTCTTTCTTACGCCCATCGGGTCACCGCCTTCGCTATAAAGCTCCATGACAGTCTCAAAGCCTCCCGACGTTATCACATCTTCTCTTTGTCTAATGACGAATGCTCCGTTCCAAATGGGAGTATCGAAGTCAAGCCAAAGATATGAGAATACGTCGAAGGCGAAGTTGCCAAGCATAGTGACATTACCCTTCAGTGCACTCGACCAAATATAGTGGAACTTATCTGGAAGGTCCTTCCTTGCTTCAGCATCGGTCTTTGAGACTATCTCTTCTCTGCTTTTCGACTTTAAGTGCGCAGCTTCGATGAGCTGCGCCTGAAGCTGATTGTCTAGAAGGACCTCGAAATTTGCATCCTTGATGAAAGAGAGAGCGTTGCCGAACTCTATCATAGGAACGTTTGCGTTAGCCATAAGCTTCCGCACCTTCTCCTTCGTCAACGTTGTAGCATCTATCTTGCTTGTGCCAACCTCGATAAAGCGTGTGAATTCCTTATTATTATCGAAGATTGCTATCCGCATTATCTTCTTGCCCTTCACATTTTTATCGCCAATACGAACCATGACGTTGGGCTTGAGGCTTGTGAATGACTTTTCGCCAAGCGATATGACCGACGCTTTCCACGCATCTTGCCTATTGCAAACGCTGAAAAACTGCGTCATTATTGCCCTCAATCCCGGGCTCGAACCTCTCCTCACGAACTTGGAAATTATATTCATCACGTCGAACAGCGGTATCTCGAAATCTCCGATTGAACTCACTTTCTTCGCGCCATATTTCTTCGTCGTTGTCGGTGTAAGTGGATTGAAATTTCCTATGACGAGCTCAACGTCATCATAACCCCATGCTCTCGCCGTTCTACTAATTGTATTTGCTGCAAAGATATCAAGTATATCTGATAACTTCGCAGTTTCCTTGCTCTTCTTATATTTCTTCGGATTAAATGACTTCTTGTCATTGAGCGCAGCCTGTATCGCGCCACGTATCTCGTGATCTGTGTTGCTGTCTCTCTCCACACGCCTAGGCAGCTGTCCAGGAACATCGCTCTCGAGGAGGTCAGTCTCAGACAAACGCATCCTTCTAAGCATGTAATCACCTATGTTATACGCCTTTACTTTTATTACTATCTCGCCAGTCTGTTTTATGCTAAATGTATAGTAATACGTCTCAAATAGAATTGTCTTCCTCGACGGAACGAGAACTCTCAAGTTTCCCGTCGTTCCCTCATCATCAAAACCGGAACCATTTATTAGGTCATTCTTCGATGTCCCAGCCCATCCATACTCAGCAAAGTGTAAAGCGCCGGGGACCAGTATTGAATTCCACACGCTGTCATCATCATTGAATATTGCGCCCGGCCTATGCGCCACAATGTCCAGCTCAACCTCTTCGTGGATAATGACGCCGAGATTCTGTTTCGTCCTTACGACAAACTTTTCTATCGATACAGGAGGTCTCTCTCCGTATCTCCTATCTCCCGCCGGCATGCCGAACTCCGGTGGTTTTTGAAAAAACGCATTCAGAATTGGCACCCCTCCCATCGGTTCACTCGTCTGTGGGTCGATCCTCGTTATTTTTAGAAATGGAACAGACTGAGCGATGTCTGCTGGCGTTATCGTCTGCAAAAGCTCAACAGTTTTCTGCGAGCTTCTCAGTGATACGTCAATATCGTTTCCTGTCTGGAACTTTGCCATGCATCACAGCCTATCTAAAACGTCATTCACATCCAATGGTATTCTTATTTTCTGCCTCGGAGTAAGAAATGGAACTGATATGTTGCTTACCAACGCTATCACCCACCAATATTTGTCATCATTTAGAAACCTCGCTGCAAGGTGGTCCAATCTGTCTCCACGCTTTACGACATATTCTCTCGTCTTAACACCTGAAAATGTGTCTGGCTCTCTGAACATGTTTGTCTGATCTAGAGTAAATGTCTCATAATGATCGCCATCTATCACATCGAGCCTGCTATATCTGCTTCTCGCCATCTTATCCTATCCCTCTAAGATTGTCTATCGTCCGCAGCTCAAGCTCTTTTGGACCTGCAGCGCCGTGCGGAGCACGCTCAGCTTCTTCTAATGTTGGACCAAATCCTAATTGCTCCGATGACAGTCCTAAATTATTTCCACGGGCACCGATTGCTCCCTTTTCTTCAGGTGTGATATCACCGTATCCTCGAAAGCTTTCAGCTTGCTTAAAAACTTTGTTAGATGTTGCTCGCTCATCTACGTCGTACCGTGCTGCGATACCTCCATTATCAAGAGTATACTTACCCTCACCGTTGACATATCCGATGCCGCCGAAGTCTCCGTCTTCTCCTCTTCCGATGACGACATCATGAAGAATGTGAAATGAGATTGCAACCTTTATTGTTCTTGGCGCCTTGTGGTCTCTGTCTACCTCCCAGATGCTATCGCTGTAATCGTAGCTGAGACTGTCTATCACACCTGGCAGACCCATCTTATCTCTGCTGCTTATTACATCACCGACTCTCATGCGCAAGACTGGTCCCGCATTCATGAGCATGTTACTTCCGTATTGCGGGTAGACCATCGACGATAGCCAATTCAATTTCTTATAAATTAACTCTAAGTCTGTCGGACTGAACGCATGTATTTCGAATCCCAAGAACACCGTTCTCATCGTGCTCATATACGTAGCAACTTGATCGGACCTACCGTAATAAGTCTTCTTGTCATATTCCGGAGTAAACTCCTCCGTAAGCGATGTTATGAACGGTCTGAAATACACCGACCTAAAAGTATTGTCAGAACCCACGGGTCTCACGTCAGTAAATGAAAGAGGGACATACGCGTCATCATCATCGACGGGTGGACCCTGCGCTGGGTTCTTCGTTAGAAAAGAACCGTCCTTCTGCTCGCCAGGAAATTGCATTGGCGTGTGATGTTGATCGAAAAAGAACGCTCTCGACTGTTGCGTTCCGGCGAGCTCATCATCTATGATTATGTTTTTCCTCATACGCGCGTCAGACTTTCTGAGGTCTTCATTCAGCGGGCGGGCTAGAGCCGCAAAGCTCAGATTTGCCTCATCGAATAGACCTGTAAGCGTTGCTCTTCCCGTAGCCGTCGACACGCCGCCAAGCTTACCAACACTCACACCGACATTCACAGCATCTCCCAACACAGGAACAGCATCGAGCGCATCCATTATCCTCTCGGAAACATCTGCAAGCGTCTTCTGGACGGTGGCATCACCCTCATGAGCAATCTTCTGGACGTCATCGGCAGCACCTAGGTCTCCCCTCGTTGCATCGAGCTCTATTCTCCTGTTCCTTCCAGCCGCTTCTCTGGCGTTTCTCTTGAAGTCGGCGCCCAGTCCTTCATCTCTTTGTGCCATTAGCTTGCTCCTGCTGCAGACCATTTGACCTGAGTTCTACCCACTTTATCACCATCAAGATATACGTCACCTGCTACGACTTGAATAGGACCTCCCTGTCCTCCGCCGGCTCCAGTAGCCCCACTCGCGAGGTTCATCGGCCTGCCATCGTTACCGCGAATGGTAACAGATGATTGTGCTCTCGCCTTGACACGCGCTCTCTTAATGTCAAGTAATCCCTCATATATCTTTTGCTCTTCCCCGCTCATCAACGTCTCAGATGCGCCACCCAACTTCGCCTGCACTCTCTGCATCGCGTCTGCATCAGCTATCCCAAGCATCGTCAGCCTTGCCTTAAGCTCATTTTGCCTAAGTATCGTTCCCTCGACAGACATCTGATCGCGTCGTAGCCTGAGAAGTTCCTTATCAGAGCGAGAAAACTTCATCAACGTTTCTTCCATCTTCAGCAATCCAGAATGCTGTCTCTTCAAATGCTCTAGACGCTTTTTGTCTTGCGGCGACGCTAGCCCACGTTTTTCCCTGTTCAAGATGCTACTCTGAAGCGTCTGCATTTCCTGCATGGGCCCCGACTTTCGTATCTCCGTCAGTGCCGCAGTAAAACCCTGTGTCCTGGCGATGTCGGCGTATCTGCCGCCGCCCTTCATCCCCTCGAGCTCTGTAATGCCACGTTTTCTCCTGTTCTCCTCACGCGCAATTGCTATATCAGCAATCTCCTTCTTCGCCTGCGCTTCCCTCATCGCCTTCGCCGCTCCAGCAGCCTCGAGCATCTCATTAGCGAGACTGTTTGTCGAGGTATGCAGTCTCTCAGTCGAACCGTATAACTTATCGAGCATAGTCTTTGTAAGGACCAGCGACCCTCCCTGCTTCGAAAGTTCTTTCATCTGAGCATCAGTCAGACCCGTCTCTACTCCCATAGATATCATATTCTTCACAAGCCTCTGCACGACTTCACGCTCGTTGCCCATGAGCTCGACCCTATCTTCGTTCTGTTCCGCTAGCCTCCTAAGCACACCCAACTCGTGCTCTCTCTCTGCGTGTATCACCTTGTTGAGAACCGACGTCCTACTTGCTGTTGCGACCATCTCCTTCTCGATTGTCGCGTTCTTTTTCTTTTCCTTCTCAAGAACTCCCTCGTAATACGACAGGCCTGTGGCCGCGCCCCTATCGACCATATCTCCTATCTTGCCTGCGATGAACTGGACGCCCGCACCGACTGCGCCTCCCAACGCAGTGCCGATGGCACCTCCAAGCATCTGCCCAAGCGGTCCGAATGCAGAACCAAGCATCGCGCCAGCCCCGCCACCTATCGCTCCACCAACGCTGCCGCCGGTCGTATTACCGCCGAGGAGACCGCCGATGGCACCTCCGCCGATGGCACCTCCCGCGACGCCGAGACCGACTCCCGCGACGCCACCCATTCCCTTCACCGCCCCACCAGCGCCGCCCAGCAACCCCTTCGCCGCACCAGCAAATGCAAGCCCAGCAGTGCCAATCCTCATGCCAGCCCAAAGAATGGCAATCCTCTTGACCCAGGTAAAAATCCTCTGCATCGCGCCGACAGCAGCGTCAAAGAACTGAGAAAAGTCCTTCACGGTCAAGCCCGCGATCCACTTCGCGGCGCTCTTTAACGCATCGGCGAGGCGTTGCATCATGCTTATCCATTTCGGACTCTTCGCCAATCCCTCGAAAAAGCGAACGAACACGTTTGTTGCGCCGCGCATTACGCTAGCGAATCCCTTCCACTCTTTCTTGCTTGACTTTACGAGACCCAATGCCTCAAGCAAAGGCCTAAGCGCCTTCGCAATGGCTACTGTTATCTCGTCCATCGCCTGGCTGAAGGAGTACATCGTCTGTGCAGTCGCTCTCAGGTGCTTCTGCATCAGCTTCTTTGCATTTATCTCCTTCTTTTCAGCCTTGGCTGCCTTCTCTTGCATGTCTAGGAACGAGACGTTAGCTTTGTTCCTGTCGAGGAGCATGGCAATCTGCTCGTTCTCGAGACCCATCGTCTCTGCGAGGAAGATGCGCTGCTTACGGGTCATGGTCTCGTAAGTCCTGCCCTGGCTCAACAGCTGCTGCCTGACCTTCTCTATGCGCTCCGCCGGATCGTCAGTGAGCAGCATGTCGAGAGAGCTGATGGTCGTTCCAAACGCGGTGTTCAGCTTCGCAGTCGCCTCAGTCGCACTGTCAAACCTGTCGAACGTATTCATCAGATTGTTAGTGTCCTTCAGACCGATGTTGAACTGCCTAAGATAGACGGACGAGCGTATCATCGACTTCACGCCATCCTTCCCGAACGCCACCATCATGTCACGGGCGTCGTGAAGGTCTTGTGCTACGGCATTGACGGGCACCTCGAACTTCGCAGCAAGCTGCGTCATCCTCGCCATGTTCTCCGTCGTGGCTTTTCCATCGACGCCGATGGACCTCATCGCTCTCATGAGCTCGCCGGCCGCCTTGCCGCCGAGGTTGAAACCGCGAGCCAGGACCTTGCCGATGAAAGTCGAACCCTCGATGATGCGCTTGTTCATCGTCTCGAGAGTCGAGGCGAACTCATTGGCCATCTGCGAGCCAATGCCGAACTGACCGGTTAGGCCGTGCATCGTCCCCTCCCAGTTGGACATGAGCTTAGTGGCGCTCTTGACATTCGCAGAGAGACCGCCTATCTGCATGCGCATCGCGCCGGTAACCTTCGCCCATCTTTCCTTCAGCTCATACACACGCTGAATGCCGTCGATGAGGAGATTTATTCCCATGCCTATGATGGAAGTGCCCAACGAAGTTACGGCCTTGCCTAGCTTGTTGAGCGTTCCCATCATGTTCCGACCCGGTCCCGTCGATAGCTTGTCCATCGACCTGCTGAGACCCCGTACTGCGTCGTTGGTCTCGTCGATGTTTCTCGTCAGGCTGCTGAAATTCTTTCCTGCAGTTCGTGTGGCACGATCGGCGACGACTGGCAAGCTATCGATCCTGTTAGTGATGTCCCTAAGAAGACTTCCTGCTCTTTTTATCCTGTCGAGACCTGGTATCCTGTCAGCCATTAATCAACCCCTCACCTCACAACTTTGCTTCCGAATGGGTCGGTATTGTTCGTATCACCGCCTTCCTCTTCCCTTGCTTTGTTTGTCCTCTTTATCCACCATTTTCTCCTCAACGTCGGCATGTCCCACGCTTCAGTGAGCGTCAAACCGCAGTATCTGACCAACGTGAAGAGCTCTTCATAGAAGTATTTCTTACCTTCTTCTCCTGGAGGAAGGCCAAAAGAAGTCAGCCGTTACCGGCATGTCGACCTCCGTTTCCTCTCCGCATGCCAAACACTCAATCTTCTCTACCCAATCGACGACCGGTGAAATCTCGTCGATGTAGTCCCTAAGTTCTCGTGAGTCCATCGATGGCATATTATCTACGGCTCTCTTTATCTCTTTCCTGTCGTCATTGCCATCAATTGAAATGATGCTACGAAAGAGCATGCTCGTCACGTTGTCTTCAATGCCGCCGACGCCCATCGCTTTCTTTCGACGTTTCTGTTCCTCAGCGCGTTCTCTTTCTTGCTTACCAGTAAGAAGCCTAAAGAGCACTTTCATCCCACTTATCGGGAGCGTAAATTCAAAGAGGTTCACGCCGGGTTCAACGGGCTCAACATTAAGCGGCCTAATTGGCAACTTGCTTAAATCGAACGCATGCTCGAACGTCTCTTCACACTCTGGACACATTACTTGCGCTTCATACTTTGCGCCGTAACTGGAAGCCCTAAGAACAATTAGCAACGCATTTCTGTCTCCGACAAGAAAGTCGTCCACATCGACGCTTTTGTCCATTATACAAGCCCGAAGGAGCTCGTTCATGGCAATGCCCTTCCTGAGAAGAGCCGGTGACGTCAAGATGTCCTCATCCCTCGCCGTCATGGAGCGAATGTTGACAGTCGGCTTCATGTGAAGTGACGATTCTTTAGGATAAACTTTTCCCCTGCTTGGAAGCGCAACACACTCAACGGGGACGTTATACACTTGAGCTGTTGCGGGCTCAGCATTTTCTTGCTGTACTTGCTTGCCCAAATCGATCTTCTCTTTCGACATTAATATACCTTTCTGTATCTCTAGAAGTTCATCGATAAGTAGTTTCTCGGATGACTTTTAAACGGAAAGAAAAAGGGGAGCACAAAGGCTCCCCTCATCCATATTTATATGTTTTAACTTTTAGAGCAAGATAGCGTTATCAAATCTCAAGCTCATCGAGATTTCGACATTGTCGGAGCTGGCATAATCCAAGTCGCCCCAGTTGATGTCCATGGGCCACGTTCCCTTGAGATCCCAAATCTCCACCACATTTCCCTCAGGGTCGAGCAGCTTCAGGGTGATGTCCTTCTTATAGACGCTAGCATATCCCATGCGTCCCGTGCGGTTCTCGTAATTCAGCCTCATCCACTGCATCACGTTATTTGCCGCAGACGGATTGATTGGGTCATGAAGCGTCACCGCGATCGGGTTCCACGCTTGCTTCCCAGATATCCAACGCTTAGCGTTGATGTAGTCGATGACCGTCTCCTCGAACGTCGCTTGGGGACGCGCCGCCGTCTTCATGACGAAGGCATCCTGGCCGTCAATCTCGAGGAACCATCTAAATTTCCTCTTCGGCTCATAATCAAGCGCCAACATGTCGCCAATTTCAAGTCTTTCTGCCATCTTTCTTTCTCCCGAGGACCAATTCGTTGTCCCTCAATCTTAAGTAGATTGACAATCCTTTTTTATGCTTGATGGCGTATTTTGCTCAGAGGCCTCTGGACGCCTTCAGACGAAGAATTGATGAGATGGCAGTGTCATGTGCATGCAAACGCGGAGGCCCGCAGACAGCGTCTGCGGGCTCAGAGAAGCCAATAGAGCGCGGCAGCTGCGGCGAGCGCGGCGCTCACAATTCCGCCGCCAATCGCATATCGACGAAATTTTGTCATCTTCGAATTCGCGAGACGACCGCCCATCAGCTTCGCCTTCTCGCTGGCCGCATCGATGAGACCGGCCGTCGATGCGAACGAGGGCTCCTCGTCCGGCGGCTTCGGAAGCGAGGGACCAAAAAACGATGATGGGCTTCTGGCCATCCTGCCTCGTCCTGGTCCAGGCTCTGGCTCAGAGCTAGTGAGGACGTTCTTGACCTTTTCGTGGCCGAGCATCTTGTTGCCTCGTTTCTTGATGAGACTGAGAAATTCTGGCATCTTTATATCGTTCACATTCTTCACCAATCCATCTCCGAAGACGTCGACGCTCTCGTCTCCCATCATTTCCAGACCCACGGGCCTCATCAGCTCGTTCAGCTTCTCATTCAGAGCAAGCGCAGTGTCTCTCCTGGCAATGAGAGCGTCCCTCACATCGTCTGAAAGCTTGTCTGCTTTTATCATGTCACCGACTGTCACCACAGCGTCCAGCGGATGCCGTCTCTCGCCAGGCGGTCTCCTAACTGAATGTCCTCGTTCAGACCTCGATTTAACATCGGCCGGCGTTGCCTTCTTTGTTTTGACCCTTCTATTCTTTCTTTCAAAATACGCAGGCTGCAAACCTGGCGCGAGCTCAAGCTGATCGAACTTCTTCAATTTTCCATCGCCGTAGAGGTCGACCGCATGGTCCTCGCCGGTCGCATCGGAGATTGCCTGTCCGTGCTCGAAAGCTCGAAGAGCGTAGAACTGGTCCATCTCAGCTCGTGCCTCGATGAAATCATCATTTGCCTCCTCATACTCATCGAGACGTTCATCAAGCTCATCGGCCTGGTCCTGAGTTATCAAAGCGTCCGGAGAGAGAGGGACGTTCCTTATCGCCATATCTTATCCTTTCAGACTAGTTTCATGTAAATAGATGTTCTACGCGGGCCAGTCATCGACCATCCTCAACGTGAGCGCCGACGCGTGCACGCTTATCGTCTGCTCATCAGTGCACTCCGCCCACACCTCGACGAGGTCCGAGGCGGTGAGGGGGACGATGCCGCCGAAGCCGCAGCTCCCGATGTCGCCGCCGGTCCCAATCTTGCGCTGGGTCGAGAGGCTCGTGAACTTAAACGACGTGCTTCCCGACGGTCCCGAATACACGTGGAAGTCCCAGGCCTTCCCGTTGCCTGTGCCCGTGAACGACATGTTGAACCTGACCTCGTAGACGCCGTTGTAGTCCACAGTCAGCCCGTGGTGTGAGGCGCCGACCGAGCCCGTCATGAACTTCGACATCCCGACGTTGTCGTACGTCAGAAGCGGTCGCGGGGTGGCGTCGATCGTCGCCGTCGGGGCGGAGCCGTCGTCGTTCGTGACGATGCTGCCGTACGCCGTGAGGGGAGCGCCGCCGGCGAAGTAGGAGCCTGATGCGATCACGTTCTTGAACGCGTAGCTCGGGCTTCCCACGTTGAGCGCGTTCGTGACCGACGGCACGAGGTTTCTCGAAGTGATGATGCCGGTTGTATTAAAATCAGCGACAGTGTTGCCGCCTGCCATCGATAGACGCAAGTTGTTGTCGTTCGGCATCCAGAAACCGTTGCCGCTGCCGTAACCGCCGATTCCGATGGCCGGCCACGCCGCCGAGCCTGAGCCCAGCGACGCGCTCGACACGTGCAGCGCCTTGAACTTGTAATCGACGTCGCCCAGCGTTATCGTGTCGTTTGCAACGGGCCAGATGTCCTTCGCGAAGACGACGATGCTCCCGTAATGAAACGCCTCGACGCCGTCGACGCCGAAGTAGACGTTGCTGCCGACCTTCGTGATGCCCGTGTTCTCGTCACCGGGAAACGCGAGGCCCGGAGCAGAAAGGGTATTCGATCCCGTCGGTATGAGCAGCTGGCCGTTCCCTGACATATTAAGGTTGCCCGACAGGTACAGGTCCTTGAAGCGAAGCGCATTCGTTCCCAAATCCCAGGTGTTGTCTGCAGAGACAGCAATATTTTTATAGATGCCTATCTGTGTAGTAAAAAGTTGTATCGTCGGCTCTCCAGCAGCGCCTATGAATTTTCCATTTCCAATGAAAATATTTCCCTCAGAGTAGATGCTCGACCCAGTTATTGAACCTTCGACATCAACATCACCGTCAATAACTGCGTTGCCAGAAAGAAAGAGGTCCTTGAACCTCGTTGTGTCGGAGCCCAAATCGACAGTATTGTTCAATTGCGGAACGATGTTCACCAGCGGCTGTATTACACCGCCGAATAGCGCAAGCGGCCTGCCTCCACCCGCATGGAAATCGAGGCCTCCAGCAGCAGTTCCAATGTATATCGTATCGGCGGTCGGGCTGAAGTCTAGCCTCCCCTCTGCGGGAACGTTGATGTTGCCCGACAGGTACAGGTCCTTGAACCTAAGCGTGCTCGTGCCTACATCAGAAGCATTGTCGACTGCTGGTGATATGCCGACAGAGTTCGATGCAGTGAGCGAATTAACTGTTAAATCTGTAGCCGTTGAGACACCGGCGTTGAGCGTATCACACAAGATGCCAGAACCCGTGATAGAGCCTTGAGCATCAATGTCGCCACTCGTCGCGACATTTCCGTAAAAATTAGCAAGTTTAGCCGCATTCACAGAGAATGCAATCGTGCCAGCTGTGTGAAAATCAATATTCTCCCAGTACGAAGCACTCGCTATTGATATCGTCGGTGTATTCCCACCAGGTCTACTAACAACATCGGTATTCTGCGTCTGCAATAATGACTGATTAGCTTGTGCTACATTGAAGTGTTCGTCAGTATTTATCACGCCTACGGCATCGATAGTACCGGAGAGATAGAGGTCCTTAAACCTCACTGCATTTGTGCCTATGTCAACATCATTATTTGCGCCAGCTGCTATTGTCTTATAAAACGCAAACTGCGTGTTCCACACTTGAGCGATGTTAGTCCCATCAGCTTTTATGAACTTCGTATTTGCAAAGTCCAAATCACCCTCATTGCGTATGCCAGAGGGATTTGAAGCAGTCAACGAGTTAACGGCAATGTCATCTACAAGAAGACCAGAACCCGTTATTGAGCCGCCGGCACTGACGTCACCCGTCGCGATGAGATTGTCACCGGTGATGTCGCCAGTCGCAGTGATGGCACCAGTCACATTCCAATTACCGTCGACTGGAACGAACGGATCCGGGATGCCGGCAGATGTTATCTGCGGTGTAAAATCATAATACGGAGACATCTAAGCTCCCTTCCCTTACGGATTAACGATTGGACCAGTAAACTGAGCAACCTGAGCGCTGCCAGTTGCAGATACCCAGACAGCAGTTATGGAGCCTGTGTACATTCCGTTGTCAGGCAACTCATAGAAACTATCAGCAGCCATCCTGATGGTGAAATCATTCGATGCTGCACCTCCACCTAGCTTCATGAACATTACTGCAGTGCTGTCATTGTAGATGGATACCATCTTCCTATGAGGTTCTGCGCCGAGAAGCGTAGTCGTAGTGGTGGCAGCTGCCACGAGAGTTCCTGTTACGTCCGTGATTACCTTGTTCGGTGTGTATGGCATTTCTTTTCTTCCTCTATTCCTCTTAAATAGTTATCCGGCATCTGTTTTCATGATATCAAGTGACCTCGATCCACAAAACATTTCCGTCACTATCATGGATCGCCGCAGAAGTAAACGTGTCTCCGTAACTTGAAGTGTGGAAATATACTGTCATGATATACGCGTCGTCATTCTCGTCGAAACTCTCAGGAACGATGTAGACGCCATTGTTAAAAGGTATATCGTTGTTGGCATTCAACCCATCTCTCGTATCAAAATTGAAAGACGTTTGACCGCTAGAACCAGTGAAAATGACGTAGTTTACGTCGAACGCTTGGTTCGCTCCCCTGCTCGCCGTTATCTCCAAAGCCTGACTTCCGGAGTTCCCAGGATCTAATTTTAAGTCCAAACGATTAACAGTCAGAGATGTCAGCGTCGACGCTCTTGGCAACACGCCATGCCTCAGCGGATTTTGTCCGTAGGCATTGTTGTAAAGGTAGGTCGAGCTCGTCAGATACTCTGAGTGAATGTGTGGATAACTTATTCTTCCTGACGTCGTATCGAAACCCGTAGTTCCCACGTGAGCGACTAACTGTCCAGCGTGAACGTAATCTCCCAGTGACGAAGATATTTCCCTGAGATGAACGCTCATAAAAGACCTGTCGCCGTCCGTTATCAACATCCAATTTCCGAAACGTCCTATCGTCTGGTCATCAATCCAACCCAAAAAGTCAATATCTACAGTCTCCTGCGCGGCATCAGTGTCAGTAGACTTCCAGTACAACACGACATTGAATGTCGCAGCGTCATCTCCAGACCAATAGACGCTCCCAGTCGTCGTTATATCGGTCCAGCTATCGCCATCATCAGAATGTCTCCACTTCAACGTCCCCAAACTGTCATCCCACTCCACACGAAGCCAGACCTTACCGGCCGTCGCGTCAGTCGTCCCATCAACTTCCATCGTTCCGCTGACGTGCGCACCCTTTATCGTAAAATCCGCCCCATCATATTCCAATGTAGCGTGCTCATCGGTCGTGGGATCGTAAATACCAAAACCAAATGCGCCAGTAACTGACGAGTATGAGGCCGATAACACGCACTCTACGAGCCAATCATCACCCTTGGGCTGCAAGACATCTCTCGATTGATATCTCGCCGCTCCCGTAACTAAATCTTGTGACCCAACTCTATCACCTGTCACTCTTAAGTAACTGTCTCCCTGCCTTGTAAATGTCGCAGAACCGCTAGCATCTATCTCTACCCAGCGGTCCATCTGAATGTCTGCTTCCCAACCGAAATGTGTGTAGTGTTGCCTTATTATCCCACCGTTTATCGACGCATAGACGTTATCTCCCTGATTATATCCTCCTATGTCTACGCCTCGATGAAAATCGTAATCGTACCCCACAGTAGACAAGTGTGCGCTAAACGGCCTGGGACCGAACACATCTCTGACATCATCAGATGGCACTGACGTTCCCGTGTCTGGCCAAACGACGCCCTTTCCCTCTCCTCTTTGCCCCTTTTTCCTTTTCGCGAACATCTTTCGTCCTACAGTTGTGAGCCCGTAAAGCTTTCACAAAAGACAGTGGAGCTCATCGACCTGAAGCACATTGACCCACCAGTCGGAATTCTGCTGTCTACGGCGGTCAAATTTACGGCTGCTGGCGTTCCGCCGTCGGCAACAAATGACGCCGACAGAACGTTCCCCACTGCTTGTAATGTAATTCTGCACCACTGATTTTCTGCAAGCGCGAATGCTGACTGTGACAAGTTCGTGAACGACCCACTGCTCACTCTCGTCAACTTCGCGATGCCCCCATCGGCGCGAGCATAATAGTATGCAGCGTCGGGAGCATCCATTGTCAATATTCTTATGCAGATACCGATGTCTTCAGAGCCTGTTACAGTTGGGCTTATGAATTTTAATCTCGCAGAAGCGTATTGGTCTCTAAACCCTCCCATGCCCATGAGAACGACAGTAGTATCTCCATCATCAGAACCCATGCCGACAGACGCCGATAACTCTATGTCATCAGTGTTCGACTTTTCGTTCGTCCAGCTTCTCGTTTGGTCGTTAAGAAAATCCTTGATGAAAAACGCTTTAAAATTTTGGTCTTTGCGATTCAACATTTACTTGACCCTTACTTCAATAATATTCATGCTACCTGGATGTGTATCATTAGCCGATGCCAACCTCTGAAACGTGCATAAGACGATGTCGCCATCTGCTGGACTGAATGTCATCGACGACGTGTTTGACGCGTTTATTGCGTGCATGTTAGCGTCGTTGCCAGGAGTTACGATGAACGGATCCTGTGAGACGAAACCCGTAGTTGGAGCGCTGCCTGTGGCGATTGTCGCGAAATCCAGCTGGCACTCGACAGTCCCAGTATCTGCCGCACTCATAGCGTAGATGACGTTTACTTCAACGTCTCCCGTCTCAGGCGCAATGTATTGAAACTCAATCTGGTGAGCAGATGCCGACAGTAGAGGAACATATGATAGACCATTGGCATATTCGCTACCAGATGCATCCGATGCCGCAACCCAGACAGTCTGACCTCCCGGTCCAGTCGAACCCGTTGGACCCGCTGCCCCGTCAGCCCCGTCAGCCCCGTCAGCCCCGTCAGCCCCGTCAGCCCCGTCAGCTCCGTCAGAACCAGAAGCTCCTTGAATTGTGCTATAATACGGCATTCCTCTTTCTCCTAAAACAACGGAGGGGACGCAATTCGTCCCCTCGAGTTGAAGCGTTTTATATCACGCTGATTGTCCCCTCACAGGGCTATAGAAATTCACCCTACGCGTAACTAGCAGAAGGCTTCCAGTGAACGATGACTGCAGCGTCCGACGCACCAGTAGCAACTTCCTTGACATTCACAATCAGAACGCGACCCTTATCCCATGCTGAACCAGAAATGGTAGCAGTGGATGCAACGTCCCAAGTATTTGTAGCATCTTTTGATGCAGAGATATATGGTCTTACGTCATCAGTTACGAAAATTGTGGTCGGAGTTGAGCCAGCAGTCTCCTGTCGAAGAACATCGACTGTCGTAACGTCAGCAGTTCCCGTCGTCGCGCAAACGAGGCTTACTTCAGTTATGACCCTGTGCTCCTGTGCCACCGCTATTCCGCCATACGTCTCGCTATTGCCGAGATGCGTGCCAAGCGCTCCAGAGACGTAGAAGACTGACTGGAAAGAACCAGTTACGGCTCCTGCCCATGCGTCGACCTTATCACGATTTGCATTTTCGATGCGGTCATCTTCAACCCTCTCAGCATACCCCTTCTGCGTTGCCGCGTAGTTCGCGGTCTCCATTCCTAAAACTGCTGTATCTGCCATTTTCTATCTCTCCCAGTCTCTATGCCCTGATTATTCTTCGAACTGCACGCCCGCGTTCGTTATGATAAAACGCAAGTCGACGAACTCAACCGATTTCGTAGGTTGAAGAAATATCTTTCCTACCATCGTATTCCTATCAACGACATCAGGAGTGTTTGTGTTCACATCCATGACAACCTTGAACCTCTCGATACCTCGGTCTTGACGAACTTTCTCCAAGATTGGATTAACCTTGTTCGTGAATTTAGTGTAAGTCGAACTGTTGTTCGGCTCAAAGACTAACTCTTTCGATGCAACCTTGATAGTCCTTTTTGCAAAAATGAGAAGCCTACGAACATTTATGCGGTCCAAAGAACTTGCCGCTACTTGCATAGTCTTTTGGCCCCAAATCGTTATTCCCTCATTCGGGAATGACGCGATGGGATTGATGCGGTTATCATATAGGTCACTCCTATTCGTGTAGTTTAACCTATCGACGACGTCGACGACTGAAAACTGATCTAAACCACCTCTGTTCATTCCTGCTGGTGCAAAGAACGGTTGCGCTATCTTGTCATTATAAGCAATCGCGCCTGCAGCTACGACTGATGGTGCAATTCTGACCACTCTGTTGTTCACCTCATCATCGATTTTTACATCTGGGTAATAGACAGCAGAGTAGTTGTCGTCAATGTTTCTCGACTTCAAGTTGTCAATCGCTTGCGTGACCGTCGAGCCCGTGATATCCATGATGTAAATCATGTCTCTGCGGTCGTTAACAACATTTCTAGCATGGTCGGTGACGACAGTGTTGTGCACGCCGGGAACAACAAGCAAGTTTGCATCGATAAAATCAGGATCAGCGATGACGTCAAGTGCTCTCTTCATCGAAGTTACGACGAAGTTAGTGTCAGCTGCAGTATTCGACACGTCAAGCGAATTTTCAGTGCGAAAATCGAAACCATCAAAACCACCTTCAAGTGGCATAGTGAATTGTTGCAGTGACGCCGAGCCGTAAATTGGCGCGTAATCTTCCTGTGTTGTATTGTAGTGGTAGCGAAGTTTGCCGCTTTCGTAAGTTCCCGACAGGTGTTTCAATGAAAAATCAGCATCTGAGCCCGTCAGGAGCAATTTCGCCGCTGTGTCTAGGTTCGGAACGGCTCTCATCCTGTCTACAACGCCACCCGAAACAAAGAGGACACCCCAGTGAATGCCTGCATTCCAGACAGAATTTTTATCTCTCATGTTTGGAGTATACGTCATATCATCAATTTGATACAATGTCGTCGTTTCTTCGCCTTCATCTGTATCAGAACCAGAGTATAGCATCTTCGTGTATCCACGAAATCCCCATGGAAGTGCCTCTGGCGGAGAACCGTTGTTCTTGTTTATCTCTACACGAATGTGATTGGACTTGTTCGCGTAGTCACCGACCTTGGCCATCTTTCTTTCATCAGTATCAAATGTCTCAATTTGGTCTCCGATGCGACGAGCAATGTAGTTCTTGTCGTTCGGGTCCAAAGTCAAATTAGCGAATGTCTCAAGAACTTCTTGTCTAAGGTCTGTGTCGTAGAAGCTCCTTACCGCTAAATCAAATGTTCCGTACGGAGTTGCTTCTGTGTTTATTGACGGTCTGACGTTTCTTATCGAAATCTTCAGCTCATCGTTAGTCACACGGCCATGTGCTCTCGTATGAAACTTAAAAAGATCATATTCGTTAGCTCCAATGAGCTGCGATTTCACCCACGGCGTCGAGCCTCCAGCGTAGTTTTTCTGAAAATCATTCAGCGTCAGGTCATCTGCTCCCGACACAGCCACTAGATGCCAAGACGCGCTCGCTGCCACTGGCGTGTATTTAAAGGTTTGGTAGAGATAGTGATTATCTGTCGTGTATCGCGTCGGGTCGGTATTGAGGACCTTCTCTATGTAATCTGCCGAACTTGTCAAGAACGATGCTGTTGCTGAGAAAGTTCCGATCGTAAAAACGAACCTGTCGCCGTCATCCGAAACTCCTACAACAGATAGCTCGCTAGACGTACCGGAGTGATGAATGACGGCCATGATCGAACCTGTCACGTCATCTGAGCCTGATGCGTCTGTTATTCCCGTTATTCCTCCCACTTGATATCCGTTGTTCACACCCGTCCCATCGTCATGACCAAGAACTCTCACGCGATGCATGATACCAGAGTTAGCGAGATAGTTCCTCGAGGCATATGATGCCTGGTGGAGAACGTTCAGATTTCCAAAACGCTCTAAGTGTTCTTGAAAATTTGCGAGCCTCACGGGCTCAAATGCCGGACCCTTCTCGGCACCGCCAACAATGACAGCTCCTACGCCCGCTGGCGCCTGTCCTACGAAACTTTGGTCGATTTCAGTGGTAAAAATGCCCGGACTAATGAACTTCTGAGCCATTGAGATATCTCCTGATGACGGTCGTCAAATGCACACATGATAGACGACTAGTATAGCTGTGTATAACTAGACAATTCAAGCCCAAGAAGACAGAAAAACTAAAAATTTGAAAAGATTAGGAAAAAATCTTATCTAATTCTTCTGGATCATCAACGAAAGTAACGCTCTCGTCGCCCATGCTAATCTGATATGACGTGTATTTTCTCTGTGGGACGGGTCTCTCACCGTCAGTTTCAAGCTCAAGGTACGTCGGAACTTCTACGTTAAATGAATACCTAACTATTCTCTCCTGGTCCGTAAACTCCTCAAAATTCCCAGCGTCTGAAACATCGGTGTCTACGTATCCCACGAAATACGTCCTTCCGACGAGCGGCTTCCTCTCCTCGAAGTCCCTATCATCTTTAGGATTTCCTTCGAACCGCGTCTCCGCTATCGGCATGACGAACGAGCTCTGAAGGTCAAAACTGTCGAAAACCTTCTCTATCATCGTATTCATCTGCCCGATATATTGTGCCCAGAAAATCACTTCATATGTCGTCGTGAAATGATCTGGATACGGTATGGTCGTTATCTCGTATACTACCTTATCATCTTTTGCTCTAAACGGCGCTTCTCTCTCTGATATCGCATTCTGTATTGTGTTTGACTTTTTATCTACACGCCTCGCGATAGTCATGGTTTCCTTCTCAACGCCGAGTGCCATCCTATCCTTGGTACGCTCCATGCTAACACGTCTTATGCTGATGAGAGGGAGAATTAGCAAACCATTCTTGTCTCTTATCCCGCGTTGATCCCTATTCGTCGCCCACCGCTCACCGGAAGCGAAAAGAACAGGAACCTTCTTCAGCTCGTCAGTCGGCGTCTTTACGTGCACGTCAACCCTATCACGAAACCAATCGCGAATGCTCTCATCGACGTCCCTTATTGTTATGGAACGGTAATGCGCGTTCTCTCTTGTCATTTATTCCAAATTTCCATGGCCGCCTCAACGGCCTTCTTCGTAACGCCAGGACCTGGACCATACATGAGGTGTTCATACGATGTATGACCAGCAACCAACACACCGATGACTTTGCCCCTGTAATATATGCTAGAGCCGCTCATCCCACCGATGGTCGGTATCGAACACTGAAGAAACTTCTTTCCTACATAACCGCTATAACTTATGTCTTCTTCTACTACGCCAGAAAAGATGCCCATGACTATGTTTGCTGTCCCCTTGCCCCACTGTCCAGACGGCGCTCCCGCTGTGTATACGCTAGCGCCGAGAGGAGGATAATACGATGTCAATGGAGCGACGAGACCCGCCTTTCCGTCAGCTTCCATGACGCAAAGGTCGTTATCTCTATCTTCATGTAACACGCGGACGTCCATCTCATCGCCATCGAACGTCACCAACTTTTTGACTGTCGATGTTATCACGAACCTATCATATACCACGACATCACCGACATCATAAGAATTAGTGCAGACGTGATGTGCTGTTAGGATAAGACTAGACTTGCCATCCCACCTCACCGCGATGACAGTACCGGAGCCCGTCGATGCTCCCTTTACTTCTCGTTCATTTCCACGAATATCCTTTATCTCTACATCTTCACGAATGAAGACTGCGGAACGAGCAGCTCTCGCGTTTCTCTTCGCTACGGCATCACTGTGGGACACAGCTTCAATGGGCATGTCATCGACGGCGCTAGTAAGGACGGCCGATGTTACCACAGCCGAGTAAAACGTCTGTCGCTCAGCTGCATCGAATGTGATGCTTGCTCCTGAACTAGAGATCAAGAACCACGACAACGCAGCGACCACGAACAACTTAAACTTCGACATCTTACTTTACTCCTTCTATCTTTTCTACCCTACGGCTTTGTGCATGTTACAGGCTCCACGGGATGCGTGTTGCTTACGAACTTGGCGAAATCTCCGTTGACCTGAAACTGGCCCTCACGACTGGGCACGCAGACACACTTCGTCATTATCTTCTTATTGACCTGGCCGAACACCAACTGCGGCATCGTCACCGCTGTTACCTCAAAGATTATCTCCCCGAACTCTACGAAATCGCCCTCACGCGGCTTCACGTTCCTCTCGCCGAGCTCTTCGGTGTGAAAGTAAATCTCAAGCGAGTATTGGCTGTCAAGCGTGAACTCCGTCGTCGTCACCGTCGGATTATCGAAATCAACCCTGGCGTTCACCTTTACCGGAGCGAACCAGGTCTTCTCGATAGCTTCATTGTATAGGTCATCTGCGACCGTGTGCTCCATCGATATGGCGTAGTAGAGGACCTCTTGCATACTGAAGTTCTGCAAGAGCTCCTTCGTCAGCTCATCGATATAGTTGAGCTCTTTCGTCGATATGAAACCCTTGGCCATCTACTTCTTTATCCACTCTACATTTTCATCTCGCTCTGCAAGTCTGAACGGGATTATTTTGAAGTCCTTCTCTGTTAGAACTTCAAATGTTAAGTCGTTTTCACTGCAATATTTGATTGCTGCTTTGAACTTTTCTTCATTTAGCTTTGTCGCTTTTCCTAATTCGTAAGTCGATTTTATCTCGATGAGTTTCTTTTCACTCGTTAGTAATACATCGGGTGTATATGTTCTCTTTCTACCATCAAGCTTAAATGGTATAGAAAATGGCTCGTATTCCATCTCTTCAAAGAGGTCTTGTGTTTCAAGGTGTTTATAGTAAGAATATTCGTAAAGACTTCTGAATAGAATGCCTCTATATCTTCCCACTTTTCTACCCGTCTTCTCATACACTTTACCATATGCTGGATTATTCTCACCGGTTGTCTGTTCAGACTTAATTCTACTAACTCTTTCTGCAGTCTCTTTGCCGTATAGTTCTTCAAAATTCATTCCTATACGCCCATCGGCCCACCAAGCAGACTTTTTCTTTGAGATTTTCCTGCTTCTCTCTTCATTCTGTGAGATGCTTCTCTTCGTTTCTTCTGAATGGTGTTTCCCATAAAAAGAATTGTTCTCACCTGTATAATCCCTATTCCTAACATGTGTCATGAACTTATCCCACGACGCTTCCTTACGCATTCCCTTCTTCGTGCCTTCAGAGATGTTCTTTTTACATTCATCTGCCATCAATTGTGAACCCGGATACTTTTCAAGGTACGATTTTTCGTCGAGACCGTGCTTTCGTAAATGGAATATGTTCAATCGCTTATATTTGTTGCCACACTCTTTACATTCAACCATTTATTAAGTATGAGAGTGGAATGAAGAATGGCAAAAAAGTTCCTACATAAATTCCGAGAGGAATTTCCTTTATCACTCTATTCACGTTCTCCGCATGCTCAGCCTCTCGAGCAGCAATGTTTTGATAAGTAGTTTCCTCGAGCAGCTCACGTAACTCCGTCCTCAGTCGCTCCTGCTCAATGCGTGCGTCGCTTATCAGCTCAGGCCCGTTCAGCGTGAGGTCACCGTTCGGAATTGGGATGGTGCTCATCTTGCTTCGCATCTCGCCGACAATCTCCTTGGCAAGCGCGAATGACATCTTCCAAATCCACTGCTTTGAAATAGAGTTGAGCTGGCTATACGTTATGTTGCCGAACGGAGCATTTGACACGTTTGCCACGCCATCAAGCCTCTCATCTGTGTAGTCAGGAGAGTAGGGCTCCTTCGGCAGCCAATAGGTAAAATGAATGCGGGCAGCCGTCGTCGGCGATGGGTAGAGCTTGATTGTATTATTATTCACGTCGAAGCTATACTGCGAGCGTCTCACTCTGTTGGACGTCTCAAACTGCATCCCCCTAAGAATGTCCTCCCACACTGGAAGCAGATAGAAGATAGTCTCCGGAGTGAAGCTCTCGAAACTAAACTGGTTGTTAAGGTAATTCACCGCAGACGTCGTTCCAAAGAAGCGATACGCGGTAGTCGGTGAGAAGTGAAAAATCTCCTTTATCTGTGCCTTCCTCACGCGACCATCAGAACCAGTTAACGAGCCACTGATGAGGTCCTGAATATCATAGTTCTGCTGCCCATTGACAGTCGTGAACGATGCACTGTGAAGGTCGAACGCTCCTCCCACTCCTGCAAGCTCTCCGTAGGGCTCAGCCATCCTCCTGTGATGCTCAAGTAGGTTCTGGTGGTAACGGTTCTCCGAGCCGCTTAGAGAGCCTGTGGCGGACCCGAGTATGGCCGCAGCGGCAGACTTGAACTGGTACTGGTTGATGTATGCAGAGTATTCTAGCGCGGCCTCCTCGAACGACTGGTAGATGTCGGACGAGCTGAGCTCAACGCAAATCTTTGAACCGCCGAGCTTCGCGTTGATGTATGTCACGAGCTTGTCAGCATCAGCTATGAAGTCTGCGTCTGCATCATATACACCGAAAGGGGTCGAGCCAGCTGTAAATGCCATCCTTTGTCTCTCCTAGCCTTCCATCCATTTGCCGGCCTCACCGTCCCAATACCAATAACCATCGAAAAAGTTTGCTATTGGACTGTCCATGTGAGGTGATGCATAAAATACGTTCTGCCCATCGTCGATGACCGTCGCGAATGTGAGCTCATCTTCGTCAGTACCGAGCTCAAAATGCCCGGGCGCCGCCCTCTCCATCTCCTCCTCTATCTCACTCATGAGAGTGTCAAGAGCATCCCGTGCCTCCTGCGGCAGATCGACGATTTGTATCTCACTCTCTTCGGCGGAGGTCGGAGTGGGTTTGCCAGAGTGGACGGAAATATCCTTCTTCGGGCTTTTTGACGTCGGAAATTTGCCCCAATCGAAAGTGGCCTCCACCATCATCCTGACGAGGTTCTCATCGACGCCCTCATTCTCTCCACCGATTATCCTCGGCTTTTTCCTTCCCATCTTCATCTTCAATTTCTTCGGCTCATGCTCGGGCTCGGGCGCGCCCTGCACCTTGAAAGTCTCGGGCGGCGGGCTCGATGCCGGCATCTCTCCGCCGGGATACCGAATGTCGAACTCGGCTCTGGGCAGCCATTTCTTTCCGTCCCATACCCAGACATTCACACCCTCAGGCGTGCCCAGAACTTTTCCATATCTTCGGCTCTTCGGGTCATGCGGATTGGAGAGATACGAGACGTTCTTCCAGTTGCGTTTGCTTCCCATCGTGGCCATGTGACCGAAGAACTTTCCATCGTATTGAGGAGGCTTAATGCCCTTCTTAGGGCCAGCTCCCGTTCCAGTTTGCGCCCACAGCGGCAGGTCATCTTCTTTACTACTCGGAGGCACCATCTTCTGACCCTGCTTCACCTTCGTGCCCATTCCCACTCCGCCAGCGCTAGACGGCATATCGGCCTTCGTGAGCGGCTCATCCTTAGTGAGGCCCATCTTCTTAAAGAAATCACCAGCATCCGATGCATCGACTTCCGGCGGAAGCTTCTTGCCAAATGAAGGAGCTTGAGCTCTCTTCTTTATCTTTGCTAATCTGTCTTGCCTATGCAGTTCTGCGCCGGTCTCAGCCTCCTTGTCCTTCTGCACATTCCTAAGCTTAGAAAGCTTCGCAATCTTTCTAAACCTCTCGTCGTCGGGCTTCCACTCCGGCTCTGGAGCCCGCCTTCCTCCTGTCGGTGCATTACTTCCTGGCTTATCGGATGCCTCGATAACGGCCTCCATCATCAACCTGACGAACTTTTCATCGACGCTCATGCCATTCTCCTCATGCCCATCGAGCGCGGAGACGTCATCCCTCTCGCCGGAGCGGGCTCTCTCTTCTCTGGTTCCTCCGAACCACTCTCATCACTCAAAGCATCAAGCTCTGTGTCGGCCTCTGAGAACACGCTAATTAATTCAGTGAATGACTTCGTCACCTTCTCCATGTTGTCACTCACGTTCTCGCGCTCAACCTTTCCGTCATAATCAGATATTCTCATTGCCATCGTCTCACCGAGAACGTGCAACATGCCGACAAGCTCCTTATCATTCTGAAGCTTCGCATTCGCTATCGCCTTCTTCATATCATCGGTGAAGTTGTCGTGCAGGCCTCTTTTTGAACCATCGATGCGGCTTGCACGTGGAAATTTCCTTCCCTTATTTTTCACAGCTTTGGGGCTGTAGGCACCAGTTTTCACGTCATCACTACCCATGCCTCCGAAAAGGTCATCTTCCTCGATGCCAAACGCTTCCTTAAGAGATGCAGCCATCTTCTCTATCTCTTCAGCTTCAACTTGCCCAGTTTCGTCTTTTTCTTTGCTGTTGGCTCTGTTGATTGGCCCCGTTCTGCCCAATCCTTTCCGCCGTGTGAACCCTTGATATCGGGCCCATCCTTCGGGTCAAAAGGCTTAGATGGTGATGTCGGCAGCGGCTCGCTTGACGTCGAAGGAGCTTGTGGTGGAGCCGATGCTGCGGTCGATGTGGGTTTGCCCGCTCCTCCCGCCAGCGAATGTCTGAATTGTCTCCAGTCCTCCCTGTTCGGGTCTTTTCCTACGGCCTTCATATATTTCTTCCAGCCCTCCGGCGTCTTCGGCCATACGTATGGGTCAGGCTTGACATATTTCTTGCCCTTCCTAGCAGCCGCCTTCTCGGCACCCTTATGTTGGATAGCCGCCTTCTGTGCATTGTGCCAAATGCCAGACGGTGAGCGCTCCGAACCGCCGTGGGTCCCCCGCATCATCCCAACTGAAGTTCGTCGTTTCGACGGCTCAGACCCAATGGACTGCCTCTGTTTTACTTTCCATGCCTGGCCCGGCAGCCGGTCCGGCAGCTCACCTGGGCTGGACTTATATCCTTGTCTTTTCGTCCAATCGGCGAAATCATCCGCCTCCTCGACGTTCTCTACCTGCCTCGCTTCATAAATGCGTCTAAGAAATTTCTTGTCCATGGAACACCTCCGTCATTATAACTAGGATGTCTCCAACAGATTGATCCAGAGGCAAAAAAAAAGGAGGACCCGAAAGTCCTCCCTTTAAGCTAAGGCGTTGAACGCTTAGATTACGTTCATGTCCTGGACGATGACCTTGCCGTAGAAGTCGGAGCGAACCAGCTTCTTGGCGTAGCGGGTCATGACCGCCTTGCGAGGCGTGAAATCCTCGGGTGCGTAGATCGTCGGGGTGACGATGAGAGGCACGTAAGGAGCATACACGAACCCGGTCTCGAGGAAGCTACCACCCTTATAGCCAACCAGGATTTGGTTGCGAGGGAAATATGGGTCCTTGTAGACCGTAAAGCGGTTGTTCAGGGAGCCGACGCGCTCGGTGCCGACCGTGAACTGGCTCTCCTTCGGGTCCATGCTCAGGTTCGGCTTGTAGAGAACCGATGCCTCGAGGATGGTTGCGACGTCCGGGCTCACGACCAGGAAGTTCGCCGCTCCGCGGAGGGTCTTGCGATGGATGACGTTCGCCACATCGATGATCGTCTCGATGAGGGTCTCATACCACTCACGCACAGTTCCTGTGAAGGACGCGCCCGTCGCGGTGTTGCCGGTCAGCTTGTCGAGGAAGTTGCCGGGCTTGCGTGACCAATACATCGTCTCACCGGTTGCACCGTAGAGCAGGTCAGCGAGGATTTCACGGTCGATTTCCAGAGCGATCTGCTCCGAGAGAATCTGCGTAAGCTCCACTTCTGCATCTAGGTTCTGGTAAGCGGCGAGGTCCTGAGCAAGCTCGGGGGTCCACTTTGCCTTCAGCTTCCTGGTCTCTGCAGTAACGGAGACGCTCTGGATGCGGAGGTCAATTTCCGGAATGTCCGGAGTGGGTGACGATGCAAAGTCGCTCTCAAAGTTCGGAAGAACCAGCGTTCCAGAAGTTCCGCCCTTGAGCGTAGGATCTACGAGATAGCTGAGATACAACCAGTTGTTGGTCGAGTCTACCATCGTTCCCGCTCCACCCTCGCCGGGCAGCGTTCCAGAGACGATGAAGACGAGGTCGTTGCCGCTCTTGACGGTGTAACGACGATAGACGATGATGTCCGACGCCGCGTCCGTTCCGAGCTGGACGGGGGTGCCGTCGGTCGTCGTGCTGGCGACAGTCGATGAACCGGAAAGAGGCATCCAATGCTTCAGACCGTTCGTCGAAGTGTCGGAACCGGAGCTCAACATGATGCTGTAACCGCTGGTGACCGTCAGCTTCTTAAGGTGTTTGGTGTCGTCGGTCGCGATTGAGGCCGACAGGTCCGGATCCCAATTGATATCGCTAAGCGATGCCGTCGCTGAGCTGTATGCAAACTTCGCAGTGCTCACCTTCTCACGCTGTGAGAAGCTGGTGCCTAGGTTGTAGAAACCATTTGTCGCGAGGTTCTCGGTGCCGGGTGCCGTCTGGTCGCCGAACAGGGAACCGCCGACCGTGAAGTCGTCGTTCTTGTTACCGGCCTTGACGGTGTCAAACCTGTAGTCGAGGTAGAACAGAAGTCCCGACGGTAGGCTCATTGGCTGGACCGAGACAAGCTCGTTAGCGATGAGACCGCCGAAGACGCGCCTGACGATCGGAAATGCCACGTTCTGGAAACCGATGATATCGGCGACCTGTGAAGTCTCATTCAGAAGCTCAGCTGCTTGGTTCTCCAAGAGGACAGCCATGTTGCTTCTATTTGATTCGCTGAGGTCCTCGAGCAGGCCTGTTACCGACCACTTCTCGACGAGCCTACGAACTTCGCCCATTCTATCCCTGGCTTGGATATCCTTGGTGAGTTCGTTGAGGTTAAAATTTGCGCCTCTCATTTTTTCTTCTCCTAGAATGTCTGTGTGGGTTTCTACTGAACGGCTTTGTTCAGACCAGCAAGTTTTTGCATGCGTGAGTATTGATTACCCGTGCTCTTATCCACAGACTCCCTGAGGACTTTCTGATTTGCTCCGCCTGATCGGCGAACTCGCTGTGCATTTGCTTTTGGTCGTCGTGCCACGCTCTCAGTAACAACGCTGAAGGCACGCTCAAGGCTCTCGGAGACCAGCTTGACCTCTCGAATCGTCTTAGCTTCATCCATCTTCTCGATGACGACCCTCTTCTGCTCATTGGTCAGGTTCTTACCGAACTTGCTGAGCATCTCATTCACTTTCAGAACCTTCGTATTAAAAAGGTTAACTTCTCTTACTTCGTTACGAAGCTTGTGTGCCACACTGTTCGCTTCCTTCAGGCTCTCCTCGAGGAACGATACGTATGCGCGAAGCTCCGGGCTTTCGCTGATTGCGCGGTCGATTGCTTCCTTCACGGAGTAGTCGGTCGCTGCGGGCGGCTTGGTCTCTTCCCAACCCTTGCCATCCTGTCCCTTGTCCATTAGACCGGTGTCGCTTGGAGGCGCTCCATCCTCAGTCTCCCACTCAGTCGTCTTGTAGGAGTCCTTGAAACCGCTCGAGACTTGCGCTTCCGCGAGGGCTGCATTTGTCTGCTCGAGCCTCTCATACGCTTTCTTTAGACCCTTTTCGTCAAGAGTGATTTCTTCGTCCATTTCGCCTTCCTCTTCTTCTTCACCCTCTCCAAGGGTAGGAATTGTCGATTCATCAGCAAAGTCCATCTCTGCGTCATCCTGATCTTTTGCTTCTGGCATATCGTAAGTCTCTTCTTCGGTCTCGGAGATACCGGGAAACATAGCACCCAGGGACTCCATATCTAGCTCGTCCTTATCCATTTCAGTTTCTCCTCTGGGGCACTCAGCTCCCTCTTCGAATTCCGTCTCTCCATGTCCATCAGCAGCACGACGAAGACGATCTGAATCTTCATTTGCCACTGCATTACCTATTTCTTGTTCTACGAGTCTCTTCATGCCTGGTGCAAGCTCCTCAAGAATTCTCTTCTTGGCTGCTTCAGTGGCGAGCTTCCTCACCCTCTCTGCATCGGCGATGGCTTCCTTAACAATATTACCACTGCTGCTCATTGTGATTCTCCGGAATTCAAGATAGGAATTCTTAACTTAAGTAAAGCATGAACATCTTTTTCAATCTGTTTTTCTATTTTTGAGACCTTGCTTTGCATTCCACTTGGCAGAATTCTTCTTTCTCCGTCTCACGATAGACGGCTTCTCGAAATATGTCCTCTGCGAGAATTCTCTAAGAATGCCATCCATCCTTACTTTTTTAGTAAAACGACGTATCAGCTTCTCTCCGCTCTCGCCTTTCCTTGGTTCAACATCAAGATATTTCTGCTGTATCGCGTCCCCTGGCACTTTCGACATTCTAGTCCTTCTTTCTAGACATTCTTTCTTTGTAGATGTCTCGCTCCACTTTTTTACTGGCTTTCTTCCTGTCTTTAGCCATCTCATTCACGTCATACCATCTGGCCCACTCGGTCCTCAGAGCTTCCGACGTCTTGGACGGCCTCCAGCCCTCTTTCGTCGTCCCATCAACCCTCTTTCCGAACGGCTTTGATACCTTTACCTTGTTGACTTTCTTTAATTCATTAAGGATTGTATCTCTAGCAATTGCCCTGATGTGCATTTCTGTGTACGGACCAAAATTTGCTGCACCCTGCACTTTCAGCCTGTTCGGCTCAATCTCGTCTTTAGAATTCGAGAAATCTGTCGTATGACAGTGTTTGTATCCACGCGGCTGCTCTTCCTCATCATCCTGATCGTATCCATCTCTACCCTTCTCGCCCTCGCCCTTCTTCTCGATGGCCTTCATGGCGTTAGCAAGAATTTCAGCAAGCTCCTTTGCAGTAAGTTCCATCATCTTATTTTTCTCCGCAGCGACTGACGCGCCTTTCGTAAATACCTCTGAAATCTGGTTTTATACCTTCTCTCGATGAACGTACTTCGAACACCCTCTGCATGCTTTCCTTCCACGTAAAACCCGGTTGCATGCGTGAATATTTAGTTGCTTGCCCTGGGGTCCCGAAAGCCGCTCCACCATGTTTTTTGACCGCTGCCCAGCCTACATCATCCCTAGTCTCATCGTCATCTGGAATGTGAAAAGAGAGCATATTTCTGACTTGTTCTTCCTCATCATCCCGTTCTCCCGGTTTATTCGGCGGACGATAACGATACATGTTGTTCGTTCGCATCGCAAGCCCGTTGGTGGTCTCCTCGACGTCACCCTCATCCTCAAGCTTATCAGGATCCATGCGGTCGTCCCATTGGTCACCGACAGGCCCGGCACTCCAGCTTCCGCCGGTGCCCGGCATGGTCCTTCCTCCACTCGCTCCCGTCCCCTGATTTCCCTTAGCGACGTTAAACGGCACTCCCGTTGCTTCGCCCATTCCATCATCGCCGTCGATGCCGAACTTGCTGCCGTCTCTCGGAGGGTTCTTTACGATGTTACCATCAGCAGGAGTTCCGCTCTGCCATCCATCAATCTTTATCTCATCCAAGTCGTCATCCCATCTGTCATCACCGGGTGGAACTTTCTTCGGCGTCATTGTGTTCTTCCCCAAACTTCCACCCTTGCTATCACGAGAGTATGGGTGCGGCTCTCCCCACTTGCCACGTGGCTTGTCATAAGGATAATCGTCGCCGCCGGACTGCTGAGCCTTTCGCACAACGCCCTGCCCGCGAATGCCGGAGCCGTCGGGTCGCTGGAATGTTCCAGTGCCGTAGAATGTCTCTAGAAGCGACGCCATTTTTCTTTCCTCACTTCTTTGTCGTATCTATCACGACTTCATCAAGCTTGCTGCGCATCGCTGCAAGTCTTCTCTCCTCAGAAGAGGGAGTATTAGGCATGGGACCGCTGGTATTTGGTTTCATGAACTTGCTGAAATTCTGCATACCCGGTATCGCATTCAACGGAATGTTCGTCTGCGGCACATTTCCGGCGGGAGTGTTCGGATCTATCGGTGACACGCCCTCGTAAAGGTGTGACATCGGATTGTCCTGTGACATCAATCTGCTGACGACTTCATTCTTTCTGGTTATAGGACCCTTCTGGTAGATGCCCTCATCGGAATTCCTCAGAGGTTGTGGAACGCTCTGCATTTCTTCCTCGTATGCTTCCTCGAAGCTGAGCTCCCTTCTCGGCGGTTGCGCCGCCTCGGAGACGAGCTTGCGCAGATACATCTCAGACACGACACCAGGAAGTTGCTTTCGCACCTCTTCAGCGACGATTGCCCTAATCATCTCCACTACATCTGTCTTCTTCATCGTCATCACCTTTCTTACTTCATCTTAATATCGTTCAAAGCACGCCAAATGCGGTCGGCCTTGCCGAACAGCTTCCTACCATCCAGCTCAACGCTCTCATTCATAAATGCGCCGGGAGTGGAAGGCTCACTGACAGCATCAAAGCAGATGAGCTGGTAGTCGTCTTGCACGATATCTGTCCCGCTGCTCTCATTTTTCTCAGTGCTGCCCACTCCCCTGGATGACATGCCGATGCGGACACCGCTCTCAAGCAGCTCCTGAAGCACTTTTCCCTTGGGAGTATTGAGAACCTCGACCATCCCCTTGACGGTGTCTCCCTGCCAGAATATCTCCCTGACGATGTGGGACGCGCGGTCAAGAGCGACGGTCGAGGTCTCCGGATGGTCAAGCTCGCCGAGAGCCCTGTTTTCCCGAACTACCTTCTCATAGTTCATCACCTCCCTCTGAAGGAGCTCATTGGGATAAACGCGACCATTCTGGTTCTTCGTATGCGCTTTCTGTAGGACTGCAGAAACGATGATTTTGCCGTCATTCTGTTCTCTGCTCTCCTTAATCATGTCTGTCGTGTATTCGAGAGCCACCCACTCTCGTAGAAGTTGCTTTTTCATTATGATATTTTCCTATACTTCGAAACCATGAGCCTCTTGAGGACCGTGATTTCGAGCGAAGAGAGGCCCGAGACAATCTTGTCGAGCTTTGCCTCCATCTTATTGAGGTAGTCATCCCTCTTTTTCACCGCATCGGCCACCGTGTTGTCCTTGTCGAGGACCTGCTCCTGCACGGTGATGAGCTCAGCCCTGAGAAGCTTTCCCCTCTCGGGGTCTATCTTCGTTAGCGACGCCTTCGCCTCCTGCGGTATCTCCATCTTTGGATAACCACCCTCGACCACGACGTAAAAAGGACCGGCCTCCGCTGTTCCCTCCTTATCGCCGATGAAGAACTCGAGATACGTGATGCCCCTGTCTTCATCTTTATTGATGCCACGCTCCTTCACCTCGAACGATGCCCCGCCCAACGCGCTCTTTAGCGCCTTCAATGAACTCTTCATGACATCCATCGTCTTCTTCTCGATGACCTTCTGGAAAGACTGAAACTTCTTGTCGCCCAGCACCGCCTGTTTAGAGAGCTTCGAGATGTATTCGTCCCAATCACTTCCCTTCTTCTCCTCACGGAACAAGCTCTCGACGACGAGATCAGAGATGTAGCTCACCATCTCCTTCTTCGTGCGTTTCTTTGCCTTCTTATGTTTCGGCTGCTTCTTCTGCGCTTTACCCCAAGACTTTTCCTTCTCTGCAGCTTTCTTTGGGTCCTTACGAAGCCTATCTATCTCTTTCCTCTTCTTTTGTAGAAGAGCGGGGTCCTTCGGCGGAAAACGCGAAAGCTCAGCGGCCTTCGCTCCAAGCTTAGTCGGAAAATCTCCGACGCCCTTCGCTTCCTTTCCCTTCCCAGGATTTGGAGCATACAATGTGTATCCGCCGCCGCCCTCTTTTTTCCTAACTATCTCTCGAACCTTCTGTCGAATGACGGGTCTAAGCATCTTCTCAACCATGCCCAGACGCACCATCTCAGCGACTTTCTCGAATTCGCCAGTCTCTAAATCGACCTCAAATTGACTAGCTTCATCTTCATTGAGGCCTGTGAAATACGAGATAACCTCATCGATAGAGATGTCTGGGTTCATCTCCAGCATCTCCTTTATCTTTTTCTTCTTCCTTTTCATTCCAATTGGAAGCTGCATTCCCGCTCCGCTTGCACATCCCATCTCATTTACTTTGTTCATGACGAAATCTCCTCCGCAAGCTTAGAAAAGAGCATCATCTCTTCCACTCCAGCTGCGCTCGTCGAGACGCCCATCGATGAAAGCGTCTTCTTCGCCTCCACCAAACGCTCCCTCATCTTTTCATCTTCGGCAATTTCCTTCGTCATGAATGAACCGTCAATTATGCCGATAACTCTCTTTTTCTCTTCCTTAAGAACGTCCACAAGCTTATCCTTGTTCTCCTGAGTAGAAGACATGGATGCCTCAACGTAACTTCTCAATACCGTCCTCTGTGCTTCATTCAAAGAGCTCTGATATTTTTCATTGAACTTCTTCATTGCAAGAACGTAAACGAGGTCATCATTCTCCGATGACGTCTCCTCAGTGATTACAGGCTTCGTCATATATTCGACCAAGGCCTCCTCTAACTGAACGCGTTGTGCACTCTCAACGATTGTCTTCTTCGGAGAGCAACCATTGATAAGAAGCTGCACTGAGGCATAAACTCTATAGTCATCCAACTTATAGTCACTGAAGAAATTCTTACCAAAAGAATGATTGATTTCCTTGATGAGATTGCTCTTCTTTATATCTACTCTCTTATGGTCAAGCTGACGTGCAGCTGACACGACCTCATCTACTATTCCCCTCGCCACGCCCCTACTCACGCCATTCGTTCCTAGAATAACGTCAAATATCTGCTTCTCTTCCGTCAGCAGTTGCCCAGAAGAGTAATATTTTCTCAGCAAGGAGAGAGACTTTTCGTAGTCTTTCTTATTCTCTTCAATCGCCGCCTCTGAAAGCTTGCGAATTAAGAACTCATATACAAGAGCTCCGTTTCTTTTCTTATTGTGTTTAAAGGACATATTTCGCATCTCCTCTGTCTAGCAATCATGTCACTGCATTTTGCAGCAAACTATCTTAGCTTTTTAGAATTTTCAATTTCTTAAGTTTATCTTCTAAGCGTTGACTTCTCTCGACCTTTTCTCTCACGTAATTAGCGACAGCATCACCCTCAGAGAATGGTCGTGTCACTAAACTTCTCATGTATCTTGCATCGCCAGGGTCGCTAGCAGTCTGTTTCTCAGTTCCGAACACCGTCGTGGAAAGGTCTTCAACGGGGTCGAATAGGTCCTTACCCTTATCAACAGATAGCTCTGCCTGGTCGCCTTCACTACCGTAATTTTTCTTTTCTTCAATCTCCTCGTCATCTTCATCAATCTCTTCATCGTCATTTAAAAGAGATGGACGCACGTATTTCGAAAGCTCCGTATCATCCTGATCAAACTGTTTATCCGTATCGACACCGGCAGTTAGCTCCTCTTCACCGCCTTCAGGTTCCTCACCACCAGGTTCTCCACCTAATGTATCCGGAAGCTCCTCCTCACCGGCTGCAGGCTCTTCACCCTCAACTCCGCCATCGTCAGGAAGCTGCATTCCCTCAAGTTCAAGCTCAAACAATTTATCAGCACGCTGTCCATCGAGAACTTCGGTAATTTTATCCTCTGAAAATCCGAAGACATCTTTCCAGATTGTCTCCTTATCTAACATGCCCTCTTGCGCAGTCCCAGCAATCTCCAACTTTAGCCTCCACAGCTCAAGCTTCTGCTGTTCGGCGATTGTAGATGGGTTTGCCATCTTGATGTCAAAATCAACGAGCTCGCTATCTCTATATCCCAGTAGATAAAGATGAATGATAGCAATCTTCGATAATTCCGAGAGGACAATTTTCTGAATGCGTTGGATAGTCCTTGAGAACCTCACATCCTCCTGGGCCAACGTCGCCTTGGAGCCCACATCGCCCTCGTATCCGAGATATGCCTTAGGAATTTTCAGCGCCGCGAACAGCTTGTTCTGGATGTATTCGACGTCCTCAATATCGCCCGTGAATTGGCCGCCGGGGAGAGTGTCAATCTCTGAACCGTGACCATTCCTAACGGGAATGAAATAATCTTCATCCACGCTGAGTGGGTTGTATCTCAGGTCAACTCTTCCCGTCGTGCTATCGATTATCTGCGAACGCTTCAGCCTCGTCTTCACCTGCTCCATCTCAGTATCAACGTCTTCAGGTTTAACCATGCCGATCTCGATGCGAAACACACGTCGCTCAGGAGACCTGACGATGCGATAGATGAGCATTGCATCCTCGATGAGAATGAGCTGGCGCCAGATGCGTCTGGCGGGCTCCACCACGGAAGAACCGTATGGCATGAAGTTATCGTTGCCGAGGAGCCTGAAGTGGATTATCTGCCACGCCTCAAGTATCATGTTTCCCTGCGTCAGCCACCTGAAGCGGAATGCAAACGGGTTCTCCTTGTCGTATCCCTCCTCGCGTTCAATCTCATTGATGGGAATGGGAAGGAGGTTCAGGATGCCGTTGTGCTCTGATGCATCGACGAACATCACAAAGTCGCCGTATTTACAGAGATTTCTCACCCATGAATGCAGATTGAACTCGATGTTCAGAATATCGAAGAAGAGCGTCTCAAGGATGCCCTTGACGGCATCATTGTCGCTCTCAATCTGCAACATGTGACCCTTCTCATCGACCGACGTCGTCTCATCGGCGTAGATGTCAAGGGCTGCAGACAGTTCAGGAGTATATTCCATTTCTGAATAATCTCCATACCTGGCCAGCCTCTCATACTGGCCATAACTGGCAAGACTATTCACGTAAAGACTGCTCAGTTCTTTCTTATATGCCCGAGCAGTCCCCTGGGGCTCATACATCTTCGAGCTGCTGGCAACCTTATGCCTAACGATAGGGCCGTTCTTAAACAACCTTGTTAGCTGTGACCAGATGCTTTCCTTTTTCTTCATAATTGGCGACATGATATCAACTTTCCCAAGATACCCTATCCTTTAAATATAGGAACCTCGCGTGAAACATCATTTTGTGCTGATTAGCCATCCGATGTCTATTAATTGACCGTTCGGCATCGTCATTGTATATGGATTTCTCTTCATCAGAGAGATGCGCTCGTTCTTCTTGATAAATTCAGGGTTCTTCGTCGCTCCCGGAATATCCACATTCTCCGTCCTATTGTATGACGTACAGTCCAGCATCTTCTTGCTGAGCTCCTCGTTCAATATCGAAGAACCCAAGAATGTGTCTCTAATCCAGCATCCTATGGCTGCAGCCATGACGAGGTCATCGTTATAACCCTTCATCGCCTCGGCCTTGCCGTTGTGCCAGACGAACTTCCTCAGCTCTCCCATAAGCCTAGGAGACCTGATGATTATCATTCTCGTCCTAACATACTCCTCAAGCTTCGCCAGCATCAGCGGTCTGGTTCTTGGAGATGTCGTAAAGCCTGGAACCAGCTCATTCATGCTCGGCATCTGAAATGCTGTGTTCACGGACTTTCCTGGGCTAAAATTCCCCTTGCTAGAGTAATACACGTTCTCATATTCTGCTAGCTTCACATGCTCCAGGCATGCCAGACCGATGGAGTTGTTCTCCACTACAAGCAGAGCTCCGTTATACTCTCTCCCCATCCGACACACCAAATTAGCAAAATCATCGGGAGGAACCTTGCCATAATACTCCGCGACTTGCTCCATCGTGCTTATATCCCACACGTGTGCTGCAGAGTTATCCTTTCCGTCACCCCTCGCTACATCTGCAGATATGAAATACTGTCTTCCCGCTTCCGGTTTCTTCCACACATGAAGAGCCCTGTCCCAATTCTCATAGCTCTCCGGGTCGAACATCGTATTCTTCTCAATCCACTCCATGTAATCTGCCGAAATGAAGTTGTCTCCCGAGGCATTGAAGTTGCATTCAAGTTCCTGAGCGACATCTCTCGGGCCCATTCCCATCGTCTCCTTGCGGAACCATGAGCTAGTCTTGAAACCGGGCCTAAGCGGATCATCCTCGAGGTCTGGCAATCCCTCCTCATTTAGGACGCGTTCGGGATGCAGCCACCACATGAGCTTCGTCAAGAAGAAATCATTCTCTCCCTGTTCTGCCTGGACATACACCTTGTGGAACGTATTTCCCACGCCCTTCGGGGTGGATAACATGGAGACGGAGCCGCCCGCCTGAACCGTCGGCAAGATGCCTGTCCAGATTTCCTCCATATTGTCAATGTGAGCAGCCTCATCAATTATGAGAAATGAGACCGCTTCCGAGCGCCCAGCTTCCCTCGTCGTCGAAATCGCCTTTATGCGTGAACCAGTCGTTAGTTCGATATCGAAAACGTTGTTCCTCTTGACCTTCGCCAGCATGAGCCAACTTGGGAGGTTCTTGATGGCCGTATCGACTTTGCGAATGATGTTCTTGGATGTGTCCTTCTTCGTCGCCATGACAAGGATGTTCTTATCACGACGGAAGAGTATCATCCACGTGGCATAAGCTGCGGTCACCTCGGAAATACCGAGCTGACGAGCCTTCAGAATTACGTTGAAACGGTTCTTTTGGTAGGCCCTAATGAGCTCTTCTTGATAAGGATAGAGGTCAAAAGGTATCAAACCGCGCTTGGGATGCTGAATTTTGACGTAATTACGGATGAAATAGACAGGGTCTTGCCCGCACCTGATTATTTCTGCTTTTACTGTCTTCTTGTTCATACCAGCTCATCTCCCTAGGAGAGCTGGTATGTGCGCATGGACCTGTAGTAATAACGATTGTTCATCGACACTTTTTCAGTGACAGTTCCACGCTGATCCTTAAGCTCTTTCATCTTCAGAGCCTTACCTGCACGAGATTTGTACTGTTTCTTGAGGTGCTTCTCAAAGTCCTTGAGGCATGTCTCCGCGAGGCTCTCTATCTCTTTCATCCTGTATGGAAGGTCCATCTCATATGAGTGATATGCGACGACCATCTGATGTTTGTCGACATCTTTACCGCCCTGAAACTTTACGATATATCCGTAACCTGGGTTGGCGGGAATTAGCTCTTCGGCTATCTGCTTGACCAGGGCAATCTGGTCTTCTGTTTGAAAATAGGGAGTTCCCTGAACTTCGTATCCTTCTGGCTTCTGCATGTCCGCTTATCTCCTGAGACTGTTATCGAACATGCATAATTAGATACATTTTCACGAAATAGAACTTAAAAACTAGAACCCATACTCTAGTAAAGCTCGTCTATCATCACCTGTATTAGCTTCTCAGATGGCCTCCACCCACTTCTCCATCTCTCCTCACGGCCCTCTACGAAATATATGAAACAGTTTGAACAACAGCTCCAATTGTAATATGTGATATTAGACTTGCTTCCTCTCATCACAGTCTGGCACACTGGACAACACAGCGGCACGACTAATGATTGTCTATCTTTTTCGTTCATTTTATCACCCAGCAATGAAAAGTCTTATCTATTTCATTTCCATCATCGTCATTAATACGAAAATTGACGACATAAACTCCACTTGGGTCATCATCATTTATTGAGAAGAAACAGTTTATCTTCCTTCCCCACCTGTTCACATCAAGGCTAACCTCTTTTCTATCTGCATTCATCATTCTAATTGTTGCACGATGCCCATTCTTAAATCTCTTTGGATCCAAAATAATCTTGAACTCGTAATCTCCGACTTCATGGTATGTATCCCTAAAGTTCAAGACCACTATATCTCCATCAAACTTCTGCAAGCATCACCTTCCAAACGGACGCCAAGAATATCCTATCGTCGCATATGGTCCTATTTTCGTCTCACTCCCCCAAGCCCCTGCAGAGACATACACGCCGCTATCAAATGTATATGAAAGACCAACGTATGGAAATACGCCAGTATCTAGCTGCATGCCCACATCAATTGATAACTTCTCATACCACTTATCTCTAAAAAGATACGGATTGACGGCAGAAAGCTGAATATCGACACCCACGTTATCCTCACTTGAGGCGATATGCGTGTTCCAACCACCGTCTTTTCTCTGAGAAAGCGTCAGAATTAGCCTCAACGCTCTGTTCTGCTGCACTTTCACCCACGCATATGCGGGGTTCGTCAAAGTATACCCATCAACGCTGATATATCCGAAGTCCTTGTCGAAATTCACGCGGACCCTAGGAGGGTCTCCAGGCACCACGGGTGGCTCCTCTTCCTGATTGGCGTTCGCTTCAGCCTCGTAAGCTTCCTTCCATTTTGCAGCCAACGAAGTTGCAGCGAGAAGCTCCTCATCTCGCTTCTTTAGTTCTTTACGAAGCTCATCTATCGTCTTCTTGAACTTCCCATTATCTGCTTCCAACGATTTGAGAAAGTCTTGAATGTTCTCTATTCTCTGTGTCGCTTTTCTATAGATGTCATCCTTGACTTCTATCGTCTCAGCCTGCTGCGCAATCTGATTGTGGAGAACCGTCATCTCATCCTGCATCTGGTTCTCTATGTATCTTCCATAGCCTAAAGCTGCGACCAGTGCCAGGACAAGCCCGACAGTCAGATACTTGTGAAGCTTGCCCAGCATTCCCTATTCCTCTTCTCTTTTAAGATATTCTGCTAATTTCTCGCACAAGATATAATCATGGTCTAAAAGTCCGAGCGCAACATTACAAGAATGACATAATATGCCTCGCACCAAACCAGTATCGTGGTCATGGTCAACGCACAGCTTTGTCTTTGTGCCCCTACTTCCATTCATCTTAAAATGAGGGGCTTCTCTACTACAACACTCACAAACGAAATTTGACCTTTCGTAATAGAAAACAAGCTTTTCAGGTGAAATGTTATGCTGCTCACAAATCATCTTTACATAACTATATGCACCCTTTTCATCAACGGAATATCCGTTCATAAAATATCTGATTACACTCGGCTCAACGACTAATTTTCTAAATTTTTGAATTTCTTCAGGTCTTGACCATCGTTTCTTACTACCTTTAGATGCCGCAACAGACATCTTCTTACGATATCCAGGCCTGCTCCAAAACTCTTTAGCTCTTCTAGAACGTTCAGGGTCTTTTTTCTTCATTGTTTTCACTAAAATACTTCTTATCTGTAAATCGCCTGGCACAATAAGCACCTAAAGTTGGCGTCAATATTGCACCAATTGTAGGCGCATCAATCTCGCCGAAACTAATTGTGTCACCATTCCAGATAATTGTAGAGCCAGCAAGAAGAACCTTAATGACAACCAAAATAAAACCTATAAATGCCATCGTCAAGACAGCATCTTTTTTTCCCGATGTATTCGTCATCCAGGGGTTCATTTTATCCTCACAATCTTATACGGCACAAAATTCTCTGCCGATCTATAAACTACAGCATATTCAGCGTTTTCATCAAATTCTTCACCCTCAACTACTGGTCTGAAGATGCCTGTTTCTTGTTTCGTTCCATCGACAAATTTCTTATGACCACGTAAAAACTTTCCGTCTTTATCATCTTTACCGTTTTCATCTACAGGAACAAAAATAGTTAAATGCTCTTTATCACTCATATCACTCATATCACTTCTACCTTGCTAAATTGTTTGTCGTCTGTCAGTATTGTTACGCTATGGTCGACCATATCTTTCATCAAATCAATATGACTAATGATTAGGACATGGTCAAACATCATACGTAAATAGTTAAACATCCTGTTGATGTTATCAAGATTTTTCGCGTCGAGGCTGCCAAAACCCTCATCGATAATGAACATGTTGTTCTTCGGTAGATTGGTTATGCTTAACAGTGCTACGCGGATTGCGATTGACGCTATTAGCTTCTCCGCTCCACCTGCCAGCTTCAAATTTCTATTACTATGATCTCCATACTGAAGAAACATGCTAATTGTCTGATCATCTTCATTGTGGTCGAGGATGACATTGAATTTTACGATTGTGGAAAGTATCTTGTTTATCTCCTCGTTCAACAGCGGAAGCTTTTCTACCAAAATTTGATACGAGATGCCGTGCTTGCCCATCGCATCACAATAATGCTCATAAGCATCGCAGAGCGTGCGCATTTTCTTGAGCTCTTTCATCTGCTTATTGACCTGCTCAACGATTATCTCCGTGGCACCCTGCTTCTTGGTAAGTTCTATTATCTTTTTATTAATGAACTCAATCTGCTCCTGCTGAACGGAAATCATCTTCTCTGTCCGCTCGATGTCAACGTCGATATCTTTATTTTTCTCAATATCGTCCCTAGTCTTAAGATAACTGAGCTCATCGGCGTCTAACCTAAGCGCATCCTTCCACTCTGACATCATCTTCAGCTCTGTATTTTCAATCCCCACAGCTAAGCTTACAACATCAGATGACATCTGAGCTATTTTCCTCGTCATCTGTTCGTATCTGGCTATCTTCTCTTCATACTTTTCAGACTTCAAGCTGTTTATCTCATCTTCAAACTCACGAACTGTCTTTTGACATCGCAGAACTTTCTCTCTCTGCTCTTCTATATCGCCCTTCTTCTCAAACGCCTCGATTAGAAACTTGCATTTTGGATACTTGTCGCCGCATGGAACGCTCGCGAGGAACTTCGCGTTCTTCATATATTCCCCGAGAATTCTCGACTGGTTCTCGAGGTCCGCATCGGCGGCATGGATGCTTCTCTCGTAGCCCTCAAGCTCCTTCTGTCCCCTCATATAGTCCTCGATGGGGAACACAGCCCTCTCCTGTTCGAGGTCTCTGAGGGTCTCTTTGGTGCTTCTGAGTGAGCATCTTTGATCATCTAATATTGTCTTCCACTCGCTCCATTTCGTGAATACATCGTTTCTCATCCTCTCAATCTTCTTTATATCGAAACTCTGTATTGCATCTTTTCTTGATGCTTTCAGGTTAGAAATCATATCTCTGAGCGTCTCTAGGCTCTTCACTATCGATTTTCTTTTCGTCTCCTCGGACGTCACTTCGTGTTTCGTTGCATTTAGCTCAAGTTCCGAGCTCTTCTTTAACTCCTCTAAGTCCTCTCCCTCGATCTCTTTGAGCTTCTTTACGAACGTCTTGCTTTCTTCTTTGGCCATCTTCGCTTTCTGCTCAAAAATGTCAAGATCCATGAACTTAGAGAGTATCTTCCTGCGCTCAGTCTCCTTACATTTGATGAGGTCGCTCTCACGTCCCTGTGTAAGGAGCGTTGTCAGCACGAAGTCATCGTAAGTTCCTATTCGCTTCCTCACGAGCTTCTCAGTCTCTGTCCTCTGAGTTCCGCTCACCTTCTCTTCGCCTAGCTCATTTCTCACAGTGAAGTCAAGAGATGTCTTTCCCCATTCTTTTTCTACTTCAAATTTCTTCTTGCCGTATCTGACCCTCTCAATTCCCCTCTCAACTACATATTGTTCATCGCTCGTCGAAATGTAAGCCACCATTTCTGCGGTCTGTTTCCTATCGTTAATGAGCTCAATGTTCTTATTAACGCCCTTCGTCGTCTTATTGAAGAGCGTCGTCGTTATCACGTCGATAAGCGCCGATTTTCCTGAACCGTTCGGCGCGAACATGCCGATGATGCCCTTCATCTTCGAAAAGTCGATTACATTTCCATCACCATAATTGAACATTCCGTTCCACGCAATGCTATCCACCTTCCATGAGATATCACGAATGACCTCTTCCTCCTTCTCAATGGTAAGTTGATAACGCTTGTTGAGCTCAAGTATCTGTGACATAACCTCATCAGATATCGTTCTTCCCTCAAGAAACTTTCTTATCAATTTCTCCTGAACATCGATATCTCTCAGTCTCTCCATCTTTATCGTCTTCGCAGCAATATTCGTAGCTTGCATGCCGATGTTCGAAGACAGTGCTACTGCTAAGTCGTATGGCTTGAAACGTTTCTTCGCTTCACGTTCGAATATGTGCTGCTCGCTAAGAGTATGTTTTCTCGGAGAGACTAATCTAACCCTAGAACCCTCATCCAGCTCGACATCAGGTATGCTGAGATCGTCGTTTAGCTCGACCGTGTAGAACTTCCTGCTTCCCTCTACGGGAATTAGCTCCACGTCAAAATCGTCCTTGCTTCTTATGTCCCAGAGAAGGAAGCCCTTCTCGATGCTCTCACCGTAGTTCTGTTGGATGAGAGAGCCAGCGTAAGCAATCCTCTTTTCTACATCCATGAACTGATGCTTGTGGATGTCTCCCATCATCACGAAATCGAGACCCTCAAAACGAGAGATGTCGAGCTCGGCGTCTCGCATCATCCATTCAGTGTCGGTCTCGCAGCCACGGACGGTCCCGTGGAACAAGCCAATACGAAGTACATTCTTGCCTGGATCAAGATTAAATCGTGTTGGATAGTTCTTCTTATCAGCGCATGAAAAGATGTAAAATTCGTATCCATCTTCTTCGCCCCATAGTTCCCCCCACGAACCACATCTCTTATGAAGCACCACCCTGTCGCTATTGATGCTCTCAACGATTGGTGAAATGGCGTCTCTCCTATTGAGGTTCGCCAAATTGAGGTCATGATTGCCGAGAAGTATATGGTAGGGGGCAATCTCCGATACGGCCTTAATGTGATCCGAGCACATCTGAACGAACTCTGGTGATATCTGCACCTTCGCGTGCGCCGTATCACCCGTATTTACAACGATGTCCGGTTGTATCTCTCTCAGGAGGCCATAGAAATTCTCGAATACCTTGTGATATTCACTGTGGTATTTGAGATTACGCAGGTGGATATCGCTAACGTGTGCTATCTTCATGCAAGCACCAAATATGAAAGAACAACACTACGAATATTCACATTGACGTCTCTCTCAATCTCGTCATGGATAAAACATAGGACTTCTTCTAGTTCTTGAGAAACTTCTCGTGCACGAAGAATATCAAGGAACTTACGAAACTTCAAAGGATTTGCAGTAAGCGCATCCAACAAGTAATTCAACCTCGTTAAATCTCGTTCGTTCATCACGCAGATACTCTCAGTCTAAGCATGTCAATTTCTGACCTCACCGGTCTTGCACACTCCAAAGCGGAGGAAATGTCCTCCTTCTTCATGTCTCCCAGGTCTTCTGCATCATTCAGAGAGACACTGAACACATTCACGTCATACTCCATCAGCATCTTCACAAGCTTCATTTGCTTTTTCCTCGCGTCAGCATCTAAAGCGACGTATATCTTAGTTCCAGAGGAGACTATCTTCTGAAATAACTTCATTTCTTCCCTCAGTATCGTTCCCTGTAACGGTATCGCATTCGTTCCCGCTTTCATAGCGTCAAATGGTCCCTCTGTCAGTATTATCGGCTCATCCCAATCGATCAGATACTCATTGAAGATGATGTCTTTGTCAAAGTTTCCATGTTTGTAGGAAAGTCCGATGTGATCGTAAAACTTTCGTCCTACGAAGAAATTGAGCTCACCGTTCGCATCGAAAGATGGGACGATGACCCTGTATCTGTATTCTCCGTCTTCACAATATCCGAGCTTGAACCTGAGAATGTCCTCTTCAGATAGACCTCGTCCTTTACAATACATAAACGCCGCTCTCGCGTATGGCGAAATGATACTCGACGAAAGTGTCCTGAAGGTGTCAGGAAGCACAGGGTTATCGTATCTTCTTTCCTCATCTTCAACATCTCTTTTCCTACCAATGCTCTCAAGATAGAGCTGAAGCTCCTCGCCTCCGACCATCCTGAAGATTGGAAGAAGCGTCTTTCCCTTCCACCCGCAAATCCAGCAGTGAAAGTTGTCCGTCTTCAGATTGACGCTCAGCTTCGCTTTGTGATGCTGGTGTCGAGGACAAAAAAAGATGTATTCATCACCCTTCTTGAAGCTCTCGATGTTTAAAACACGACGTATCGACGCTAGCTTTTGTTCTCTCCGCATGCGTATTTCAGGTATCCAGCTCGCGCCGTGATGTAGGCGTCGGCCATGTCATAACAATATGCTTGCGGATTGCCATTTCTCGTCTCAACGTAGGGAAAATTGTTGAGTGAATTCTTGACAAAATCGACCGTCACACGTTTCTTGTCAGAACCCTTTGGTATAATTAGGCCATCACTCTTCATTAGAGCCTTGGCGGTGGATGGGTGAATGTAAAGAGGCTCTTTTCCTATCTGTTGATAAACCTTAAGTGAGACCATCGCGTTGAATGTGGCCAACGTTATGATTGTCCGTTGCATCGACTTTCCGCCGGAGAAACCAGAAAGCTTGTCTTCGATGAAGACCACATCTTCCTTGGAGACCAAACATTTTCTCTCTACCCACTCATCGAACATCTCAGACTTCTTAAAGAGGCTCTTATCTGCTTTTCTAAGGTCCAGATAATCGAACTCCATCGGCCCTCCGTCATCATTCAGACGACAGAAACCTATTATCGCAGTCGATACGTCGAGGCCGATATACATGTAATATGATATCGGCATGAAATTATTTTATGTCAATTATTTTTTTTCTCTCTTTTCTTCTTAAAAGCTAAAGAAATTTTCCTACGTGTCTCTTCAGTTTGTGGATGACCTCTTCCTTTAAGTGCTTCTGATATTTTTCTTTTCGTTTCTTCTGTTCGCGGTTTTCTTTTTCGTTTCTTTGCACTTTCACTCATTCTACGACGAGTTTCTTGCGATACTTCTACGCCTTTCCTTGGTCCAGGACGACCTTTTCCCGCTTCACCTATCTTACGACGTGCTTCAGGAGAATGTGTCTTACCCAAGAAGGGATGAAGTTCAGGGTTTTTTCTCAAATAATGGTTATCACCACGTATTGCATCTCCTATCTTCTTTTTTCTCTCGTCTGTCCAAACTTGATTACGAGATGCTTCAGCAATCTTATCCTTACTTTTATCATCATGTCGATAACCAGATATCCCATCTCCTCCCTCTGTTGCATTAAGAAGACGTGCTCCATCCTCTTTAAGACGTGCTATCCACACTATCTCCATATCAAGTGCTTCTTGCTCAGTCTCACATTCTTCGAGGACGATGATGTCAGGATAACGACCTTCACTCATCAGTTTTCGTATCCAACGACAGACTGGTCTATTCCAATTTCTTCTTTTTGCCCCAAAAGCCTCATAATCATGAAGTTGTAATCTCTTCTCGTCAGAACGTATTGTCTTTCCGACGTATCGAATTATGCAGTGCTTAGGGTCAAAAAGCCCGTATGTGATTGCCATGTCCGTAAATATGGATGCATAGCATCTAATTATCGTTAGAAATCACATTTCAGCCGAATGTTTATCTTGTCACGCTCACGATTTCGAACCGGCTGAGCCAGCTTCGCCACAGCGACGAGCTTTCGCTCCTCATTATATATGCCCACAGCCGTTACATATGTTATTGGGCTGCTTCTCACCACATCAAGCTTGCCAGTATCAGCATTTCTGCTCGTAAATGTCTCGTTGTTTGATGCATTCGAGGCCGCTCCATTTATCCTGCACATCATGACCTTCGTTGGAATGTTCTGTGTTCCCTTAAAGCTCACCTGGAGGACATCTGATGCCATCGGCGATGTCTCACCACCCATGACGTAATCGCCAAAATCAAAGAGAGATGGGTCCTTTATCACAACGAGACCCTCTGAATAAAAGACATTCCCAACTTTCGGCCACTCTACACCTTTATAATGCTCTGCATTCTCAAGAGATGCCGAACTGACTGAGCCTGAAATATACAGACCTCCCCTTCCATCATCTACCAGCGTCCTCTTTATGCTAGAAGAGAGGTACGTGTTACAAACAAGCTTCACGCTACCCGTCGCCATCTGTCTTCCGTAATAGAGGCTTGGTACGTGAAGCAACCGTATGAAATCTATGGAACTCGTCACTCTTGTCTTCTGCGCAGTATAGCCGACATCGTCACACGGATGCCAACCCGGTGCACACCTCTCATCATACTTCACCATAGTTCCATGGTTCGCAGTGAGAGAGTGGTCGAACGCTCCAGAGCCCGCAGTTATCGCGTCAAATGTCATAAGCGGTCCATCATTGAACCTTCCGTAAAGCATGAGGTCAGCCTCAGAACCAGACGACGTCAAGACGCTTGCATGGCTTGCAGAAAGTTGAGCATACGTTCTTCCCGCTTTCCACACCTTCACGTCATGCGCAAATCCGTGGAACGTCGAGGAGCCAGTGCTGTCGGCAAACACCCTAATGACATCGGAACCTGCGTCGATGCTACCAGTGATGTTGTATTGGCCTCCATCAACCATGTTAATGAGGAAGCTTCCGACGCTCTCATTGACGCTGTATGCCACGTGGCTCCACCTATTGTTCGTCGGTGCGAACGACGAAGTATAGATTACGCCGCTTCCGTCGCTCGCAGAAAATGCCAAATTGCCAGTCGTCTGGTCAATGTAGAAGCTCCAGAGGTCTCCCCTAGCGATGAGCGTCCTATTATGAGCACTACCTGTGATTGACAGAGGTTTAATCCTCGCCTCTATCGCATAAGATGATGACATGAAGTCGTAAGTGGCGCTGTCTGCATATTCTACAGCGTTATCAGAAGTCGGCTGAGAGTACAAGCAGTAGAAATCATATGAACCCGTATTGTAATCGTAATCGAACCTCTCATAATAGTCGTAGAGGTTCATTATCGGTTTGAAATGCTCCTCACCCCAGTCATACTGAGTTGTTGATGCCAGCGCGGAGTTTCTGCACTTCACCCAATCAACTGAACCTGTATGTGGATACGATCCCGTCAGCTCGATGGTTCCATCGGCGCTATAAGCAGGCAAATTTATGACGGGCTGGATGCTTATGCCATCTGCAGACATGCTTCTCTCCAGCGCACGAATGCCGCCGTAGATGCTCAAAGTTCCGTTGGTCCCAGTGTTGCCCTTCCAGCCGCTAGAGCCGGAGGCCAGCTCTGTCTTGGGGGATGTGCTCAGACTGTAATGGACTACGTCCGCCGGGCCGAACTTGTGATAAACGGCCACTCGTTATCTCCTTAGTAGTCGAGCCTAACGCGATAAATGCTCTCTGTGTCCGGGCTCTTTGCAATCGGCTTATTAACCTTTCCCCCAGCAAGCATGTTATCATTAGCATCATATAAACCGATTGTCGTCACGTATGTCCTCGTCTGAAGGATGTTGCTCCCCGACGTCACTCTGATACGCTGATCAGCATCTATGAATGTCGGATTCGATGAGTAATTGAACTCCTTGTTCGTTGCACGGCAGAAATATACCGTTGAATGTAGGTTCGTCTGATTGTGAAAATCCACTCTTTCTACGTGCCTGCGCAGTCCATTGGCTAAATTGTTGATCGAACCCGATGATTGTAAGTTGATGAGAGTATCTGACCCCGACCACAGTAAAACTGTTTTAAATGCCAAATCTGCAGGAATTACTATCACACCTGCGTTGTACCACACTTGTCCCACTTCGGTTCCGCTTGAGCCAGAAATCTTAAGAGGTGCGTATTCACCACCAACGTCCTGCTTGAAAGCAGTGACCGCTCCATCATCAGATGCAGTAAACTGTGCCAGGCCGCTGTCAGCGAGGTCGGTATTCAACGTAAGCTTCACAGAACCCTTCTTCAGCTCATCTTTATGAATGTTTCTCTTGACGAGAATAAAGAAGCAATCCTCGCGATCAGCTGATGCCACAGAAAATATCCCATCAGGGTCACCCAAAAGCGTCTTCGCGTGGTGTCTGTATACTTTAATCTTCTCATTTAATGATGAGCTTGTCGAAGTGTTCACATTATATGATGAACCAGTTGCAAAACCGTATGTGATATCGAACAATGCTGTGCTGAGAGAGCTTGTCGGCGACGCATCATATACGGTTTGAAAATATCCACCCAAGTTTACATCGGAAGATGCCGATGCGATGTTGTCGTAGAACTTCGTATTATCGTCGAGCGTGTAAATTGAGCCTGAAATCGCGACGACTTCATTGACGTGTGATACGACAGATGCTACGTCGTCGGCCTGGTCAAACTTTTTTAGTGACATTGATATCTATCCCCTAGCTAGTGGCGAACTCTGTAATCGTCACTTGTATCCTGACAAACATTCCGCTTTGCTGGCCTGTGACAGTGACGTTCGTCGTAAAGCTTCTCGGCTTTGCCACACTCGACCCGACGAGAGTGTCAAATACTTCCGTTGTCAGCGTCTGAACTCTCAGATTGAATTTTACCTCTGTTCCACCTGCCGACGTCGTCCTTCCTGGCGTTGCTGACACGATGTAATTCGCTGTGCCAAATGGAGTGATTGACACGGGAACCTCGTCGTGAACAAATAAGACATCATTATCAACTTCGATAGCGTAGTTGACGTCGATAATCTCAGCAGGAATAATTGTCTGAGAACGTGAAATGTCTTGGCTGACGATGATATCAGCTCCCCCTCCCACACTATCAATCTGCTCCTTGAGAGCCACGCTAGTCGGCTTGGATGTGAATTTCGGAAGGAACTGCAATTTCGCATTTCTGATTGTTATCAGCGGATTGCGAAGAGCAATGTTCTCGTTCGTGAAAGCCTCAAACACGGGAGTGTCGAGTATCTTCCTATCTTTGCTATCGGAGCCTGTCAGCTCATTCCAGTCACGATAGTCAATCTCGTCGTCGCCCAATCTAAAGGCTACAATCTCGAATGAACCATCATTTCGTGCTAGTTTTTCGCGTCCTAAGTCGGTGAGCACTGCATCAATGAAGATGTCACCTGAATTATTAAGGAACCCCATTATTTTATTATCCTTTTTGTAATCTCGTAAATCTATATCCTGCTCGCCTGCTGCCATCTAGCAAAGACCGACTTACACTACTAAGAGATATCCCATAATGTCTTGAAGCTTCTGCCATCGTAACAAATGTCATATCATCGTTTAAACATCTTATCGTTTTTTCGCCACTCCACCATCTTTTAATGGCTTCTGATGTTGCTTTAGCTATGTTAGCCCGACTTTCATCTGAATTCGTCCTTCCTTTATTACCCGATCCATTCGTATTCCCATTCAGCACACCCATGATGGACTGAGAAATCTTTTTCTTCGTCTGTTCAGTCCTTGTTGTGCCTAGCTTCGCCTCTCTCATTTTCTTTCTAGACTTTTCACTTGGATGAAATCCTCTTGCTCCGCCACCACCGTCTGTGTGGTTCGTCAATTTATTCCCACAGAAACGATAGTGTGCTATCCAGAAAATCTCAGCGTCATCCAACTCATCCGTCGAACTCAGTTTCTGAAGCACTGTTATCTCTGGAAGCACGCCTTCCAGCAGAAGACTATTCACCCAACATTGAACGTGCCTAGTCGGGTTCTTCGTCTCTTTTAGATACCCCTTCGGTTCTACCATTCCACGAGAAGATTGTCCCACATACCTCACCTCTAGATGATTCGGGTCTCTCAAGGCGTATATCAAATGTTTTCCCATCACACTAAATAGTCGTCTATCGTTTATTTCAACCCACTTGGGTTGGTATCAAGCAGACTTGACACGTATTTCCCAGGACTTCTGCCCCTGTCAGCTGCTGCGTCGCTCTCTCGCCCCGATGAACCCACGGACACGCCATCTACTGCATCCCTGATGAACCTTTCATCCATCACCGGCTTATCTCTCTGCACGACTACGCGGTCCTCATTTATCGTCTCATCAACAGGAACACCGTTATCGTATTTCATGCTGACGATTATCTCTTTCTTCTGACCCGTGTCTAGACTTTCAAACCTAACGTGGTAATCCCTGTCAATCAATGGCTGCTTATCAACTCCTACTCTGGATGTCAGCATGAATTTATCCTGTGCTACTATCAGTGGTCTAACTCTTCTCGGCGGCTTCGTCTCAAATACTCCAGCAGCATCGAGCCTTACACCTTTCTCTGACACTTGTCTAATTGGATGCTCACCCTCAAACCTGAATTGCTCATTCAGTTTCACAGCTAGCTGAGCAGACAACAATGAAAATTCGCTATGTTTTGACACTGTCTGCGCTGCATAGACGTATCTCGTGCCGTAATCTACATCATTATCGAAATACAGAACATTGGAGGCACCAAATCGTATGTCCAAAAGTTCCCAATCACTAGTGTCTCTTCCACTATCATCTTGAGTTTTCCTAAATAATCTGTAATAATGAATATCTTTCTGACTATTATCGGGAAGCTTCCAACTCACCACCACTCTTTTTCTGTGGCTCTCTGTTCTAGTCCTAAATTCATCTGGAGGTGGAGGATTTACGGTATCTATCACAGCAGAATATTGCCACTTTCTATTCCACTCACTCTGATAATACGAACTCTTATGTGATGCTAGGCTCTTCGTAGAAGTAAAATCTTCATTTACAAAATTTCCATGTTCATATCCGCCGTGATTGATATTACCCTTTCTCGTCCAGCGAAGTATTGTGCGCATTCGATAGCGATACACACCACCATACAAAACCTCAGTATCAACAAATTCTGTCGCATTGACATCAGGTATCTCAATTTCATCAATTAAATCGAACACACCGTCATCAACTTGCTTATATTTCTCTATTACGTAACCGACATATTCAGTTCCACTATCTTCTTGGACAGCTGGAAATGACGGTGGTTGCGCCTCATTCCGCATATCATCTTTTACATCAGCTAAGACCGCCAAATTTGGCATGAACTGAGCTATTCCAATTGCGTTCTCAGCATGATCTGGAGAAGAAATTAAGTCGATCTTTTTCTCGCTAACTAAGCCTGTTATAGCTGGATTAACGAAGCTTACTTCAGTAAAATCACTATCATCATCATATTTTCGTGTATCTGCAGTCTGCACGATTAAAGCATCGACGACGTCTTCACTATCATTTCTTCTAGACATCGCTCCCGGAGAATTACCATTGGCTGTTTTTATCTTCATAGATATAGCAGGAGAACTTGCAGCTGTGCTTTTCACTGTCGTAAGCCCTAATTGCCTTGACACAGCGAATTTGCCGTCAAACAAACTTCCCTTCGATGATTTTGTCTTCTTCGATGTAGTGCTCTTACTTACGATCGATGCACCAAGAGTTCCATTCAATCTCATGTTAATATTAGATTGAAGGTCATGAATTGGTATCCCATCGGTATCTTGAGCCTCCAAGAAGCTCTGTTCATCAACTTTCGGTGTAGCTCTCTTTATCCTCACGCCTGCATTCGGCAATGGCATCTCTACGACAGCGTTTATCGTGCCGGGAGCGATATACCCATTTGAGACAGACTTTCTTATTGTTGAAAACGCCCTTACATTATCTGTGTCGAAGTTTATTCCCTGTCTCGTTGAAGACCTAACGGCGGGTCCCAAACCGAAAGAACTATTTCTTATCTGCTTCGTCGCAGGAGGATATCTCTTAGCAATTGGTGGTTTGTCTGTATTTGGAGCTCTCCTCCACTTCAAATGAATATAGCGTGGTATGTCTCTAAGTTTTCTATCACCTCTAGGTTCATCATCGTTTAATTCTTCGTCTTCGACAAAGAAATTATACACAGGAATAGCTTCAAATCTGAATGAATTGTATAACGAGCAATACGGCGCAGTAGTAGACGTTTTCGTCTCTATCACTCTCGATGGAATTTCATTCTGCACAGAAAAGTCGCCCAAATCTGAGATTACAGTTCTTCCCTCACCTGTTTTCGCTTCACCGCCTACTGGCCTATCAATGGAGCCGGGCTCATTCGTCATCTCATTGATGAATTGTCCCATATTTCCTAGACCCAATATCTGCTTGATTGTCATAATCTTCGCCTAAACGTCAAACTTCTCAAAGTCCGGCGTTGCATCATCGCTAGAGTTAAAAGAGCTCCTATTTGGGTTTGTATCGAAGAAAACACGTATTGTTCTAACGAAATTACTCAGTCCCTCAAATGTTGTCAAATCAAGGACTTCTTCTGATGGATCTAAATCTCCTACAAATTGTGGAATATCCTCAGCAAAATCTTCATCTGTCTTCTCACTGAATTGAGGAACATTTATCTCCTGTGGAGACAACAATGCGCTTATTCTGTTTGTCAGTCCATTATCTCCCGTCGTTGCGATTAAGTTATTCGTGAGAGCAGATAATTCCACAGTTGCAGTGTCGGGATCTATTGCCGACAAAATCTTAAGCATGCCAGACAATTCTGTATCATCAAAAATTGATGTGGCTCTTCTAAACTGGTCATCTGCAGGGTTTTCCTTTGACTCAAAAAATAAGTCAAGACCAGTAGCTCTAATTATCTCTACTATTGTCTGTGAAACACCGAACGCCGCTATACTATCTTTCACATTCTGCACAATTTCGTTCGGATCTACAGGTCTGACGAACTTGCTATCTGCCATCTTCTCCTTTATGAAGGAGAGTTTAGCTCCCAAGTAAGAATATTTTCTTACCTCAGACTTCGTCTCACCCCTCTTTATCGCTGCATTCATATTCATCGCAGCAAGAACCCAATCCATTCTATCATCACCATAGAACTTCTTCGATATGGATGGATAAGGACTGATGTCATCAGTAGAAAAGCCGCCTGTATCAACAAGCCTTCTCATCGTCGTCCCATCTATATTGAGCTTCGGACCGAATGTCCTTACGAGTATCGACTTCATCTCATTTTCGATGTCATTCAATGCTATGCTAGACAACATGAACGGAGTTGTATCAACGATGAACACAAACTCCTTATCTGTTCTAACATTCTGAAATGCGGTCAATTTGTATGTATAGAAATTGTGATGCTTCACATCTTTATCAAGAAATGCATAAACCATATCTGGGTCAATCTTATCGTAAAATGACAAAATCCACTCATTCACATAGTCCTTAACAAGATCGTATTCAGCAGTTATGTTCTCATTGCTAAACTTCATCACTTTTTCTTCGTTGTCGAAAACGCTGTGTCTCTCTACAACGTATCCACTCGCATCTGGAATTTTCTTCCATCCAATTAATGCACCTCTTGAGATGCCGTCTGGGTCATAATTTGATGTAAAAAGAAGTTGTGGAATTCTGTTCTCAAAATTAAGAGCACCAAGAGCCTCACGTATTCTTCGACGCTTAATGTTATCGATGTTTGGAATGAAGCTCAGTATATCTGTTTCTGCATCTGTATTTGTTGTGCTAAAACCATCAAGTGATATTGTGTATGACGCAATTTGAGCTGCATCTGACGGTTTTCTCCTCGAAAATGACAGTTCTCCATCTTTTTCCTTATCGATGAGATCAAGAAGCACGCTGATATTAAACATCACATCATCGGCCAACTGCGAATTTATCATGTCTGGTATTATCGTGCTTACCGTCTCATCACTTGTGACACCAATTCTATTCTTAGCAACTAACTGTCTATCTTCGTTGAACCTAACAATCTCTGAAAATGGGTTTGACGGCGGCGAGAAACCAGCAGCTTTTGCTCTGGAGATGAAATCCGTGACATCATCTATTGCATCGATAACGTTATTTGATGCAGCTCTCATGACTTGAAGTTCACCATGATTCTCAGGTTCACCGTGATCAGTAAATGGAACTGCGTCATACGGACGTCTTACAAGAGTCGCAGCACTCTTACACTTTGTGAGCATAGCATCGATGCCGCCTTCAAGAGATGCTATGTTATTATCACCAAGCTGAAAGCTGAACATACAGTCAGCTATATCGAGGACCTTCTTTTTATTTCCCACACCCGTCGATTTCGGCACAGTTGTCGTATCATCTCTCGAACCCGGTTCTCGGCGTTCTTCTTCTCGTCTTCTATCAGTTCTTATCGCCATGGTTCCTCAGTGTATTATCTCTCATCACAAGAGGTTTTCTTTGTAGTGATAGGCGATTTCTCTCTTTTTGCTCAGTGACAGCATTGAGCTTACTGTCGAACTCTGCATCTGACAATTTTATACCTCTTATTAACGGCTCCGACGAATTTCCATCATTCAGTCCGAATGCTGTTAATCTATAGAAGTATGTGTTTCCGAATCTCACATCACTGTCGATGTAGTTGTGTTGCGCTGTAAGAACCTTGTTCTTTCTGATTTTATCTGCCGTCTCGCCGTCTCTCACATCATCAATTCTTGACCTTGACCTACTCGATTCACGAAATACGTCATTAATGTGCTCAAACTCTAGATTAGCAATATCTTCAACGTTTGATGAATTCAGCGTTGCGGCAGCAAAATTGTTAACTTCTGCACGCTCTATCATCCATCTTTCTACGACACCAGATTCATCTGGCGTATTCCAATTAAGAGCAGTATAGAATGGTTCGCATTTTTGGTCACACGTCTTTACCCTAAAATTCGAAGGCTGCATAACATCTGTAAACGTTCCTACTCTCAATGGCAACGAAAAATTACTAATGAAACCACCTGTCTGATACACTGCTACGCGATACAAGTAATTCGCATCGATCTCAAGAAACTCTGGTCTATACTTTGGAAGAATTTCATCTTTGTTCATAGCAACTCTATCTTCCAAAAAATTCTTCTCGGTCAATGGAAATTGCTGCCATATTTCTTGACCCACTCTTTTTCTCTCTACTTGAAACAATGTATTCACAGAGTTGTTCTCAAAATCAGAACGATTACCTATCCTAGTCTCTGGATCGACGTCTATGTTCGCATCATCCCACGTTAAATCCATCTTCCCATTAGAGAACTCTGCTCTCACATTGACCGGTTCATTGACCATCGCTCTACGTGTGATGAGAAGGGCCTGAGTGATCGCGCACGGGCTTCTATTACCAAAGCGGTCAACCCCATATACCCTGTATTGGTACGTGTGGTCGACACGAGAAGCCTTGTCTATAAAGGTTATATCTCCGTCTTTTCTTAAGAAATGCCCATTCCAAGCATTATCATCTGACCTCATGAGGACATCTTCCTCAGTCTTGCACCCCTTTGACGGATTACTGCACTGTCCCATCCTCGCATGGGACGGCTGCTTCATAGATTTGAATGCTCTCTCATGCGTCGTTAAATCCTTTCTTTCAAGGAATAAAGATATGATGCGCTCATCATCTGAGTGCATTGTCACCTTCATCATTCTCGTCTTCGGATCCACTTCTGCCATCAGCGTCGGCTTCTCTAGGTCGACAATCGTTCTTCCATCATTTGCAAACACAGATGCAATCTTTGGTTGCTGTGATTTATTTCCAAAGATATCCACAGAGTACGCCCGATATGAGTATCTCTTTCCCTCAACGACAGTCGTGTCTCTGAAGAATGAACCGCCGTATTTCCCATTCACTGTCTCACCGACTTGCACATATCCCGTATCTATCGTGCTTCTCTTTTCCATTTCTCAGAAAACCCATGCTTTCCATTTACGACCTTAATTTCTGGGTAATCTGTTATCTGCTTATTTGTGTTCTCTTCTTTCCTGTATATTTCAAACTTCTCGACCAAACTTGCATCGTCGTCGGCCAATATGCTTAAAAGCATGAAAGGCCTATCAAACTTTGCTGTCATTCTCTTCGGCGTCTTCGGTGGTATGACACTCTCTACCGTCATCTTAATGATACGAGAGCGCGAGCTTTCGACCATCGTAGCATCAACAGATGTAATGTAATATGAGTATGAGTTCCCAAATTCAACAGTTTCATCAGTAAATGAAAATTCGACGAACCTGTCAACACTCTTCTTCTTCAACCTTGACAAAGGAAGTGTCGCTATCTCTGCATATCCAGAACCCCTGCTATTTGATACGAGACCATTTTTCACAATAGATGCTTCTCGTATATTTTTAATCTGCTGTAAACCCAATTTGCCTATAACATCTCTATTCGGTGATGCACGCCCAACGATGTCATTCAAATTTGTCATGAGTTTAAGTTCTGGATTTTGAACCTGTATGTTTCTCATCGATTTCAAGTCTTCTGCAACAGACTTATCAATGCCACTGCTAATCTTTTTTACATCTATGAATGAAGAAATATCTTTCAATATAGCATCATCAGAGCTTCGCGTGTCTCTCTTTCTACTATTAAGATTAGATAAAGATGCTGACGCGCTCGTTAAAGCAGACCTATTACCAGTTATATCATCGACAATGACAGTTTGTGAGAGCATATTATCAATGCCATTGGCGTCTAACCTACTCTGATATGATGTCACATCTTTTCCAAAATTCTTATTTCTCGTTCTCTGAACAGTAGAGCTAATCTCGTCTATTCCTCTCAATGACAATCTCGTTCTAACATTCCTTGTCGATTCAGGAATGATCTTTTTTGCTCTAAAAATTCTAAACGCTTTCACATCTTGTTCATTAAGAACATTAGCGTCGACAGTGAATACTAATTTCACAGAAAATTTATCAAGTGAACCTCTATTGCCCATGCACAATTTTGCATAATCTATCGCCGGCGTCGCTCTGTTTATCGTCGATGATGTTCCAATTCTCTTTTTCATCGAAGCGCCAGCGAGGCTTCCTACCACTGCTCTCTTAGCTGACGATTTCATCATCTCCTTGATGTCTACGTTCTCTTCAGCCGACGAATTTATCTTACTCAGGATGCCATCTGAAAACACTTTCTGTAGTGATTTCAAATCTGAGTTCACGAATTGCGTTCCCTTATCTCTCCTCCTCTCATCTCCCTCATCATTCTCAACAGAACGTTTGACGAGCATGTCGAGCTCTTCCAGAGACTGTCTAGCACTCTGAGCAGCTCCGTCAACGATGCTAGATAACACCTTTACACCACTGGCTGAATTCACAATGAAATCAGAGTTTGAGCTTGATTTTCTTCGCGTCGTCGGAGTATCGACATTGGACTTGCCTATGAACTTTCTCGATGACACGCCTTTGCTAAAAGGAGCTACTCTTCTCTTCTCTATTGAACTAGCCCTACGTCCTCTCTTCTTTATGCTGTTAGAAAAAGTCAATTACTTCTTCTCCACTGCATCACTAGATGCCTCAGCTGCTCCAGCATCAGCAGACACTTTCTTTTCTATCTCACCGTCTCTATACATCTGCAAGTCTCCGCGATAAGATAATACATTAGCGAGGTCTCTCTTTGATGAAATCTCAGTAAGACCTTGTCCGCTGCCACTTGAATACGCTCTCACAAGATATCCTTCTCGTGTTCCCTTATCGAAGAAATCATTTACATCTAAATCTATAATAAGTCTAGATGTTTCAAACTTTCTATATCCCCTAATGAACGGTCCAACACTTTCTACTACTCTACCAAATTGATCATATGTAACATTCTTATCCTGTATTGTCTGTTGTTTCGTATCTATCGAAGCAGTATAAAATTCAGGAATTTGAGCAAGCTCAGGTAATATTTTCTGGCCTTGTGGCATCGTAAAAAGAAGGTCTTGAATATTCGTCTTATCATCTGCAGACGAATTCGACGCATCAGGAAGTCCAGTGACCGCCTCCCTAACGAGAGTAGCTTCTATCTGTTGCACTTTTGAAGATGATAACTCAGTAGCAGAAATAGAACCACTGAAATACTGATCGTCTTGCCTCATCGGCGGGTCGTAATCCACCTCATCGTCTGAAAAAGCATAGTACTCAAGGTTCAACTTTCCCTGTGAATACAGCTCACGACCGTAATCTGTGAGCACCATATCGACCACACGTGTCTTATTATCTAGAAAACCAGCCATTTCAAATAACTAGACAGACCCAGAGGTCTTCTGTAAAGCGATATCCTTGGAAAGGAGCGTAACTCCTGATTTCTTTGATAGAAGAGCTTTCAGAGTGAGAGACGGATCGACGTTCGCTCTCGGTGTAAAGATATCAGATATCAACTTCTTATTTGCTTCGATGTCACTCTTTATGAAAAATTGAAGCTCAGCTGGTTCACCTGATCCCGATGACAACGGAATTAGTGGTGTCCCGAACTCATTATTTAGAAACGCATATCTCGTAGAAGCATGATCTGAACCAGATAATCTATCCGCTAGAGACCCTGTTATTCTCGTGAAGACAGCAAAATCAGAATTTATTGAACCTGTCTCCTCAATTATTCCCGCAGTCATGCCGTGTGGTCGCTCCTGGACGTAATATACTTTGTTCTCTTTATTGTTCGCCAGTCCCAAGTTATTCAGCACAGAAGCGTTTATCCTCGTATCATTATTAAAATCAACGCCAAGGGCTGCCTGGGGAGATGAACCAGACACTCTTCTTGCTAACAAATCACTACTTTTGAAATATCCGTGACTGCTAAATTTATATCTTCTGCTTCTCGTCGCTAGGTCACCGTAATACGTTGAATCTGCTTCATATGTTATTTCAAGTCTTATCTGTCTGAAGAATGCCAAAACTGTCGAACTGTCGTATAGGACTATCCCTCCTTTGCTATACGGGCTCGTCACGACCAAAAACTCCCAGTCACCCTGCATCTGAGTTCCTCGCAGTCCTGGTCTCCTTCCTCGTATCGGTGGTCTTGCCTCTTCTTTTATTGTGATAGTGTCCTGAACTTCCTCTATCGCATCCAGCATCGGATAATACGGCATCATGTCTGCTGGTCCGTAATTGCTTCCCGTCGTCGGCCACTCATTGACGTCGGCCACCCCTCCTCCGCCAGTGAGCCATCCGTCCGGAGGAGAGCCGGCTCCAGATAAATCTGCTTCTACATTCACATACCAATCATCGACGTCAGTCGTCCATGGATAATCATTACCAAAGCCAGTATCTGCATTTGGTGCACCCGTGGCTCCCTCCGTGGCCCAATCGTTGCTGGGAGCACCATCGGCGTAGAACGCATCGATGGTACATGGGTTGTGTTGCGTTGAACCGTCATGGAATACAGTTCTAATGTGCCTGTCCCTGCCCCACGATGACATGTTCGTCTCAAATTTTTCTGCAGCCGTCGAGCCTGACCTTCCTACCCAAAGAAGAAAAGACCGCCTGAATATCGTAGAAATTGCTGGCTGTTCCGCGGTCTCATTACCATCTTGAAAATTCGTCGGAGCATACTCAGACAAACCCCTTGCTGCATTCTTCAATCTAAAATCATTCAGAATTGGAAACGAGAAAAAATCCCCCAACGACGGGTCCGGGCTTCTCATGGCAAGGACAAACGAAGAAAGAGGAGCGGGAAAACTATCGCCAGTCCATTCAGTGTCCGCCCCCGAAGAATAAGTTCCTGAGTTGTGCATAAACTCTACCCACACTCTTATGTCGGCTATTCTTCCCCTGTCTGGAACGTTTAACGTAAACTTCGCGACTTTCCCAAATGATGCCGAGAACTGCAGGCCCAGATTGGTATCAAATGTATCTGACATATGATCTGCATCTGCCATCATTGTATCTGAGCCTGACATCTTGTATACGGCTTTGAAGTACTGCTTCGGCTTCTTCGTGTAATATAGCGTGCCTGTCGCAGAAACAGCTGTGCTTTCAATAGCTCGTGAACCGCTGTTATACGCTTTGTAGTGTGAAAGTTCGTGCTCCGACGATGAAAGAGCAGATATCACGAACGCGTGGTTTAGCTTCGCGTCAGTCTGCGTCCAGCTCGGCGGGCGAGAGTGGTCATTATCTATTGCAGTTCCATCAGCGTAGTTCTGCTCATGGCCCAACTCAGACCTCAGGCCCCTGCCGATCAGCCAATCGTTGTATCGAGCACGTTCCTCAAGGTTCTTGAAGTTCAATGCATTCTCGATATCGATGCTGGAGGTTCTGAGATAGTCGTTTGTTGCCATGTTCTCGTCCAACGGGTGTATTAACGTGTCATTCGCCTGATACGGATGTTTGACAATCCCGCCTTTGTTCGTCGCATTTTCGCTTACGCTTCCCGTAAGTTGTATGATGTCCCCTGCTGACATTGTTTGTTCTCCCTACGGCAGAGGATACTTTATAAGTCCTGTCCTATTCGTTACCACTAACGTCTCTCCAGAGTGACTTACGCTTATCGTCTTTATCGCTCCCGCATGCGCTTGGCTTACGTTTGCCTGCCCTAATATTCTCGCGCCAGGTCTCGGTTCTGGAAATGTTGCCTCCATTGCGTTGCCCAGTAAGAGTGGGTCATCGAGAAGAAACAGTATATCGATGCCCTCTTCATCATCACCGCCATAAGTAGCAAGGTTATTCCCCTCTGATGAAGCATCGGTGTGGTCGTCATCTACGCCACGATACCAATTACCAACAAGATTTGCTTCTCCTGCTGGGTCATCAAGTAATTTTGTATAGTTCTCATTGATTTGTGCAGGCGTTCTCAGTGTATTCCAAATTCTAACATCAAACAACTGACCGCCCACCGTATCTCCACCAGCTTCTGGACTCATCAAGACGAAATCTCCATTGCTGCTGTAAATACTATTCACGGTTGCTGCTTGTCCCGCACTAGAACCTGTAAGCAAGTCTACACCATTTTTATACAAATGCCACTTGCTCTCAAACGCAGCAGATATGTCAAGCGTAAATGCCCAATGATCCCATTGCCCCGCAATAAGATTTATTACACTCTGGTTCCACTGTCTTTGCTCGCCCAAGTTCGCGTTCGAACTTCTGACAGCTGAGCGGAAGCCACCACCATCTAGCAAAGCATAAAAATATGGAGATTGACCTCCGCCAGTCGAGTTTCTTTTCTCTATTATGCCCTGCGGCGAATTTGTAACAGAGAGCGTCGAAGGTTTCATCCAAAACTCAATAGTATGGTCATTTTCACCGTTTAATCTCAGACCAGAAAGGACTGACGTCGATGGAAAGAGAGTTCCTCCGCTGTCTTTAACGCCAGACCCTTCATCGTTATCTACATCAAAAAATGGAGAGTATAAAGACATTTACGTCGGCTCGTCAGCTGGCGGAACCACTGTGTTAGGAGTTGCTTTTACAGATGATGGAACACCGACTTTCGTTCTCTGTATCACACCACTCACATTAGATTTATCAGATGACATCTGTATCACAAATACATTACCAGTTATTTTTCCGCCAGGTCTAGGTTCTATGTTATCAACTTCATGTCCTGGTCCCGGCGGCAATGATGACGCAGATGGAGCCATCTCAACGCTACCGAACGGCTCATCAAACCCAAAACCGCCTATACCAAAACCGTCTACAGACATCATCTATCCTATGATAGGCTCCTCTTATATAGAATGAACTCGCTGCCAGATAAGATACTTCCATCTTCGAGATCAAACTTTATTGTTGAGACGCTCGATGACATGTCTGTCCATATGCCGTTGTAAGCACGTCCTATTGGATCTGTTCCGTTAAACCAAATATTTCGTGAAGTATAAAACCTGTTCGCGGTAAAACCAGCTATCAATTTTCTTGGGTCAAATTCTATGTTGCCGAATGAAAAATCAGTTGATGCGTTGAAGCGTGATATTTTCCACCCATCATTGTGATCTTCAGTTGTATTGCCAAGAGAAATTCTCTGAGACAATAAGTTCGCTGTCACGCCGTTTGGTGAAAATTGTAAGTGAGTGCCGTCTGCTTCACTCGACGGTGATGCTCTAAATGTAATAAAATATATTCCATCTGTGTCTCCATCCAAAGCAGTTCCATTCGTCGCCCCACCATCGCTATCTCCAAACCACACAGATGCGGTCGTCGTTGTCACAGTGATAGTATCGACATACGTCAATGCTCCTGCAGTGCCAGCTGATACTGTTCCCGAGACATCGACAGTCGCAGTTCCGTCCATCTCATCAGTCACGCTTACTACAATTCCACCAGAACCCGTAAAGTCAATGACAGATGCAGTTAATACTGTCGCTACTCCATCGAGATGAACGTCAACGACATTCGAACCTGTCGGACCTGCAGGACCCGTCAAACCTTCAGTTCCAGAAATTGCTATCGTCGTTACTCCGCCATCATCATTTACACTAACTAAAATTCCACCAGAACCCGTGAAGCTTGCAGTCGCTGCTGTCGCCTCAAGTGAGCCCGTCTCCTGCCACTCTACGCCAATGATACCACCGCCGCTCGCAGCAGCACTGACAGAACCAGATATGTCAATCGTTGCTATTCCTCCCGCTTCACTCACGCTCACAACGATGCCGCCAGAGCCTGTGAAGCTTGCCGTAGCAGTAGTCTCCACTGCAGCGCCTGCCTGCTGCCACTCAACTCCTAAAATTCCACGCCAATCGACGCCAGCACCGTCGCTTGGTCTTCTGTCTGCTGTTCCATCAAAGTGAATATAGTATGTGCTTCCATCGGTGCTTACTACATTTCCTAATTTTCTATCGGTGCTACCAAGTGCAAGCGAAATAACGCCATCATCTCTTGCGAATACCTCATCACCAGTTGCTGGATCTGTTCCCGTCAATGGACCAAAGATACCCATGTAACGCGCAGTAAAGAGACTGCCACTGATTGGGTCGGAATTCGAGCCACTTGCCACTTCTCCCTCTACCATAAACAACGTGCTCTGAAAGCTTCCCGTCGCCTCTCCAGATACCCTACCAAATTCTAATATTCTTTCTTCACCAACTGAACCTGACTTTATGAACAGGCTTCCCGTCGGCCTCACAAGTTCTCCTCTCGTCAGAGCAGTCTTGGCCAAACCTACAACCGTCCCTCCATCTCCTACTTCGTCATCAAGCTTATCGTGTATCTCCTGCAAAGCACGAGCCCAACCATAGCTACCGCTCTCTTCAGTCTTCTCTCCTGCTGCTGGTGACCTCAACCATGACTTCATATGGCGTACAGCCACAACAAACGACGCAGTCAAAGTCTGGTCTGCATCGACTATGAGCGTCCCTGCATATGAACCTTCTTTATTTGGAGTAAACGTTGGTGTCTCTGACGTTGGGTCATCGAATCCATCGTAAGAACCAGAAGGTTGGCTTCCCGTCGCAACAGCCCAGAGAAAACTAGTCTCTGCTCCATCTCCATCGTTCGTCAAATTCACCGTAGAACCGATTGGAACGACAGCGAAAGAGCTTGTCGCTCCATTAATTGTTATTTTTGCTATAGGCATGTCAGACCCCTATGCTACCAGTAATGTAACGAGGAAACTTTCTTCCTGTCTTATCATCTTTCTGTCCGAACCTCGTCCACATCTCAATGCCACCTGTTGGAATAAACTGAACGTCTTGTTCTCTTCTTCTCTCATAAACGATTTTCGGTCTCTCGAGCATGTGGCTCTCCACCACAAGTTCGTCACCCATGAAATAAGCACGTGCCGGGATGAGCTTCCTCACCATGTCGATAAAAGAGCGATCGAAAAAGTCCAGCAAATCCGCGAACAACGTAAAGTTCAGTCTTCCCTGCAGTCTCTTAAAATAGTGTTCTCTATACGTCTCAAGGTCCTCGTATTGAACCCTATACTTGTTTGCAGGAAACCCTACGGCTTCATTGAACATGTCCATAGACTGCACAATTTGTACGATGTCTTCATTGAGACTATCTATCATGTTAAACTCAAGACTTATCATCTTGCTGTCATTTACAAACTCGCTCTGCTTAATTTCCGGTGCATCGAAAATTCTTACTTTGTCATCACTCCATCCAAAATCAAGAGACGCAATGTAGTTGTAATCATTAAGAGTACGTTTATAAGCGTTATTCGAAGGATTGAAACCAGAGCCCCTGCCGTGGTTCTCAAACATCGAAAAATCCTCGATGCGTGGTTCTATCACGCCAGCTACAGATGCTGTCAAATCCTCATTGAGACGCCAATTGACTCTCAAATTATCTCCGTGAGCAACTATGTCAGACACACCGTAGCTTTGAAAATTTAATGTGTGGTCATCGAGCTCTTCTTTTGACAACTCTCTCGTCCAAAGTCGTGCTTCTTGCATCCAATATTCTGCATCAAAGCTTGCTGTTGCTCCTACATGAAATGTATCCCACGTCGCCGTCGTAATAAGACCGCTTGAGACACCCTTTAAGCTCGACGTCGTATAGATATCTATCTCATCTTCATCAAGTTCTCTAATGTTCACATTTAACGAAGATGATGCGTCGCTCATGATAAATGATATATTCTGCCACTCATTATTAAAGATGCCCAAGCCACCTGCACTGAGTTGGTTCGTCCCATCTGACGATGACAGAAGTAATGTTCCACTGTGCGAACCCACGCTATCTTTCTCGTAGCGCATCGTCATCCACGTATCTCCATCAACGAGAGACCAAAGCGTTCCAGAAAGCTTCGTCGCAGTGATGTCAGAACTCGATGTCAATGGAAACTTCACCCTTGTCTCTACAGTGAAATCAGTTCCTGGAATGTTATCTCCCGCTAATGCCAAAGTAATAGAACCAGTTAAACTACCAGAACCAAAGCCCAAAACTGGAACGCTTTTATCTGCCTTAATGCGTTCAGTTCTCACTCCGACGTTCGGAGTATGACCGAATTCCTTAATACGAACAAAATTCTCATTGATGCCATATGCCCTAAGCAGGGCTTTCACGCTCTCTCTTGTGCCTTTCGTCTTATAAAAATGCATGAGATTGATGAGAACGCGCCTCCAAAATTGATTTTTTATCTCAAAAAGCGCAACATCAGTCTCATTATTTCTGTTGAGATTCTGCAGGACGTTTCTTCCGAGAAGATATTGAAATGCATCCTTATTCAAGAAGTTACCAGTAAACTCCCATCCAAAAAACTTCGCAACAACATCAAGCAAAGCATCCGGTGTCTGGTCGAAATCACCGTAGCTCGTCTTTAGAATGTTCGTGAATTGGTCTATGTGCAACTTGATGTTATCAAAATGTCTTCCACTAACGTATAGAAAATTCTTCAATATCTCAGTATTCTTGAATTCTTCAAGAACAAAAAACTGTTCTGGCAGCATGTTCGTTATGATATTCTCATTCTGCCTATCATAATCACTACCAGATGTCTGCTGTATCCCTATGTAACTGACGACATCTTTTGCATCAATTAACAACACAGGGTCAAGCTTCTCACTAGCAAGCAGCGAACCGCTCCCTCTCATCGCATCATAATAGTTCTGAACTCTTCCATTCAGACCGCGTCCCGAATAATCTATTACTACGCTATCGTGACTGGTGCTCTGCGCAGAACCTGAACCGTTGAACCTAAAGAGAGCAACCAGATTTTCTTCGGCATACTGCTTCACATTGAACGATGAACTTATGTTTGCTAACGTCCTCGGCTTTTTCCACACTTTGACATCATCAAGCGATCCTGTAAAAAATGTGACATTCTTACCATCCATCGTACCAGAAGCTACACTCATAGATGTTCCTGCCAAATCGATACGTTCGAATATCGTCAAGCTTGATGAATTTGCAAGAATAGGATACTGCGTTGAACTCCCTGTAAAAATGAGTATAGAACCCGTCGTATTCGTAGCATCGAATACGCCTTCAACATACTGATCACTTTCCAAAGCCATCTCTGTCGTCGCTTCATTGACGACAGAGCCCGACTTCATTCTAAATCTAACCTCTGAGCCCGTTAGATACAGCGTATAACCATCTTCATTTGAACCACTCACCTTCTGCAAAATGACCTGAACTTCTTCTGTTCCAGTCATCGCTGCTGGCACATTCAACCAAGCAGAGACAGAAATTGAAGATGTGTGCGGACTAAGTATTCCCGTTCTGTAGCTTCCTCCGTCGTCACCTACATCTTCGATGAGAATGTATGACGATGAAATTGAACTATCAAATCTCATGTGGCCAGCATAGCTTGGCCAGCTCTTTAAAACATGTTTTTGGTATCCATCTAAGTCATTCGTAAATTTCTGTAGTTGTGCACGTGATCCGTCAAATGGATACTCGTTTAATATCTTCTCCCCCGTAATATTGAAATAATCAAATGCTGAATTGAAAAACACGAAATTTGAAAAATCAGAATAATCGACTTTCAATTCTACATTTTCAAGCTCTCTTATCTTCTCTACGACAAAGTCCTGCTCTTCTGTAGCATCAGAAATCGTGCTAAGAGACTGTGGGTCAGATGCAACCAGATCGCCTTCTACCTTAAAGCCATCTCTAAACAGATCTAAAAGGTCACTTGCCACTGCCACTTACCTCATAAAAAGCTATAACTTCTTCTACAAGCTCGTCATACTTTTCTTCTTGATTTTCACCCATGATTGAAACTATAGCCTCATAATATTCATCCACTGTCGAATATCTGAATCGCATTACTTTACCCTAAATCTGTAGTCATTATCAATCTTTTGAAGTTGACCATCTACATTGAAGAAAAATACAATCTTATAGACTTCACTTTGCGCTAAAGAGTTCATGTAGAAACTAAAATAGTTTCCGTTTTCATCATAAGAAAGTCTCGTTGTCTCCGTGGAACCAGTTCCCAGAGGAATAATCACTTTGTTGGTGAGCGCATTATCGATTCTATAGTAACCCTTTTCGATGATCGTGTTACGCAGAACTAACGAACCTGTTTGCACGACGGCTGGATTATAGTTCCTAGTCTTTACAAAAAGGTTAAGTCTTGCTTTCTCACTAATCTCATACTCTGGTTTCAAATTCTTTACTTGAACTTGATATTCGTCCTGCTCATTATCCGTGTATGCTCCATCGTTGTGTGGAACAAATGTTCCAGTCATATACGACTTGCCATTCAAGCTCCATGCGTCACTAAAGAGAGAGCCTGAGTATGAACTTGAAGCCAGCGCAAATGATGCACTGTATATGCCTGTCAATCCCGTGTGTGAAGCTGACACTGTCTGCACAGTCCCACTCAGGTCCATTACATCTACAGTTAGAACATCATTTCCCGTTCCCACGCCAGAAATATTAGTTAGCTGCCCACGCTGTTTGTTATAAAGGTATAGGGAGCTTGTTATATCGAAAAGAAATACGCTGCGCTGGTCCTTGACACTGTCATCCCATCTCATCTCAATGGTTGGTCGCCTATCAAGAAAATGTGTGTTCCTAGCATGGAACTTCTTCGTATAATAATCGTTAGCATCCCACTCTTCTGTGTCGGTCAGCTTAACCATGAAACCGTAATTTGGCATCCCACCCGTCAGCCATGCCCCTATGATATCAGATACATCGACCTCTATATCTTCATGACCAGTATCAAAGCTATATGTTGCAATAGTGCTCTCCACGAAATCGCTTCCAGTAGTATCCCACCAAACTGACGTCTTCGCTTTTTCCCAGTTTGCGACACCCTTGTCGGCATAATTGTCGTTATCTATTCCTTTGCCCTCATCCCATGATTGGGACATTCTGGATATCTCTATATCAAAGCTTGACGGTAACTCCTCGGCATGCTGAGCGTCAAACAACTTTAGATGATACGTCTGTCCAGTCGTCGGCGCCACGCTAGATGCTGTCAGCTTGGCAATTTCATCAAGATCAAATTCTAATAAAATACGTCCTATACTAGATGAAGCAGCATAGCCAGATGAACCAGACACTCCGGTCTTCTTAAAAAGTTCAAGTATCTCAGAAGCACCAAAGTTTGAACCAGTCTGTGGAACGTTGTTCCTCTTTACATTCGAAATGAATGTATCTTTTGATGGAAATATCCTGTATATCATTTACTTCGCCACTCCCACGATGTCCCTTCGAGGAAATTTAATCTCGAATATCGCGTCGTCGGGACAGTAGATGATGTTATTCATTGTCTGTGATGTTACATCAAATCTCGTGCTTGAGTATGAAAAACCATCATGAGTTCCCATAGTCGTAGAAAACTTAATCTCATACACAGAAATCACACCCAATACACTCTGCAACTCAGATGAAAGATCTGAAATCACTATTGGCTGTCCTATTTGCTGCTCATCTACATCAAAATAATCGATGGCTACATCAAGACATTTCGTTAGTACTTCAGAGCAATTAAACTTTGGAGATACGACAATGCCAAAATCCATCTTTAGATTGATAATCTTTGCATCAAGAATATTGATGCCATCTGTCATCATTCTATATTGCGAAATGTATTTCTTTATGTTCTTCTTCAACGTCGAAGTTGCTGTCGTCAGATGACCATTCGGGTCCTTCGACAAGACATGCATATCGATGGCGAGTGCATTCGTATTGTTTCTCTTGACGAACACCTTCTCTGGACGACCGAACTTCTCAGGGATTGTCAAAACCCTAGCAACAAAATCGTCCTTCGTTACAACTCTGTTCTGCGCAGCGAAAAATGCAGCGCCATTCGCCTTAATCTCGCTGATGCTCTCAGGTGGAGCGCCTCCCTGTGTGCTCTTCATGTTTATGCATTCAATCGACCCTTCAGTTGCTGATTTCTTTTGAACATTCAAGTTCGTCGCAATAAACGAGATTAAAGCATTCTCAACGTTTCTTATAGAACCCGGCGGAACATTTGTATCGGGGCCACCACCCACACGATACTTAATCGTTAACGTCGTATTGAATGGACTAAGACCTAAGCTTCTCGTCTTTAGAAAGTTTTGAGGGTCTAGCTCAAATGCCGTGAAAGTCTTTCTCCCGGCAAGTGGAAGTGCATAATCACCCAAATTTGGAATAAGCTGGTCATCAAAATTCACTCCGTCACCAGAACCGAATACAAGTGATGTCTTCTTTGTGGTCGGGTCTCTATCGGTGATGAAACGCCTCGGAACAGTGAGCAACTTAAGAACGTATGGAACCTCGAAATTATCCTCGTCTGTATTCACATCGCTATCAAATACAGTGTCTTGTGCGAGATAATCGACTTCGGTCCAATCGTTGCCATCACTATCTACGACAGAGATTACCTCGATGACATTCTCATTTGACAATTCTACG
>Ga0180433_10000123_pt1 | contig 126862 bp, 152 predicted proteins | sample SS_ome_8_FD_132980 | JGI IMG/M metagenome (GOLD analysis project Ga0180433, IMG submission 132980) | Hypersaline lake sediment archaeal communities from the Salton Sea, California, USA - SS_1_D_1 metaG | ecosystem: Environmental > Aquatic > Non-marine Saline and Alkaline > Hypersaline >... | reverse complement strand
GATGAAGAAGAATCTTCAACCATTGAAGAAGGTGTCAGCGTATGAAATTAACAAACTTCGATGATATGAATGAACGATTAAGAAGAGTTTACACCATTTGCTTGGTATTTTTATTTCTATTTTTTCCACTTGGTGCAACCCCTGCATTAGCAGCGGAATCTGATAAATGGTACATGAAGCCATTCGAATGGATGATAGGTGCATTATTTGAATACATTTTAGCACCATTCTTAGGTATTCATGAACCAGCTTACTATATCTTTTATCAAGGTGATGGATTAATTTGGGGGCTATATACACAAGAACAGTTTAATTCTGCGATAAAAAATGGTTACAACATGATGCTCTTTGTTGTTAGCTTTATGCTTGTAACAGCTATTATCAAAATGGGTGTTCAAAATGCATACGGCAAGTTTTCTGCGAGCATGCAAGTAGATTTAATGGATAACGCAATCAAGATACTTATAGCCTTAATCTTGATTTTTAAGTTTTTCTCTATTGTAAATGTGTTTTTTACGATAAATATGTACGGTGTCAGCATATTAGAAAAAGGAATCGAAAACCCGAAGAGTTTAACAGAGTTAGGGGCGGAAATTCTTACATCTGCTGATGGCACTAAAACTCTTGATGATGAGATAACCTTTACAGATCTTGATAACGAAGGGAACAATCCAATTAAAAATGCAATTGTTTCCTTCTTTTCACTAGGAGTTGCGATATGGTTTAAGGCTTATTATATACAACGTATGTTTATGATTAGTGGGTTAATCATACTAGCTCCTATTTGGATTTCGACTATGTTTTTTCCAAAATTACAAGGAATAACAGGATATGCTTTTAAAGAATTATGGGCTCAAATAATTTCACAAACCATTCATGCAGCTGTATTCTTTATATATTTTTGGTTATTTGATGGTTCTGAAGATTGGTTTACGTACATTATTGCATTAAGTATTTTTATTCCTGTAAGTGAGGCTCTACGATTTGCAATGGGAGCAACAAGTGCAAGTGCTGGAAAGTTAGCAACAATTGGTACTTTAGCAGGTGCAGGTTCTCTCATGCATTTAGGGAAAGCCTTCGGAGATATAAAACAAGGTTTTAAAAACGCCTTTCTTGAAAGAAAGGGAGGTTTTGATACACAGGCTTCAGGCGGTTCTAATAAAAGTAGCGGTCCATTCAATGGTGTTATGAATATGGGAGGAAGTGACCGTCAGTATGGTGGTGTTGCTAACTTGACGGCTTCACCTAATCGTTTTGCTCGAAATATGCGCTCTTTTGGACATATTGCAGCAGGAGTAGGCTCAGCAATCATGCGAACCGGAGGATATTCAGCTGGAATGGGGATCAATCCAATTGCGGGCCATTTAGCAGCTGAAGGAGGAGCGGAAATTGGTAAGAACGCAGGATATGGAGCAGGTGTTCTTTCATACGCTGGGGCTAAAGGAGTAAAAGGAAAAGCTCAAAATGCTACACAAGCTTTTAAAGAGAGTTATCAATCCTCTATCGAAAAAGGTCAAAATGGTTTACAAGCTACAATCTCAGGTATTGGTACTGGAATTAAAGAAGCAACTGTATCTACAGATTTCAGAAAAAATCCAATACGTCGAAACGAAATTTTTCAAAAAGTTGGAGGAGCTTTTGGAGAGGCATCGTTTGGTAGAGGGGTAGGTTATCAAATGGGAGCGGAGACAGCTACAAAATTTGCTTTTAAAGGTGAGGATGATAAAGACCTTGCTCGCTTAAATACAAATTCTACTTATGCAGTTGTTACAACAAGTCAAGGTAGTTATATGGCGGAGAAAAAAGGCAACAATCATTTTAAACCAATATCCAACATGAGAGCTGGAAATCCATCTTTACCAAAAGGCTCAATGGTAATTCAAGAGTATAAGATACAAGATAGCCCAGAGGGAATCCGTCAATTTAAACCTGTTTCACCACAATATGCAATTAAACATGTACCTAATGATAGTGGTACTCAATGGTCAAAAGTAAAAGTAGAACAACCTACTAATATGCCGAATCCATATGAGTTTATAGATAAAAAGGTAGAGCAACCGAAACCAAACCCGCTTCATAATCAAAAACCGATAAACCCCCCTAAAAATCCAAAAATGTAGGAGTTACTAGTCATGCAGTTGGAAAGAGTAAAGGAAGCGGGTAAGAGTTATGTAAAGAAAAAGATAAAAAAGCATATTATGAAAGCTGTAGCGAAAATTGCTAAAAAAATCGCAATGAAATTGGCAATAGTGATTATGAAAGCAGTCGTTACAGCTGTATCAGTACTGATAGCAACACTAGGACTCCCAGTTTTTATTGCACTTGCTATTATCATTATCCTAGGGGGAGCAATGTTTTTACTTGCTCCTTCTCTCGGTCTAATAGATAGTGATGCACCGATAAGTAAAGAAGAGCTTCGTGTTCAGTTGGAAGAAATGGTCGCTAACTCTAGTCCTGAACCACAATATAGACCACCTTTTGAGTTGATTTCTGCAATAGATACTATGAGAATCATTCAAGAGGATAAACAACCATGGGAAGTAGATTTTGAACCGATTGTCAATAAATTGTCTCCAGACTTAACATATGAAACATATAAAGATACCTATGAAATAAAAACTGTTACGACCAGAACTTATGAAGTAACAAACTATGAAACACGAACGGAAACTTACACTGAGAGAGTGCAGGTAGGTACAGAAAGAAGGTTTGTTTGTACGGAAGAAGAAATGATGGGGATACCTCTTCAGTTTATATTCCTTCTTTGTTACGAAGAAGTACCTGTTTATGAAAATGTAACAAAAACTAGAACATATGAAGTACCAGTGACAGATACAGAAACAGAGGTAACAGAAAGTATCGAAAAAGAATATGTCAAGACAACTAAGCTCAAGACCGCTCAATCATGGAACAAACTAGAAACTTTTTATTATAAAGAAGTTGAATTAGATACTGAATTTGAGTTAATCGATGTAAAAGAAGAAGGCGATACGAGGATTGAAATATATAAAAGAAAAGCAAAAGAGTGGCAATTAGAAAACAAAGATTTTAAGTATAATTACTCCAAATTTGATAATGTTGTCTCATCAATGAACTTTGATGAATCGGCAATAGCATTATTGGTTGAATCGTTAAAGGTAAATAACGTTCCTTTCGATAACTATGTAGGGAAGTACTTCAATTTATTTATTGAAGGTGGAATGGGAATGATGGTTCCGCAAGAATTTATGTCCCTCTACAAAGAGGTAGAAGAAAAATGGGGAGTACCATGGAACATTCTTGCCGCCATTCATTACAAAGAAACAACTTTCTCTACCAATTTGAAGGAATCACCAGCAGGTGCGATTGGACATACTCAAGCAATGGTTTGCACCTGGGTTGGTTGGAGTATAGCACCAGAAGAATGTGACGCAACTAGGGGAGATGCTGATATATCTAAAGAAATATATACAGATCTCGAACAGATTGCTAAATATGGAGGACTAGGTCAGGATGGAAATGGTGATGGTGTTGCGGATCCAATGCAATTAGAAGACGCGCTTCACTTCACTGGGGCTCTATTAAAGGAGAACGGTATTGAAAAGGATGTAAAGAAAGCAATTTGGAAATACAACAATGATAATGAATACGTAGCCGAAATTTTACATTATGCAGAGTTGTTTGCTTCAACCAACGGAAATATTCCACCAATATCGGAAGGGACATTTATGCGACCTGCAACCGGTCCCATTACTTCCCCATATGGTAAACGATGGGGAAAGCTACACGCTGGTGTGGATATAGGGAAACGCGGAGATGTCGTTCCGATTGTTGCAGCTGCAGATGGAGTTGTCTCCCGTTCCTATTATTCTTCTAGTTACGGAGAAACAATTTTTATAGAACACAATATTGAGGGTGAGATATGGGAAACTGTATATGCTCACATGGTGAGGGGGTCAAGGCGTGTTCAAGTTGGCGATGTAGTCAAAAAGGGGCAAATTATAGGTCTAATGGGTGACACTGGTGCTAGCAAAGGAGCTCATTTGCATTTTGAGCTCCATCATGGAAAGTGGAACCCTGCCAAGTCCAATTCAATTGATCCGATTGGGTCTGGTTTAATTGAATGGTAAATGAAAACAACAAATGGTAGGTAGATTCCGTAGATTGATTAATCTACGGATTCCCTTGATAAAAAAGGAGGATTATATGAATAAGTTAATGATAGCCGTCAGTATTTATCTCGTATTAATGTTTAGTGGCTTCATAACTTACAAACTTTTCTTTAACCAAAAAGAAATAAACATAGAGCAAGGACAAGAAACTTTAGAAATACTAGATAATAAACTTCAAAACAATCATGTACATCATGAGCATAATCATGAGGATGAAGCGGGATATGACTACGATGAAGAGATGGTCAAAATTTTTCGAGATATTGAAAAAACTTTAAGCTTTTTCGTTTCCGTGATAAAAGAAGAAAATGAGCAATATTTTGCTTCAATGTTCTTACCTGAACAACTTTCGAAGGATTTATGGAATTATTCAGACAACCCTCATAAAGAAAAAGCTGTATTAAAGTTAATTAAAGAACTAAATCGAGATGGGAAATTAGTATCAGCACATTATGAAGAGAATTTCATTGAAGAATATAAGACAACAAGATTAGATTCGGATATTAAAATAACTTTACTGTACGAAGATGGGAAAGAGGCAGAGTTAAGATTAAATCTTGTGTTAGTTGGGAACGAACATAGCAACGAAAACCATATTTATTTTATAGAGAATAGTGTTCTTGAATTAGTGGAAGAAGTGAGAAAACAAACAAGCCAATAAATGAAAATGGAGACCCATGCGGATCTCCAATTTCCAATTACACACAATAGGAGGACCAATATGAAAGTCACTCCTACAATTAAAGGAAGTAAACTAAATATAACAAGTTTTAGTATCAATTTCAACCCTTTTGGATTTTTATTGATTAATAATTTTTTAATTGACGTTCAGAGGCAAGGGAGACTAAATGAAGAAAAATATATCACAAAAAAAACGATGTTTTAAAAATAATTGCTGTTATAACAATGTTCATAGATCATGTTGGATATACCATTATCCTGTCGGAGCCTTTTCATAGCTTGTTAAGGATTATTGGTCGAATTGCTTTTCCTATTTTCGCTTACCAGCTCACCATTGGGTATTTACATACATCTAGTGTAAAAAGATATATTAGCAGAATGTTTATCTTTGGTGTTATTTCGCAAATACCTTTTATATGTACGCTTTTAGTATTAATGTTGAAAACTACCGTTTAAACATATTTTTTACGTTGCTGTGTGCTCTTTTACTAATAGATGCACTTCATAAGAAGCGTGTTTATTTAATTCCTTTATATATCATTGCGTCTTTTTTTATTCCTTTCGATTTTGGGTGGTATGGAGTTTTAATGCCACTGTTGTTTTACATTTTCTTAAACACTTCACAATTAACATTTAAACAAAAAGGACTCGCTTTTTTATCTCATTTTGCCTTACTAATCGGTTATTTTGCCTTACTAATCGGTTATTTTGTCTTTCAATCATGGGGGATTCAATTATTTGCTATATTTGGTTTGATGATATGTCTATATCTACCTACTAAACATTTTAAATTGACAATCAATAAACATTTCTTCTATTGGTTTTACCCCGCTCACTTATGTGTTCTTTACGGGGTAGTTAGGTTTTTAAAGATAACAACATGACTTACTCAGTACCATAAGAATCGAATCAAAATAAAAGAGGTGTTATAGAATGATTAGTATAGCTGATAAAGCACCGGAATTGGTTAAAGAATGGCATCCTACTAAAAATGGTGATAAAACACCTTATAACGTATCATACGGGTCTGATTATAAAGCTCATTGGATATGCTCAGCGTGTCAACATGAGTGGTCTGTTCGTGTAGCAAATCGAACCTCCAAAGGAACGAATTGCCCAATGTGCCAACGACGTTGGAATAAATCTTTTCCAGAGTTAGCTTTATTTTACTATATTAAAAAGATAATAAAGGATACTGTTCTTGAGTCCTCTTTATCTATAAAGAGATTTCAATCGGTCGATATTTTTATACCTTCTCTAAAAACAGTCATTGAGTATGACGGAGTATATCACCATAGAAATAGATATGAAAAAGACCTGGAAAAGACCAATGAGTTACTAAAGAGAGGCTTTAAGGTAATTCGTGTTCGAGAAGCGGGACTTGATTCATTGCCAAAAATGCCGAAATTACATATTTATCAATACCAGAGGGATGGAAATAAGAGCATTAATCTAATGGTAAAATCGGTTTTAAATATCCTTTCAAACATAAGTAATTCGTTCAGTGAAGTTTTATTAAAAGAAATAATCAAAGATATCAATGTAAGTAAAGATACACTTAACATTCTTAGTCAAGTACCGCCTGTAAAAGTAGAAGGAAATCTACTTGAAAAAAATCCAGCTGTTGCAGCAGAGTGGAATTATGAGAGAAACAAACCATTTACACCTGAACATTTTAAAGCGGGTAGTAACTATAAGGTATGGTGGATATGCCCCAAAGGACATGAGTATGATGCTCAAATTAACAGTCGAACGAAAGGGCATGGCTGCCGTATGTGTGCAGGGCAAGAGGCATCAAAGGAGAATTGCTTGCAAACATTATATCCTCATATCGCAAAGGAATGGGACTTTGAGAACAATAAAGATGTAACACCTGAATCAATTACCGCACATTCAAACCAAGAAGTCTATTGGATATGTCCTGTTTGCAAGTCTTCATACAATAAAAGTGTCAATGCCCGAACGAGAAAGGATAAACCAGAAAATTGTCCTTATTGTAGAGGATATAGAGTAAACGAAACAAATTCCCTGGCGGTTAAGCGGCCAGACTTAGCAAAAGAGTGGCATCCAACCAAAAACGATAAAACACCACATGAGGTATCGACAGGGTCCCATTATACAGCATATTGGATTTGTGAAAGAGGACATACATACCAATCAGAAGTCTATTCTCGTAATGATGGAAGAGATTGCCCTACGTGTTATGAAATTTATGGGCGAAAAAAGCCTAGGAAAGTTCCCGTTGAAAAGAGTGTGGCCCGTAAGAAACCTTTTCTCCTTAAACAATGGGACTATGAAAAAAATGAATTATCTCCAGAAGAAGTAGGGGCATATGCTCGGCAAATGATTTGGTGGAAGTGCTCTAATGGGTGTAGTTGGACTGATCAACCTAATAGGAGGAAGAGTTCAAAGTGTAAAAAATGTGGAGTAAAAGATTGAAATAAACTTTCTTTAATGAAGTGGAGGAATTCGCTATGAAGAAATCTATAATGTTATTGGGAGTTTTGCTTATGCTACTAATTATTCCATTTGGTTTTACAGACAAAGCTAATGCAAGTTTATCAGATGATGCTGTAATTATAAGAAACGTTTTATTAGGAGTAGACTATTATTCCGAATCTAATACAGTTGTTGCATATTATCTACAAGTTATTGATGAATCAGGTAGTGAACCTTATTATAAAGTTGGTGCCCAAAAGATTATTCATTATAACGGGTATAAGAAAATTGATGAAAAAAACTTTGAAGAACAAATTGAAACAGATACTGATTTGTATTATGAGATCTTTGTTAATGATGAAATTTTCGGTAAAGAAGCTCACATTTATGATGATGCAAGAGGTAGGGAATTATCTGAACAAGAAATAAACCAATATGTAGAGGAAATCCTAGCAGATAATAAAAAGTATTTTGAAAATCCTCCAAGTGAGGAAGAATTATATAGTGAAATTGATAAAATTATGAAGGAAAAGGGGATCACTTCATATTATAGGAAAATGAATTTTTTTGATTATTTAACCTTACCTTCAACAGTAATATTAATAATCATTGTATTATTAGTAATCAATAATATAAAACCAATTTTAAATAAGATAAAATCGTAGAAGTTTTAGCTAATATGTCTCAAATACTACAGGAAAAGTAGCAATTTATAATATCTATGAGGTTAAGTATACGGTATCAGTATCAAGCGGTTAAACGATTCAACACATCGTATTCATACATTACCGCTTGATTTACTGTTTGACCCTATTTCCATTTGCATCATAAGTATATGTTAGCACTTAATCTCCTATTAGTTTTTATACTATATTGAAATCAACTAGCCTTTAGGGGAGTGTTATGGAAAAAGATTTTATGAAATATAATAAACCATTTGAATTAGAGAATTTGGAATTGGTATATAAACGATAAAAACTATATTATTGAAAAATATCGCCAGATTGATTGTGATGATGAAGAAAATTATTATTACGACTATATATACTAAATGTTAAGTATGGGAATGAATTATTTACCATTCGGAAGTATAATCGAGAGAAAAAAATGTCTTTGTTCTGTTACCCGAGGATCTAGATAAGATGCTCTAAAGAAAAATATAATGTTAAGGAATTTTATTATTTTTTGTGGAGAATAAAAAAGTTGTTTAAAAATTGCGTGCTTGAGGAGAAAATGGAAGACTGATCTCCAGCATGCATTTTTATTTTTCAGAGATTAAAACATAGTTATAAGATGAGAAAAAGTAATACAAATTAGTTTGAAATATAAGGTGAAGAGAAATGGGCTACCTTTCCATTCCAGAAGACTTTATATGAGTTTGATGTATCTGAACAACAGTCACTCGGTCTAAAACAGCTCAATCAGTCAAAAAAACTTATTTGGATGGAGAAGTTATATACTTTAATACTACTGGGACCGCTAGGTGTCGGAAAAACACACCTGGCCGTAGTCCTGGGTCTTGATGCCATTTACCAGGAATACAAAGTCACTTTCACAGCAATGGGAGGGCTGATACATTTCTTAAACATGGAAGACATTTCGGTGAAATCTCAAACTCGTATGAAATGATTCAAAAGGCTAATTTGGTTATTATCGATGATGGTCATGGATTCACAAGAAGCAAATCTCTTTCACCTGGTAAATTTTTTATATAATCAATCATCGATCATCCTAACTTTGAACAAAGCACCAAAGGATTAGGGTAATTTATTAGGAGATCAAGCAATCACAATAGCCATTCTAGACCGAATACTACAAATTATTAGTCTTAATGGAGGTAGTTATCGTATGAAACACATATCTTCCATTTTATAGGTTTAAAGTATTAATAATTATTAATCAAAAACTGTAACCTTTTACTTGACGGTCACATCGGACACATCCCCTACATTAAAGATTGCGGTTTTAAGTTGACACAATAACTTTATTTCGTTAAAATGTTATTAACATAATACTGTTAATGACATATAAATATTATTAGCAGTAATTAATGTTAAATATGAAACTTTTTTTCTTATTCTTATTTGAATAAATTGGGAGGTTTGTTTTATATGAAACATACAGGTAGACATACAGGTGCATTTATATTGTTGTTTCTGACAGAGGGAGACAGTTATGGCAGGGAACTTCTCCGGAAATGTGAGAAAGAACTTCCATTCAATCCAATTGATGATGCAATTATTTATCGTACACTAAATAAATTAGAATCAGAGGGAGCTGTAGAATCTTACTTAGACACATCAAATCAAAATAAGCCAATTAGGAAGTATAAAATAACAAAATTTGGAGAAGCCAGGCTAAATCATTTTTACGAAGACATTAAAGAAAAAATGGAAAACTTAATATTTTTTATAGATAAATACAATATTTGGAAAGAGGAATCTTCCCATGATTAATGCAGCTATTCTGTACATTGTTTCTATTATTCTAATTATCGTTTCTTTTATTAAAGATAAAAACAAAACAAAAGATGCTCTTTTAAAATCATACAATATCTTCAAAAACGTTATGCCTGACGTATTAGCAATTATGCTTTTTGTTGGAATAACATTATCAGTATTAACACCAACTTTAATTTCTTCTGCTATCGGAGAAAGGTCTGGGTTTATAGGGATTATATTCTCAACATTTATAGGTTCAATAACGTTAATTCCAAGCTTTGTTGTTTTTCCTCTTGGAGCTACATTGGTCCAAAATGGAGCAGGACTTCCTCAGGTTGCTGCATTAATGTCAGCGTTAATGGCAGTTGGAGTGGTTACATTACCATTAGAGCAAAAGATATTTGGAAGAAGTTTTGCTTATTCTCGTAATGCAGCCTCAGCCTTAATGTGTATAATATTTTCAATTCTCATATGGGTGGTGATGACATGAGATATCTTCGACAATACCGTTTTTTTCTAATACTACTGTTGGTATTAATATTACTTATTTTTATAGATCAATCAGTAGGATGGAAAGCAATACAATTAACTGGAAAAAGTATTTTAGATATGCTACTTCTTCTCCCGCCCATCTTAATATTCGTTGGATTACTAGATAAATGGGTTGAGAAAGAAACACTAATTAAATATATGGGGAATGGGTCCGGATTTTATGGCATCATATTCGTTTTATTATTAGGGGTTATAGCAGCTGGACCACTATACGTAGCTTTCCCTATTGCAGTGCTTTTTCTAAAGAAGGGTGCGAGTATAAGATACGTTGTATTTTTTTTAGGGGTTTGGCAAACAGCAAAATTACCAGTTGTAATGTATGAATTAGACTCATTTGGGATAAAGTTTACTTTGATTCATATTTGTTTTGGTTTAGTATTTTCCTATTTAATGGGTTTTACATTTGAAAAAATTTATGACAATAAACAATTGTTAAAATACGATATAACACAGGATGCTTAACTAGATAAAAACTTTATTTCATTAAACTAAAACTCTATTAGTAAGAGAAAAAATGTTTAAATATATAACAAAACCAGGAATGGAACAATGACTGCGCTTTATGATTAAGTTTCAGAATCTCCAAGGATTATAACAGATCAATTTATGTTTTTCACATAAATTTTAAACTTATGGAGGTAAAATCATGAAATCAAATTATCTGGAGAATGGAACGTTAGCCTTAGCTTTATTTGTTACTGGTATAATGGCTGGCTTTTTTTATACCTACACATTCAATGTGAATTTAGCCATGCTGGAAGTGAATGGTGAAATATATGCCATCGTTCAATCGCTTTTTAATGAAAATGTCAGGCATTTCATGTTTTTTGTTTTTTTCTTTGGGGGAGGGGCAGCTTCTGTTGTCGCGATTTTAGCCAATATTAGACATTATAAGCGTTTGGATTTTTGGTTGATAGTTCTTGCTGGTTTCGTTTACTTTTTTGGAATTATTGTATTTACAGCTCAGGTTAATCTTCCTTTAAATTATTATACGGAATCCTGGGATCCCCAGTCTTTGCCTCAAGATTGGGAAGATACAAGGAATGCATGGAATGTTGCGAATGCCAAACGGGTTTTCTTTTCATTCGTTTCATTCATCCTATACATTGTGATATTTATTCGTCGCGCTTCAGGGGTGAAAGCAAACGGTTTAGTTTGATACCTTAATACAATTGTTTAACCAAACATAATGTCTGCACAGGATGCATAAATCATGAGTCCCTTTTATTCCGTATGACGTGGAAAAGTCTAACCAATTGTTTGAATCATCGAAATATTCTACCTTGATTTGAGCTAAGCCGGTTGTGTTTTTAGTTTTCACAAAACTGCTAGCAACGTATTCTTCATTAGCTTGATAAGGAGCCATAACTGAATACATTCGCCCAACCTGTTGGATTGGAAATACTAACACTACGATTTCCATATTTCCTCAAGGAAAAACTTTCGACTAATAGAAGGTGATATAAACATTACTAATGACAACCAACAAATTATTCTCCCAGTTATAAGTGAAGATAAGGCACAAATTGGGGTTATTAACATACAAACAGGAGAAAGAATAATATTAACTAACAAATTAGTGAAAGTATCAGATCCTATAGAGGGAAGTTTTATTGAAGAAATATTCAACAAGCGAATTACGATATGGAAAAAAGCTTTATATAATCCAATATTTGAGCACTATATTTTAGTTAATGAAACTAAAGTCATTTTAATAAATAAGGAATTTAACAAGATAATAAATAGGAAATCCATATCGAATGGCAAAGATATTGGTTATTTCTATCGCGTTGGCTTGTCTAATGACCGTAACTACATTTTATTAACTTTTAGTAAATATATTTTTATTCTTAAATATGACGATTTATCAATTGTGAGATCAGATAAAATCCCATATGCTTGCTTTGGAGAATTTTAGTTCTGATGATCAGCATCTTTACATCAGAACATGGAAAGAAGGATATATACTTAAAAACAACTTATAACAGACTGTCGACAAACCTACTTTCAAATCTTTGATTTGCGAGTATGTTTTTCTGATACCTGGAAAAGAGAAACAATTAGTAAATTATCGGAAGAACAAAAAAATTGTCACCGTGGGGTACATGGAATAATATTTTGCTTATTGAAAGAATTTCACAAAAGTGGACATTAGAAAATTGGAGATAAGTACTTGTGAATATCTCTCTGTGGAAAAAATTAGGATAGACAAACAATGGTTTATTGACTTATTTAACCGAGGAACCGAATAAAGAACTACAAAAAAATGAAGGCAAAAAACATTTAGGGTTTGAGTCGTTGAGGGAACGACTAATTGGAAATTGAATTTTCAGAACCTCAAATTAGAAAGGTTCCGAAATTAGGATAGTAAGCAGTATTTATTGCCACTGGTGATGTTAACTGCACCCCGAAAGTTAGACCAAAAATCTAACCTTTGGATTTTTATGGATAAATATGGATGAAGAATTTAAGCTATATTTCTTTGTAATACTTCCTTCTTGTTGTACTTTTTCCATTTTTATTTGTTCATCTATAAATCGAATAATAGGAAATATCTAAATTAATCTATAAATACATTTAAAAAATCTTGACCTGAATGCTATATTCCTAATTCTCTATTGTTTTTATAAAAACTAACACCTAATTCATTTTATTCAATCAACTAAAAAGCTCGATAAAACTTTATTGCTGCCGGTTATTGGCAGCTTTATTAATGTAAATAATTGATAAAGTTTGTTGTGTTATGGAAATTATTGTAGTTTAATGGAATTATATAAATAAAACTGTGAAGATGGAGGTGAAAAAATGAGAGTAGAGTTTCGGTTTCAAATAAAGGAATTGCCAATAGGCTATCGATTAGGTATTCTCTCAATCATTAAAGAGATGATACGGTTAGGCTCAGAGCAATATTATGAAGAGATATTTAAAAAGAGAAAGAAAGATATAAAGCCTTTTAGCTATGCAACTTACATTCATAATTTATCGATTCATCATGACAAAATATATGGAGATGAACTCGTTTTAACGGTATCCAGTTCATCTTACGAATGGTTCATGCATTTAATCAATGGAAGTAGTAAAAAGAAAGAATTTTTGTATAAAAATAATCGTTTCTTATTAATATCCAAAAGAATGTTACCTTCTTATACCATTAAGCAGCCAATTGTTACATTTTCTACGAAATCCCCGTTACTCCTAGAATCGAAAGACAAAAAACCTGTATTATCAAATGATTCAAATTTTGAAAAAGAGCTACATTATATCTCTTCACTTATTATAGAAGAGCTTTACAACCGTAAGCCATATCAACCGATCCGCGTACTTAATACTTCCATGAAAAAGCAAGTGTTAAAAGAAAATCTCCACAACGATCAAAATGAACTACTTTACTTAACGACAAATAAAGGATATATGCAACTCGAAGGACATCCTGATGATTTACAAGCTATTTACGAAAATGGAGTTGGCTATAGAAGATCATTGGGTTTAGGACTCCTAGATATTAAGGAGGTGACAGATAAAGAATGGAGCAATTAACAGTAAGGATGGGGGAATGGTTTTTTACCCAATCGTTAGTAGGATATAAGAAGATTCTTGAGCATTATGGTGAAAAAGTTATCACAACGCATGATGGGATAGTTATAGAAAAGAGCCATTTAGAAGCTTTGACGGATGCATTTTTTAATTATTATTTAAAAGAATATAGTGTTGCAAATCGTGAGAAAAAAGTAATTCGATTTCTTCATAAACAATTTAAAGACGGGGATCAATCTATTAAAACGGATCTTAATAAGAGATTAAATGAGATAAAGAAAAAAGTAGAAAAGTATTTTTCTGAAACAGAAAACGGAAAACAGTTAATAAAAGTTGCTGATTTATATCGAAGCGAAAAAAAATATAAGCCCGAAATGGACGAGTGGATTCAAACTTTTCTTAATATACTTTCATTTTCGGAAATTGACCAAAAGCTTACGGTTAACTTTTTTAAAGCCGTTCATCTGAATCCATATTTTGGACAAGTTTCAATATTAAATGTTTCAAATAATAGCAAAAGTATAGAAGAACAAAAAGAAATTTTCTACAAGGACTTTGTTCAACCTGTATTAGAAGAATGGGCTATCTATCGTTCTATTGAAAAAGGTGATTATGAGCGATTACAAAAAGTAATGGATAGTATAGAAAGTAAGCTATTACACTCATTGATTAAACAGCTAAAAAAGAAAAAGACAATGGATGAAATCAATGAATGGATTCAGCAGGAAATACATAAATGTTCGTTTACTGGTTTTCCAATCGCTCTTCACTCTTTTGAAGAAGGGATTTTCGTTCCATTAGCATTAAGTATAGGAAAGGCCATCAATATGACATGGAATGCAAATGGAAAGGAATTGCTGCCATTATGCTCACTTGCTCGTCTTTTAATCTTCTGCTCACAGGCTGGTGCAACCATGTCACAAGGAAAGTCGGTTTTCGTCTTTTTTGGTGGGTCTTTCGATGAAATTTACCAAGCGAATCAATTTTATTCGATACAAAAAAGTGCCAATAAAACCTTTGATGAGATTGTATTTGACTTAGTGCGAGAGCAAAAGCTTAGGGCTGGTTATCTAAAAAACTATTATCTCATCTATGAATACACATCCGATTACCAAGCCAAAAAAACACTACTAAACTATATGGTTATGACACCTAATTTAGCTACTTTGTTTTCTGAACACTCCCACCTCTTTGATCATATTCATTACACCATTAAAAGTAATTTAATCCGTTTATTACTACAAGGAATTGATACGAAACATTTTATTAGCCAAGTATTAAGAGATAAAATTAAAAATTCTTATTCAGCTTTTGAAGTTATTCGAATGGTACAAATTCGACATTTCCATCAACTTTATGTAAAGGGGGAATTAGATGTGGATCGTAGTCAGCAAAAACGATATGTATGGGCACTCGTTAAAAGTGCAGAGCAAGTAAAAATGAAGATTAATAATGAGAAAAAAGCTCAGGGGATTGCTTACCGCCTTTTAAATGCCGTTCGATCGAATGATAAAAACACTTTTATGGATACGGTTATGCGGACTTATATTAGTTGTGATTTGGAAATGCCAGGCGTACTTTTAGAAGCTTTACATGAAAATAAGATGGATTTTGCAACTGTCGGAAATGCTTGGATTGCAGGATTAGTATCAAAATCAAAAGATTTAAATGAAGGAGCTGATGATCATGAACAATAAAAAAGGATTAACTTTTACCGTTATCTTTCGCGCTAATTCCTTAAACTATGGGGAAGGTACAGCCAATATTTCAGAACTTAAAAAGTTCCATCGTGGAAATGGAGAAGTTTTTACATTCGCTTCAAGACAAAGTATTCGTTATGATATTGTTCGGCTAGGAAACCAATTTTTTGGTTGGAATCTAGATGTTGTGGATAAAGCTCAGGGTGTCGTGCAATTTAAGCCAGATTGTACCATAAAGGATTCTGTAGAAATGGACCTTTTTGGTTATATGAAAACAAAAGCGAAAGAGGGAGCTACTAAGCGTTCTGCTGTCGTGAGGCTGAGCCATGCAATATCTTTAGAACCATATCGTAGTGATTTGGAGTTTCTTAACAATATGGGGCTTGCCTCTCGAATTAATGAGGATGCGAATCTAGCAACATTAGAGCAGCATTTAAGTTATTATACGTACACAGTAACAATTGATTTATCGAAAGTAGGGATTGATCAAGATATTGAATTAGCAAATGAGGAGAAAGCTAATCGTGTCAAACAATTGTTAGAAATAGTTAAACTTTTAAACCGTGAAATAAGAGGACGTCAAGAAAATTTAGCGCCTTTATTTGTCATAGGTGGTTTGTACACGATTCCGAATCCATTTTTCCAAGGACGAGTTACTCTTTTAAATGGAGATAAAGAAAAGATAAATGTTCATTTACTAAAAGATACGGTGAACACAACCGTTTTCGGTGAATCGATTTCAAGTCAAACCTCTATTGGATTGGTTCATGGGACATTTGACAATGAACAAGAATTAAGTGAAGTGGCTGAAGTGGTAAGTGTTGATCAATTTTTCAACAATCTATCTAGTCAAATTGATTCCTACTATGGGGTGTAGTTAGATGAATGCCATTCGCATTAAAGCATATCAAGAGACTGCTTGTTATACCAAGCCATTTGCGAATAAAGTAACAGAAACCTATCCTCTCCCTCCATATGCAACAGTTAAAGGAATGATTCATTATTTATTAAATGCCAATGAGTTAATACCATTTTCACTATCGATTCAAGGTGATTACGAATCCATGATAATTGATTATCGAAAAACATATTTTGTTAAGAAAAAAGAGTTTAACATGCCAATTATATTGGATGGACTGGCTATAGAAACTCCATCTTTTCAAAGTATGACATCCATGCCTCTTTACACTCACTTACTATACAATGTGAATCTTGTCATTCATATAAAAGCCGAAGAAAATATACTTCAAAGAATTTTAGATTCGTTTTATAACCGAGAAACTCACATATCATTAGGAAGACAAGAGGATTTACTTCGAATCGATGAGGTGAAAAAAGTAAAGATTTTAGAACTTGACCTTTTCGGCGGGGGACAATTAAAGCATTCTATGTACATTCCTACTTCTTTTATTCAAGAGGATGAAAGGAAGAGGGGAATCCCCTATTTGTTAAACTGGACTTATCAAATAAAGAAAGGAATTCGTGAATGGAATCAAATTCCTACTAGTTATGTTAAAAAGAATCAATTAATTGATGAAGACTTTTTACAAGAATCTGCTTATCGTGATGAAGATGGGTATATTGTAATTTGGAATGAGGCATAAAATGAATGGTCCCAAAACAAGAGGAAAACGAATATTGTTTTGGGACTTATTTTCTTGGAGGAATTACTATGATTATTGCTAAAACAAATCCGTTGGAAACTTTAGCAGAACATACTAATGAGTTACTAAAAAGGTATGAAAATTTATATAAAGAATATGGAGCTTTTATTAAGAAGCCTGAAGTTTGGAATCTGTTAAGAATCGCTCTTTTATACCATGATACAGGGAAGGCTTATAGCTATTTTCAATATACCATTCGAAAGTCATTAGGAGAGCCCGTAGAGAAAACTGATTTTACGTACATTCCTCATGGATATTTATCTCCTTTTTTTCTTCCATTAAAATCACTAAAACTAGATAAAAAGTTAAGGAGAATCTTAATTGAAGCAATAGCTTATCATCATGAAAGAGAAGTATCGATTAATCCTGAACAACTATTGAAAGTGGCAAAAGAAGATTTATTGAAAAAATTTGAACTTGTTCATCAAGAATTAAACATTGAAACCCCTTTAAATGATCAATTTTTCTCCAAAGTAGTGAGTGATCTCAGTCGTGAACGAATGAAATCAATCCAAATGGATGATGATTATCTGACTTATGTGTTAGTAAAAGGTTTATTGCATCGTTTAGATCATGCAGCGTCAGCACATATTGAAATAGAAGTAGATCCTCAATTTGATTTAAGTCAAATAACCAATAATTATTTACAAAATATCTCTGGTAACGAAAAGGGTTATTTAAGACCACTACAAATGTTCACTTATCAATATCAATGTAAAAATATTATTTTAACCGCTCAAACGGGAATGGGGAAAACAGAAGCGGCATTGCTTTGGGCAGGGAAGAAAAAAACATTTTTCACCGTTCCACTACGTGTATCACTTAATGCATTATATGACCGCGTTTCCTCTGAAATGGGCTATCAAAACTGTGGTTTGCTTCATTCTACTAGTGCTCATCATTTAGATGAAAAGGGAATTGAAAACTGGGAAATTATTTATGATCAATCTAAGCATTTATCAAATAAATTGATTTTTACAACCATTGATCAAATATTAAAGTTTCCGTTCAAATTTCGTGGATATGAAAAGTATTACGCTACTCTTGCTTATTCTTGTGTCATTATTGATGAGATTCAGGCGTATAGTCCGTGGATTGTAGCCGTTATTATTAAAGCAATTGAAATGATTTACAAAATTGGTGGAAGATTTATGATTATGACGGCTACATTACCTAAAATTTATTTGGACGTTTTATATGAAAGAAAAATCATTGATGAAAATTGTTTGGTGAAAACATTTTATGACGATTCGATAGTACGTCACCGATTAGAATTAAAAAATACGTCAATTCAAGATAGTTTAGAAGAAATCCTTCATTTTGGAAGAGAGAAGAAAGTTCTTGTTATTACAAACACAATTGATCAAGCCACAACACTCTATAAAGAATTAAAAGGCCAGATTGATCATGTTTATTTGTTTCATGCAAGGTTTATTCAAAAAGACCGTCAACTAATCGAAGCGAAATTAAAAGAGTTCGACCGAGATCAAAATAGTAAAGGTATATGGATTACTACACAAATAGTCGAGGCTTCCATCGATATTGACTTTGATTTGTTGTACACAGAGCTTGCCCCTTTAGATAGTTTATTTCAACGATTTGGTCGTTGCTATCGAAAAAGAATCTTAAAACACAACGAACCAAATGTGTTTATTTTTACGGAAGATGTTAGTGGAAATGGGTCAATTTATGATAAAGAAATCATTGAAACTTCGAAATCTCTGTTACAGAACCATATTAAACAAGAAGGAAAGACAATCTATGAATCACAAAAAATGAAATTGGTAGAAAAGCTATATTCAAAAGAAACAATAGCATCAACAAAATTTTATCAAGATTTTATCAATGCTCTCAATCAGTTGGATTATATGGAAGATTATCAAATAACTCATTCGGAAGCACAAAAAATTTTGCGCGGCGATGAATCCGTACTAGTAATTCCTAGAGAAATTTTTGATCAAATTATACCTTTGTTTGAACAGCTTGAATTAGAGACAGACTCTATGAAGCGAACAGAAATAAGAAGAGAGATTGAACGATATACTTGTTCTGTGACCAAAAGAATGTTCAAAAAATACTTAGAACCTATTGATTATTATCGAAAAACGAAAAGTGGAACATACCCTTTAATGAATTATGTATATATTCTTGATAAAAACTATGATTTTGATGAAGAACGTTTACAAGGGGTAGGAATTGAAAAAGAAGATTCTTCTTTTGAGGAGTTGTGATAATGATTAGTGGTCTCCATATTCAGTATTATTTAATATGTAAAAGAAAACTTTGGTTATATTCAAAAAATCTTGGGTTTGAAGAGGAACATGAAAGAGTATTAGATGGAAAATTGCTTCATGAAAAAGCCTACAATTATTTAGATAGAAAAGAACTGATGATAGATGATGGTTTTAAAATAGATGTGCTAGATGGTGAGTATGTGAGAGAAGTAAAGCTTTCACGAAAAATGACAGAAGCAGATCGATATCAGCTTTTGTTTTATTTATATCAACTCAAGAAAAGAGGACTTACTCGTAAGGGATTAATAAGTTATACAAAAGAAAGGCGAACGGAAGAAATTATTTTGACTGATGAGGATGAGAAAAAACTAGAGTTGATGGAAATGAAAATTAAACAAATCTTAAATCAAAATTCTGCTCCTCCAATAGTAAAGAAACCTTATTGTAGGAAATGTGCATACTTTGATTTTTGTTTTTCTGGTGAGGAAGAGGGGGGAGAGTAAGTGTCGAAGGATTATTTTGTGTTTAGTCCTGGAAGAATGCAACGGAAAAACAATACATTTTATTTTGTTGATGATGAAAATAAAAAGAAGTCACTACCTATTCATCAAATTGAAAATATATATGTATTTGGCACATTAGACATGAATACAGAATTTTTACAGCTTCTCAATCAGCATAAGGTTGTCATGCATATTTTTAATTATTATGGTTTTTATTCTGGTTCTTTCTGTCCTCGTGAGATTAAAGTTTCAGGATTTGCAATTACTCGTCAAGCAGATCACTATTTAAATAAAGAAAATAGATTATTTCTAGCTAAGCAATTTGTTGAAAGTGCTACTTTTCATATGTTGAGAAATTTGCGACATTATAAAAATAAAGAAAAGGTTCAAGAAAGTATTGATTTAATTCTTAAATATAGACAGGAAATTGGAAAAACTAATACTATTCCAGAACTAATGGGTATTGAAGGGAATATTCGTCAAAGTTATTATTCTGCTTTTAACTCTTTTCTATCAAATGACTTTGCGTTTGATGAAAGAACAAAGAGACCACCACGAGATCCTCTTAATGCACTTATTTCATTTGGAAACTCTCTTTGTTATACAAAAGTATTATCTGAAATCTATAAAACATATCTTAATCCTACTATTAGTTTTTTACATGAACCATCGACTAAAAGATTTTCATTAAGTTTAGATATTGCTGAAATCTTTAAGCCGTTAATTGTAGACCCTGTCATATTTACATTAATCAATAAAAAACAATTAAATATAAAGAAAGACTTTGAATATATTGATGAAATGGTGATATTAAATGAACAAGGGAAAAAGAAGTTTTTAAAAGAATGGATGAATAAGTTGCAAACGACTGTCAAACATCGAACATTAAACCGAAATGTTTCGTATCAATATTTTATTCGTTTAGAGTGCTATAAATTGATCAAGCATTTTATTGAGGATCAACAATATAAACCATTAAAAGCGTGGTGGTAATATGTATGTTATTATTACTTACGATGTGGCAGAAGAAAGAGTGGCAAAAGTACACAAGAAGTTGAAGGAATATTTAATATGGACGCAAAATTCTGTATTCGAAGGTGAAATAACTAAAAGCTTATTAAAACAATGCTTATTTGAATTGGAGAAGATTATTGTGGATAGTGTAGATTCAGTTAACGTTTATGAAATTAAAAATCCAAAAAATTTAAACAAATACACTTTCGGTGTTGACAAGTCTTTTAATGATATGTTCATATGAAATTGCAGTACACCTAATTTTAGTATAATATCGCTTTAATATTGATATTTATTGTTTTTGAACTACATTTAGAGAATCATTTATAAAAAGGACTGACGATGTACTGCAATATGCTCTTTTAAGCTTATCAGAAAACCTTGATATATCAGCTTTTTTCTTTGTATTTTTGAGGGGTTTTATCTGAACGTAGTGGGATATAAATTGATTATAATTGTGGCGACATTTTAGGGGTTTATGGTTTTATCTGAACGTAGTGGGATATAAATCCGCTTACTCATGGCTAAAAAAGGTGTCAAAACAATGGTTTTATCTGAACGTAGTGGGATATAAATTCCTGTAAACATTGCTGACATAGTCCATGTTGTTTGTTTTATCTGAACGTAGTGGGATATAAATCTCATTCTCGCTGATTGTGGGATACCCGTTTTATCGTTTTATCTGAACGTAGTGGGATATAAATGTCCGTAAAAATATACAGAAAGGAGGATCACTTCTTGTTTTATCTGAACGTAGTGGGATATAAATTCTTTATACAAATGAATCGCTTTTAATTGATGTTCGTTTTATCTGAACGTAGTGGGATATAAATTTAACCTTTATTAAACAAGGTATTTCCCCATATTCGTTTTATCTGAACGTAGTGGGATATAAATCCATTTAAAGTACGAAAATACAACAGAAGGAAAAGACGTTTTATCTGAACGTAGTGGGATATAAATATAAAAAAGACACCGCTAAAAGCGATGTCTTAATTTGTTTTATCTGAACGTAGTGGGATATAAATTCGCTTGAACCGGAATCGGTGCGTGCGTTGTGGCGGTTTTATCTGAACGTAGTGGGATATAAATTTTTTACGAAGTCAGGCATATCTGTATCGAAAGAGTGTTTTATCTGAACGTAGTGGGATATAAATTCTTGGAAGGTCGTTGTAAAGCTAGCAATATCTGATGTTTTATCTGAACGTAGTGGGATATAAATAAGGTATTTGGAACCTTGTGAACCTACTATTTGTCGTTTTATCTGAACGTAGTGGGATATAAATTTCCTTCAATAGTTTCAAAGAAAAAACGGGGTGAAGGTTTTATCTGAACGTAGTGGGATATAAATAAGTCTTTAAAAGTTTATTCATTCTTACCATTCACGTTTTATCTGAACGTAGTGGGATATAAATAGAAAATATCATCATTGACCCGAAACGAACACCGAACGTTTTATCTGAACGTAGTGGGATATAAATTTAGAAACGAAATCCTCTTACGGTGAGGATATAGTCGTTTTATCTGAACGTAGTGGGATATAAATTGCGTTCAAAGTGTTGTTGTATGTGTCCTCTGAAGTTTTATCTGAACGTAGTGGGATATAAATGAATCACACTTGGGGAAGGAGCTAAGGTTGACGCTTCGTTTTATCTGAACGTAGTGGGATATAAATACCGTATGTCTACTTTGGGCCAGATGTAAAAATGGTTTTATCTGAACGTAGTGGGATATAAATTTGGTTGTTGCTTCATTTCTTCTAATAGTTCATCAGTTTTATCTGAACGTAGTGGGATATAAATGAATGTAAATCTTTTTGTCTTAATTGTATAAACATGTTTTATCTGAACGTAGTGGGATATAAATGCTCGGTTTCATTACGTAAAAACGCGAGTAGCTTAGTTTTATCTGAACGTAGTGGGATATAAATTATTTTTCAACTAAGTATTCAGCGACAGTATCCTTGTTTTATCTGAACGTAGTGGGATATAAATGCATTTTCGCCATGTGGTGTCGCTGAAACTTATATGTTTTATCTGAACGTAGTGGGATATAAATACCTGCATTGGATCCTCAACGATATTTCCTTGTGCTTCGTTTTATCTGAACGTAGTGGGATATAAATGCGTCAGCCACAAGCATACATTCGTCCACGTCAGCGTTTTATCTGAACGTAGTGGGATATAAATGGATGCTCTAAAACACCACCCGGTTTCGCACCATTTGTTTTATCTGAACGTAGTGGGATATAAAGTCAGATGCCATTGTCGCAGCTATTCTTATATCATATGTATTATACAAAAGAACATATCGATAACATTGAATTTGAAGTTATTGAAAAAGTGTTAAAAAAGAAACTTCCTGCTCTAGGATTTAATATTAGGGAACCTCAAATAGAAATGGCCAGTGAGATTATAGAAAATAAGAAAAAATGTTTAGTAGTAGAAGATGAGTTGGGACTGGAAAATCTTTTGGTTATTTAGTCCATCTTCTAATTTTGCAAAGCAATGATCGTTTCGGTTTCTCTATTTTAATTTCGACTGGTACCATTTCCTTGCATAAACAAGCAAATAATTAAAGATACTAACTTTTTATTGGAAAAGTTAAATTTGCAAATAAAAAATGTAGTTCTTGCCAAGGGGAAGACACATTTCCTTTGTTTAGATAGATTGTATAAAAATTTTTCTAATAAAGATTTACCTAAATGGACAAAGTTTTGGAGAAATTATAGCAAATATGGAGATAGAGCAGATTTAGATACCGTTATCCCTGAATTTGAAACCCTTTGGGAATATATTAATATTCATTGATCTGTAAATTTAGAAATTGTAAATATTATGATCAATGTGAATATATAAGTCTTAGGGAAAATATGAGACAAAGTAATAGTATTATTGTAACTAATCATGATCAATTGATTTCAATGCTAAAAATATAGAGAATGATAGAAGAACTCTTTTTTCTATGGATACAGAAATAAATGTTGTAGATGAGGCTCTTAATCTAGAAGGAAAGGCACGGAATGTTTTAACAGAAACTTGGAACATAAGTAAAATCGGTTCTATTTTAAAAACAACTGACAATTATTTGCGTAAATCAGGTGATTACGGAAGCACAAAAAAGCGCAAAATGAAGATTGAAAAGCTTGTTAATCGTATTTTTGAAAGGCTTGAATTACACGATGAAGATGAGGTAAAGAAAAATGGAGAGATAGGATATGAATCTCAAAGGTTATCATTACCTATTATAGATGAATCCTTAATTAAGGATTTAGCAAAGATTACTAAGGACCGGAACAGATAAAGGTATTGCTACAATATTGTGAATTCACGAATAAAAAAACAAATCTTGCAGAAATACTGTATTATACTCTCTTCCAATAATTTGTAAGCAATGTTTTGGGATTTTAAGAATGGATTAAGGATTCACTGAATTTTTATGTTCGATATATTTATTGAATGGACCTTGGAAAATAATAAAAATTACCTAAATAGGATTGGTTCACTGGTATACTATACTCTCTAACATTTCAGTTCTCATCTATTGGTTATATAGAATTAGTTTTCAGACCATCAGTAACATTTTTTAGGGATAATAAGACTGAAGAGGTTTCATACTAATAATGATCATATTATACACGTATCTGGATTCTTTTATTCAAGTATTAATTTAGAGCTAGAAAAATAGTAAAAGTTTAAGACAACCTATAATAATTCTTGTAAAATAATGTCGATATTTTTGGAACAATATGTAAAGGGTTTCTTTCTCCTTTAACGAACTAGTAATATCGTAAATTCTAAATAAGTTAAAGGAGGAATATTTTATGAAATTTAAAAAGCTTACTAGCTTGTCACTTGCTCTTTCAATGACATTATTTCCACTTCTTGCAGAAGCAGCACCTAATGAGGAGGTAAAAGAACCGAAGCAAAAGAATGAAATAAATGTTCCTCTTGAAAAGGGTGCATATGTAAAGGGAGAAGTCGTTGTTAAATTTAAAGATGATGTAAGTGCTAATGCGAAAAACAATGTTGTTAATACTCTTGGGGCAACAATGAAAGAAGATGTAGACCCAGTTAAATCAAAATTCCACGTTTTAAAAGTAGGGAATGTGGAAGCAGTCGTCGAAGCGTTAAACAAAAATCCGCTAGTTGAATATGCTGAGCCCAACTATTTATTTACAGCAGCTTGGACACCGAATGATACATACTACCAAGGTTATCAATACGGCCCGCAAAATACGTATACAGATTACGCATGGGATATTACAAGGGGAAGTAGCTCTCAAGAAATTGCGGTTATTGATTCTGGAGTAGATTATACACATCCTGATTTAGATGCAAAGGTTATTAAAGGATATGATTTCGTAGATAATGATTGGGACCCAATGGACTTAAATGATCATGGTACACATGTGGCTGGGATTGCGGCAGCTGAAACCAATAACTCTCGAGGCATTGCTGGAATGGCTCCAAATACAAAAATTTTAGCTGTTCGTGCACTTGATGCAAATGGAAATGGCTCTCTCAGTGATATAGCAGATGCCATTATTTATTCTGCTGATGTAGGAGCAGAAGTGATTAACCTTTCACTAGGATGTAATTGTGATACACAAACGCTAGAAGATGCTGTTAATTATGCATGGAATAAGGGCTCTGTCTTAGTGGCGGCTGCTGGAAACGATGGTGTTTCAACTACATTTGAACCAGCTTCCTATGCAAATGTGATTGCTGTTGGTGCCGTTGATCAATACGATCAGTTAGCATCGTTTTCTAACTATGGTACGTGGGTGGATGTTGTGGCACCAGGTGTAACGATTGCTTCGACAATTCCTGGTAATGGATATGCATATATGTCAGGTACATCCATGGCTTCTCCTCATGTAGCTGGACTTGCAGCACTCTTAGCAAGTCAAGGTCGGAACAATGTACAAATTCGACAAGCAATCGAACAGACAGCGGATAACATTTCTGGTACTGGAATCTATTTTGAACATGGAAGAATTAATTCATATGACGCTGTAAGATATTAAAATTTTTTTAATGGGACTGTCCGATAAGCTCCTAAAATGAAGCCCGTGGAGATAAACACTCGTTTTTCACCACGGGCTATTTTATTCTTTTGGCTTTAAGGATATTGTGGTCTAAGTACAAAAATCTCCCAAATTCGACATGGACATTTTCGAGTCTACGTAGAGAAAATCGGCGGAACGTCCGAATGTCCTACCGTATCCTATTTTGGATACTGTCTATCTTTTGTGTGAAATTAATAATAAATGTATTTTAGTTTCTCAGTTCAATGGGATAATAATATAACAGATAAATGGAGCGCAGAAACGGAAGATATTGTGTATGTTTATTAACTAATGGACACCGTTCAGTATAATGCTGAACGGTGTCTAAATAGTTTAGAAATATAAAAAACCATTATGTCTATCAATTAAATATAAAAAAGTATATAAATCTAAATAAAAGAGTATGTAAAGTAGGTACAATTCTGTCACTAATGTTGATATAATTCTGTCAATCTATATCCAAAATATCACTACAACAACAGCAGGGGAGTAGTATATAACTTATTAAACTTTGCGTGAAATCGCTGTTTTACGAAGAAGTAGACAAACAGAATGTATGTTTGGTATAATCTATATATCAAACACTCTGAAATAACTTTTTAATCGTAATGTTTTTAAGCACAAAAGATTTCATCTATAAGAAATGATGTTAAGTGGGAGAATTAATCTTTCTTTTAAATTTTACTTATGACAATCGATTTCCATAGATCAGAAAATGATAATGAACCCTTATTAATTTTTTAAAGTGGTAGATATGTTTATATAAAACTATTTTAGTAAACTATTAAAAAAAAAACAGGTTTTTAAAAATCACCTGTTTTCTAAGAATATATTAAAAAACGGATTGCTTTTCACCGTACCTTGGTACGGGTACTCATTCAATCCTCCGTTACAATTACCGTATCTAGATACGGGGCTATAACGTACTTTTAATATACACTTTATTTTTACTTATGTCAATAAATTATCTAATTGGGGGGAAAAACATGTCTTTACCACCACCGCTACAAACTCAAATAATGAATATTTTCTTTGATGAAAGTGGCCAAGGTTCTGATAAACCTTCTACAATGGGAGGACTACTTATTCCTGATATAGTCTATAATGCATTTGAAATAAATACATTAAATGAAAAATTAAGGTCTGGTGAACTCAAATTACATTGGACTGATTATACAGGAGATGATAAGTCCCGTAAAAATATTCTAGAAGCCATCGATATTTTTTCTATGTATAGTAAATACTGTAGAATGAACGTTATTAATTATAACCGTTCTAAATTGGATTTAAAATATAAACTTTCGGACGATCCTGGTAGTAAAAAGCTAAGTAAACGTCAAAAAAAGAATACGATAAATTATGCTACATTGATGGTATATACAAAGATTCCAGAAAGAATATTTTACGGATTATTAAGAAATCTAGGAAAAGAGGTATACATAAAATCAAAAATCTATATTGAAAAGGAAGGTAAATATGAAAAATATAATATAGAAACTCGGTTGAAAGAGAATTTAAACACACAGTCATTGTATAGAGGCGAACAATTTTGGGTTACAGATTGTACTATGGTCTCTAAAGGTCAAACCATTGGTGTAGAGTTAGTAGATCTACTACTCGGTGTTATTAGATTAATAATAAATAATAAGCCCATTCCAAATGAATTAACTGTTGAAGAAGCCAAGAAATTAAATATTAAAGGACGTTATATGAAGCACAAGTTGGTAATTGAAATACTAAAAAACAATAATTTCTATGAATTTCTTAAAGGTATTAAATATTATGAATGGGATAGTCATAAAGAACTTTCTGAAGTAGCTTTTAAGGATTATTTAGACTTATTTATGGCATTTAATTTTAGAGAATTTCAACAATCCCCTACTAATATGGCTTAGAGTTTGAAGGTTTTAGTAAACAATAATTATTGTTATGTAAACTACACGTTAAAATTGTATTTCACGCAAACATTCGACAATATTCGACATATTTTACAATAAGGACGGTGAACAGCTATGCCTTCCCCATCACGAGAACGTCTACAACATGAACAACGTTTAGAAAAACATTTGAAAGATATGCCCTTTTATGTTGTAGAGTACGTGCGGGCCAAAAAACGTGCTCGCCTCTCCCCTTCTACTCTATTAGGTTATATACACGACTACATGCTCTTTTTTAACTGGCTGAGAGCTGAAGGAATAGTAGATTGCGAAACTATCAAGGACATACCTCTTGAAGCCCTTGAAAACTTAAAAAAGAAAGATGTGGAGTTTTTTATCGATTACCTTACCGACTCCCCTTTTGAATACCGAAAAAATATGTATAAAAAACGGACTCATGAACGAATTCAACGAACAATAAATGCATTAAAATCGCTTTTTAACTATCTAACCACTGAAACGGAAAATGACGATGGAGAATGTTATTTTTATCGAAACGTATTCTCCAAAATCAAAATGTCTAAAAAGAAAGAATCAATGAGTAGCAGAGCCAGAAAGATCAGTAGTGTTATTTTATCCCGCGAGGAAATTGAAGAGTTTCTTAATTTTTTACGATTTGAATATGAAAAAATGCTTTCTGATAGACAACAAAAATATTATTTACGAGATAAGGAACGGGATATTGCAATTATCGCTTTAGCTTTTGGAACGGGGTTACGTGTTTCTGAATTAGCTAATATTACAATGGAAGACGTGGACTTTCAGAAGAAACAGATTGACGTCATTCGCAAAGGAGATAAAGCCGATACGGTTTTAGTAACATCATGGGCTTTAAAAGATTTAGAAAACTATTTAGCTGTACGCCAGGAGCGGTATAAACCTTCAGAGGACCAACGATATATCTTTTTAACAAAGTATCAAGGGAAAGCGAATCCGATTTCTACCCGTACTATTGAAGAAAATGTCCATAAGTATACGAAAGCCTTCAACTCCGGTAAAGCCATTAGCCCTCATAAATTACGTCATTCCTTTGCGAGTGAATGGCTACGTTCGGGTGGTAATCTTGTATTGTTACGAGATCAGCTTGGTCATAATTCGATTGAAACAACCTCTTTATATACAAACTTAACAAATGAAGATGCACGAAAAGTAATCGACAGAATGGAAAATAAATTGGAAAAGTAAACTTAAACTTGGTAAACAATAATTAAACAGAACCAATCTTAAGATCCCATGAATACAAAAAAATCAACATTCTTGGGGTCTTTTAGATTTGGGGGTGAAAATAACAATTCCAATCGGCTATGCTACCAAGATGACTTGAAATAGTTAATAAAGACTGTTTGAGTCTAGCTTAATATCCCATTTCACCAATAATCGGAACCGATGTTTCTCGAAAATACGAACCTTCTTAACCAGCTTCCCTCCTTGGACAGTTTTACTTTACTATATGACTAAATCATGAACTGTAATGAAATACGGTTTTTTCCTCTTAACAGTTACCTCCATCCAATAGAAATTTCAAGAATTTTTATACCTATTACTGGAAAAGCAAAAATTTTAGTATTGGTTTACTGTTTCCCTACTCTGTTCACTTTTTATCTAAAATAAACAAAAAAGGGGATTAATATATGAAGAAGATTATAGTTTATACAAGCGAGGATTGTAGTTATTGTAGAGAACTTAAAAAGTGGTTGATGGAACAAAATATAACATATACAAACATGGATGTAAATGACAGTGATGTAGCAAAGGAATTTAAAAAATATAATTCTCCTGGAATTCCATTAATAATTGTTAACGACAATGAAACAGGTAGATACCATAAAATTGTTGGATTTAACCCTTCTAAGTTATCAAAGTTAATATTTTAATATTTTTAAGGAGAGTTAAATATGAAGTATGAAAGTAAAATTTATCTAGGTTACAATAAAATAATTTCGGAGTATGAATCACCCTCTGATGTTCCTAAAAACTTGGATTTTATCGGAGCAAGAAAAATATGGGATAAAACACAAGGAGAAGGAAATATTATTGCTGTTATAGATTCAGGTGTAGATAAGACACATCCAGCTCTTAAAAATAGTATTTTTGATGGTTATAATTTTACAAACGATGACAACGGAAAACCAAATATTTATAATGATTACAATGGACATGGTACTCATGTAGCTGGAATTATTTCCTCTAACAATAGTAAACAAGGTATAATGGGTATAGCACCAAAAAGTAAGCTATTAATCCTAAAAGTAATTGATAAACAAGGTTCAGGGAACTATAACTGCTTAATTAATGCTATTAACTATGCAATTAATTGGGAAGGTCCTAAAGGGGAAAAAGTTAATGTTATTAATATGTCTCTAGGTGGAACTGAACCGAATGAAGAGTTACACAAAGTTATTAAAGAAGCTAGAAGTAGAGGGATTGTCCTTATTGCAGCAGCAGGTAATAATGGAGATGGTGATTCAAAAACCTTTGAGATAGTATACCCTGGTTTTTATGAAGAAGTGATCCAAGTTGGTTCCATTAAAAAAAATGGTAGTCCTTCATCATTTTCTAATACTAATGTTAATCTTGATTTTGTAGCTCCAGGAGAAAACATTATGTCTACTCATTTAAATGGAAAATATGTTAAATTGAGCGGCACCTCAATGGCTGCTCCTTTCGTATCTGGTGCTGTAGCATTAATACTAAATATAATAGACCGTTCAAACCCTAAATTAGTTCCGTATTTGGTATATCAATATTTACTTGATAATGCAAGGTATTTAGATCACTCTATATATCATGTTGGTAATGGTTTAATACAATTACCTTCAGGTTAACAATGGAAAAGCTAATTTAGATGAGGACAAAAAAGAACCACTAATTAAGTTTTGATATATAGGGTCGATCCAATAATTCCCTGAAATAAAGCCCGTGGATATAAAAACATTCGTTTTTCTCCACGGGTTAATCTATTCTTTCGGTTTTAAAAGTTCTGAGGTGTCACGATCTTTTCTCCACTTCTACTAATCTTAGTATTTCCTACTTTTTTGAACCAAAACAATTACAAAATTTTATATCATAATTTTTTTCAATGTATTCCTTAAGTTTTTTAAGTTCTTTAGAATACTCTAGTGCTATATTCCTATAAAACTCTTCTTCTCCTTCATCTGAACAATAGTCTATACATTGGGAAATTTTTAGTAAATCAATTTTTAATTGATTGAACTTTTTTAGTTGTTTATCAATATCCATATGATTCACCTCTACTATTACTTTGAAATTGTAACTTTATTATTGTTTTAATTTAGCTGTACTAAACTCCAAAAGCTTGGTGTTTCTTTAAATTCTACTGAATTTAATTTTTCAACTATTTTTAATCGGATTTCTTGGGCTAAATCTTCCCTTTCCTGATAAATTGTTTGATAAAGGCTCTTTTGGATTCGGCCTTCAAATTTTTTAATTAGATTATTAATGTCTTCGGTAACTTCATCTTCAGCAATTTCTCTTAAATCTTCTTTCACTAGTTCTGTCCCTCCCTACTCAACTCTTTGTATAATTTTTTTAATGCTTTTTTATGTTGGTTGGAAATGTTTTGAGGAGTAGTTCCTAAAATATTAGATATTTCATTAAGAGTTAATTGCTTAACATATAACATATCTAAAATTAAGGTTTGTTTTTGAGTAAGGATATCTAATGCTTTATATAATTTTTCATTTTCTATTTGTTCCTTTAAGGAACTCTTTCCATAATACCCCTCTTCATTGCCATTATCGATTAAGACATCCTTCATTGTTGAATCACTGCCTTCTTCAAGTGGCTGATCAAGAGTTAATAAAAATCTATGATTTAACTTCCGAATTTTTCTGTCATAATCGATGCTAAAATAATGAATCAAATTATTTATATATTTAATTTTTTTTATCTGTCTATAATGTATGGAAAACGCTTTATCAACCAACTTTTTATTGCTATCAGTTGGATATTCTAGTGCTTTAATTAATAACTCATAATTTTCCTCATTTTCAAGGAAACTTTTTATTATAGGATTCTCCAAGGCCTCTTTGTTATTTTTGAAAAATTCTTCCACTTTATTTTGCTTGTATTCTGTAGTTTTATTCGACATCGTCCACCCCTCTAATGTTATGGAATTTTTTATATATAAAGTGTTTTTATGGTAAATATTTTAAACCGAACAGAACAAATGTTCTACATTTTTTGTCGAATTATTGAAAATTTTGTGTAATTATATCTATTTAATTAAATTTTTCAAAAATTTATTTTGTTGGTATTTTGACACTTTTCTATAGTAAGGGGGTGAACTTATGGAACAAATTCAGATATTTGCGAATTTGTTGGGGAATTTTGGCTTTCCAATTGTAATGACTAGTTACTTATTGATTCGTTTTGAAAAAAAGATTGAAATGTTAACAGAAGCAATATCAGAATTAAAGAATACATGTATGTTCTCTAATGAAAAGGGGAAAGGATAATAAGGGTTAATGAGAAATTATTATTAAAGAAGATTGAAAGTATTTTCTTCTTGATATAGAAAAATGGTGAAAAATTATTTCTATATCAAGGAGAAAGTACATATACTTTTTATTTATTCATAAAAAAATAGCCTCAATATATGGAATATTATTACTGTAATGTTTACTTAATCCATTTCATAAAGTATAATAAGATTAACTTAATAATAGAAATTTATAGAGTCATGTAATCATAGTTTATATGGGACTCAAATTTTAAAGTTAGGAGGATTTAATTGAATAGTAATATTATTTCAAGGCTCTCCTTAATTTTAGTTTTTGGACTATCTTTGTTCTTTTTATTATCACTATTTTCGTTAATTCAGATTCAAACAAATATTTTCAGAATCATCATGATAAGTGGTATTATTTTTTCATTAATTTTAGCTTTAATAAGTCAAAAAGGAAAAATGAGGAATGTATTATTAACAATTAATTTAACTATTGCTGCTTTTTATTTTATTGTAGTAGAGCTTTTTAGATTTTTATTTCATGGAAACAATTTTTAAAACTTTAATTATTTTTTGAATTACATAATTTGAATATACTGTATGTCAACAACGTTTTAAAATTCCTCTATTTCAACGAAATGAAATTCCCTTTTATTTTGATAAATCGGCAGGGTAAAATACCTGCTTTTTTTCTTTTCTCTAAGACGATAAGAATCACTTTTGGTATTAAAGGTAATGGCATGATATAATAAATGATCCAAAATAGCTGTAGCTAAAACTTCATCCCAAATTACTTCCCTAATTTAAGGTAAGAATTATTGGAAGTGAGAATCGTTACCCATGTATAACCTCTCATAATGTTTCATATGAACATGAACAGTTGCTTTTCCTGTGAAAGAAATTATTCTTTAAGTAACTGATCCCTCCTTCTACTTTTACCTTCGTTTGTGGACGCTTTGGTCGGCAAGCTTTTGGAATAATTCCATAATAAGCAAGGAAATCCTCAAATGTCCGTTTGAATCGAAATTTCACTAGGGACTTTTTTAACACAACAGTTTTTATGTTGTTTTACAGAATTTATTGGAGAATCCCATTAAAGTAAGAAAATTCATTCATAAGACATTTCATAAATATTTTTAAATATTTATATTGGTAGTAAACCTGTATATACTTCATTCGGGAATACATTAGTACATCACAAAAGAATAAATCTCTTGATAATGACCATCGACTAAATGTGCCAAGTCCATTGAGCTTGTTGCCTGGTCATATCGTAGAGTAGTTTATTTCTTAGGCTTCTATCGATAAGGACGAACAAATCCTCTTTAAATAATCATTTTTTTCTGCATGCCCAGTCTTATGAATTCTTCAATAAGAACTATACAATTGGTTGTCCCTTCTTTTATTCTTTGAAGTAAATAGTCTCTTTAAGGATCAAGCTTCTTTTCTCTCTTTTTCCCATCAGTTTTAGACTCCGGTAACTTATCCGTATTTAAATACTTCCGAATCGTTCTCAAACCGTGTTTCTTTGGCAATCACTGTTTGAGTCTAAAACCTTTTTGATATAAAACGATTATCTGTTATTTTTGTTAATTTTAAACCGTTGTTATTGGGGATTTTATCACTGTTTATGACATTGTTAGTTCTTTGTTTTATAAACATCTTTAATTTATCCTCTCCAATCGTCTATTAATATTTTACCTTCCATCTCCCCTATTCTCTTCATTTATTACTTAACTCTCCATATAGTAACCTAACTATTTTGTAAAAAATAATATCTAAAAGGTTGAAAATATATTTTTTATTTCCACTTTATAAAGTAGATTCGCGCGAATTAGAAATTTAGGGAAAGGAGAAGATATTATGTCTGATCTAATGTTAAAAGGTTTTAAAACATTTCATTCATATTCAAATCTAAAGCAGCTTCTTGGTAATGAGAAAATTAAACTTCTAAAAAGTAATCCAAAATTCGCTGATATTGAAAATTTGAAAGTTGTAGATTCTTTTGTATTTCAAGGAAAAAGAGAAAACAAAGAAAACTCCTTTAAAAAAGGTAAAGGGATTGTTCTAACAAACATCACAAAAGATATTGTTGTTCGAGTTATTCAAGATAACACAAATAATAAAACTGTAGTATCTGCTTTAAGCTTAGAAAAAGTTAATGATGAACATTTTGTTAAAGCATATGAAATCGACCAAAATAATCAACTCTATGAGGTTTATTCAAAGAAGTTAACTCCGGAATTAAAAGATGAATTTGAATCAAACTTTATACCTGTATTCCAAGAAGAGAAAACGGTCTATGACGATGAAATAGTTGTACAAGATTGGTTAACTGATGGATGTTTACCAGGTGGGTATTTATGGTGTGGAAAAGGATGTTCAAATTTCACAGACAGAGGTGGTGATGGTTCGGTAATCAATTCAACTGATTCATGCTGTAAATCCCATGATTATTGTTATCGTTATAACTGGGATACTGTAGATGGTTGTGACGATCAACTTTGTGCTTGTGCTCAAGGAAAGTCAACGACAGCTGCATTTTTTATTAGACTATGGTTCTGTGATTAATTTCGAAAGGAGGTGAGTATAATGAAAAAATTAACCAAATCTATTCTTTCTGTGGCACTACTAACTGCTGCTTTTGCAACAAATGCTTTTGCATATTCTGTAACAGCAACATTAAACTATGGTTCTCCTATAGCAGAGAGTAGTACAATGACTATTCAAAATACTCTTAAAGTTATCGGGAAGAATACTGGAAGTAATCCAATGTGGGCATCTGGAGTAAAATCAAGATGGCCATTATGGGATGTTGAATATGGGGAAATGTATTTATCAGGTGGTCAAAGTCGGACAACTACTGCTAGTGTTGACCATTCATCATACTATGCAAGAGCAGAGGCTACTTGGTTATCTCACAAAGAAGGAATTCTAAATCCTACAACTGGTACTACTACAATTACAAATAATTAATCGTAATTGTTCCACCCGCTTAGGGTGGAACTTATTTAAGGAGAGGAACTTATGATTATCAGGATTTTTAAGAACCTAGTACTCCATTACTTCACCCTTTTAAGGAGAAGAAAAACTGTTTTAATTACTTTAACCCTACTAACATTTTATATTGTATTTTCACATAGTCAGCATATGACTTATGATTTTTTTCATCCGGGAAGTGCACTTACCTTATCATCTCCAATTATTCAAATAGGAATGTTTTTATTCGGTATTCTAGGAGTATCGTTTAATTTAGAAGAAAAAAAATTTTTGTACGATAAAAGTGGAAGGACTAATAATACTTCTTTAACTCTTGTTTCAAAACTTACATTTGCTCTATTATTTTCTATATTTCTCTCAATTATTTTCACATTACTTTTTTGGATAATTTTACTCCTTAATAGTGTACCTTTAAGTAACTTCTACTATGAAAGTGCTAGGTACATTTTTTATTACTGGTGTATTCCTTTTTTTGTTATGTTCTGTATTGGAACAATCTTTGGAGAAATATTAAATAATGTATTCTCATATTTTTTCACAATTATATTTGCAATTTTATTAGGACCTCTAAATTTTTTATTTACTTTTAAAGGTCTAGATCAAATAGGCCTTGGACAAAGAGAAAATAGCACTTTTTATCACCCTTTATATGGTTATCCATTGGAAACCACTGTTTTACTGAAACAATTTTGTACTGTTTTATTAACATTATTATTTTTATTTTTAATTTATTTATTGAAAAAAAATTATAATAAAAAATTTTTAATAATTACCTCATTTTTAATGGTTACTTCTGTAGTCTTGATTTCTTTATTTTTTAAATATGAAAATATTGAACAAAAATTGGTTATGGAGACAAAAAATAAAAATATTTTTAATGAAATTCTTTATTATGAAAAAGAATTGAATAATTATAAGCAATTAATAGACAAAAAAATAGATATAAAAGCAAACAATTATGAGATAGTAGTTGATATGACAAATAAACATATTAATATCGAAACAAAAATAGCATTTAAAAATCCACATAGGGAAAAATTGGTGTTAAATCTATATCATGGATTTAAAATTAATAAATTAAAATTAAATAACAAAGATGTATCCTTTACTAGAAAAGGTGATTATATTTATATAAACAGTCAGGGTGAAGGTGAAATTTATTTGAAATATAATGGACGTAGTTCTCCTTTGTTTTTTGCGAACAATCAAGCTATTTTATTACCAGCATATTTTTCTTGGATACCTTCTTTTAATTTGACGCCAGCTTTCAGCTTTTATGATAATCAGCTTCTAAGAAACTACTCTCAAAACAATTATACAGCTAATTATAATTTAATTTATAAAGGGCCACTTGAAGTATATTCAAACCTTAATAAAATATCTAACAAAACCTTTAGTGGACAGAGTTCAAACGGGGTGTTCTTAATAGCAGGTCAATTAACTAAAGTAAAATATTCAAATGATGAAATTGTATTACCAAATACATGGTTAAAAGCAATGAAAAGGTACAATGAATTTAAAATTTTAATAAATAATATTATTAATGAAACTTCAAAGATACTAAATCAACCTATTTCCTCACCAAACAAGGTATTTATTATTCCTATAACGGGAATGAATGATTCGTTAATGGAACAAAATATTTGGTTATTTAACGATCACCTAGTAATTAATTTTCCAATATATAAATCATTTAATAGGGATGCATTAATATCTGAAGAATATTTAATTAATTCTGTGGTCCCTGCAATAGCTTGGAAAAACCATTCTTCTTTTGAAGAAAATTTTACTAAGCAAGAATTATTTAATGCCACATTATCTCATTGGATAGCAGTACGAAATAATGCTAATAATAACTATTTTTCGTTTATATTGGATAAATATTTACTATATTATCCGGATAAAGAAGAAATTATTGAAAGTATAGAAATTCTTAAAAGAATAAATTTTGAAAATGTAAAGGAACCTTCGAGATTTCAGCTTTGGTACAAAGCTATTAAAGAGGATAAAGAGTGGGTAGAAATTAATAAAATTATTAGGGGGTTTACTAATGATAAAAATAGAAAACTTGACCAAAAAGAAGCTAAATAAAGTATTACTAAATGATATTAATGTTGAAATCCCCTCTGGAATAACAGGAATTATTGGACCAAATGGTGCGGGAAAAAGTACTTTACTTAAGATTATTTATGGAATTGAAAGACACACATATGGGAAATTAGAATATAAATTTCCTAACTTAAACAGAGAACTATTAATTGGATATTTACCACAAAACTTCGAAACTTATCCTAATTTAACATGTAGAGAAGTGTTACAACATTATGGATATTTAAAAAAAATTATTTTAGATAATAATGACATTCAAAGAATACTTGGTGAGGTCAATCTTATTCCTTATAAGGATATAAAGGTAAAAGAATTGTCTGGCGGTATGCAAAAAAGGCTTGGGGTTGCTCAGGCTCTTATTGGAGATCCAGACATTTTAGTTATAGATGAACCTACGAGTGGACTAGATATTTTAGAACGAATTAGGTTCAGAAATATAATCAAAAAGATAGGAGAAAAAAAATCAGTTATAATTTCAAGTCATATTATTGAGGATATCGATACTATTTGTTCATACATTGTTGTTTTATATAATGGAAAAATAATACATCAAGGAAAAAGAGACGAAATTAGATTGAATCTAGGTAAAGTTTATCTAATAGAAGTTCGAAAAAATGAACTTGATTATTATTTCAATAACTTTATCGTGACATCATATACTCCTATTACCCCTGAAAGTTATCAACTTAGGGTACTCTCAAGGGACTCTAATATACCTTTTGGTAGAGTTGTTAGTCCATCAATAGATGAATTTTACGTTAGTTTAATAAATAATTAGAGGAGAATATTATATGTTACTTATATATAGAATGCTAATTAATTTTAAAATATTAAAATCACAAATAGTTCTATTATTAATGATATTAGCATTAGTATTAGTTAAAAATATATATAATGGATTATCTATAATAACGATTCAAATATTAATGTTACCGATAATAACTTGGATTATAATTAATTTTTATAATAATCTTTTTACGTATAATATAGTTTTTAACAAAATCACAAAGAAGACATTAAATATGTTATTTGTTGATTTTTTTATAATTAATTTTTCATTTATTTTTGTTAGTACAGTTATATTAACTCCTTTTATAAGCGAAAAAGAGCTATTTATTCCTTTTCTATATAACTATTCCTCTCAAGTTTTCTTTTTAACCAGTTTTTCGTCTCTAACTTGTATTATATTCAGGAATTTTGAAATGCCATTAATAATTTTTCTTTCCTACTACACTGCATCAATTTTAGGAGTATTAGATAAATTAAAAGTTCATTCTGTTTTATTTCTCTCTGGGAATTATTTTAATTTGAATGAAACTATACCAATGATTTATTCTAACATTATTTACGGAGTAATTTTTATTGTTTTTAGTTGGATGATTCTTGATGAAATTAAAAGTGAAAAAATACAAAGAAATTAACTCTGGTAAACCATTAGCCCTCATAAAATTACGTCATTCCTTTGCGAGTGAATGGCTGCGTTCGGGTGGAATCTTGTATTGCTACGAGCTCAGCTTGGTCATAATTCGATTGAAACAACGTCACTTTATACTAATTTGTGGAATGAAGATGCTCGGAAAGTTATTGAGCGAATGGAAAAGCAAGAGGATTGAAAAATTGATACCTCTTGCTTTTTTAACTCCCGGTTACTCTTTTGGAGTGTATGTTTTTAAAGGCCAGGCATATGCCCAAGTTCTAGGATGTCTTGGATACTTAGTGCTTTTTGGTGCTTCTACTTGAAAAGCATTTGAGGTTTTAATTATTTCCAAAACTTCCTTTATTCTATCGTCATATCCAACTATTATGCTCTCTCCCCATGCAACAATAGTAACGTGTGATTCATAGGTAGCATTTCTAATAATGTTATTATTGTTAAATTTTCCTTGAGGTTCTATTCCTTTTACGAAACTAAATCCTTGAATTGCTATTATGTCGTTCACTTTTTTTTGATCTTTTTCATAAACAACGTACAAGTTTGTAAAAATAATTTTACCAATATCTTTTAAAATACCTTCTTTATTATTTAAGAATATGTACTTTATAACACGGTTAATAGTGTGATCAGAATATTTATCATTAGCTTCACTTGGATTCATCATAATTAAAAGAGCAGCTTTATTGTTATCACCCCTCTTTAACTCTACATCTAATCTGTATCTTCTGTTAGTATCTTCATCGTAATAAACTAACTCCACATTTTTTACAAACTCTTTTTTATAACGAAAAATTCTTTTTTTTGAATTTTTCATATTATCCTCCATACTAGATTTATTTATTAAACCAATTTATTTAAGTTTTGCAAATACTTAAGTTACCGTTTTTTTTCATAATCGTATGTAATATTGTAAATATTATCGTATCCTTCCCAGATTTCCCAAAACTTCATTTTATTAACTGTATTCCATTTCCCACCTGAGAAGTTATATGTTTCAACTTTCCCTCTTTAAAAAAATCAAGGTTGTTGGATGCAGTTTTGAGTAGAAAAAAACGAGAGGAAAAAAAAGTCTGACAACGTTATAGAAGATAAGGAAAAGGAAATACCCTATTTTAGAACTTCTTTTTTTCGTTCAAAACAACTGTGAAAAAAACATAGAAAATTAAATTATATAGTATTATAAATATTTGGTATTTAATAATTGTTTGTATGGTAGTAATTTCTTTTAAACTACCTTTTTATTATTAAAAAAGATATAACTATCTTTTCAGATAATCATCTAGAATATTATTATATTACTTTTACACTTAAAACGAACGAGTAGAAACAAAGTCTTAATCTGCAAGCTGAGGGAGGGAAAAATAATTTGTCTAAGAGAACTTTAAGTGTATTATACATAATTCCTAATGTATTAATGTATTTAACTTTTATAGCTTTTAGTATATTTGTAATAATCAACGCAAAGGATATTGCAAAAATTAATAGGCTTACGATATGGATAGTAATGCTCCTACTTGTATTTATGGCTTCAGTTATTCAAAGCTACCACATATATTCTCTAATCAAAAAAGGAAAGTTATAAGCAAAGATATGTCATATAAAAATGATCCCTCTAAGTTAGGTTAATTGCCTCCTCTCTATTGGTTTGTAGATGTTTTAAATCATCCGGATTCAGTTTTGCTTCAGCTTGTAGATTCATTTCTATTTCCTCCTTTCTTATTATTAAATACAAAAGATAACTATTCACACATTTTCATACTATTTATTCAATATTTTCTATATATACCCTTTTAATAAAGCAAAAAACAGCAAGAGATTTCCTCTTGCTGTTATTGGTTTACTGTATCTTTTAATGCCTTCCCTGGTTTGAAAGCAGGTATTTTACTTGCTGGGATTTGAATTTCTTCCCCTGTTTGAGGATTTCGACCTGTTCTAGCAGCTCGTTCACGTACTTCAAAGTTTCCAAAACCAATTAGTTGTACCTTTTCACCTTTTTTTAATGCTTCCGCAATAACATTAAATACTGCGTCTACAGCCTTTGTTGAATCTTTTTTTGATAGTTCTGTCTTACTTGCAACTAAGTAAATTAATTCAGTCTTGTTCATAAAATCCTCCTACTGATTTATTATGTATCTGTTATTTTTTTATCATAATTATTTAGAACAAAACAAGTTTAATGTGTTGATTTCGTTCTTTTTGACTTATATCAATTCGTTTAAAAACCACCATCACTACCACAGCTACCACTATCAAAATTACGTCACTCCTATAGAGTACGAACAGGCGTATGAAGAGGCACAAAGAAAGAACGCCACTAACCCACTAATAACCTCTGCTTAAAGGGTTGGTTTGAACTTTAAACCAACCCTTTAGGCAGAGGCCTCCAAGCGAAGTGACAACGGAGTGCGGAAATCCAAAAATACGCCACATGAAGACAAAATAAAGCTATTTTATTGACAGAACTCCAACTTCCACCACTATCATAACTACTGCTACTACTTTCACTAGAAAAAGAAGAACCACCATCATAACGAGTTGAGCAATGACCATCATCCAAAATGTTGTTAACGTGAACACCACTATTCATTAAGAAAGAAGAATCTTTTTTTATTTTCTTAGTTTTTGATGATTTAGATGGTGAGGTAGGACTACTATAATAAGATTCAGAGAAGTTATTGCTATGTTCTATCCTAGCTTTCTTAAATAAGGTTACGATTGTGAAAAAGATTAATAAAAATAACAAGATAACTAATATTTCCATTTGATGTATCCTCCTTTTATAAATTAGTAAGTTTAGTTCTTACCTTTCTAAAACAAAAAACGCACAATTCTCCTTAGAAGAATTATGCGTTGTTCGCAATTGTATAGAATTATTTAAATCGATTATATATCAAATTTCCAAAAACGGCAACGGATTCATATTTATGTAATATTTAGTTTGACCTTGTGCAAAATTTTATTTATAATATTATCAAAAGGTGTAATAATTGGTGTATTTGTTATCGGTGGTGATTTAAATGAATTCTTTATTACATTTAGCAGATGCTGCGCTTCAATACTACAGAGGAAAACAAACAGGGTTTTGGGGATTAGTCGGAATTTTTCTTGCATTACTAATTGGAGCTAGCTGGGACTATATCTACCCACTCTTTGAGAAGATTGGTTTAGTACAATTTTTAAAAAACATTGGATTAATTCATGATAATGCACCATATTTGTCTGCTTTATATATAATAATTGCAGGTACACTGCTTTGTTTTGCAATAGCTATTTCTTTAATTATCGTTATGGGCATTGGCTTAGGGCTTGTAGCTCTACTTGAAACGAAAAAAGGGAACTATATCATCCTAGCCATTATATGTGTAATATGCTCTCCTCTATTGCTTATTTATGGTATCGTGAAAGTATCTCGTTGGATGAATGAAAAAATCCAACAAAAGAAAGATCCAGAAGGATATGCGGAACGAAAACGGTTAGAAAAAAATAAAGATGTGATTGACTATCTCATCCATGTTGGCGTCGAAGAAGAAAAGGAAAGAATTAAAAAAGAAAGAGAAAAACGTTATTATGAAGCCTTAATTTCTCCCATTTTGGATACTCCAGATATAGATTTAGAAGAAGAGATAGTAGTAAGAGATAATAAATTAACTGTTGAAGAAGCTTATCATCGTTTAAATCGGTTACCAACTGAAGGCGATTATTTCTTCTTGATAGGAGTATCTTATGAACGTGATTTATACCTTATCATACCTCGTCCTGTAAGACCTGGTGTCTTACGAACACCGAATACATTTGTAGGTGAAAAATGGTTTCTTAAAGTCAAAACAGAGGTACTTAATGAAAAACCACCTTATCAAACAAGGCTCGTCATAGATACGAAGAATTCACACTTTGACCGAGATACCGATTGGCCTTTATTTTATCAATCGACTTGGTTTAACCCTTCATATCATAATTTAAATGAATACAGTATCGATATGTTTGAGTTTTTTATTGACCCGAAGCGTTGTAAAGAAATCATGCAAGTGTGTAAAGGGTATTTGCATTACTATCATTACCGTTATTTTGTAGAGTGTGAACAAAAATCATACTTTTTAAGAAAAAGAAAACTTGAAGAATTGATTTCCAATGCCAAATCGGAAGAAGAATTCAATCAATATGTGGAGGAAATTAAACAATTCAATGCGAGTAATGAAGATGTTGTTAAATTGATTTGGGAGAATAATAGACACTCTTCCAATCTAAGTAAAGGATGGTTGAGTTGACAAATAAACAACTTACTTTATTTCAACAAGAAATTCTTACACTTTTAAAGGAACATAAAGCACAGATAACGACAGTAAGAGAGTGGGATAAATATGCCAAAGAACACAATCTCCCCTCTTCTTCTGTCATTATTAAACATTTTAATACTTGGAATAAATTTAAGGAAAAGTTACATCTTCATGTTAATAAACAGCGATACAATAAAGAAACCCTTTTAAAAATTGCTAAAGAACACCAACAATATTTCACTACTAAAAGGGTGTGGGATAAGTACGCTGCCCAAAATGGATTGCCAAAATCTATAACGTACATTCATATATTTGGCTCTTGGAATACACCAAAAGAATTGTTAAATATTGAACCAACAAAAAAGAAAGGACCTAAAGGATATACTACCGATGATATTATACATGTTCTTAAAGAACACGGACAAAATTTAAAAAATCGAAAGCAATGGGATGAATATGCAAGAGAGCATAATTTACCCACATATAAAACATTGCGGAAACATTTTACATGGGACGAAATATTAATCATGACAAATAAGAGACCTTCTAAAGCGTTCTCCATCAAAAAGCTATTAGAAATCGGGAAAGAACATTATGAACTCTTTATAGATTCAACCATTCATGATTGGAATGAATATGCCAAAGAACACAATCTACCTTCTGCTCATACGTTTTATCGAATGTTTGGTAGCTGGAAAAAAGCAAAGATTGAAGTATATCATTACTCAAAAAAAGAGCACTATCTATATTGATCTGAACCCTGTCAAGTAGACAGGAATAAAAAGCATTTATGCAGCCTGAGTCCTATATTCGTAAGCACTCAGGTTATTTAATTTTTCATGGAATCGTTGATGATTATAAAATCGTATGTATTTTTTAACGACATTTTTTACTTCTTCGGCTGTACGGAAAGAGTATAGATTAAAGCACTCCGCCTTAAAGTGGATGAAAAAGTTTTCCATACTGGCATTATCTAAACAATTGCCTTTTCTAGACATACTGGCATTAATATCGTATCTTTTAAGTAAGTTGTTGTATTGACGGGATGTATACTGGAACCCTTGATCACTGTTTAGAAGGACTCCATTTACATTCCATTTTTTTCATTGCTTTTTTCACCGTATCCATCACCAGTTTTAAATCGTTTCTTGCACTTATGTGATATGCTACAATTTCATTGTTGTAAAGGTCTTTAATGGGGGATAAATAGAGCTTTTTCTTATTAAAAATAAATAGGTTATATCTGTCACCCATTTTTCATTTGGTTTCGAGGCATAAAAATCCCTGTTTAAATAATTATCTGAAATGACATAATGTTCTTTCTTGCCATAATAAGGTCTTTTTTTACGAATGACTGCACAGATCTCCATCTCTCTCATCAGTCTTTGAATACTCGTTTATGGTTGATTTTCATGTTGTATTTTCGCTTAAGCCAAACATTCTTTAGCTGTTCGTTCTCCAACTGCTTCTTTGAAGTTTTTTTTGTCGCTTAACCCACTTGTAGTATTCACTAGCGGATACTCCTTCAATCTCACATAATTCCCGAATTGAAATAGTCTTAACAGCCATTTCATGAATGACTGTGAACTTCTTCTGTGTTGGTACGTTTTCCATTCCACCTTTCACATCTTTAAGAGCTTTTTTAACATCTACTTCTGCTTCAAGACGCTTAATCTTCACTTCTGGATTTTCAGGTCGAATACGAGGACGTCCTTTCTTAGGTCCTTTTGACTTTCCTCGTTTTTCTTCAAGTCCCTTCATCCCCTCATTTTCATAGTGTTTTACCCAACGACGATCCATCGAATAATAGATGCATAATTTTTTAGCTACGGTATTGTATCCCATTCCTTCTTTCTTCATACATATCCACTGCTTTCTTTTTGAATGTTACATCATATGTTCTTCGATTTGTCCCCATAGAAAAATCCCCCATAATAGACAGATTAATGGGCTTTCTTTTTTTGTCTACTATAAGGGGATCATATCATTTGTGGGTTGCTCCTTTTTTTTGTTCTATTTTCTAAAAGGGTCCCATTTGCCTTTTGAATACACCTCTAAAATGTTCCCTTGACCAGAGATAAATTCAATTGTTTCTTTATTATTTTGATATCTTGTTATCGGTAGCTCAATCTTAATATTCTTGATCTCTGGATGTTTATGTAAGAAATGTAAAGTTAAAGACACTTCCTCATAACCATCTCTAACCTCTTTACCTACTAACGAATATTTTGTAGAAGACTTTAACTTCTGTGCTAATTTCATTTGTTGGGACACAATTGTGTAAAACTCGTCAGAGGATATGATTTTCGTTTCAGTAACAACTTCTTTGTTGCGGTCTAATAAATACTTATTCAAGTGGGCTATAGTAGGTGAATAAAAAATGATTGCTATCGAAAGAGAAAAAGCTAAGATGATAAAAACAGTTTTTTTATTTTTCTCCATAACCGTTTAATGCTCCTTTCTTAAGCTTCACATATCCATAACCTAATAAAAATTTCTTATAAATGGGAGGTTAATACTAAGTAATGAATCATCCCCATAAGTTGGGGTTGCTTATATTAGAACAAAGTACAACGGCAAATACATTCTAGTTAGAAATGTACCTGTTACTTATGTTCTTCCGATCATGTGAATATAGCACGTTTAACACGAATAAGTATTAAGCGAAAGTTAAACCTAGTATATGAAGAAGGATTAGAAGAAATTGATTTTTAAAAACTAATCTCCTTTTACTTATTTTTTAAGTTTTAATAAGGAGATTAGTTTTTTTATTTTAAAGCGAAAATGACTCTAATACTTTATCTACTATATCATCATTAATCCCAATATATCTTAAGGTAATTGCCGGCGCCGAATGCCCAAAAATCTCCTGCAACATCGCCACATCCTTAGTCCGTTGGTAAAAGTGGTATCCAAAAGTTTTCCTCATCGTATGGGTTCCAATCGGTCCTTCAACCCCACAAGCCCTCGCAGCTTCATTAATAATTCGCCAGGCGGTTTCTCGACCAATGGGCTTATTTTCTTTTCGGGAAGAAAATAAATAGTCTGAATCAGCTTTCCCACGCGTGTATTTCTCGATTTCTTGTTTTAAAGCTGCGGTCATCTTGATTTTTCGTACATTTTTCGTTTTCTTTCACACGCAAATGCTCGGTATATTTCACATCCATGACCCGTAACGGTAAAATATCGCTAATTCGAAGGCCTGAATTAATACCAAACGTGAATAAGAAGTAATCGCGATAGGACCGGTGTAATAGATACTCTTTCATCTATCGAATTTGTTCAGGATCTCGAATCGGTTCAACCGCATGCTGTCCCTGAGACATAATTTTTTCCTCCTCTTAACCTCTCCATTTTAAGGTCTGAATCAATTCCCGAATCGTCTCCGATTCAGATATCTTTTTTGTCCGACAATATTCTTTTAATATCTGATATAAGTCTTCTTCTAGTCGAATCGTAATACGGTGCTCTTTCGTCTTCGGTTCTTTCGGACGCCCTCGCTTCAATTTCTTTCGTTCAAACGATAAATCCTCATAAACAATAACATCTAAGTACCCAAGTCGATCGTAAATAGACTGATTCTCCTGGATTAATTGCTTCCACATTTGCGGTGCTTCCTCTAAAATCCGCAGATATTCTTCTTGAAGCCTCCTTTTTTCTTCTTCATTTTGTGGCCGTATGTGCTGGAAGACCGATAACAATAACTGTTCAAAATCGTCTTCTTGGTAACATCTTGCTTCCTTCATTTTAATCACCTTTTTTTGTCTGACAATAATTATATTTTTATTATAACACACCTTTTATGTCAGACAAAAAATAATGTAGATAGGGTAAAAAAATTTAACCCTATCTCTCAATCTATCAAAACATGATATTTAACGAAACAAAGAGATTTGTTATGTTGCATTAAAACCCCTTCCGAAGTGACAGAAAAAAAGAAACCCCTTGATAGACAAGGGGTTCTGTTTATTTGATGTTGCATTTATGCGATTTTTCTCTTTTTTCTTTTTTGCTAACTTTATAACCAAATAAGTTTTTCTTAAAACATCTCTGTAGTCGTCACAACTTACAATTTTCTATTTTTTATATCGATTTACTTTATTTTAGTTTACATGGGGCGAAAAAATTAAATGAGAACACTAATATTAATTAATATAAAAAGATATTCATCCTCGTCTTAAAAGAGTTTTAACCCGAAAAAATCTAGAAACTGGCTACGATCACACTTTACAAAGTTTTCTATATTAACACTACTTCGAAACCAATGTGGTGATATAAGAAAAATTTCTCTAGCTGTAACAAAGAAGTTATCCACTGATAAAAAACATTGAGGTAACAAAAATAAAAATAAACAAAATTGTTAATGAAGTAAAAAAAATATTTTTAATGTTTTTACTCATTTTTAAAAAAACATACTCAACCAAGAAAAAAGTGGTTGCAACAATACTTGAAAGTAATAAAATCCCTAATTCTTGAAGGTAGATATAGAGAATGAGGCCAGGAATAATATAAATTATATATCTTAGTAGTAATTTTGCTAAGTAATTATTAACTTTAATATGGTCGACCAAAAAGGATAGTGGTAAAGCCAGAATTAATAAAGCACATCCAATAAATAAACTATATGTAAAAAAAGAGAATAAATAGTTCGAGAATGAAAAAAACATAGTAATCAAAATAGTATTTATCGCTAAACTAATCATTACAATTTGTAGTTTAACTTTCATAAATTTATCTCCCTAATTTATTTTTAAAGGGGCTGTCAATAAGCCATTTTCGACTTATGATTGCCCCTTTTATATGTCAATAATGTTAATATATCAACTTTCGATTTTCAATTTTCAAAAGTCCCTCTATCGGAAGACCTAAGTTACTTTAATAGAAATTAACTTCAAACTCTTCTTTTGAAGTCCATGGCCATAAATATTCAAAACCACTATGAGTATGCTGATGAATTGGTGCATAAAAGTCTCCAGGATATGTTGCGATATAAAATTCATGTGAAGGCGCTTTATCATGAACTCCATAAAATTCTCCACGTCCGTCCTGAAATACTTTAGCATAATAAAAAGCATCTATATCTGGCGCAGTAGTTAATGGATTACCTGAAGCTAGTCCCATTCGATGATAAATATAATCACTTCCATATTCAACATTCTGAATATGAATATCACTTGTAGGTGCTCTACCACTACCTATAAGGTTATAATTCTCATCATAACCAGTCGTTAAACCAATTTGCGGGTGTAGTTTAGCGTATTTACTAGAACCATTCCATGTTACATACACATCAGATCTAGTTCTAAATTTATTAGACCAAAAATCGAAACTTCGATCGTCTCCCCCAAAGTATTTATATGTACAAGAAATCTCACACCAAGGATTAGGAGCGTACTCCATAGGAATAAAAGTAGTATATCTAAGCACATAACCGTAACCTGGAGGAGGAGTAAAACTATTTAATGTACTAACATTATCTTCCTGTTTTAATGTAGTACTAGTATTAGTTTTAGCTTTTTCTTCTTCTGTTTTCATTTGTTTTGTTACTTTAGGAAGCACATTTTCTTCTGATGCCCTAACTACTGCACTTAAACTTTTTCTTTCATAAAATAAATCCTTGTAATCTTTTAATTCATATTTTACTTTGCTTTCTTTCAATTCCTTTTTAATTTCAAGAATCTTCTCTTTTGGTAACTTTTTGTAACCTACTATTTTGTAATGATATACTTCATTTTTAACAATATCATTATCAATAAACTGAAGTTTTTTTGTTCTTTTTATCAGTGCGTCATTTTTATAAACTTCAAAATATTCAAAATCGTTCGGGAGATCCCTCCATTTTACCGTGATTTTGTCATTACCTACCAAAACGTTAATTTGAGCATCCTTCATTGGATAGTATGTTTTAGACATTCCATTATTATTGTTATTAGTATTAGTATTAAAAGATTGTATACCTTGCTCACGATCAGTAGTAGTAGCAGTATTTATAATAACTTTATCAAACTCTTTATTATCTTTTAGCGCTATCAATTTAAATTTGTAAAACTTTCCTTCTTCAAGTCCATTTATAACAAATTCGTTATCATTACCCTCATATAAAACTTTTTCGTTATCCCCTTCAATTTCATATAACTTATATTTAAATCCAAGTTCATTCCAACTAACATATATTTTATTATTTTCTGGTAGTACCTCTACATTTAAGTCTTCAGCTGCCAATGCATTTATACTACCGAATAAAATAAATAGAATAGTAAGAATCAAATACCTAGTAAAAAACTTTTTAATCATCTAATACGCCTCCTGTTTTTCTATTTTAAGTTAAAATTACAAAAAATTAACAAACTTTATTTTAGTATAAAAAAAATAAAATACAAGGAGTTCGACAAAACTAGACAAATAGAAATCATGAAATTATTAATTGTCACTTTTATTTCTTATTAAGAACGAAAAAACAGAGCCATTGTTTTATCCGACTCATCCCTTGGCTCTCTAAGGTTTTCATGATTTTCTACTTCGTATTCTATGTTTAGTAGCTCACACCATTATTTGAAATGTTCATGTCTTTTTAGAAGTATAATAGGCGTCTTGTAACCGTTGCTGTTGGGATTTTCTCTGTACGCAACTATTACCTCTTCAGATTCTTTTAACGAAAAAGCAGCATGGAACCATCCATACCGCGTAAATTCGCAATATTCCTAGTTTAAGAAGACAATTTTTTAACAATAGATTTCTGAATTTGTTTAGAGTTGCCGCTTACTTTAACTTTCGTGACAAAATCTAAATAAATATACTTCATTAGTTCTTCAACTAATATTGCTTCATCATTAAGGAATTGTTCCAAATCATATAGAAGCACTTCAGCTCGAAGGAGTTCTGTTTCCTTTAATATAATGTCTAAGTATGCCGTCTGATTCTGCATTCCAGATTCATTTTCGTAAGATTCTTCCTCATCCTCGTCGATCACTTCAAATTCAAAAACGTGAGAACTAACCTGCTTTAATACTCGTTTTTCCTCTTTTTTGAATTGGTCTTTACAGCTTAACAAGTACTTGGCTATATCTTTATGATTTGCTCCTCGTTTGACCTGCAGTAAGAAGTCGTCGTATAACATATAAATCAGAGCGGAAATATCAAATGTGATGGGAACGTGATCTTTATAAGAATCGCGGAGATCTTCAATAAAAATTTTCCCTCTCAAATAGTCGTAATATGGAATCTCGATTGTTATCATTCTCTTTCTAGAAAACCAATAATCCAAAAACCCTCTTTTCTCTTCATCTCTGAAAAGGAATTCCTTTAGCAAACCTATCCGACTATAAGATTTCTTCAAGTTTACCACTCCTTTCTATCCAACGTAATACTGACAATATAATGTAATAGACGACCTTCCTTTCGGATAAATGATGCTGGATTGCTAGTCCATAAGGACCGCCGATATATTGATAATCTTCCTCAAGTAAGTTAGTATGCATGTATATTTTTGTATCTCGATATGGGCCATCCAACGAAACGATTTCCATATTATTTAGTCCATAATTTAAAAGAATGGTATTAAAGGTGGTTTGTGTGATCGGTTCTTTTCCTTGTTCGCAATACTTTATTGAAGCTAATTTACAATACGTTTTTAGAAGTCTCCTCATATCCGTACTTATAGGGAATTTGATATTATGACGCTTGTCCGAGCGTGTTTTACGATTCTTAGTATTCTGTTTGACAATATTATTATTCGGTTTGGTTTGCTTTTGAAAAATAGGATTAATGTATTCCACTTCCCTAATTTCTCCTCCTCTTTTTTTACTTATCTCATGGTCATTTTTCCACTTTTCCATGTCTTACTACAAATATAGAAAGGGAGGGAGAGGTTTAGAACTATTTTGGTATATTTCTAGATATTTTTGTCCATGATTGAAGTAAGAAGATAATTAAAGTATTTCTTTATGTTGAAGAAAGGGAGTGGGAAGCTATGAGGAAGCGGAATAAAAATACAAGTTCATTAGGAAAACCACTGACACTTAAAGATATTCAAAGAGGTGCAAAAAAGGCTAAGAAGGCTGGCGTCAAATTAGTTTCTGTACGAATTAAATAAATTAAAAAAGTTAGCTATATAAAGCTAACTTTTTATTGAAATTTAATTTTTCTCTCTGTTTGGCTTGATACTAATACACTTCTCTCAAAATACGTTCAATTGTCGCTTTTTGTTCATCGAAAAGAATTTTATACTTTTTCTTTAGGATCCCAAACTGTTCTTCTCCTTTTTTAGTTACACTGTAGTAATAAACAATTTGACGTTTTCCTCTTATATTTTTTCTTCTTGATATCCAACCGTCTTCGGTCATATCATGCAAAGCATTTAGAAGTGTAGAGGGAGCTGGTTGCCAATTACCACTTATTTTTTTAAACTCGTCTTTAAAGTCTTCAGCAATCATGGCTGTTCTTTTGTGAAGTAAGTGGAGGATATAGAACTTTGTAAATTGAGCAGCGGTCATGTTGAGGGCAAATTTTTTAGGATTTTTATAATTATCCGCCATAAAAAGCCTCCTTATTGTATTCCTTTAACTACATTATACTACAATTTATATTAAGTAGTAACTCAGAATACAATAAAGAGGTTAAATCGTCTACAAGGGGATTTCTTTAAGCGAACTTTGGCTGCTCAATATCAATATTTAATATTGATGCTAATTCATTTAATATATTTTCATCGAGAATTCCTTGTTCAGCCTCATCGAACATGATATCTAGTGCTTCCTGGTGTGAGAATACTTTATTATTGTCCCTATATTTTCTCTTGTTTGTCATAGCGCTGAATTGGTCAGCGATCATGGCAATACGTGCTGTTATACTGATGTCCACATCATCAGCAGATAACGCGTAGGGATATCCTTGACCATTGAGCCTTTCATGATGTCTTTGACAATATTCTATAATGTCTTCTCCAAATTCCATTGCAGATAACAATAATGTTCCTTGAATCACATGTTCAGAAAGAACCAATCTTTCAAATTTATTTAGTTTTTTTTGACTTTTTAAAATGCTATCATCCATATCAATTTTTCCAATATCGTGTAACAGGCCAGCTAAAAAGAATCGGTCAGCATCTAATCCTAATTTCTGAGCCAATAAGTAAGAATAATTTGCTACATCAAGACTGTGTTCTGCAGTTTCTCTGTCGCGAATTGATAAACACTGGAATAATACAATCCCCTTTTCCCACTCAATATCATTTTTATAAGTATGTTGAAGATACATATATCTTTTTATAGCTTCTTTTAATCTCATCTTTTTTCCCCTTTCTCTTTTTTTTATCAAAAAAAGACGCAAATTCCCCATAAGGGAGAATCTGCGTCTTCCGCCTAGATTCTTACTCGTTTCCTTCATGTTTAGTTAATCACATAATAACCAATAGAAATGTACTAAATCAATAACATTTGTGAACCACATAAAAATTTTTATTTATTTACTCTGTTTTATAGTGCAATTCCTTTAAACGTCCAGACATTTTTCTAGAAGCATAACAATACAATCCTGAACATTTAGATTATTTTCTTCAGCATACTCAGTAAGCTTCATATAGGTTTTCTCAGGCATATGAACATATTGACTGACTATACCTGTAGATAATATAACCTCTCCATCATCGTTTCTTTCAACTTTTCCATCTACAACATAACGTTTTAAAAAATCATATTCATCTTTAGGTAAATATAGCTTACCTTGACGAACACGAATGTAGTAATCTCCTGTTTCTCTTTCATATATTTGAACATTTTTCTCTCCTAAGCCTTCAATTAACTTATAAATAATGTTGTAAGTGGGATGTTCAGGGTTATTTGGGATGGGTATCTCTAATGAAATAAACCCTTTCTTCGTGATATATGGCTTCTCGGGCCATGAAGAACAATGGAAATTTTGTTCAACAGTATTCTTGCTACCATTTGGTGTTAAAAGCATGAGAGGATAGGTACTAATTATTCTGGAAGGTTGCCCCTTATAATTCACTAACTCAAACAACCGATGATTATTTTTAAATAGATGAAGTCGTTTTCCGAACTCCTGATACTGATTATATTTGTTTTGTTTCAAGTAGTCTTTCAGTTTATGTAAATCCTCCAATTTGAATCTTCTTTCGGTTCGCTTCCCTATTTCAACTAATTGACTTTCAACAAATCCCTCCAGACTCAATTTACTTAAGTATTGCGGAGTAATACCTACAATAGCGGCTGCTTCTTTCAACTTTATGCCACTTGGTGAAATTTTTTGTTGAACTTCTAAAATATGTTCTTTCGAGAAACGATACCCACCATCACGACGGTATGTATCTTTGTTAACTGGTCTAATTATTCCGTTTTTTATCATATATTTAATTTGACGCTCTGACTTTCCTAAAATAGACGCTACCTCTTTTAATGTATAATACATAATATTTCACTCCTACAGTGCTACGAATATAGGATGTATTGTCAATTAAAACTTTTTTTTATTATTTTTTTTATATTTAACATACTCATTTGGATATAGTTTACTATGGTCCAGGTTATATTTAGAACGACAGTAAACTGGAATGTATTTATATTGTTCATATCCATATGGAGTATAAATATAACCACTAGGTTCCTCGTTATGTTGAACAGGATAACCTAATGCAGCTGCTCTTGTTTCGGTTAAGAAAATCTTGTTGTTATCAGTTCTTTCTAGTCCATACCAGTTCTTCCCATCGAAATAAGGCTTTTCAAAAAATTGAACTTCTTCTATTGTATAGAATAAAATAGGATCTTCCATAAAAAACTCTCCTTCATTTCTTCGAGTTTCTTCATTATTATATAGTGAATGATTTAATCTATTTACTTAGATAGCAGCAAACCATTCTTTCGGATCAGCTGAATAGGACTTAGAGTCACGATTTTCAATTTTTCCTATATAAATTACCTTCTCATCATCATTAATTATATAGAATACCCTTGCTCTTCTGCATTTAACGCGTTTTACCTCTTTATTCTTATTTAAGGAGCCGTATTGAAGTGAAGCGGGACGAGGGTCATTCGCTAATACCCTAATCGCCTCTTCAATCATTGATTTCTCCTTCTGGTTGAATTTTGATAACTCCTTTTTAACTCGTTTTGAAGCAAATTCAACATTGTACATAGCCATTCTCCTTTCTATTTTTTTGTGCTTCTAACTCAATATCGATATACAGTTCAGGATCTGCATAATTACCGGTTAGTTTTGAATAAATAAGCGGAAGATTTGCTATTTTTTTAACGAAAGTAGAATTATCAACATTTTTACCTTCTTCAATATGCCAAGCTACGAACCCAGGAGGCAACACTCCTCCTAATTTATTTAATAAATGTTTAAATTCCTCTTCTGAGTAGATTTTTTTAAAGCGGCACATCTTACCTTCAATTTTTGCACCAAGTATATGTAAACATTGATTCATTTTTAAATCCCCTTTCTTTTTTAATATATAACTGTTCATAAGTTTGACCATAGCTCTAAGTTGGAAATAGAAAAGTCAAGTAAATTGGATTGTATGTTTGTTAAGTCTAGAATTAACATAATTATCTTTTTAACATCAGTAAAAGAAAAATCGTGTCGTTCGAAGTTTTCTAACAAAAATTTCAAAAAATCTCTTATTGTATATTGGTTAATATCATCGAATTTATTAATAGATGTGTAATTTGCTAAATAAAGACAAAACAGATGGACCCCTTTTAAATTTCGGGAATTAGAAAGTTGAAGATTAACATCACGTTTTTTGAATTCATCCACTAAATGTTTATAGTTTTCTTTTTTTATATCACTTATTCTTTTGCCCAATTAAAATCACCTTCAATTTTATCAAAAAACATTATACATATATATGTATAATTCAATTTGTTAAAGAAATCATACCAGATTTATCATCATATTACAAGTTATAAATTTATCATTAATATATAAATTTTATTATTTAGTATATAACCTGTAATAATGTAGTGTTTTTCTAGATATATAGATTGTAATTATGTTATATAAAAAATATAATTGTTTATAAATTGGTACTACCTAAATGGTGGATAAGTAAATTTATTCCTTTTTTAACTTGTTCGAATTTTCTACATTTATACAAATCAATTAAAGAAAAGGAGTTTGTACATGTTAACTTTACCCACAATTAATGATGGAGATAAATGGAATGGAGATTTACGAGTTTCAGAATCTGCATTTTGGATGGATAAAACATTTCTATTAAAAATTGAGGAAATAGGATTTCGTAATATTGATTGGGATAATACACCAGATACTTTACTTATCTATTTATTCTTGCATGATGAACCGACAATTGGAGAAACTCGCTCTAAGTCAACGAAAAAAGAATATTTTCGAGACATTCGTCAATTTTACGATTATGCTCAATCCGAATTCAATCTTCCCCTCCGTTCTTTGCAATCAGAACATCTTCTTCGGTATCAACGGTTTTTAGAAGCAAAATATAAACCAACCACAGCAACTCGGAAAAGTTCCGTTGTTAAAAGCTTTTTCCGATATCTTGCAAGTAAGAAAATCATTACGAACGACATCACAAATGAAATGAAGAAAATCAAAATTAAAAAAGACGAGCTCGTGAATCGCGACTTATATGATTATGAAGTAAAGCAACTCCTAGAACATTTTAAGAAATCGGATTGGTTTGCTTATACCCTCTTTTATCTTCTGGTTTCTACAGGGATGCGTATTAATGAATTAGCAACTGCCAAATGGGATGATTTAAGATTCGAGCCATCTGTTAATCATTATTTTTTAGAAGTAAAAGGGAAAGGAAATAAACGTCGAGATGTGATCATCTTTAGCGATGTTTTAGAGGTAGTAACGGAAAATAGAAGGAGAAAAGGATTAATCACAAAAGTTGGCCATTACGATGGAACCGCATTTTTCCCGAAGTATAATGGCTCTCACTACAATACAAAGTACCTTAGTAATGAATTTACGCGTATCGTAAACTCCGCTCCTTTTGATTTTATCCAGGCACGATTAAAGAAAGAAGAGCAAGGGGATATCCGTTATCGAATTACTCCCCATACATGCCGACATTATACAGCTGCATACTTTATGGACCAAGGAATTGACCCAAAAGCGATTCAAGACATGCTCGGTCATTCTTCATTGATGACTACTGAAAGATATTTACGTAGAAAGCGGGATATTAAGAATCATGCTGGTGTGAAGTTGGGTGACTCATTCTTTAAACATAAGTAAGGAGGAATTTGATGAGTAGAAAGTTAAAGCTTTTAAAGGAGAAACTCCATTCACTCAACTTAGAAAGAAATAAATTAATAGATAGAAATCAATATATAGTAACAGAAGATCTTATTAAAAAAAGAAATGCTCTAAATAAAGAGATTGAACTCGTCGAAAGGGAGATATTTAAAGAAAAATACGGGTTTTACAATGAATGGATGGTGGTTGACAAGGTTGTTCCCATTTGGGATGATAAAGGTTCTTATACATGGGATTTTATGCATTCCCTACATATGCCTTTATTGACCGAAGGGATATGGAGTTGCACTTACTATTACAAAACTCAAAAAGATGCCTGTGGTAATATAGGTAGAAGGTGCGATGGTGACGGTAATGAGCTAGATGATTATTGCAATTCTGCTACACGGATCAGATTGTCTTGGGATTCGAATGTCATCTTCAAGGGTGAACGATTAAAAAAATATATGAAAAAGCCAGATATTGAAAAATTATTTGGTGTAAGAATTCCTAAAAAAGACCTAATAGACCTTTTCTTAGTTGCCGGCTTTTATCTCTTTCGTAATCGTAATGGTCCTGGAGCGGGATTTAGCGCAATCATTGATGTCGAAGAGTTTGTTTTGAGATATATTGAAAGAATTTTAAAAAAGCATGATTCCATCATAATAAATGGACAAGAAATATATTCCAAAGAATCGGACGCATAATTGCATCCGATTTTTTTCTTTATCCAATGTACTAAGTAATAATACAATAGATTTCAATTTCTGTACTAAAGTAATCGTTGATAAAATTAAATATTGCTGATTCTTTTTATATATTTATATGTGTAATAATAAACTATTTAAAAAAACAATTAAAAACATCAAAATTAGAATAATGGAAAGAACACAACCAAATGACATTCTGGAGTTCGGATTTTTATCCCCACAATAAGGGCAAATCACAGCATGAATTGAAACATCTTTCTGACAAGAACGACATTTGTTTAACTTTTTTTGAACCTTCATCATTGTAGTCACTATCCCTCCAAGTTTATCCTACTGAAATATCAAAAAATGATATTTATTAAAAAGGAGGATCAAAAAATGAACTTCCTTGTTGTACTTATCACAAAGATAAGAGTATATTAATAACTAGTATATTAGTATATTCCTTTTTACTTTTTTCCTTCGATTTCTTTCAATAACAATTCAATACCTTTCGGTGATAGAACAATATTTCCATCAGCTAATACCTGATTCTCCGGAGAAACTTCTCCTGTAACCATGCATGCTTGGTAGGGTTGATATTTTTTCAGAACGATTTTATCACCGTCAACAAATATTTCTAAAGGATCTTTCTCCTTTATATCAAAGTTGCGTCGAAGTTCTTTCGGTAATACAATTCTCCCTAATTCGTCTATCTTTCTTGTTACCCCTACTGATTTCATACTCTACAACTCCTTTTACTACATCTACTTTTCTTTTCTCTTTATTTTTTCTAGATATTTATCACTTTTAATAATCATTTCAGTTAACCTTTTATTATTATAATCATTTTTTCTAAGATGCCCATATACCAAGACGTCTTTTCCTTTTAGCTTTTCTTCTGTGTACGAAAAGTCCTTCCAATGCTTCTTAAAAACGACTAATGTAAATGGTACGTCCGTTTCTTCAAAATTTACATACATGACGGTTTCTCTCTTAACTATATTGGCGACTCTTCCATACACAAAATAATCTACATTTTTAAGCATCTTATCTTCCCAAAGTATTTTGTGTGCTTCATCTTGATTTACAATAATTTGTGACAAAGGGACTTTGTGGCCACCACCTACATTTATAAGGATAGAGGATAGAATATCTGGCTCGTGTTCAGTCAACAATTTAACGACACCTTTAACAGAGCTAATTGTCTGTGGTGTTAAATTTTCATTTTTAACCTTTAATTCATTTGGTTTCTTTTCTCTCTTTTCCCGCTCCACTGTTGCAACTTCTCGGTCTGGATCAATCCTGTTCATACTGAGACGAATCACAATCTCGTTCATGTTTTCTTGCAACTTATCATCTTGATATTCCTTAACTTTTTTAATGGATCCTACTAAATCTAATGGTTCGTAAAAGCCACAGCTTGTTGAATGGACAGAATCTCCTTTACCTGTCGTTTTAAAATGTGGACTAATGTTTTCTGAACCAGGAACAAAAATGACTGGTGCCTTGCAAGTTTTGTCCATACAATACAGCCGGTTACCATGAGCTTCTGGGTCGTATTCCATAGCAGAAACGATATTTTCATTATGTAACATGGCCATTAACATAAAAATTCCCCCTTTTATTAATCTTCTCTTCATTATTCGATTTCTTTGATAAGACCTTGGACTGCTAAAACTAAAGCCGGATCATCTAATAAGTCTGTGACCAAATCAAATTCTTTTTTAATAGCAAGTAATAAACACATGTATTCTGCAATATAGTGCGTTAAATCATTTATATCTCGATTTTTAATGACTGGTGGCAAATTATGTGTAGAATCAGATATTTCCGCAAGCAAGAATCGTTTAAAACGATTTGTATTCCCCAACCAACCAATCATTCTGAATAAAACATGGATTTGCTGCAAAAAATCACATGCAATACCAATGAGTTCAACAATGTCTTTCTTACGTAAATCTTTAATTAACTGATGGTGATTTTCTGAATATATTAAGCGTATAGTATCCTTTAATCTATCTACCTTTTTAAGAGAAACTATGTTAGACTCTGCAATCATTTTCATAAAAAACTCCTTCCACTCTCATGGGTTTTTTCAATCAAAATAAAAACGCACACCTCTACCAATAGTAGAAGTGTGCGTTTTCCGCCACACATCTGATTCCTGTTTTCTATTCTATTATCTACATTATATCACATTTCCTAGTGTCTTACATATATAGATATTTAGCCCAAAAGAAAAGAAAGAGCTGCACTTAAAGAAACGACACTAGTAAACAAGCCAACATAAAAGAGAACCTTTTTTTGCTTCTTTCTTTTCTCCATCTCTTCAGGAGTTAAGAAACTCATTGTCTTCCCCCCTATTTCTGTTAAAATATATCTTTTAGTCTCTGTGTTTCCAATTGAATATCCGAAAGTATTTTGACAATTTCATCGTTATGCTTATTGATTTTATTTTTAAGTCCATCTATTAGTAAATATATCATTTCACTCATATCTAATAATTGGTCACCGCTTTTTTGAACACGATGAATAACCAATAAATCTACAGCTCCAACAGGTTCATTTGTAAAATCAATTACCTTTACTAATTCAAATGAGTTCATAGTTTCTACTAGAATTAAAGCACTTTTAACTTCTATATTGATGATTTTTTCACCTATAAATCTTTCTTTATAGTAATCTTTTAATACATTTTGCACAGTTTCTAAAGTAAACATTGCGCTTTACCTCCTGAATTATTAGAATGGGTCTCTTGTTAACTTTTTTTTATCAGAATATAATTCTGAGTTGCTACTTAGTATGAGTTGTAGTATTACTTTGTTTTTATTCCCATCCTTCAGGTTTAGGATGAGGTAACCATACTTCACCATTTTTTTTAATGATTCCATATTGTCCATATCCTTGCTCATCTACATACCATATTAGATAGTTTCTAATACCAACAGAGCGAATATGGATAGGCTCATTTGGAGGAGCTGTACTTTTACGTACAAAAGGGCTCCAACCAAATTCAATTTCTTCATTTACTTTAATTTCTTGTCCAGAATTATTATAAATCCATACCCCAAAACCTTTTTGTTCATCTGTGAACCAGACTAATTTTTCGTGTATTGGCTCACCAGGGGGCTGAAAAGGATATCCTTCATATATTGTTTTTTCTCGTATGTTATTTCTCCATTCAATTCCAAGCTGATGGTACTGCATAAAGTTATCAGCAATTCTTTTTGGAAATATATCATAAACACTACCGTTTCTTTTCGTTTGTTTTAAAGGAAATGGGATTACTACACCTTTTTTTCTTTCTGACATGACAATCACCACCGTTATACATTTATATGTATAACTAGTATATTCAAAGTCGAAATTTTTGTCTATAAAATTTTACATGCAAACAAAAAAATTCCCCCTTTTCATATAGTGGGGGTCAGTAAAAACGAAGAACTATATACGGTAAAAAGGCAAATATAACAGCTATTACAATAAATCCATATCCCCAAAAACGCCATACTCTTTGGCTTTGTGGATTTTTTCTCACTTTAAAAACTTGAACTGTAATAAGACAAAGGATTGCGCCAACGACACAAATCAAAACTCCCCACTGCTGTATGTAAGAAAGGATCATGAGGAAGAAATCTTCTGATTCTGACTGTGTTGGAATTCTCGGGAGGAGCGTGTCGTTTTCTAACTCTACTATTGGTTCACTTGTTAAATGTTTCATGTTTTACTCTTCTCCTTTTATTCTTCATCATCATATTCCCATATTGTATCTAAATTGAATTTAGACTTCCCGCTCCGCTCAAGATCACGATATACACCTTCATTTTGGATCTTGCAGTCTACTATTTGCCCTTTTTGAAAGACGATGGTAAGTTGCCCCTGGGGTATCACACGCAAATTCAAGTATTTACTTACAATTGTATATAAGGTTCTTAAATTATTTTTTAAATTTTCGATTCTATAACTTTTATCTGGATATGAAATATATGTTTCATTATCTCTTACTTCTTTATTCATATGAAAAGAATCAATGACTCTAGGCTCATTCTCATATTTATAAATGATTTTAATTTCTCCATTCCCGTCTTTTGGATTGTTGAAATGAGGGCATTCATCGACCAAACGTTTCGTTAGGATGTCCATTGTCATTTCAATTAGACGTTCTGTTGTTAGTTCCTTTTTACCCATATCCATTGTGTTCAGCCTCCTTGCAGATAATGAAATATATAGAACTATTGATATACTGAAATGTAAAATGATAACTAATATCAATTCATTATTATACATATAAATGTACGACAAATAAATATTTTTTGGTAAATTTTTATTTTTTCCCCTCTTTGATAGACCTAAATACTTATGAACTTAGGACTATCAAACAGGGGAAAAATATTCCCCTTAAATAGCTATAGATTCGTCTGGTTGAGATTCATTTACTTCCCATAGGTTTACGAAGGTCCAAACTTTGTTATTAACTTGAACTTGAGCGATAAATACATCGCCCACATTCAAATCTTGAACTTTTTGATGGTGAACATACCTTTCAGCAGTACCATCACTGGCAACAGCAGAAAATCTATCTAATTTCTCAAGAATCTTACCCGAAACATAATAAAGACCATTATTTGGCCTATCCTTCATTAGTAAGTCAACTTCTGGGAAATTGAACCATTTTCCCGAAGAGCCTTCCTCATAAACTGTAACTTCCATTGATTGTTGTTGTGGTTTAAATTTCTTTAAATAATCCATAGCATCTTGATCAAGCTCAACTTCTTTTAACTCAACTTCAGATGGATTAAATTCCATCTTTTCGGATTCGTATAGATCTTTAATCCTACCACCATTAATATCTGTTAGTTCTTCCTCGGAATTAATAATTTCCCAATCGGTATTATCTTCCTTTATCTGTAAGGTGTAATAATAGTCTGTCCTTGCCTTTGCTCTCATTTCAGCAGACCTGGAAAGGATGTAAAGAGATAGACAAAAAATCAACAAACTGACAACTGTTAAAATGACCATAACCTCAATTCCTCCTATTGTGGTAATTGGTTAGTGTCTTACTTGCATTTTTGAGCATACAAAAAAGCCCTACAAAGTGGGCATATTCCTCCTAAGGAATAATTCCACCCGTAGGGCTTCAAACTTCAATGTCAGGCTCATAAGAGCAAGTAAAAAACTAACTGTAAATATTATAACTATTATTAACAGATAACTCAATTATTAATAATCATTTTTTCATATTGTTTGTAGTTAGACATCATTTGTTGATAATGTTCTTTTGGTAACTTTGGATCTAAAACAAATCTTCTTAACATTCGACTACTTCCTGGAAAAGAGAAACTAACTGATTCTGTAATATGAACTAGTCTCGCAATAATAGAACGTGATCGATTAAACATTTCCTGCATATTATTGTTGGATTTCCAATTATTCGTATATAAGCTTTTTGCTAAATATTCAATTTGTTCTTTATTCAAATCCTCACCTTTTAAATGCTTAACTCGTAATGAATTTTGATTGATTTTCTCTATAGATGTATAAACTAAATCACAATACTTTATTAAGTATTTAATTAAATCCTCACAGTCAATAAACAATTTAGTACGGGGAAAGTTTTCTCCAGATGCTTCTATACACCGGACTCCAATCCCTACATTTTCATTATTCAAAAGATTTCTTTCAAACGACGTTCTAGATATATCCATGTAATCAACAATTGTTATCAATGGTAAAATATAATTCAATTTTAAAACTATAATCTTTTGATTTTCTCTTAAAGCTTCTAGTGCTTTATCTAAAGAAACGACAGATTCACTATTTATATTTACCGTCACCTCTACAATATCTCTCATACTCAACTACCAACCTCTTCACCAACTAATTTTATAACATATATATATGTATTATATTGTATAAGAAAAAATTAAAAATATACAGGTCTAATGGACTAAAAATATTAATGTTAAAATTAATGTAACCTTATATATAATAGAGAAATATTTAATGTATATCAATACATATTTTGTTATATAAATAAATGGTTAATATGCGGAAATAGATTTATGTGAAAAAGTCTTATTTATCACATTCAACACGTTAATGCCTATCACAAACGTTTAAAACAGTTTATGGAGCGATTTCAAGGTATTGCAATGAAATATTTGGACACATTATTCTGGTTCCGATTCCTTGAACAATGCAAAAATAGTTGCTCACAAAGAAAGTGTGAAACAACTTTTGTTTGATGCTTGTCATTAATCGAATTATACTACCGTAGAAATGATACAAAGTGCATAAAAAACACCATTTATAGTTTTGAAGGTATCTTATGAGTAAGCGAATTCATTATATCAATTCTAATACAATCTCGGACAACCTATGTCTAATTACTAATTGAACCTTTCTTGCTTTTATATCGAATTCTTTAAGGTCTTCTGATTGCACTTCCCAAGAGATTTTTGTTTCTTTCTCTAATTTAACAATTTCTTCTTCTATCCATGAATGATATTTTTTGTAAATTTCTTTGGCGAAACTTTCCTCTTGAAAATCAACTGGGCATCTAAAGTTGAGGTTATAAAGCCACTTTTGAAATTCTTTTTCACCAGATTCTATTAGTTTTTGTTTCAACACTTCAATCAAGTCATTTATAAGGTTATTGTCAAAGTTTTCTTCTTTCATTTTCTGTTCTATTTTAGACAATGTAAGGTTGTTTAAATCCTTATTATCCATCCACAATATATCTTTTACGATTTTCTTTATTCCACTTTTCATAATAACCACCCTTTCTCTTACTTCTAAATATTATCAAAATACTATCACTAAATTAAATTTTGTATATAAAAAAAACAAAGTTTACTAAAACAGCTAATAAAAAACACCCCAACATAAATTGGGGTGTATATTACATTAACTTTACTGCTTTATATTCCTTTATATTCACTATTTTTTGGGATTTTAATTTTTTTAATTTTAATTGTATATCCTCCATTGAAACGGAAGATATTTCTTTTACAGATATATGTTTAACTTGGTTCTCATTCGTTAATATTCTAAGTTTAGTGTTGTTTCGTGATAATACACGAACAACTTCATCCTGATACTTCACTAATGTCATGATTTCTCCCTCCCTTTTGAGCAACTATATTAAACTTCCTCATCTGTTCTTCCGATATAAAACCGGTTCTTCCACCACTCATGCCCGTTTGAGCATTAAAATTTAAGACATGATTATAGATGCTTTGCGAATGGAATAAATTATTCATAATCCCATTCGCTAAAAGAGCTGCCATACGATTGGTAGCTGCTCTTTGAGGATTATTGATTACCAATTCCCCACAAGATTCATCTGGAAACGATGAAGCAGCATCTTCAAGCATATCTGGGAATATATCTGTTACCGGTTCAAGAATGACCTCTCCTTTATACTTAAAACCTACAACGACTTGGCCACTAAAACCACTCCGTTGCACACTTAACCGCTCTTCCCTTGACCATGTTTCAAACGGACGGTCAATCACTTCAACTCCTGTTACACCTGCGTCAATCCATATAAGCGTATCCACTAAATCAGAGTAAAAGAAGTCATGGAACAGTTGACGCGTCTTGTTGTTGTCTACCATTCCAATGAGGACCTTCACTTGTTGATAATGTGGTCCAACGTTCTTATCAGCAAATAAGCGGGATAACATGTCTAAGGATTTGACATACTCGGTGACCGTACCAATTGAAAGATCGTACACTTCCCCATACCTTTCCGCTAAAACCTCTACTTTAAAATCTCCTATGTCCTCTTCTAGGCATAGTTGATTTGATAAATTCTTCGGTTCATAGCGGTCTGCATCACATAATACGATGTTGCAAGCGAAGGTTACAGGACTCTTTTTTGAGCGGAAGCTTGCAAAATGAGTGGCAATGTCTTGACAAAGAGACCGAAAGAATTGACCACCATTGGCTCCAGCTCCGATTTGGACAATGTCAAAATAAATCTCTGTTTTTCCTGGTTCAAGTATATTAATCACGTTCATCTTCATATCCTCCCTTTGTGTAGTAAATAAAAGAAGAAGAGACACGCTCTTCTTCTATAAAACCTCCACTTTGTTATGCCATTCTCTAGGGTAGTCGGCATCTTTTGTTAAGTCAGGATTGTCGAATATGTAGTCAAGCGACAGCTCATAGAAATGACCATTTACCCCCGCTCGTAACTTGATACTCGGCACTTCCTCATTTAAGTTTCCAACTACTCCATAGAGTAGGAACCGCTTTTCATCGCGGTCATCTATATCCGAGAAGAATGCACTCATTGTATTGTGAGAGTGCAATTGAAGGACCTCAATGAATCCTTCTGTCAACTCTACTCCGTCATAATCTATTCTTCCTTTTGAAACATGCTGAAAAGGACATTGAACTACGTAATCCCCTGTATAAAGGTTAAACCAGAAGCTAACCATGACCTCCAGTTCTGTTCCATTCCTGCAATAATCCCTAAAAAACGAAAGAGCTTGCGATAAAAGCTCTCCAGGGATTTTGGGCAAATTAAACTGAAAGCCAGTTGGTATATCTTCTAACTTTCTTAAGTTTTGAGCAGGGACTACGATTGTTCCCATTTCCGTATGACGGATCTCGTATAGTCTTCCGTCCTTTCCTGCAACGATGTTAAACGGCTGTAAGCCGCTCTCTAATAATTCAGAGAGCGACCAGCTGAAGGTATGAATGCCAATCTTCTTCATCCCTTTGCACCTCCTGTTACCTTCGGGAAGAGACGCTTATTCTCAGCATCATAATCGAAGTGAGTTCTTTCTTTTGTCATTTCGAAGAACTCTTGTGCCATCGCTTCCCTAAGTTGTTCAGTGGTAATTCCGCTTTCAGGAATATCCTGAACAAATTCGGTAACTGTAAATGACTGTCCGTAGTAATGAATGGTCCAGTCAGAGAAAACCTTGATTTCTTTTTTCTTTGTTGAAGAATTCTTCTTCTTTTGCTCTCCCTTTTCAGCTTTCGTTGTCTTACTGGAGCTTTTCTTTGTTTTCTCTTTTTCAGCCTTTTTCGTTTCTTCTTCCTTCTTTGTTATTTTAAGCTCTTCACCAAATAAATTTAATTGATCAAACATATTCATTCCTCCTATTGTGTGTAATATTATTAACTCAACTTCTCCTTAGATACTTCGAGCCAATCATGTAACGTTTGATTTAGAGGCTCTAACGAATCGTGGTCAAAGTCTTTGCCCTGCAGCTCAAAATACTTCTCGCCTAAATTCACCCCTTTATATAAATGTTCATTGTTTACCGAGTGAATAAAGGCAAAAGGCATGGTGCCTACATGTGCGATGCTTTTCACATGATAAGTAGTTAAGTCTGGCCAACACGTATCTGTATTGGAATAAACATTACTAAACGGATAGCGATATAGCTGCGTTTCAGGTGATAGAATTTTATCTTTCACGCACACGAGCTTACAGTTTAAGACCTTTTGACCTCTTATAGTAAATAAAAATAGCATGTTCGGATGGCCCACATCTTGAAATTCTTTTCGGTGATACTTAATGTCGAAACGTTGTGCTTCAACTTGTATCCCTACAATTTTTGCTCCATCTAACATTTCTTGATAGATGAAACAATTTTTCGGTAGTAATGGGCTCGTACATGCCTTTTTCTTCGGTATATGTTGTGCTAACACTTCCTGAATCCACTCCCTTTCCGCAACCTTGGAAGTTACTTTAAACAAGGAATGGATTAATTCTTTGTTTAAGGAAGATCTTGCATGCATTAACAATCGCTCTAAAATCTTTCCAGCAAAGTCTCCCTTCAGTTCTCCTAGAAGATTGACTTCTTCTAGTAAGTAATAGAATAACTCCTCAATAGCTGACCTATCTTCAAACCTCCTAATCCTAGTTAGAAACCTTCTTAACGCTAAGTCTGTTTCTTTTTCGGATAAGTGGGTCGGGTCGAAATGTTGTGTCAACGTAAGAAAAAACTCTTTTACGATTTCTTCATCGTATTGAACATCTTCCAAATAATCTAAAGCCATGGAAATGATTTCTGACATTTCTTCTATAAAAGTCTCTCCATGGATGTGGTTAATTTGAAAATAACGTTCAAAAATATCATTAAAATTTTTATCCCTAAGAAGATGGAGGACAATTTCCTCATCTTCTAGTATACCTAGCATGGATAACGCTAAGTCTGACGGCGTCATTCGACGCTTATTCATAGGTATTCCGTTATACACACGCTCGACGAAAACCTCATGATCACGAAGCGTGATTCGTGTTTCGTTTGTTTCCATAGTATTCCCTCCATACTTGTAATTGTTTTCTTAAATCATCAAGAAAACTTAAAATGCTTTCTAGTATTTCGTGATACAGCATGTAATAACTTGTTCCTCGAATGTTTAATAAAACTCCATTCTCACGAAAGAACAAGCTACTACTTCCATCAAAATAGGTAGATGAACCTTTAAAAGAAGCTTCAAGGCCCTTATTTACCATTAGAAGGGCTTCATACATGGGCGTATCACGAAAATCATTTGTAATGGTCATCCACTCATTTATTTCCTCGTTTGCAATGAGGATTTGTAATAGTTCTTCTTCCTCTTTCACTTCAACAGTAAACAACTTCTTCAAGGCTTCAATAAACAAAGAAGAATCATTGCTACTGTTTTTCACATAGAAATTTAAGTTTTCATCCAATGGCTTTCCCAAATCATACATGATCTTTGCAATCAACAGATTGTCAGCCGTATTACGAGCATCCTCTAGCCACTGAACTGTCAGATAGCATACCTTAGCCATTAGATGAATTTCCTCCTTTTCTTCCGGATTGGCTTAATATTTGAAACTTCCTGCCAAATTCCAGCCAATCGGTTGATTTCAAGTAATGGGTTTCCAACATTAATTGTTTCACTAGCTTCATAATCATGAATTTCATCAGATTCATAATTCATGATGTCGTCAAGAGCATCCTTAAGCTCTCCGACTGTAAAACTAGTGAAATCAATGTCCCCCAACTTTTCCGCGTCTCTATATAACATAAGCTCGATTAGGTACATTCGCTGTCTGAAGGAATGACCGTAATCCCCGCTCATGGTTTGATTCGCGACTAGTTCTTCAAATTTCTGTACTAAACTCATATAGAACCTCCTTTAATAAAATAAAGCTAAAAGGTCATTTTTAACCTTTTAGCTTTATTGAAGTGGTGGTACGGAGAAAGGTTGATCTTTTCTCCTAAATCGTCATTGCAAGTGTAAAATTCTTTTTTCTTCCCAACCATGCTGTTCACATGATTGTCTTAATGTAGATTCGATTGGAGCGGCCATTTCTTCGTTTGCATATGGATGAGCAATGAAGAATACATATTCCCCTTCAAACGAATCGGAGGCTGTTGCTCCCGTCAAGGCTTTCCAGCCAAATTTCAATCCTGAACGCGTCTTGTATTCAATACCAAAGGCATCGATCCTAATTTCAACTTTCCCCCAGTCCACACCGTTTCCGGTTGGACGGTCCAATGCCGCATTCAGCGCAAGGCTAGACACAGCTTCTTTCTCCGTTTTGGGTAAACGATGAGTTTGCCACTCCAATGCTTGCTTAGCAGAAAAAGATACTTCCGCTAGTTCTTTTAATCCTTCAGTGAATGATGAAAATACTTTCATAAATAACATTTTACATTCCTCCTATTGCGTGTAATTTTAATATTTTCATAGAAAGCAAAAAACCCTATTGAGTGGGCATACTCCTCCTAAAGAAAATGCCACCCAATAGGGTTTAAAACTTCGCGTTCAGGCTCAAAAGAGCAATTAAAAATTCTTATAACAATATTCTACTATTATTATTTGTATCTTTCAATACAAAAACAGTTGATATCAAGAAAAGGACGAAGTCTACTATTGTCTCTGACTAAAAACTATTTGTCATCGTTCTGTGTATTATTCATTTCTAAATTAGCACTAAAAACATCTCTTATTACTTCTATTCTATCTAATATTGACTTCCATCCTTCGTATTCATTCTGAAACTCATCATACAATGTATAAGAATCATCATGATTATCTGCATAATGTTTCTCGACACTTTTTAAAAGAGTAACAAGTTCCCAAATATCGTTCTCAGTTTCTTTTAACCATCTAACTTCTTCATCTAAATATTTTTTTACATCTTCTACATCATTAATCTCTTCTTTAACTCCTAACTTTCTTTTTAATCTAATTATAACAAAATCAGGATTCGGCTGAGGTTCATCCAAAATATCTTTTGTTTCAGATATAAGATTTTGGGCGTATTTTTTATTTTTTATAAACTTGAGTACGAGAGCTGTGGAATTTATAATATCTTCCATGCCCCCTATATATTTCATCGTATCGTCAAATCTTTTATTCATTTCATTGACTGACGTTGAATAACTATCAATGTCTTTTTTAATGTTTTTAATGTTATATTTAAAATCCTTAATTTCTTCATAATACGATTCTGCCTCTTTTACCTTTGTTTCAATGTTTTGCTTAATATCATTAATGCTTGTTTTAATTTCTTCAATCCTTTTTAATTTTTCACCAATAAAATAATTCACACCCCAACCTATTAACAATGATATTATTGTTAATACTAAAGCAATAATCCCAACAAATGTAGCAGCAGAACCTATAAGAGTAGATATGTTTCCTTCTAAATTTTTAATTTTCTCATCTTTTAATTTAAGAATTATTTCTGTTAACTCCTCTTTTGTTAATTCCTCACCCTCATCGGAATTTTCTTTTATTTTTTGTTCTATTATCTTTTCAATATCTTTAATATTGACCTGATTTTGCTCAACCTGAGCATTTATAATACCAGGAAAAATCGTAATTAATGCAAAGGTTAAGATAAGTGCCAGCAATTTCTTCATACACTTTCCCCCTCTTTATTTCAGAAACTAAATTCAGTAAAAGTAATTTTACTCATTTTCAACATAAATATCTACGGGAAGATTTCAATCTAAACAAATAAAAAAGGTTCTTGCTTTATGCAAGAACCTTTAAAAGAAACTCATTTGACCATCTTCACTAACTATAAACTTATATTCTTGTGCTCCTTTAGTATTTGATATTGTTCTCCTGTGCCGTAAATAACAATTACAATATTCCTTCGCTTCAGGATCTCTATCCTCAATTGCACATTCTAATTTTCCCATTTCACATATTTGAAAGTGAGAACAGCAACTAAAAGAAGATTTACTGAAACCTAAAGCTGTGAATCCTGAATTTTGTTTTTTCATATATATCCCCTCTTTTCTTTCGTAAGAATAAAGGACAGTCAAAGACTTCCCTCTAGTAATCAGAAGTTGAATGCTAACTGATTCTCTGTTGGAGCTTTCTTAGAGCGTTTTCTCTTATAAGAGGATAAATTGACAACCCCAATAAGACCGTCGAAACCTTCTCTCTCTTCCTGCTCCTCTGAAAAGTCAAACGTAAATAATGATTCTTCTTGTTCAACTTCTGTTTCTTCTTGATGTAATTCGCCTTCTGGAGTAACCCCACAAAGCCGTAGTGTCTCAGCAGCTAGCTCCTTCATACGTTCGTCTAGAACCTCTTGGAACTTATCTTCAGATATCATTTCGATACCTTCATACTCTTTTGCTGCAAGCTCTTCCCATGCAGTTGCAAGGTCAGCCTCAGCAAAACATTCCGCCAGGTCTGTCGCAAGAGAAGATTGCTCATCGTAAGAGTATTTCGCTAACTCTCCTCGATCAAGTCTTCCCTCTGTCATCAACGCATGACCACGCGCACTCATGACCTTCTTAAACTGTGACACTTCTTGTGTTCCATTTAAAACAGGTATAAGTACTTTACACTGTCTATGCTGACCAATGCGGTGTGAGCGTTTCGCTGCTTGACGTACCACGTTGACCTCGTAAGATAATTGATTGAAGATGAGCGTCGGCCAATAGAGAAGGTCCAAGCCCACCTCGACGAGTTTCATATTACAGATGACGACTTTAACTCCTTCTTCTTCATATTTTTGTAGAATCTCAGAACGCTTTTCAGTATTGGATTCATTTAAAATCTTACTATCAATCCCGTTTTCTTTTAGGATTTGTTGAATGCGTTCATTAAGTTGGTACTCACCTGTATAGTTGTTATAAATTACTACACCCCTATCTTGAGCTAGTTCCGACTTCACTTGCTTAATGAGCCATTCTTCCTTTGCTGTATATCCATCAAGTTTAGGAGCTGATATCACTTCCTCTTTTCCATCGGAAGATACAAAGGAATAGAAAGCTCCTAAATCTGGACGTGCAGCATAGTTCAGAACAGCTGGGTTAAATTTAGACCATGCGCCTTTAGCACCCGCTCTAGCGAGACGGGAACACTTATCGTACATCGCCTCATGAAACTCACGATAAGCGGCTTCATGTTCAGATTTCGGCGTAATAAATACAGGTTGTTCTACCAATTCTACAAGTGGCAATCCTAAGTCTTCTAAGTCTAGGAAAGCCGTCTTATGAAGTAAGAATTGAGCTGTCATTTGTGGGGCAATTCCTGGTTCTTCCGTTGGTTGCATTGGCTTTCTACGCTGTCTTGTTACCCAACCTTGGTTACTTACCTCATCCTGTAAGTAAACCACTTGCTTAAGCTTTCCGTATTGTTCAGCCCAAGCAAGGTCCCCACTCGAATCCGTAAAACCCTTATCGATTAAGTCTTGTGGGGTTGTTCTCCACAGCAATTCTTTAATCGACGTAGACTTCCCATTTGTAAGAGTCCCCGTAAGGTTAAGATTTTTCTTCGCTGATTTGACCATTTTATCGTAGGCGTCACCTCGCCCTGAACCACTTGCTTTACATTGGTGAGCCTCATCACAAATGTAAAGGTCAAAGTATTTCTTCATCTTTTTAAAGACACGAGAAATATTAGTAGTTGGACGATTTCTCGTTTCCCCACGACTTTTCACAGCTGGTCGATAAAGTTTGGTTCCGCAAGATGATTCCCCATTGTCTAAACAACCTTTTGGCTTAGGGATATAAGAACACTTCATAAATTGTTTTGTTCTTCTCCACTTCACCTTGAAGTCTTGTGGTAATCCATTTGGATTCATTTTCTTTTCGGCTCTAGCATCCACTAGACGTTCTAAAGAAGGAGGTTCACCATACGCAACATCGGACCAATCTAACGGGAACCATTCACCCTCCAGCTTCTTCATAAGCTGACGGCCACAATCAGGGCAATGCCATCCATAATGGGTACTTCCTTTCACACGTTTCCATACACCCGCAAAGTAAGGTTCAGCATCACGTTTGGCTTTATCAATACCAACAATGGTGATTTCTAATTCACCAGGAGCGGGTCTATATCCGTTCCTAACTTGTTCTAACATTTGTAAAGCCTCATCCGCTGTTCGAATAATTTTCGTTTTAGCATATGGAATCGTCTTTCCGATCTCCTTGGTTTTCCACTTTTGAAGTGTAATACCTGGAGCGGATAACAACACCGCCATTCCTCTTTTGGCTTTATGACGTTTTCTTCTTTCATGAAGAACATGACAGACACCGATTGCTTGAATACTCTTACCTGTTCCCATGTTGGCAGAAGTCCAGACACTATTACCAACCTCTAAACCATTAACAAGCCCTTGAATAACGTGAGCTTGAGCAGGGAAAGGAATTCGTTTCATTGTTGCAATCGCAGGGTCTAATTTATCCCTCATGGTATGAAGAGGACGCATTTCAGCCAACAATTGATTCATGGCTTTTGCGTTGTTAATCATGTACTCTTTCATTGACCACTCCGGATTAAAAACGCCCTCGACCTTCGATTCAGGAATGATCAACATGCGGTTTTTCAAAGCCATTTCCATAGTTTCAAGAACCTCTTGCTCCGTTCCATCGAACCGAACCGCTCTAATATTTGGATATATTTCATCAAAGTTAGGGTTTCGAATAATATCGAGTTCCCTGTACATAAATCCAAATAAACCAGCGTATTGTTCTTGAAACTCAGGTGGTAGTCCAAAACGTTCAATGACGTATTTAGCTACATCGTCTTTGATATTACCGCTAGTAGAAATAATATATCCCTTATTGTTGACCTCACCTTCTATAACACTATTAATCCCATCAATCGTAGCAAGAGAGTTATAAACCATCCCATGCGCTACATCTCCAAGACCGATTCTTCTCTCAAGACGTTTAAATACATCTGTTGAACGAGTAAATTCTTGGTTGTTTACGCGTATAGGACGATTTTCGATAACCCCAGCTGTTATTGCTGTTACTGCTTCTGGTACACCAACATAAGAAGCAGCCACAATCTCATTCTGGTCAACAATTAAAAAGTGAAGTGTCGCGTCAAATGTTCTGTCAATTGCTCTAAGTGTAATATTCATTTTTTCGCCATAACTACAAACGTGAAAGAGGGATTACCCTCTAACCGTTTGTAGTTAGAGGGCTTTTCCCTCCTTTTTGTAGTTTTTTATGCGTTATTTAAGGCAATCTTCCCATTTGTAATTGCCTTCAATAAATTGAATCCCTGGTTGCATAAGCATGGTATCAATCATCAACCTATGACCTTCTTCTCCCCAAAAAGATTGAAGTTCATAGATATAGAAGCAATTGGCTTTAGTTTCATAACTGATGTTCCCAGCACCAATAATTTCATCGCCTACTATAAATACCTGAAAAAGCCCTCCAATAGCTTTAAACTTTAAGGTTTTGAAATCAAATTGCCACGGAACACGTGAAGTCTGTGTGACCTCAATCGCCTCAAAGCCTTCACACCTAACACAGTCAGGATTCATTCCATAACACTTACACTCAAGTAATACGTTCACCACTTTTTTCTTCCTCCTTCTGCATGTCAATCACAATATATCCATTGTTTTGTTCATAATTGAATTGACATGCGACAATGTTATCTAACTCTTTTAAATCCTTTTGAAAATCTAATGCTGATTTATAGAAAAGAGTTCTTGTTGTTTTCATCATTTAACCTCCATTACTGCAACTCATGGATACCGTTTTGTGTAAACACACGTACGACGGATTTGTGATGCTTTGTATAAATTTCCTTCTTTGCAATACCTTCCTCATCTACTTCCTCTTTTAATTCCGTTACAGGCTTTGTCAGACCTACGACAATGTGGTTTCCCATATTCCCTCCTACTGCACCGCTAGCAATCGCGATTCCGGCATGTGTGAGCTTTAAAGGGAGTAACGGTCGTTTCATCTGACTCTTTCTTACTTCTGGTGTTACTCGTTTCTCAAACTCCGAGAACACTGTTGAATCTTTTAAGTCTAGAAAAAGTTCTTCAGGACTTAATCGACCTGCACGAAATAGATGAATCGGTTCTTCAGAAGCATATACTTCGTAATCTTCCTCGATCTCCTCTAAAGTCGGTAGAACTTCAGGACCTTCTTTTGCGATTTTCCGAAGGTACTCCCTTGTTTCAGCGATGACCTCACGATTTTTAGGCCTACCAAAATACCCAAAGACAACAACCTGCTTAAAGATGTCATATGCGTCATAAGTAAAGCGGTAAACCTTTATATCGCGAAAACGTTCAGAAAGTATATTGCTACACTTTCCCAATACATATTGGGGAACACAAAATAGTAATAGACCATTTTCTGCAAAAACATTCTTTGATTTGGAGGATAACGTCCTCAAAAAACGTAATTCGGTCCGTTCATGAAAGACCTCATCGTACGGAGGATTTAACCATACAAGGTTAAAATTCGCCTCTGTACGAAGATTTTCGTATCCTTCGTGAACGACTTTATCCAGAATGTTTTTTGCTTTTTCAAAGCGTCCCTCTTCAAGTTCAACACCATACGTCGTAACTTGACTGTTCTGGTCTTTTAAATGGTCACCAAGTTGTTTTAAAGCTTTTCCTTCTCCCGCACATGGATCTAAAAGATTTAGAATCCCTTCTCCTGCTTTAAGGTGCGGTAGAATTAGGCTCATTTGGCCCTCCGGAGTAGCGTAGAAACCGCCTTTAGATTGAGATGCTATTCTTGCCATAAAAATGCCTACATACCTTTCAGGCATGTAGGCTTCCTCCTTTCACGTTAGTTTATTTTCTTCCAATCATGGTAGTGAGACTGTTGAAAGAAGATTTGTCCTTCATTATCAACAGCCAAAGCAGCTCCATCCTCTAAATGAAAGATGGCTAGCTTGCTACCATGCATACTAATCTCCCATCTTTCTGAGGATTTTAAAAACGATAATAACTTCTCCTCAGCTTTAGTTAAAAAAGGAAGTTCTAGTTCAACCATCCGCTGAACACGTTTGAATATAGACTCCTTAGCCCCTCCCCAACTCTCACGTATTTCATGAGGCTCATAATAATCTAAGAACGATTCATCGTCATAGCCAACTAATGTATAAACATCGATTTCTCCCTCATCATCAAATTGTAGAGCATAGGAGAAACAATAAATATCATTTACGTACACCTCGTATTGCCACTCGTCGGTTAGACAATATTTATCAAAAGGTTCGTTCTGATTATCTGGTGAAGGGAGCGAGTGTTCGCGAATGGAGATTTTACAATTAAAGTTCTCCTCAAGTTCCTTTAAATATGGGAGAACTTCTTCCTTTATGTGTTTTTTTATTATCTCTAATACTTCAAGTAATGTTTTCATTTCCTTTTCCTCCTTAAGAGTAATTCAAACAATGAAGAAGCCGATTCTATCAAAATCGATAAAATCGGCTTGTAATTTTTATACTTTAAACGGTCTGAATGGTAACCCATTTAAATTGCCTATAAACCAATCATCAATAAATCTTTTTTGACCATTCCATTCAACAACTAAGAATTTCCGTCCAGGACGATCTTCTTTCTCTTCCCATCGAATGAAATGGCAAATGATTGGCTTTTCTTGACCGGATAACGTAACAGCTATTTTTTCTCCATGTTTGTATTTAGGATACTCAGAAATCGTGATCATCCAACCACCTTCTTTCTAGTAGGGATTGGAATGATGGATATTGCAATAGTGGTATCCTTTTCCTTCCATCTGTTATTTGCCCACTCATGAACCTCGGATTCAGTTCCGATTTTCGTTACGATAATAGGGCTTTGTCCTTTTCGAAGGACTTTGACTTTATAAGGATGTCTTTGTAAAGACATCTCTTTCTTGAACGGTAATGGGCATTCCATTATTTCAAGCACAATGTCTGTGCGGATCTGCTGAGTATATCCAGGTGTTTTCACTTCAAAAACAGCTGGCTCACCCATTGATAGAGAGAGCAACCTAATCTCACCTAAGACAAAATGTCCATTTCGTACATAACCTCTGTCCGTAACAACATACTCCACTTTCTCTGTCCTAAATTTCGCTTTCATATATAAATCCTCCTATTGTGTGTAATTAAAGAATATATCCTTTTTGTTTTAGAGATAAATTACTCTCAGGACCGATAATTAAAAAGTCCCTCAAATATATCTCCATTATCCTCCCAGCTTCCACAAGTTGCTCTGCTAGCTCCCTGTCTATACGATAAGGGGCCAAATCTCCATAAAGATGGTTTACTGCGACAATTATTTGTTCCGCAGAACATCTTACAGCTTGTTGAAAGATTTCACGCACAGTACCTTCTTTAATGGAAGATAATGTTTTTAAAGCCGTAATCTGAGATTTTTCATTAAGGAAAGCCACCACATAATGCTTTTCCGAATGAAACTTTAGGTATTCAAAAGTATCAAAAGCATCTTTAGGTGAACGAATTACCTTTCCTACAATCTCTTCTTTCGAATAAACTCGCCTACCAAATTCAATGGCAGCAAGTATTTTCTCAGCTTCCTTATTCGTAAATCCATCAATAAGGGTTAATTGTTGTGGATTCAAATCTTTAAGATGGGCTCTACCTTTCAACGATAAAATATCGGTAACGATATCTTTAGGGAGATTCTCAGTTCCGATATCTAATAAAAGTTGAAGTAATTCACCATCTTTCAAAGTCTCAACATTAAAATTTGACATATTACTTACCTCCTAAATTTGTAATTAATAAGTTGCTAGGACAACTCTTCCTAGTGATGGGGTGACCAGAACAAATTTCCAACATTCCGGATATACTTCTCGGACAGCTGTCGCTTGTTCCCCAAAGTAGTCGACTTGTCCCAAAACTACTTCTTTTACCATCAAACTCACCTCCTTTAAGTAATAAAGACAACAAAAAAACTGCTTTTTATCAAAAGCAGCTTCTTAATGTTATCTATTTATTTACAACCCTTAAGGAATCTCAATGATTTTCGGCTTGTATCCAGCATGGAATAAATCATCTATTCCTTTGGCTACTTTCGCCGGCCATATCGCAATGGCTATCTCAATCCCTTTTGGTTGTAACTCTTTTTTGGCTTCCTTCACCGCGTTCATCACATTTAAACCAACTGTTTCTTCTTTCTCTTGTGCGTCAGCATCAAAAGAAAAAACAACACGCTTCGGTTTAAGCTGTAACGTCGGCTCTAATAGTAAACGCCATTGATTCACACCCGCTACTTGTAGGTGTAGCTTTTGGGTGAAGTCAGCAGCAATATCTCCCTTTAAAGGTCCTTCTCCCCACCATACTTCATCCACTTCCATATGATCGTGAATGCTACCTTTATGTAAAGTCCAATTCAACAACGCTTGAATTGGGACAGCAGTGTGATAAGGTAAGGGATTTCCAATCTCAGCTCCATTCAAAATTCCCTTTTCAGGATTGATTGGAGACGAAAACCATCCGTATTTGGGACCAAGTTCTAAAGATACAGAACCAATATCCAAATAAACAGGTAACTTCTGGCGATTTGTTTCTCCTAAAATCTCACCCGTACTTTTTTGAATCAGCTGAATACAATCGTAATCTTTATACTGAACTTGAATATCTCCTTCTGCTTTAATCATTTGTGGTCGTTCATCATACATAACCTGAAATCCCACAATCTGATTTTTGATGTTGCGGAATGGAATCATTAGTCCAGCTCTTCCCACCATGCTCCAATAAGGTCCGTATTGTCCTTTCATTTCAGCGAACCCTGGAATACCACTAAGGTCTCCAACTGAACGCTTAATAGATTTTGTAATAGTGTACCGTTGTTTTTTATCATTCGTTAATGAGCGGTACTGCCTTATTTTTGCATGTTGTAGAGAAATCTTTCTTTTTTCTTTCAAATGTTTCCTATGACTCTCAGTAAGAGTCAGTTCTTTCAGCAATTTCAAGTATACCTCGTTCAATCGTTCATCTGTGGCTTTTTCAGATGTTCGAATAATTATTTCACGAGGCTTATACTCGACATGTGAAAACTTACGAAATTTACCATCTTCATATTCGATGGTAATTCCGCAAAGCTCACATACCTTTTCTACCGCTTCAATAAATTCCTTTCCTGTTGGATAGGAATCAGATTGATTGACGCGGTAATGGTAATAAGAGATGGCATCTCTTCCGCCTGCTGTACCTCCGAAGTCTTTCCATACACCTTTTGTTGGGTTAATGGCAAGGCTTGGAGTTCGCTCGCCTCCGTTCCTAAAGGTAAAGTAGGTTTGCCCTACCTTATTTAATGGATCTCCTAGCTGTTGAGCTAGAAAAAGTAAATCAACTTCCTTTGCTTTTTGAATTGTACTCTCGGATAACCTTCCTCCCATATTTCATCCTCCTATTGTGTGCTAGATTCATAGAACAAAAAAGCCCCACAGGAGGAAGACACACTAGTAGTGTGTACATTCCACCCGTAGGGCTTGAAACTTCAAATTCAGGCTCATGTGAGCAATTAAAAAACTATTATGTTTATATTCTAATATTTAAACTTGATTTTATCAAGAATTTAATTGATATGCGTGATGTAGCCAATCATCAATCCGCTTTTGTGCCTCCTCTTGTGTAACAATACCAGGACGACAAACAATAAAAGTCGCCTGATTCCATATAAACTGTTCTTCGTCTCCCATATCCCAGTGGTCAGTAAAATAATAATACGACTCTCCTGTATTTTTTTTGGCAAGTTCAATTAATCGAACCATTTCATCTCTCCCCTCTTGAAAATCCACCGTTACATAAAAATAAGGTGTTTTCGTAGAGGTTTCTTTCCGATTGATCGAGCCATCCTTATTCAAAACAAGAGCACCAGCATATTGATGGTTTCTGGGTATCACGTCATTTCGTCTAATGTTATAACCTTCTTCATTCCAAAACTGAATGATGGCCATAACTTCATCTTCCGAAATGAGTTCATGCCCTGTTTTTTCTTGAATGTACAAGAGCTTTTCAAGCATAAGTTTCCGACCTTCAATAGACAGACCGCCTGGATCATACGAAGTATCATCTGCCCTATCAAAGTTTTCGTATTCCGCTTGTTGCTTCAATAACATGTAATGAGTGACTTTCATCCCTTTATCGAAATATTCTCCGATAAAGTTTATTTGTTTTCGGTCCTCTTCTTTTTGTTGTAATCGTTTTTGATGCTGCTTTCGCCATTGTCGGCGCTCAAACTCCCGATATCGTACATCGTTTCGCATCTCAATTAATTGCCTCTTCCAATCGTATAAGAGCTGCATGTCGGTATGACCTTCTTCAATGAGACTTTCGAGCATTTTATCTCGATTAAGCCCCATAGCTGGACAAGTCCAGCATCCTTGCCTAGACCCCATACCACACGCCTTCTTTTCTTCCGCTCCATCTTGTAACCCACATTCGAGAAAGAATCCTTTTCCATACTGCACTTCAAGCTCTGACACATCAATCCCCCACGAAAATTGATTCGGCATAGATAAGAATACTTCATCATTTGTCATGTACTTGATCGGCATATAACAAAGGATTTCATGCGGGAATTGACTATGACGAGAAAATTTAGTGTCTTTAATCTCATGAGCACGAATGGAAGCGGCTCTTGCTGCTGATTCATCGAGTCTAGTTCCAATGATTTGAACGACACGAGTCGTATCTTGTTCAAACATAGACAACTGCCCATCAGCTGATACATCGACACCAACATTCATATTGATTGGAGCAGAATCAATGATTTCCCTTATCCTCTTTCGAACAGGTTGTTGTTTCATTCGAGCGGTACACCAACGACCTCTCTTTTTAGGTGTAATCACTAGGAGTCCTCTGCCTAGCGTATTAAAAAAGAACCTGTCTCTCATTTCAGGTTCAATTAGCTCTGCAATAATAGGTAATTGTTTTTCTTCCGCTGCTTTTTGTACGAACTTAATCGATTTCACCATGAAGGCATTCATCATGGGTGTTTCGGCCAGTGTATTGACCATTAGGACATATACTGGCTTATGTCTTTTCTCTAGCGGAAGAGATTCTAGCATTTGAAAGGTGTACTCTAAGCATAAACTAGAATCTTTCCCTCCAGAAAAGGAAACAATCCAGGGGCGAAAATCCCCTAGATATAGTTCCCTCATTTCTTCCACAATGTTATTCATCTTCTTTCCCTCCTTCATAAAAGCCCCATGCTATTTGAGCAATGCTTGGTGGCACATGTTTTTCTAAATCTCTTTTAGTTGTTACTAAAAATAAATCATCACCGAACTCGGCATCTATGAAGGAGTTTTGATAACCTACAATACAGTCAGATGAGATACAAATAGATTTTAACTGACCCCCCTCCTCGATAAGTAATTCCTTAATAAAAACATTTCCTCCAGTATCCAATGTGTGAATTTTAGAAATATACATATTCCAATCCTCCTTTTAAACGTAATAAAAAAGAGAAGAAAGCACAGCCTTCTTCTCTCATTTGGTGTTTATCCAAGTAATTTTCCAAAAAACGCTAACGTCGCAAATGTCGTAATGGTCATGATGATACCAAAAATTCTTAACCCGTAACCTAATTTGGTATCTTTTTTTAGTCCATATCCTAAAACCAGTGAAAATAATGATAGGGTAACTAGAAACAGTATTAACCCTAAAAACACTATTGTTACAAAAGCTTCAACCATTTTGAATTACCTCCTATTAGTATGATTAACGAACCGGCAGCAGTAACCCAAATTGAGTAGATCCTTCCACCTCAGGTTTCAATAGCAACGGCTTTAAGGTTCCAGCAAATTGTAACCTAATCTTTTTTTCCGAAATGCTATTGAGAGCATCTAATAAATAAATTACATTCAATTTCAGGGTTAAATCCGCTCCCGCTTCGTCAACAAATAGTTCTTCAAATACATTTGTAATTTCGGTTTTACACTCGATATTAAATGTTGGAAGTGTACCTGTCTTGACATGAAACGTCGCAACCTTATCCTTTCCTAGAGCAATCTTTGTACGATCAAGGGCCTTTAGAAGCTCCTCTCGATGTACAACAACTTCACTTTCAAATTCAGTCGGGATAAGGCGAGTAACGTCTGGGTACGTTCCCTCTATCAATCGAGTGGCAAAAACTAATCCTTCTGTACGACAAGCAAGTTGGTTTTGTGTGATAGAGAATTCTACTTCTTCTGTATCACTCAAAATGCTTACAATCTCTTTTACAGCAGATTTTGGCACCACCACATTTGCAAACTCTTCTGTCTCCGCAAGTAGCGGTACAGCTTTTGCCATGAGCCGATGTGAGTCTGTAGCAATAAGTGTTATATATTTGCCATTGGACACAACATGTACTCCTGTTAATACAGGTCTTACCTCAGACTCTGCTGTGGCATGTACCACGCTTGCTAAAGATTCAGCGAACATGGCACCATCAACTTTGAATGGCGTTCCTTCTTCAATCTGAACTTGCTTTGGATATTGATCAATATCCATCGTGGATACACCATATCTGCTCTTTCCTACTTTAATGTTTAACCCATTTTCTTCTACGACAAGCTCCACGTCACCTTTCGGAAGCTTTTTCATGATGTCTAAGAAAATCTTGGCTGGTACAACAAAAGAGATTTGTTCTTTTGTTTCTGTAAGCTCTTTACCGCTAACTTCCACCGAGATACTACTATCCGTACCCCTAATAATGATTTCATCGCCTTCAGCAACAACCATGACTCCTGACATAATGGAATCATTTTTGGTCGAAGCGGCAGACACAGCCTTCCCTAACAGTTCAATAAAAGCTTTTACTTCCTTGATTTTGATAGTGTTACTCATAAAATATCATCCTCCTAATGTGTGTAATTTTTTGTAGAACGCAAATAAGCCCTACGGGTAATGGGTATACTCCTCCTAGAGTCATACCACCCGTAGGGCTTAAAACTTCACGTTCAGGCTCGTGTGAGCTAATAAAAAATCAATATACTAGAATTATAATCTACTAAGTTTATTTTTCCAAGTAACATTTAAAAAAATACAATTAAAATAGTAAGTCTACCCATATAGCTGTAATGATTATCACAACCCACCAACCCCAAAACTTTACAAAATAAATAACAAATTTACTCTTTTTCCATGACGATTTAATCCATCCCATCTCTAGCAAATCTTCTGTTCTTTTAATTGCTAAATAAGCAAATCCGCCAAATATAATGGAGAATAAGAACATTATTGAAATTTCGGCTACCATTTTTTCACTCCATCTTAATTAGTGTAACTCGTCATATAGGTATTTTTATGTATTCGTTCTCTATAATAACGAACTCATACGGCAGGCCAAATACCTGCCGTTTTTATATATTTGGTCCATTATTTGCGTAAAATCCCCTCCTTCCTTAGCTGCTGATCTTTTTGAAGTAACATCTTAATTTTAGTTTTTTTTGCTACACGTTGTTTACGACATGCTGAACAGTTCATAAAAAGGTTGCCACTTTGATAAAAATCTTCAATTGGTTTAGAAGCTTTACACTTATAACAGATTTGTTTTCCCTTCTCTAATACACCAATCACCAAAATCCCCCTCTTACTTTTTAAATATTGATAAGATGGAACGTTTCTTAGGTTTTTTAGGTGTTAATTTCGTAAACAAATCTTTTCCTAATGCTTTTTTTGCAAGTGTTGCAAATGTATCTTCTAGTTGTTCTTTCTGCTCATCTTTTAAAAAGTTCCATGCACTATCGCCTTCCATAAGAGCTATTTTTATTTCCTCTAAATGTGGAAAATAAACGATTTCTTCTACATTGTTATAAGCCTCTTGTAGACTTTTTCCGAACTTTTTTTCTAACGTTTCATTCGAATGGTTGCAAAGAAGGGTAACTTTCTCCATAATTTCTTGCTCATGTAGATACCCAACGACTTTATGTTGACTTCTATTTACTCGTATCGGATCAAACATAGTTGACAAATAGATTTGATTCGCTTGTCGTAAAATAAGCTTTTCACGTTCATCGGTTATACCATCTGAAATGTCATAAATAAGGATTGGAATTTGTCTAGCATATCCAACTAAATAAGCGGATTTCATTAAATCCCAATTTTTCAAATTAACATTTGGATTTTGTACAATGTAAGTCACTCCATTGGTATTGATACTCATACCTTTACGAATCTCTTTTTCATTTTCAATCATTTCATGCCAACTTACCCATTCTTCTGTGATTAGCGTATCTGCATTAATCAATTCGTACCAGGATGGAGTGGAAAAAGGACTTTCAAGTACACCCACTTGTAGCTGCAGGTTTGCCAGGTACTCTGCGAACATTCTTGCAAGTGTAGAGGACCCGCTACCTTTAACGGCACTACCAAAAACCAATAACCTTGGTTTGACGATTAATTGATGGTAGACAGGTACTTCAACCTCAACAACCTCTCCTTGTTTCGGTATGGCTCCGGAAGAAATAATTGATTCCGCTTGTCGCTCTTCTTCCTCACGTTTTTTTTCCTTTAAAGATTTTGAGACTTTATTAACGTGACCTCTGAATTTTTCGATATTTTTATATGATGGCTCTCCTAAAATTTGCTCAACATAACCTTCTGGAAGTTTCCCTTCATTAAAAATATCGGTAATGTTGTATGTTGTAAGTTTCGTAAGAAAAAGATCGTTATCTGGTCTATCACAAATAAAAACAATCCGTAAATTGTAACTAAAGCGTCTAACTTCCTCAATGACATATTCCCATTCTTCTTCTAGTTCTTCTTTCGTTTCACTTTCTCCAATTAAATCATCACCAATTATGATAAGCTGAGGGGACAATTCATTCACTTTATTAATTAGCGTTCTTCTGGTCGTTACTTTTGCAACAGCCTTCCATAATCCACTTGATTCTAAGTCTTCTCGTATGAGTTCATCTAAATATTCATTTCCTGTGCCGACAATAAATTCTTTTCTTTCCAACTAATCTCCCCTCCCTCATCTTCTTCTAAACACAATTCAAGAGCTTGTTTAAATTCGTTAAAAGACATTGTTTTATGTAAATCAAAATTTGCATAAACAAGGTATATGATATGTCGCCATACTGATTCGGATACGGACATATCACCATTTTCCATTTTGGATATACTCGTACGACTCAACCCTAATTCTTTAGATATATCATTTTGTGTCAGTTGGAGAATATTTCGTAAATGAGCGATACATTGCCCTTTAGTTCTAGGTAAAAATAGAGTTAGCAAAATTCTTTCTGTTTTCAACATACTTCCCCCCTGCCTACACTCTGTTGATTTGATATCAAAAAAAAGACGCATTTCCCCTATATAGAGAAATGCGTCTTCCGCCTATTTCCTATAATCTCAAAATATATCAAAATGTAGCAACAAAATTATAGCATATTTGTCCAAGAAAATGAAGTATCAGTATAATCTGTGTAAACTGAATGCACTTAGTGCATTCCCGATAATCTCGATTGTAACAGTATCATTACGAATTTGACCATTAATATATTCAACTTCAAAGTCAATGGTTACATTACCATTTCGTAATGGATATTGCTCTACGAAATCTTCTCCATTAATCTCACCGACATAGACCGTATTCGATTGTTTCGTCAATGTTACCGTTCTTGTATAGATGTTTCCATTAACTAATCGACCAGTAAGGGTTGCTTCAACATAATTCGCTGTATAGTCTGTAATTTCAGCTCTTAATAAAATGGTTTCACCGCTATAATATTGGTGCGGTAAATTTCCTTTTTCTTGATGAATTGCTTGCCATTCTGGAGTATGGTCAGTATATCCTGTTAGTGTCAGTTGTTGAACATAGACGATTTTTATTATGGTATCTTGTGCACCATATTCATCTTCAACAACCAACGTAATTTCGTAGTTTCCGACTTGGTCAAAAACAAACGAAAAATTAGGTGTGTTTTTGTTTGTTACAACTCCATCTGGTGCTTTAATCGAGTAGTCATATGTCAGTGAATCACCTTCTGGATCAGAGGCTGCACCTGTTACATTAACGGTATCTCCTATAAAGTATTCGCTTTTATCTAAATTGAAATCTGCTACAGGGTCTAGGTTGTTAACAACAATTTCTTTAATAGTAGAGTCACTTGCTCCATGAATATCCGTAACTGTTAATCTTACTTCAAATGTACCCAAGTCATTAAAGCGGAATGTAGGATTAGTAGCATTGCTCATATTATTCCATGAAGAGCTTCCTTTCTTTCGATAATCCCAATCCCAAGATAAACTATTTCCGTTCGGGTCACTTGAAGCGTCTGTAAATGTAACATCTGTAATACGGTCGGTTGGATTTGGATTTGCTGTAAAGTCCGCATTAGGTGCGTCATTAAATCTATATGGACCTTTATATAAGGTCACAATGTTCCCTACATTGTCCTCAGCTTGAACGTGTAGATACCATTGACCATATCCGCTCGTGCTGACAACATAGTTTGAGCTTGTTGTCCAGCTAGACCATGAAGACGGTGTATTTGTAGATTGTGTCCAAGCGTAGCGGGAACGTTTGTGCCCAGAGTGTCCATCACTAAACTTAAGTCTTACCTCGATTGGATTTACACTCCATCCTCTATTCTCAAAGTAACTGGTGTCGCTTATATTTCGATACTGAACATTTGGAGCCTGTCCATCTACAGCAAGAGTTTTCGTTGCACTACTCCAACCATAAGCGTCCCCATCAGATAAATTATCAACATTATCTTTATATCGATGTCTAATTATATGGCTCGCACCATGCGTATTTCCTTTTACTCTAAATGTCACTTCTTTAGTCGAACCACTCATGTAAGTGCGTTCGACAGATAAGATACTGAAATGTGAACTTGTAACAGCATGATTTATATTTGTTGAGCTACCATTCCAGGAATGTAAGGCTACTGAACGGTCACTTCCCCCACCTGTACTAAGCCCAGTCTCTTTTAAACCGGAGTGTGGGTCGTCAGCTCTCAAAATAACATTAACAACATCATTAGGACGAATCCAATATGTACTACCATTTTGGTAGCGGTGGTCGGTTATCTCTTCTTGTAGATGTTGAGGTCCTACACCATCGACTCGTAAATTCTTTCCTGTATCCACGTAATCAGTGAATCTATTATTTACATTATCTGTGAAATAGTAACGAATATCATATTGATGACCATGTGTTTTTGGTGTAACCGTCCATTTTATCTTTCCGTACTCTGTATTTTCTTCCCTGTTAGCTGCATCAATACTCACATGAGAGCTTGTCCAAAAGTGTCTATTGTAAGTACTTTCTTCATAATATAAGTGTTCAGATCTCACCTCAAGACCGGAACCTAGTAAACTTAGATATTGCGTTTTATTTCCAGAGTGCGGGTCATATTGTCTGATACGAATATCAACACTATCGTTTGGACGAGTCCAGTAGTCATTTCCATTCTGATATCGATGACCTGACACCTCGTTAGAATTATGTTCCGGTACACGACCATCGACTTTCACGTTCATTCCTGTATCGGTATAATAAGGACCTGTGTTGTTTCCTGCTCTATCGGTGTAATAATATAAGACGTTATAACTATGTCCATGCGTTTTCGCTGTTACGTTCCATTTTACTTTTCCGTACTGTGTATTTTCTTCTCTTTTTGCTGAATTAATAACAACATTTGGGTCAGTATCCCAATGATAATTATGGGTATCCGACTGTAAAAAATCATGTTGGGATCTAGCGTCTACTCCATAACCAGCTAAACGCACATATTGAAACCTGTTACCAGATTCAGGATCACGTTGTCGTAATCGAATATCAAAACTATCATCTTCTTTAACCCAGTAATCATCACCATTTCTATATTCGTGGTTAGAAATACTATGTTCAATATGTGTCGGTGGTTGGTTTTCTGGTATATATTCTATTGTTGCTTGAGTTCCTCCAAAAAGCCAATATGCTGTATTTGCCCATTTTGTTGCATTATTATCATGATGTGACTTTACACCGTACCATATTGTTGTCTCGGTTTCATCGGAACTTACTCTTTCATAAAAGCTATTAGTTGAAAAATATCGATTAGACCCAAGCTGATTAATGACTTCGCTTGCGGGTTGTCGCGGATAACTTCTTCTCAATACATATGTCCCTATCATCTGTAGATTGTTAGTGTTTATACCACTAGATAAACTAATTTGGCCACCATAATATTCCTTATTACCAAAATAAAATGGAAGAACAAGTGGAGTATAAACAATATGTGAATCTACACGTTTAACAAGATATAGTGTCCAAGATGCATGTTCCTCTGGTTTAGGAAATAATTCATCGAGAGGTAAATACGCATTGAAACCAACATTATCATAACGAAAGTTGCAATCATATTGATTATCTTTGTTAGTAGCATATGAAGGGCATTCATTATATACAGAGTTAGGACCCTGATTATTATACTCAAGGTCCTCTGTAGCACTTATGTTAATGGGTATCGTTCCATAAATTTTAGTAGTACCAATACCTGAGCTACCAGATGTTTTTTTTGCAACTATATAGGTTTCATGGTTTGTAGAAGTATGATGTTTATAACCAAAAAGTATGGCCCAACCTTGGAAGTTTATATACTGTTTTGAGCCATTTCCAAAGTTTTTACTAATTATTTGATAACCACCCGGTGTATATTTAGTAGAGTATATGTCATAGACTATATTTTTTCCTGAAGTCATATCATAAGTTTTATGTCCATATGTCTTATTCCAATTATCTTTAACAGTTTGTTCTATATCATATGGGCTAGTTGCACCATAAGTAATAGAAGGGGTGAATATAAATATTGCTGTAATTAACATTACGAATACCAAATAGACTCTAATGCAATTCAAATTATTAACCCCTCTTTCTTTTAAAAACTAAAACAAGTTCGAAAAAAATGTTCCTATTGACTTGAAGAAATTAGATACTGTTTCAGTTATATGAGATAAAATACCTTTACTATCATTTTGTTTTTTAGCATCTTGTAATTTTTCACGAATATTTTCCAACTCTGAAATATCTTTTAAATCTTCTTGGCTAAAAAATTCATATACCTGATTAAATTTCTTTTCATCTTCTCTCAGAGATTCAATTATTTCATCAGATTTTTTTAGACTTTTATCTTCAAATCCCAAATCAATTAAACTCTCAATCTCGTCCTTTACATTTATTTCTTCTCTTTCCTTGTTCCATTTCTCTAATATTTTTTTGACTTTTTTATAGTTCTCTTTTTCCTTTTCTAAAGTTGATTCTTTAACTTTTTCTCGTTCCGATTTTGGATGTTCATTTGGAACATCAGATGAAGAAGTAATTTCAACTAAATCATTATTTACTTGAGAATTTGTTGATTTCTGTGTTGTCTGTGTTGATTTTGGTTCTGTTTTTGTTTTAGACATAACTTGCTGCTTTGGTTCAGGCTTTGGTTCAGGTTTTGGCTCTGGCTTTGGTTCAGGCTTTGGCTCTGGCTTTGGCTCTGGCTTTGGTTCAGGCTTTGGTTCAGGCTTTGGTTCAGGTTTTGGTTCAGGTTTTGGTTCAGGTTTTGGTTCAGGTTTTGGTTCAGGTTTTGGTTCAGGTTTTGGTTCAGGTTTTGGTTCAGGTTTTGGCTCTGGCTTCGGCTCTGGCTTCGGCTCTGGCTTTTTAACTGTGTAAACAGTTAAAATATGATAACCATATTCACTTACAGGAGGATATATTTTAAATTTTTGACCACTATAATCGATACGTCCGTTTGCCAATCCATTAACTATAAAATTATTACTTGCGTAATAACCAAATACTAAATCACGACAGTCTCCATTTGCTGTTGTCGCTGTTTCAAAACTTGTGTGTTTGTCAGATTCAATGGTCATCTGGCAATAACCTACTTTTTCTTCTGCGAAAATAAATTGCGGGTTCCCAAATATAAAAGTAGCAATACATAGCAAAATAATTGTTGATGTTAATTTATTCATATTTTTCGCTCTCCTCTCAAAAAATACAAAATCCACCATATCTCTACTACTATTATACACCACTTATTGTGCATAATCAATAATATAAACAACTTGAAGTTTAAAAACCTTCGCGTTTTGTGGTATAATTTTAGCTAAAAGGAGGGCGAAGAAAAAGTGTGTCAACACCCTAAGCTTGAATGGAATTTAGATGCCTACATGAGAGAGCATGGTTTAGGCGTAGATGATGTTTCGAATAAAACGGGTATTCACCGAAACATCATTTCTAAAATTAAAAATAATAAACAACAAAGAATTGATTTACATAGTATTGAACGTTTACTTATTGGACTAGATTTATCACCTAACCAACTTTTCCGTTGGGTTTATAAGGATGACTAGTATTAATTAACGGTAATAGAAGATGTGTATAATGAAATATCTTCAAATTCTTACATTCCATTAATCTTTATTTGTATTCGTATATTGAAAGTCTCCGAATAGGCTGTCTGTCCCCTGGAAAGTAACGAGGGGTTTCGGTTTGTAAAATTGCCAGCACTGATGGACCTGATAAGTTTTCAGTTTTATTTACAATTGGAACATTAAAAGAACATGGGAATGACGGACAAGAAGGGTGACTAGCATCTACAAATTCCAAATATAACAGTTCTACGGGCATTTGAAGAAATGAGTCATCATTCGGGATGAAATCTACACCATTATAGGTCGTTTTTAATTTCGTATTAATTGCTTCAATATAGTTCTGTCTCCCTTGTACTTCGTCAAATTCCCATCTTCCTTGTGCAATGTTGGTGATACTGATCGGTATAGCTGCATCATGAACAGCAAACTCATTCGCGGATTTAATCAATCTCATGGTTTTTATGTCACCATCAACATTGACTTGAATACTCATGATTAAAGCAAATAGAGCACTAATGTAAAAAATAAAACCGTAAATCTTCATAAAATCACTTCTTTTATCAACTTGGTATATACTCACTCATTAAGCGGGTGCTTTTGGTAATATCGTCAGGCTGCTGACCAAATATACTAAACAGAATAATTGGTGTTCTTGGTACTGTAATGGACGCTTCAATATAGTTACCTCTCGCTGTCAAAGTTTGAGTTCCAGTAAAAGTTACTTTATCTCGCGGTATATTACGTTCTTCAAGTCGTTGGTAGATCTCGGTTTCAATAATATCGGTTGTAAAACGACCTTGATTCGCAGCCGATTTGGTGGCCTCATCTAAGACTGTCATTACCGTATGTTCTATGGAGCTATTCACCATATAAAGCATAGGAGTTGATAGTATCAAAGCAATGATTAAAGAACTTATGTAAGCTGCTAAGTAGTTGGACATAGAATTGCCCCTCACCTTATTTGATAAGGGGCCCTACCTCCTTTCCAATAATTATGGAGTAGGCAAGTTGTCTACACCTTGTTGAATTTGAGTGTCAAAATCTGTTGTTTCATTACCTAAAGTCACATAAAGACCTCCAATGATTAACCCAATAAACGCAATGACTCCCACAGCTAAAATCCCAAAGTTACTAAAAATCTTGTCAAACATTTTTTTACCTCCTAAATATTGAATTTTTATATTGAATTATGGAGTAGGCAAGTTGTCTACACCTTGTTGAATTTGAGTGTCAAAATCCGTTGTTTCATTACCTAAAGTCACATAAAGACCTCCAATGATTAACCCAATAAACGCAATAACTCCTACTGCTAAAATCCCAAAGTTACTAAAAATCTTGTCAAACATTTTTTCATTACCTCCTATTGGTCAATTATTAGTTATTGAAAGAATTAATAAAATTGGTAATACTTTCACCTAAATTAGTAAGACTCGCAAAAAACATCCCAAAAATAATTACTATACCTGCAATAACCGAGATAGCTGTCATACCATATTCCGAAAAAATCTTATCAAACACCTCTCTCCCTCCCTACTATTTACTGATTTAAAACGTTAGAACGTTGTGTTTTTCATCGTTTCTAACGTAAGGATGACAACAACCGCTATAAAATTTAAAACGATTAAAATATGTGTAATAAAGATTGGTATCGTGGCAAGGTCATTGATTAATTTTCTCCTTGTTCGATAGTTTTCAATTTGCTTTGTTGAAAAAAGCTGACTATTACTTTCGAGTGATGAGATTGCTACCTCTCGATTTGTATGCTTATCGAATTTTGTGAGGATATTGATCAACATATGAGCTTCAGTTGTCCCAATTCGTTCAGCAAATCTTTCTAAAGCGGGAGTGGGGTCAACTTTCCAATTATGAGGTTGTATAAGTTCCTGTAACTCAGGTTGAATATATTCAAAATGCTTATAAAGCCGCTTTAGGATATGATAAGTATTCACCTGTCTACTTTCCATTAACTCTAATTCAGATATCAATGAATCATGTAGCTGAAATATTTCATTATTTTTCTTACTCTCTTGAATCTCAATCAGCTTGGTCATGATGAAGGAAAAAAGAGTAAATGGGAACTTAGGTGAAGAAACATATAAGAACAGTAATATGAACGATAGAACCCCAAAAGCAAAATGTTGTTTTAACACTAAAGGGAATATAAAGTAATACACAAATAAGGCAACAGTAAAACCATAGCGGAACATTTGATAGCGGACAGCTGTTAAACCTAACGGATTACCCGCTTTACGTAAAATTTCATCTAAATATTTGGGTACAGCTGACTGTTTCGCCTGATCTTGAAACGCCTTCAAACGCCTTTTGGCCATCAAGATGGATCGGCGCTTTTCTTCTCTGGTAGTCAAACCATCATACATTAAAATTCCAGATGCTATACATCCTGATATTCCCAAACTGTACACAATGAAATTGAGGATACTAACCATTGTTATCCTCCTCTCTATAAGTCATTTTTCGGATTGCGAATATACAACGCGACAATGATACTAATTGCAATCATAGCTAATGTCACAACTAGTAAGAATAAGGCTATTGGATTATTGAACTGAATATCAGTATAATCAAATGCTCTCGTTAAATAGCGGTTAATCATGAGCGTACCTAACATGAAAGGTATGGTTAAATACGCGGTTACCACTGTATTAAAAGAAGCGGATTTTTCTTCTTTAAGCATTTTTTCTGATTTTTGAGCATCATTAGATAGATGAACTAAAGCTTTCATTACACTGTCACTTCTGATGTATCCAGTTAAAATAATGCTCCCTAAACGTTTCGCCCATGTACCACCGATGCTAAAAGTTAAAACATCTATCGCTTCTACTATTTCTGGTTCATGTCTAAGGTGCATGGCACTGGCTATTTGCATAAACAAACGTCGATATCGAACATCTTTTACTTCTTTTGCAACCCCTTTAACCGCTTTGTACATGTCATGTCCTGAAGAACTATAATGATGAATGAGTATCTCGATAACATGCGTAATATTGTTGCTAAAGGAGCTCTTTTGTCTATTAAACCTTACTAATAGAAACAAGTAGGGAATATAAGATATTAATAACCCTAAAACAGATGCAATAATGAAATCTCCAAGTCGACTAAAGATCAGGAAAAAGGTACTGGAGCCTAAAATGACACAAAACAGTACAAACCCAAAAACACTAGGCTTTTTATTAGGGTCTTTTGATGTTGAACGGAGCATAAGTTCTAGCTTACTTAACGTTTGACTCTCGTTTTTGAATTCTTCCGCTCTTTTCTCAATAACTTGCTTTCGTAAACGGTTTTTCACCTTTTGCCGAGCTCTTCTACCTGTAAGCTCTCGTTCGTTAATCGCCATGATTAAGTGGTAAATCGAAATCATTAAAATTAAGTAGAGTATATAGGTAATACCATCTTTTATAAGAAATGAAATAACCTGATTCACTTAATCCCCTCCTGAAGCATAGGAGAAGCAAGCTCTCTTTCCCGAAGAACTCTGATAAACGTTTCAGTTTCTTTCTCATCTTCCGCTCTCATTTTTGATAACAATTCTTCTGAAACATCACTACGATAAACGTATTTATCTCCTATAAGCTTGATAAAGGTCTTAACTTCAATCTCACCATTTTTTAGAAGTCTTACTTCACTAACAGATGTTACTTTCTTTTGATTTGAATGACGCTCTTTATCCATCGTGATAATAATGTCAAAGTCTTCTGCAATACGTTCTTCTTGTGATCTTTGTGTATAATTTGGATAGACCGCTAATACGTGACGAGCTAACTGCTCCACAACTTTTTGAACATCTGTTAAATGATAAGTGGTTAAGAGACCACGATTTCCACGCTCACAAGAGTGTAGAGCGGCTTCAATTTCTACAGATCGACATTCACCGATGATGACGTAATCATGCTCTTTTCTTAAGATAAGCGGGAAGATTCGGTGTAAATCACCTTCGGGTACAACGAACTCTTTAATCGAGCCAAGATGATCAGGAAAAGAGATTTTTAAAGCTAGCTCTTTGTTTTTTTCAATCAAAATTACGTTGTCACGCTTATCTCTTTCAGAAAACAAGGTTTTTAAAAATGTGGTTTTTCCACTACGAACCTTCCCAGCGATTAATGTATTGGTGTATGTTCTTGCTAAAGCCCGAAAAAGAGGGATATCTTCTTTTGCGATTGTATTTCGACTCGCTTGTTCCTCTAAACTGAAGTTTTTGACGATAAAACGTCTAAACGTTACGATTGGTACCTCATGATAAGGTGGACCAACTACAGTTACACGAGATCCATCTGCCATAGTAACCTCTAAATCTGGGTTTTCTTCGTTAAATTTCATTCCATATTTCATCAAAAATACTCGAATAATCTCGTAAATATCCTCAACTTTTTCTAGCTTTTCTTCTTGCAATACAAGTTTCCCGTCAATTTCGATGCGGAACTCGGTGCCATTGAACTCGGCCGCTTCAGATTCCGGATAAAGGTTGTACCATTTTTGAAGAAGAGATAGTCCATAAACTTCATGGAATATCGCCTCTTCTAATGAATTGTAATAACTAGGAAAGCTGTTCGATTTTAAGTTCTTTTCTTCTAGAATGCTTTGAATGAGATTAATGAAATACTTAACTTCTTTTGGATCACCTGTAATAGCTTTTTCTTCTCGTTCTAGCAACTCGTCGCCTTCATCTTTAGGTAATCGTTTCTTTCTCTCATTAATCTCTTCTTTAACAATCTTTCCAATATTTTTAAACGTTTGTTTTCGTTCATAGGTGGTTGTTGTCTGCTCTTCAGCGTTAACCCCTTTTGATTTGAGATATTCTTTAATTGAAAACAATTTTTTGTCTGTTTCTACTGTCATTTTCTATGAACCCCTCTTTAATAGTCTTTTAAAGAAAGGAATCTTCTCTACCTCTTGCTCTATTAAATCAAGTTGAGCAAATCCAATAATGCTTCTAGCGATGTTTTGAATCGCTTTTCGATAGACATTTGGTGCAACGTCACAGAGCAACCGTTTTTCAGCTACTGCAAGCGGCCCATACATATCCACGTCTGGAATACTAGCAAGTAACACCATTCCAAGCTGTTCAGCTAATTCTCGTTCATCAATTAAAGAAATCCCCTCGTTGTAGCGATTTAAAATAAGTAAATAATCGCTATTATCTGCTTGTAAGTGCTGAATCAGCTGTGAATAAGTTTGTTTCCAATTGGAATTAAACCCTTTTTCCTCTTGAGTCGTAACGAGAAATTTCAAATCTGCTTTCTCATACGCCATAGCATAGCAAGAATTATCGAAAAATGAACCTCCATCGATGAGAACAATATCAGAAAGTCGTTTCGCTACTTTAATTAAGTGAGAAATCTCTTCCACGGTATATTCACGAATTTTCAATTTGGACGTATTTCCAGCAAGATGATAAAATCCTAGTTCTTCATAATATTGCATGGAGTGAAGTAACTTCGCTTCATCAAAATCCTTCGTAAGTTCCATCTTTACGTCATCTAATGTACTTGCATCATACTTTAAAAAATAATCCGAGCTGTCATATGGATTGAGAGAAAGAACCGTAACTTTTGAATTTGAGCCAACCATTTTAGCAATGGTATAAGCGGTATTCAATACGGTTGTAGAGTTACCTGCTCCTGAATGAGTACCAAAGAAACTAAAAACTTTTTTGCGTTTATTAGACTTCGCTATAATACTCTTTAAATGTTCTGAAACACTTTTCACGTCAGATAACACAGGTGTCATTTTAATTTGATAGGCTGATGTTACCGCCTTTACTCGGTCATATCCGGACTCACCTGGAAATTCAGTTAAAACATAGAAGATCTCTTTATCAGGGTACATTTCTCTGATTTTACTTAATTCTCTAGTATCGACTGTGTCACTAAGCAACACGAATATATCGACTAGCATATCTTCAACGACTTTATCTCGTACTAAGATGTTGGCATCCGTATAATTCTCAAATGACTCGGTAAAGCCGTTCCAACGCGAGATAATACCGACTAACATCATTTAACCTCCTATCTGTAAGAAATATAGAGCTTATATCCTTGGTCAATGTAATGAAGGATGGTTTGTAGTTGTTCTTCTGTAATATTTACTTCTATGTCTGAAGCTGTTCCCGTAGCGGTTAAACGTTCGCCATCCGATTTCTCTTCTGACATTACTTCCTGATTGGAAGAAGTTTTGACATAAGATACCGTTACATTTTCTAAAATTGGTTTGTATCGGTTAGAGACTTCCTCTGGTGATGAATTATCAGCATCTTCTTTCGACATTACCTGTTGGTCATCATCGACTGTTTGAATACTTAAGTTATTTGAAGACTGTTGTTCCTCAATTCTTACGGGATAAATGGAAATAATGTCTTTTCGTCGAATACTACCTGGCATTGCATAAATCCAATCGGAAGGAATTGGACGAATAGCTTCTCCCTTTGAAGGGTCTGGACTCAAATTATGAAATTCCACATATTCTTTTGAAATGACTTGATTTTCTAAAATCGTAACATTGGTATCCAAACCATATAATGACCCGATTTCTTCGGGAGTAATATACCCTTCCACTAGCTCATCCTTGTTCCGACGTTCAACAACAAGATTCGAACGATTAAATTCAGAATGTTTTTCAATCCGTTCTTTAGCCACTACAACTTCTGTTGATAATGCTTTATCTTTGATAAATAAATCGTAGCTAACAATACCCGATACAGTCACAGCTGCTATTCCTATTGACGCAAAAATCTTTAAATTCAAGTGAAATCCTCCTAAATCGTAATTTATTTAAAATTACCTATTCATGTATAAAATCCATATCAAATGTTTGAATATTTGCTTTATGTTCATCAACAGGAGTCGCAATACGCCAAGCATGACGTAAAGAATCTAAGAATTCATCAACTAAAAATAGTTGCATAAAGTCTTGTTCAAATTTCGCATGGGATGATACAAGGCTGTCAATGCCTTCTTCCGTAGATATACTCCAGACCAAAACGCTTCTCTCTGCACCTGGAAACACTTTTGGTAGATGCCCATGCTGAGCAAAATATTTACGATACTGCTTTTGTTTGGCTTTCATGTATCGAAGTGGACTAAATCTTTGTGTAAGCCTCTCGACAATAAAATCCATCTTGCCAGCGGGAGTATCTAATTGAAATGCTGCATGAGGACTTTCGATGTCACTGGACAAGAATGGATGGAACGTAAATGATTCTCTGTTCATAAGCCCCGTTTTAAGCAGCTTGATTCGAATTTCATTCAAAGCGGGATAGAATAATTGCTCCGTAATCGATGACGCCATTGCAATTGGGTTTGGTAGATTCGTAAAACCTAAACGGTAGGCTAAAAAGTTTTTAGCAGCAATCCCTATGGACCAGACATATTCCGATTCATTATATTTGCTTTTTAATTTCCAACCTTCTAGCCATCCGTTTTGCTGTAGAACTCTCAATCGAGTGCCTATTTTATGTCCCTTCAACACGTGGCTATATAAACTTCTTATCTGCCTTTCCGTAAGAACTTTTGCCTCTGCTAGCGTTACAGCAATATCAAGGTCTAAACGAGAAATTTGACCTGTTTCAACTCGCATTTGAATAACATCAAGATCAATATCTGGTCGTCGGCTCCATCGAAACATTTCCGCTTGAATGCTTGGATCATCAAGGAGCGGGACTTGTCCTTGTTTTGTTTTCCAGATACTCATGGTTCCAATTAGAACATACCGAAACTACGTTGATTTAGTATACTTGCAAAGTTTGCTTCTACCTGTTGAATGAGAATCTTGCCACGTTTACGTTCCTTGTCGAGAAATTTAATCGTTCCTTTACAAAGTGTTCCAGGCGGTAAATAGTCGTTGTGTTTGTTTCGTAAAACATTATTTAAGTTTCCGATAAGAGAAATCCCATTGGATAATTCACAATAATATGAGTTAAACCCACTCGCTTGACCTGTAATCTTTACAGACACAAAATCATTTACTCGGTAATGTTCTTCAATGTTCTCCCAAATTTCGTCTATCTTTTGTTCAATAATCTGTTTTCGGCTAAGACGAATTCGATAGTCGATTTTTTCATCTTTTTCTTCACTTAACTTATCTATGGAAATAACTTTTGCTTCCACCATAGTCCCCGTAGGAAGAACTTCACGCAAATTGGATACACGCTTTACATCCCATTCTTCAGGTGGAATTAAGCAAGGATACCCTTGAACTTCTATGTAAACAAGACCGGTATCACTCACACCCGTTACCGTACCTTTAACTCGATCTCCTACTCGTACTTTCTCAACGAATTCCTTTACAATCTTTTTAAGAGCTTCTACTCGACTAACCGTAACAACCCCGTCTTTTATGTCTTTTACGATAAACGGAACATTAGTTGATACAAAACCATTTAGACTTGCGATCTCACGCTCAATAAAGTCTTCTCGCTTACAATAAACTTTTTCATTCTGATAATTAATGACAATTAACTCATCTTTTTGTCCACTTAACTCAACTTTTCGAATAGTTTCAACGGTTCCATATTGAACCCACTTTCGTTCCATCGACTCTTGTAACATTTCTAATAACATCGTGTTCATAAGTGACCCCTCCTATGTGTAATAAAAAAAAGACGCATACTCCTCCCCATTTAGGGAGAGAAATACGCGTCTTCCGCCGTTATTTCTACCTGTAAAAAAAGGACTTTATTTTATTGGGAAATTTGAATTATTCGCTAGTGATAAGAATAGACTAATTTCTGTTAAAATTCAAGCATAAATTTTACTTTATTGACATATTTTTTTTGAATATCAACAAAATACTACTTCGACTTCTTTAATTCTTCAAGAAAACTAATAGCCTTGTTATCAAGTTCGACCTCTTTTAAATGTATCGAATCGGATTTTCTTGTCTGCTCATTTTTTTCATACTCTTTTTCTGATTGTTTATTTGTTCCAAAAGCCTCTGAAAATGATTTAACACTTAAATCTTTCTGCTCTGGTGTCGAATCCTCTTGATTATCTCGCTCCTTTGTTTTTGTTCCAAAGGTAGCGGAAAAGCTAACAGCAGCATTACGAGTATCCTCTTTTTCCGTTTCATTTATAACAGAATCGGTCATTGGAGGTTCTTGTGAAGCATCCTCAACAGGTATATTGTCCTTTCCTTCTACTTTTAAAGAACTTGTATCTATTGCTTTAGCTTCCTTTTGAGAGAAAGACTCTTTAGGGTAGCGGGTCACAACATAGGAATGATTTTCCACCTTATCATTTCCTTTTTGTTCATTTCGAGAAGAATAAGGCTTAAAGCGTTCGTTATACTGCTCTTGGATTTCTTCTGTTGCTTCTTGTATGTCTTTTTCACTTTTTCGTAAGTCTTCCAATTGACTCTGTATATTAGGTATATCTTCTGAATCACTTTCAAGCACATTACTTTCTAAATGTTCATCTTTACGCCAATATTCCATGAACAGGTTAATCGCTTCAGGATTTAAAGCTTTTCTCCATTGATCAGCTGATGATGTATCAACAAAATCACCAACCGCTCGTATCGCACGTTTCGGCGATTTATCATCAACCAACCGAATATAGGAGTAGCGAAATTCTTGGAACATAATACTATCAGAAGATGCAATATCTTTTTCGCTTCTTGATACAGTATGAGAAACTGTATAGTTAGGACTTTGCATATTCGTTGGTGTAAAACTTTCACGCACTTGTAATTCTTCTACTTCTTCTTTACCCATGTATTTTGCTAGTAATTCAGTGTCATATACACTCGTACCACCGTAAACAATTGTGTTACGAATTGTACCTAACATGGACTCGGTGAAGTCTTTTCCAAAGCGTACACCAAATTGAGATAAGGACTGGCATGCAACAAGCGGTGCAAAACGATATTTACGACCCTTAGATGTAAGAGATAGAAAAGCCTCGTTCATATAATCATAGAATTCATCAGCATAGAAACTAACAAGCGGTCTTGTCTTTTCATTACCAGAACGTCTAAATACAGCATTTTGAACACATAAAAGTGTCAATTTCCCGAAAACACCCGATAACTTTTGTAATAGACCGTCTTCGGTGTTTACTAGTAAAATACCACCCTTTGAAAAAAGTCGGTCTAAATCTACCGCATTTTCCGCATATAAAATACGAGCTAAATAAGGGTTTTTCGTAATATCAGATAATAGATTACGTGTTTGTCTTGTAAACTCAAATTGCATATCTTCCACTTTAGCTTTTCCTTCATGTTCATGACCAATAGGATATTTCTCAACAACACCATCTCTATCTCTAACAACACGAATCCCTTCGTTTTTAAACCATCGTACGATCTTCTCAACAATAATCCAGTGAATACGGTCATCTTGATTCATCTTTGCAATTTCGTCTTGTGGAGGTATAGTGGTTTCCAATTCTTCTACTAAGTCCATTACTTTTCGTGGATCTTGGTATAAATCATCAAGGTCTAGTAGTGTACAATTGTCCCCCCTTGTGAGTTTCAATAGATAGACATAATGTTTCAATACAGCACGAGCGGCTTGTTTAAAGAACTCATCTTTTGTTTCAGCAACCGCTTCTAACACATATGTGATGGTTTCCACTGTTTGTGATACTGGCCCAACCATTGCATTAAAGCCCGGTGTGTTTGGGTTACTCGGATCTAGATATACAATGAATTCCTCTGGGATACCGTGGTCAATAGCTAATTCATATGCATCATCGCAAAGGTCTTTAGCAGGTTCTATAATAACCGTTCCAATTAAATGCTTTGACATCGCCGCTTGAAACTTTTCAGTTCCGTATCCATATTTTTTCACGTATTTTGGAAAAGCATTTATTGTTCTTTGTAAGTGTCCCAAATCGGTTTTGTAAGCTGTCTTAATCTTAATGGAAGTCTTACCCGAACCTGGCGGACCGATTAGTAAAGTACCGAGCTGTCGTGATTCTCCTTGTAAAACAACAGGAGCATTTGTTTCAGCATTACGAGCTAGCTGTATATCAGGTTGTTGATTAACACCTTCCTCACCAAAGCGGCCCAGCCATCCTCGTTGAAACTTGTAAGTACGGAACCATTCTTTAATTCGTTCATCTTCACTATATTGGCCGTATAAAAAAGTTGTGTAATTAAATAGAACTATTATCGGCAACACCATGAGCATATAACCAATAATTTCTAGTGAGCCTACATGCATCATATCTTGATACTGTTTATCTATCGTGTAGTGAATAGAAACCACTGTGTCGTAACCAATTTCTTTAATTTTTCGCATGACATAAAAACTTAGCACCAAACAGAAAGTCAGCCAGTTTAACCAAAAACTAAATGCTCTTCTTGGAACCGACTTATTAGTGATTTTGACACGTGTACTTAAAAGCCATGTTGCCAAAATGATGAATGTAACGATGACACCCCATATGTATGAAGTTTCACTAGGGGTTTTATAAAGACTAAGCGGAGCTAAATAACCAATAATCGGCACTTTTTCTCGTACCATTTCAGCATTCCGCTCCACATCCAGTACAAATACCGACCAATTCATTAATAAGAACGAATAAAAGAGTATAATCACAACCACATGTAGTAGGATATTAAGCCATTTCGATATATGTTCATTTTCAACTAAGAAGCGGATTATTGGATTATCGTTCATAGCTGCACCTCCATCCACTTGACTTTACGTGATCTTCTTTGCTCAATATGCGCCTTCCCCCATACACCTAGTTCTTGAATTTCTTGATAGGACACATAATAAATATCTCTATTTGTTGGTCGAATATCCTTCAAAAATTGATGATCAGGGTACAGCATAACAAAATTTATGGAATCAAAGATGCTGAGATTGCCCTCATCTATCCATTTCCGTAATACATGAACCTTTATAAATGGATTAACCCAACCAGCTAGACTATAAAAGACGAATTGAATAGATGATTTCCCATCTTCGCTGGTTAAGATAATGGCATCAGGTTCTACGGGTAACTTAAACCGCTCGACTGTTTTGGATACATCAAGCAACGAAATTTCACGACGTTCATCTATCTCGTTTTGTTTTTCCACAAATCTCATTAATTCCTGTTCATCCGTCATCGGTTCTTCAGCTATTAGTTTTTCCCGCCGAGAGAAATACGTGAGGATGATCTCTTGTGTAAGATTGGCGTCCCCTTCAAATAACTGAACTTCATTATTTACAACTTCCAACTCAAAGGATTGAGCCATCGATTCACGAATTAAGCGATGACGCATATCACTATTGTTTGAAGCATGTGAGTAATAGAACATCACAACTGCTTTCGGTTTGTACTTTTCCGGTAGGTTACGATATCTATCCCATTTTTCTATCAGTTCCAAACGATTCATCGTACCTCTGTCACACTCGACAGATAGGATACATTCAAACGAAAAATCAGGAAACAATTCTTGACGATAAAAGTAAGGATATAAAACAGGGTTATTAGCCACATCCTCTCTTCGTTCTTCCACTACCTCTTTTTCTACATCAATAAACACCCAATCTGGCTTCACATACACATTCTCATCATCTTCCACAAACGGTAGACGTCTCCATTCACAGTGAAATAACTCTGGGTATTTTTTTGATAAAACTTCGCTTAACCATTCCTGTAATTCGTAATGATGTTGATGTTGATGTCGCACTTTCAAATCATCAATCGTGTAATGCTCTTTTACTTCATCCAATTGCGGTACATACTCCCTGACCTGTAAGACATTTTCTACAAAGATTCTCAAACCAAATGTAGCCAGTGAATACATATGCACAGGTCTTGTTTTAGCACCAAATCGGACATTGACGGTTAAAACCTTTCTTTTCGCAAGAGTCCGAAGGCGGTTACGGATAGAGTTCTCGTGCTTTTCAGGAAAATAAAGTTTTTTAATTTGTATAGGTGTTAATGCACGATGTTCATACAATGCTAACAGGATCTTGTAGTCAATATCAGCGTTTTGTTCCGTCATTGTTCGTACATCTGCCAATTCATACGTTTTGTTACTCCGGTTCCCCTTCAATTCTTCTTGCTGTTCGGTTAACTCTTCATCATGAAAGTCCACCTTCATCAGTAAAATAAACCTCCTTCAATAAAAAAAGACGCAATGAAGTACCTATAAAGGTCATTTCATCGCGTCTTCCGCCTCTGAAACTATAAGTAAAATTATTCAAATGTAATAACTAAGTTACAACGGATATACCTTTTTGTCAACGGATACATCTAGTTCCAAAATCCATTATGGATACAACCAAGAAAAGGGCTAATATTACAACCCAAAAAAGATGCTAAGAAACGAGGGTAAGAAACAAGGGTAAGAAACGGGGGTAACTTTTTAGGGGGCGCGGATATATAAATTCCTTTGTCTTCCGACTTAAAATTTCTCTGTTTCTTGTTTTTGGTCTTGAAAAGATGAAATCATTAGGAGAAACCTTATATATCAAGGGTTTTAAAGATTATAGGAGTTATTAAATTAGTTATGAATAACTCAATGATAATAAAACAGAGGGTATGAGCAAGAATCTAGAGATATTCATACCCTATTTCATTATTGAAATTAATAATAAGGTCTCATAATAGGTACTAATAAATTATTTCATAAAAAAATAAGTTCTTACTCATCGACTAATTCATAGAAAACAAAGGACTCATTAATTAAGTTATTCATATCAAAATACGATTTATTTATTCCCTCATTTTATCTATTTACTATCTGGTTATTTAAACATAGTGGGTTTAAGTTTGGCGAATTTCTGTAAGGTTATGTGAATTTATACGAAAACATACGAAGTACAACTTAACATGACTATTTCCAACTTAAATTCAGTAACGAAAAAATTAGTTAATATTCGTGTAAGTTAGTCACAGAGAAACCATTATTGAGGCATTAATTGAATAATGCAGTAGTCAACCATATGTAAATTAACATCTAATAAAAAATTTTGGTTCTTTATGGTACATAATAATGAACCACAATTGTGTACCTGTTATTCTAAAAAGTGTATATACAAATGTACCAATATGGTACACACCGGAATGAAATCCAGTAAAATTAGTAATCTTTTTCTAGTATCTTGATAAATTTTTCATATTAATTTAAAATGTTCCATAAAGGTTCAAAAAACAGGTTCTAAAGGGTACATAATCCAATTTCCTTGAATTTCCCCTTAAGGAGTGATGAAATGAGTGTTCAAAAGGAATATATTGACTTAGATCAGTTAGAGTATGATGAACATACCCTTCTCTTTTTAAGGAAAAAGTTAGATGACTTTACAATTAACGTCTTTCGGATGGTAGTTCAATCTAATAAGGAACATAAGGGATTAGTGAAAACAAGACTTGAAAATTACCATAGCATGAGGAAACGTTATGATGCAGCAATATTAACTTTAGAAGTTCAAGGCTTTATTGAGAAAAGAGAAGATGGAACATCAACACCTTATTATGTAACTGTCAGAGGTGCTCAATTAGGTAGATTACTAGCAAAAGAGAAAAAATTACGTGAAAGGAATGAAATATAATGAAATCATTTGGTCTAAACGAGAACTTAGGAGCCCTAAAAGCATTATTATCTCCTCATCTGTTTTCTGAAGAAATAACTAACGAATTAGAACGATTCCCGACACAAACAATTATTGGACTTGGACAAGGTGGCGGACGTATTGCTGCAGAATTATCTCGATTTGGTTTCCCAACTTTCTTATTAAACTCTTCCAAATCAGACTTAAATGAACATAAAAATTTAATTCCAGAGTCACGTCGATTCTTAACAAAAAGTACTGATTTACCTGAATTGGAAGGTACAGATAAAAATGCAAAACTGGGATACAATATTGCTATTGAAAACAAGGATACATATAAAAAAGTTGCTTTAAGCGATGAAGTCCAAAATGCTGAATTTGTATGGGCTTGTGTAAGTTTAGGTGGTGGTACAGGTAACGGTGCATTGAAAGTAGCGTTAACTTATTTATCAAAAGTTCGTGAAAATCGTGCATTACCGGGCGGTAGAATTCCGTTAGGCGTTATTTGTTCTTTACCTTCTAAAGATGAAAGAGGTTCTTCTTTCAGAAGAAACGCATTAGCAGGAATAGCTCTATTACAAGATTTCATCAACCAAGGAAAAATCGGTTCAGTACTAGTAATTGATAACGAAAAAATCAAAGACTATTATGAAAAAGAGCCATTACAAACGTATGGAGGAACAATTATAGATGCCAAGTCATATTCAAATATGGTAGTGGCAAGTACAATCGTTGAAATTTCGTCTATACCTTTACTGGAAGGTCGAGCTGTATTTGATAAGACAGAATTATTAAATACCCTTTCAACACCAGGATGGCTTTCTATTTCTAAAAATGATTCTTTATCTAATGATGACAACCTTGAAGCTATGATTGGCAATCTATTTAGTGAAAATGAAGTATTAGCAAATTATAATGTCAATAATGCTCTTGCTGGAGCAGTAGCTATTATGTACCCTACGACAAAGAACGTATCTCCTAAAATAGCTGATGACGTTTATCGATTTGCTTCAGATTACTTAAATACAAAAGTAAATCTCTCTATTTCTAAAAATAGTAAAATTGATAAACTAAAAATCTACGGTATTTCGGTACTACCTTCCCCATCAACAAGAATAAAAGAGCTAAAAGAAGAGTTAGCTCACTGGGAAAATGTGGAAAAAGAACAAGAAGAAGCTAAAAAGCAAGCATCCGCAGATCTTGAATTAGAAGGCCTAAGTGACTTCTTCTCTTTAGATAATTCTATGACTAAACGAAAAAAAGCAACATTAGATGATTTAGAAGATGAATTTGGATCTGAATCAAGTTCAAACAACAAACCTAATAAAACATTAGATTTAGATGATATTGAGTTCTAGTTATTAGACGCTTTTAAGCGTCTTTTTTATTTTGAAAAAAGTTATAAAAACTTAAGACACAAGGGATAATTTTCACCTATGGGATGTAACAATCTCATAGGCTTTTGTTTTTCTACGAAAAAAATCGTTATAATTCGCAAAAACAATTAACGATACGAAAAAAATCGTTACGATTCGTAAAATCTAACGAAGTTATACTATATCTTTTTTCGTACCACTTCGTATAACCACGTTTAACTATGGTTACTCTTAGTTGGACTATACATAACTAAGTTTATCTACTTTTTTCGTTATTTTTCGTATATGTAATGTAAATTGCATTTGTCTTTGATATTATGAAAATATATAATTCACAAATGTGAATTGATATTAATTAGTATAGATTAGTACATTTTCGTAAGAATTGAGGTGAGATTTTAAATGACTAAAATGATATATGATGAAAATGATCTGATTCTCAAGTTAGAAGAAATTTTAATGCATGATAACCTATACAATCATATAAAAGAAAGAGATACATTAAAAAAGGAGCTATTTCATCCTGAATTTATATCTATTCTTGAAAAGGATCTACATAGGTGGTATAGCGTAGCAGAGGCAGGTAGGATTGTAGGGGTAGAAAAACCAATTCCTCCGAGTACTCTAAAACATTATATAGACAATTTAAGAGAGTACATATTACCTGAAGATGCTCCAACCAATAAATATATACGACTAAATTATCTATCTTTAGTTAAACTTAGAATGGTTTGGTTGCTAAAAGATGAACTTAAAATGAGTGGTCTTAAAACTGAAGTTGGAATATTAGGGACTGTTGTTAACAATCAAAATACCAATCCTTTTCCTGTCAGCAATGACTATGAATTTAAACAATATTATGCTATGACACAGTTTCTCTTTAATACATTAATGGAAATTGGAGAAGATGGCCAACCAAGAATGAAACAAAATATTCATCAACTACTGAAGGCTGCACCTAATTTACTCGAAGGACCAACAAAGGTTATGAAAGAGTTGGAGGAGCAAAGAGAAATTATTAATCAATTGAGTGAACAAAACAATCGTTTAAATGAGGAAAATAAGCAGTTAAAAAAACAGCTAGATAGCATGATTGGAGAAACTGAGGAATTACGTTCACAAATAATTGAGTTACCAGAACAAATTAATCAAAATACAGAAGATGTGAAAAAGGATATTGAACAACAACAAAATGAAAAACTTGAAGCACTAATTAGACAATTAAAAGCGCGTAAGCAAGCAGAACAAGAATGGGAACAAAAAGGAGCTTTCACTAGGGCTTTTGGAAAACGCTCTGAATTTGTAGAAAAAAGAATCCAAGAGATTTTATCATCATATGATAACCAAAGTGAGTAAAAACACCGTCAGCGAACCTTCGCAAACGGTGTTTATTATTTTTAGAATAATTAAATCGTGATAACATTATATCTAGGATTAATTTACAAATGAGGTGACTTTTTTATAATCATAGAAAATTTCTAGTAATATTTATTGTAACTCTTACTTCCGTAATTCTGTATGCATGTAATCAATCAGAGTTGAAAGATACACTTGAAAAAGTTGAAAAACTACCCGATACGTTAGATAACATATCCCAGGGTACAGAGTTAAATATTGTTACAGACACAATAGATGATGTATTTGAAGTGACTCAATCTCTATCAGACCTTATTGAAATAATTAAATTCGATAATGAGGAAACTCTAGTTACAGCTAAAGTTACAAAACAAATCGACGGGGATACGACATATATTGAAGTTAAAGGTGATCTTCCACCTCAATTAAACGGACAGAGGGAACATAAACTCAGAATTCTAAACATAGACACTCCTGAGGATACAAAAACAAAACAATATCAAGGTGATGTAGCAACCCAAAGAGCAAAGGAATTACTTGAAGAAAAGAGGTTGTTATTGAGCTATCTATAAAAGAAAAACCTTTCGATCATTACGGTAGACTATTAGGGTATATCTGGCTTGATTCCAATACATTATACCAAGACATCATCTTACATGAAGGTTTAGCAATGGTCCGCTATATATACGAAGACAAAAAATACGAACAACGATTTAGAGACATTCAAAAACAAGCAAACAGAGAAAAGATTGGTATATGGGAATACGAGGGATATGCAGATGAAAAAAGAGGGTTTAATATGGAGGTACTGATGATACGGGCCACTTAGTTTATAAAAAACAATAATTAGTTTTAAAAAGGAGCTTTAGTTCACTATGCATTGATAACTAAAGCTCCTTATGTTTTATTTTTTATTTAACCATTCTTCTAATTTCCTTAGGTTTTCTTCTGAAGGATTCTTAATTATACCCCTTTCAAACCTTGATAGTGTACTGTGAGAAATCCCTAATTCTTGTCCAATTTCCTTTAAAGTCTGTTTTCTTTCTTTTCTTGTTGCCTTAAATATTTCTGGTGTTATCGTTTTTTCATCCTTCTTATACTCATCTGATACAAGTTCCTGAAGGACATATTTATACTGTGACTCTTTAATCCCATTGATATTATCTATTGATTCAAATACTTTTATTGGGGGGATAATCCTAACCTTGGCATTTATCCAACTTCCTTCAAACCAATTATATCTATTCTCGTCAATATCTTGCTCAGACCAATTAATATATTCCCATTTTTCTATAATATTGTCATTTTGCAGAGTTTCCAGGGCATCTTCAAATTTCTCTTTGATATATGAGCCCCTTCTGCTATTAATTGATATACCCATAACATTTAAAAGGCCCTTATCAGTTCCAATTGGGTACAAAAAGTTATTCTGTTCATTTTGATTCATTATCCAATGCCATGTCAAATATCTCGCCAATCTCTTTGGATATTTTTGATTCACTGGATGATATTGGAGAGCTTTTACTGCTAATAAGCCGCTATGCTCTTTAGAATCTAATAAAAAGCTAGCAAGTAAATTACCAGGTCGGATTGAACATTCATTGATTCCAATTGGTTCACCATTTCGATATATAACAGTAAAGTTATCTACTACAAAAAGCGGATTAAATTGAACCATATCATAAGAATCTACTATTGTATTTCCATCATTATCACTCAACTCAATTAATTTAAGTCTATCCTGCTCAACTTTGATGTATATAGAAGTTAAAGCTGCTAACCTCTTCATCACTTCATAGCGGTCTTTCGCTCGGTAACCGGTTTGATATCCTTCTACATTATTTCGTCCTCTTATTTTACGAAGATTTAAAGCATCATCTGTATGGAAATTTATCATTTGTTCCTTGTGAACAGCTTTATTCATCCATAAAATAGCTACTATATCAAATATATCTGCTGTCAGATCGTCCATAGAACTGATAGCGTCTGCGGCGAGCTGTTTCCATTGTTGAATTTCTAAGGATTGAGCATTTAAACCAACTGATGGATTTTGATTTCTTACTTGTGCAACAGCTTTAAAAGAAGATTCGTTTATCTCAAGAGTTGGAACACCTTTACTGTTTTCAAAATCATTTTTACTAATAGATTCTCTAAGTCTATTAAATAAAAGAGCCGAACTACTCCGCACAAATGATTTATCAAGAATAGAAGTAACAATTTCACGATTTCCATAAGAGTTTTTGTAATCATAGTCGTATTTAACATAATTTACAATATCATTTCTTATTTCTTTTTGATATTTGAAAAGCCATCTGTCTAAGTCCCTAATTTCTAGGTTGTTTTCCCTTGAAATTTTTTCTATGCAATTTAAAAATGCCTTAAAAGAGGTGGAGGGATTGTAATCACTCCGAGATGTCAAAATTTCCATATCTTCTTTCCATAACGATAAAATAGAAGGATATTCAGGAAAGGTCTTTTCAACAAAATTAATAATTAATGCAAATACTCTATCTAACTTTTTCATTGATACACCTCCTTTATGGAAATTAATCTTCAAGTAAATGTATATTAAAATCTATTATCGTAGCCATTTGTAAATTTAATTCCATTGATTCCCCTTTAAAAGCTATATCTTGACACTTTTTTATCAATTCCTCTACTTCTTCAAAATTAAACAAAAATAAACTTGAAGAATCGCTTAATATACTATCTAGACCTCTATTTGTAAGTATTGGTGGTTTGTTATAGAAGCACTCATAATATTTTTCAGTTTTTCCAACATATACTTTCATATTTTTTAATTTAATCTTTTTATATTGTTCTATTTGTTCTCTAAACCAAATTGGACCACTAGAAAGTATTGTAATAGGGGTAGGAAAGTTTCCTCTTGGGTGATATACAGATACTTTTTTGCGATTCCAATTTAAGATTTCCGAAGCTTCTTTAACTCCCACTAATAGCATTTGAGAAAACACCTCGTTTCGTGCACACTATACCTCAATTATCTTCTTTGAATGTTGTCATTGTCAACAATATATAAACTTAAGTATCCATAATAATGTGCACATTTGATTTAAAATGACGTTAGCTCTGCCAACCATGCACATTTTTCCTCATGTGCTACTGATATATCTAGTACTCTTAATGTGCACAAATTAACTTCAATATGACGTTAGCTCTGCCAACTATGCACATTTTCCCTTCTATGCACCCAATAACACCTTGAAATATATGAGTTTTAAATGTGCACATTACTCTTTCAATGACGTTAGCTTTGCCAACCGTGCACATTTCTCCATTCACACAAAAGATGTTTCAACAAAAATAAGAGTTAAAAATGTGCACATTCTCTCCTTCAATGACGTTAGCTCTGCCAACTATGCACATTATTTTATCGATGCACATTTTCGACTTTTTTTGACGTTAGCTCTGCCACCATTGTAAATAATTCCATATTTTAGGTGAAAAATAGCCAAAAATGACGTTAGCTCTGCCATCAATGTGCACGTAAACCATGCACATTTTTAAAAAACTTTTTGAGAAGAAAGCTTAATAAATATTTATAAATAAAGGGTTTTTGTAGTTTTATTGCTATGACGTTAGCTCTGCCATCAATATGCACATTTGTGAATCGATTGACGTTAGCTTTGCCATCATTTTTTATACTATTTTCTCTAACTTCAGTTGCATCAAGGGTTTGAGGAAATGTGCACGCTGTTTTTTGGAATTTAATCCAATTTTTTTAGTATATAATATTGGCTAGAATTTCATGAATTGGAAAAGGAGGTGTAGAACATGACGAAGGAAAATAAATATATTGTTTCTGGTTTCAAATTTCATCAACAATTTCTTGACGATATACGTTTAGTTCAACAAAAAACGGAAGGCCGCTTAACAGCAAGTGCATTAACCGTTTTTTTAACGATGTTATCAGAAATTGACTCAACTAAGCGTCAAGATGGTATTTTAACAAATTATAATTTATCTAAGTGGGCTAGAAAGCTTTCTATTCAACCTCAAACACTTTGGAACGGTTACCAGAATTTAGTTGAAAATAGATTTATAGAAGAAATAATTCACAATGGTAAACACGCAATATTAATTCGAGACTATGCGGATTATGATAACCCAGCTAAGAATAAGTTAAACTACATGACAGTTCCAAATATGATTTTTGATACAAGTGTATTAAAAGAGCTTGTTCGTATTTCTTGTCCATCAGCTATTATTTTGATGCTGGAAATCCTTAATCAGACTCGAACTCGTCTTGGGAACGATCTTAAGGGTAAGAATACAGAAATTTATTTTACTATGAATATGGAAACTTTAAAAAGAAAACTGAACAGAAGAGCAGAAGGGGTTCGTCGTGTTCTAGACATCCTTTCTATTGTATTTTCCATTAAAGCAAATGAAACAAAAATATATACAATCAACCCTCGTGTTAATAAAAAAGCACACAAACAAGTTTGGATTCATTCATATCAAATCGGTTTAAAGCAAGAGTTTTATACAACTAAAAACGAGAAAAATAAAGAAGTTCATCAGCTGATGGCATTAGCTAATAAAACAGCAATGTATTATTTCACGCAGTTAGGAATTCCTTTTTCAAATGAGGATAAACAGGACTTTGTAACAGTATTTCGATTTGAAATTGTTGAGAAGCTGAGAGTGTTATCTGAATACAGTAAAAATGAATTTAACTACATATCAGAAAGTAAAAATCTCTTACATAATTTATTTGAGGATCTTGAAGCTAGTTGGCATAAAGATGGTGATATAGATATTCGCAGTATCGGTGGCTTCTTTAGAACAAGGTTCTCTAACATGCTATCGTATTATCTTCATTACTCTGGAGAAGTCGATTATTCACTCATACATGAAGTAAAAGTGGCGTTTTATACAAAACAGGGTGTAGTGCCTACTTGGTTAGAGAGTCCTCGAATGAAAAATAGAAAGTCTGCATAATATTAACTAAGCCTTGCGAAAAAAGCGGTCATTCGCAAGGCTATTGGTCGTTCATTCATTTTTAAGTTACCAGCTCAATTTAAAACAAACAGACATTTTGAACAGTTTCTACCCATCCCATAGGGTAAAACTGTTCTTTTTTTATGTAATTACAATCAAAATGTTTGCACCTTATTTTAGGGTTTTTCAAAATATTTGCTTGTAAATATCAAATAGAATGCTTGTATATATGTTAATATTCCAATTAATAGTATGAGGAAATGTGATTTATGAAATATTAAACTTGTGAAAAAGTGGATTTTCAAAACGTAGGAATCTACCAACTTCCTTTTAAACCCTTGATACAATTGGCTTTATGTATGAAGATTTGTACTGTTCTTATTATTATATGATGGTATTTATTGATATATTAATTTTTATTTCTAATTGAGTAATTTACTAATATATGAGAATTTATCACTTAATCGGTTTTATCAAGGAAAACGCTGGTTAAAAAAGAATAAACCATATAGCGAATGATGACACTTTTAAAAATAATTCTTTTATATCCCATTTATTAAGTTATATCGGTGTCATCAATACTGGTTATGTGAGTGATAATGGAACGAGTCATATACCCACTCTACATAATTGTGCACAAAATGTCGGATGGATACATTCAGCTCCTGCTATTCTTTTAATTAAGGAGGTCATATAATGGATTTGCTTAAGAACATGAACAGAGCAATACAGTATATTGAAGAAAACCTTACTCATGATATTGACTTTAAAGAGGTGGCAAGGATAGCTATCTGCTCCGAATATCATTTTAAAAGAATGTTTTCTTTCCTTACGGGCATTACGCTATCGGAATACATCCGCCGCAGACGCCTTACTCTTGCAGCATTTGAGCTTAAAGATAGCAACGTAAAGGTCATTGACATTGCGGTGAAATTCGGGTACAACTCACCGGATTCTTTTGCAAGAGCTTTTCAAAACTTGCATGGTATATTACCGTCAGAAGCCAGAAATAATGGCCATTCACTTAAAGCCTATCCTCGAATGACCTTCCAGTTATCAATTAAAGGAGGAAATGAAATGAACTATCGAATTGTAGAAAAAGAGGCATTTCGCATTGTTGGTATTAAGAAAAGAGTTCCTATAATTTTCAAAGGAGTTAATCCGGAAATTGCCTCGATGTGGAAAAGCTTAGATGATGAAAAGATTAATAAACTTAAAAAACTTTCTAATGTCAAGCCTTTAGGTCTGATTCAAGCATCCACGAACTTTTCTGAAGGCAGAATGGAGGAAAAAGGGGAGCTTGATCACTATATTGGCGTGGCAACAACAAAGGAGTGCCCAGATGAACTAACACAACTTGAAGTTCCTGCTTCAACATGGGCTGTATTCGAAGCAATCGGACCATTTCCTGATACACTGCAGGATGTATGGGGACGAATTTATTCTGAATGGTTTCCAACTTCAAACTATGAACAAATAGAAGGTCCAGAAATCTTATCGATAGGAAGCGAAGATTTAACTTCACCAACTGTAAAATGTGAAATTTGGATTCCAGTTCTGAAAAAGTAAAGAAGGCATTAGATATATCTGTTGGGCTGTTTTGTAAAACATTCCTGATAATAGTGTACTTGTTAATTATTAAGTACTACGGTTTAATAAAACATATGAAGTCAGCAGTAAACTGCTGGCTTTTTTGTTGCAGTTGGTGGATATAACTTTATCATAAGTATTGTTTAGATGAATTATATTAATCTATTGAGTCCGCCTTCTAATTTTGTTAATATGAAACTGTAAATCTTTTTTAATTGCTCTTATGAGCCTGACTGTGAAGCGTTAAGCCCTATTGGGTGGAATAGATTTCTTAGGAAGAAGTCCGTCCACGTCCAATAGGGCTATTTTGCGTGGTCAGAAATCAGAGATTTACAGAATTACACACAATAGGAGGAAGATAGTATGAAAGAATTGGATGTTAGGGAAGTATTCGGAAAATTAGGTGCTCCATTTCCTGATGAAGAGATTGAATGGAGAGCTACACAGGTATTTGAAGGAAGAAATGGACAACCTCCAAAAGCTCTTGTAGTCCCATACGTCCAATCTCGTGCAATTCAGAATAGGTTGGATAAAGTTGTTGGATGGGATCGATGGGAGAATCTTGTTTGTGAACTTCCAGGGGGTGGCATTATACAGGGAATCCGTATTTGGGTTTCCGACACTCGTTCAATTACAAAGTGGGATGGAGCTGATCGGACCAACTTTGAGGCTACCAAAGGAGGTATAAGCGGAGCACTCAAGCGAGCTGCAACGTTATTTAACATTGGAAGATATCTGTATAGCTACGAGGCACAATGGGTGGAGATTAAGCCATCCAAAACAACCAATAGAGATGAATATATTAGCGACAAAAAGAAGAATATTTCAAGGTATTTTACCCCTCCAAAACTAGGAGGTTCTTCTAATTCATCTCAACAAAGTTCAACTAAAACACCACAACCTACTCCACAAACTCAAAAGGTCCCTTCAGGGATGATTGAGTGTCTTTTTAAGGGATATATCGAAAAACACAGCAATGTAGGAGGCCCTTATTTAGAGTGTTGGGTTGAGCAGAACGATGAAGTGGCAATGATTCTTGCTATCGGTAAAATGAGAGAGCAGTTACTAGATATGAATCTAAAAGAAAATGACAAGATTGCTATTAATACTGACTTAGATGGCAATGGACAGTGGCTCGTAAATAACATTGTGAAGATTGCTTAATAATTAATTACACACAATAGGAGGAGATATTATGCTAAATGAATTTAAATTTATTGGAAATCTAACAAAAGATGTACAACTTAGGAAGACAAACAGTGGAAATTCTGTTACCAACTTAGATATCGCATATAACTATTATGTAAATGGCGAGAAACAAACAGATTACGCACAAATAACAGTTTGGGGCAAGCAAGCGGAAGATGCCTCAAAGTATTTAACGAAAGGAAGACAGGTGTATGCTGAGGGAAGGATCGTCATAAAGAAACGTCAAATAGAAGGGAAGAACACTCCTATCCCTGAGTTTCATGCGGACAAGGTACTTTACCTCGGTCCTTCAACCAATAATACAACCAATAATAGTCATAATGGTGAAAGACAATTCCAGCCACCAACACACCAACCTCAGCAAGCAAATGGATACCAAGGCTCTTCTAATCCATTTGCAGCTCAAAATGGTGGATATGGTTCACAATCACCGTTTGGTCAATCAGCATCACCTTTTGGATACTAAATCACTAAGGGAGTTCGTTATTTGAACTCCCTTTTTTACTTACTTATAGGAGGAGGTAAACATTATGAGCAAAAAGGAAATTGCAATTGAACAGTCGAAATACTTATTGGAAGAGATTTTTAAAAGTGGCTTTTATCGGAAATTAAAAATACAAGAAAATAAGCTAAATCAGATTAAAGAAACGATAAAGTCTCACTTTATAAATGGTGAAAGTAAGCGGTACGAACTACCTGGAGGACTCGTTGCCAAATTCGTCCCAAACCCAATATATGAAACTGATGAAATGGGACTTAAAGAGTTTCTTTATGATTATGGTGTTCTCCAAGAAGTCGTATCCTTGAAGTTAAAGCCAACTGCAAAAGATGAGGAAACTAAGGATCTAATAAAGAAACTAGAGCCTTTTCAACTACCTGTTGAATTTGGCTGTAACATATATCTTAAAAAACTAGGTAGAACTTTTGTTGATAAGAATAAATACGAATTTGAACAGTTAGGTTTAAATCAACTATCAAGGAAACATAAAATAGAAAAGGCTCTTTTAGAAAACACGGAGAAAATATACAAGGAGCATATGGAATTAATTAAACAAAAATTACTAAGTAATAAAATTTATTCCATAGAAAACGATTACGCTTCTTGTAAAATTAGGAAAAAAGAGTTAAAGTATAATACGAAAGTACTATTAAATCGATTAGGTCCTGAGTTTCTAATTACCCACGGAACAGTTGAGATGAAGAAACTCGATAAGTTTATTATTCAAGGCTACTTTTCGAGTTCTGACATACAACAATTTAGGAAGGTTAAAGAGATGAAGTTGAAATTTCTAATCATGGATGCTGAAATTGAAAGAAAACAAGCAGAGTTTTATCATCAAAAATTATTATTGCAATCACAACAAAAACGAGCATCGGAAGAGAAAAAGCAACTTCATTTACACATGGCATAGAAAGGTGGTTTTATATGACTGAGGACTCGAAAATACACAGCATAACAAGTGCCAAGAGGAATAAAAAAAACCTTAATTACACACTTATCAATTACGGAAAGTGTATGGAAAATCCATACTTACTGATAATATCAAGTGATGACGGAATTGAATTAAAAAGCTTTAAAGACTTATCTAGTTTTTCTCCCAACATCATAGAAAAGATGTTAAAGGAATCAGATAGGTATTTAACTGAGGAAGTTGATCCGTTCATCAACTATTACTTATCAAAGTATGGAATCCAATAGTTTTTACACAGAGAAGACTCTATTTCTTACATTTTGGAAGTGAGAAATGGAGTCTTTTTTCATTTTCTTTCATTACACACAATAGGAGGAGTTTTTATGTCAGTAACTACAAAAAAGGGAAGTAAAGAGAAAGTTAAAGAGGCTTTCAAATTGATTGAACAAGGGATAGAAGAAATAACCTCTTCAGAGAAGTACAAGGAGTTTTTAGCCTTTACAGCGAGGTTTTACAATTACTCTTTTAGGAACCAATTACTTATCTGGATCCAAAAGCCAAACGCCACTTTTGTAGCTGGTTATAAAGAGTGGCAAAAAATGGGTAGATATGTAAGAAAGGGTGAAAAAGGAATCCAGATTCTTGCACCAATGAGGATTAAGACAAAAAAAGAAAATGAAGTAGGTGAGGAGGAAGAAAAAGAAATACTACTCTATAAATCTACGTATGTGTTTGACATTTCACAAACGGAAGGTGAGCCAGTTCCAACCCTGGGTGATTTAGTCCAAACCGTTCCAGGTGAGACAGAATTATATGGAATGGTTAAGCAAATCAGTCCTTTCCCAGTTGAAGAATTAGACGACTGTGAAGGAGCTGACGGCTATTTTAGGGTTAAAGAACAAGATATTAAAATTTACTCAAAAAACCCTCCGGCTCATAAATTACTGACACTTATTCATGAGATAGCACATGGTTTACTGCACAACGACAGAAAAAATCTTCCTGATAAAAGAGTTAGGGAGATTGAAGCAGAATGTGTAGGATATACAGTGTGCCATGCGTTGGGAATTGATACATCTGTCAATTCGTTTGGTTATCTAGTATCATACGGAGGAAATTTCACTAAAAAACTAGTGAAGGAAAGTAGAGAAAGAATTCAACGTGCTGCTAATACAATTCTTTCGAAATTTGAGGAAACTTTTTTACTCAATGATGATGAGGAAAATGATGAAAAGAAGGCGATATCATGACCAAAAAAAGAAACATTTCGAAATTATACAGAAAAATGATATCGGCTTCTAATGATTACAAAGCATTCCTAATCTATGAACGCTTAACTGAAGAAGAAAAAGCTCGTATAGAGGAAATGTGTATTGCGAACGACATTTGTTTTTTCTTCTTTCAATCTAGTCTTCGTAATAAAATTAATAGGAATGCAATGTAGAAATTTACCCTTTCAAAATTCTAAAAATCTAATATAATGAAAATATAGTATTTTTTACTTGCTCACATGAGCCTGAATTTGAAGTGTCAAGCCCTATTGGGTGGCATGAATTCCTTAGGAGGAGTATGCCTACTCAATAGGGCTTTTACTATTAAGGAGGTGAAATGTATATGACTACCGTAGAGTTTATCCTCATTTCGATTACCACTGGTGCCGTATCTGGACTAGGGTATTATTTCATTAACAATCAGTATGTGCTAGATTTACCAAAAAGAGAGGAAACCGGAATATATCTCGGTTTTATAGCGCATATGCTGATTGGAGCACTAGCCGCTTTAGCGGCTGTTACGGTGATCATCCCAGATGTTGAGTCATATAAAGCGACCATTGGGGTGTCAATTTTAGCAGCCATGAGTGGTGAGTCATTTTTGCTAAGGAATGCTCTCCAAACCGAACGGCGAAAGAATCAGAACCTAAATGAGTTAGATAAGAAACTCGAAGAAGAAATAAAATAACATAATATGGAGGGAAGTGTGTTATAATGATACCAACAAAAACAAGGCATTGGAGGAATTCAATGATGCCGACAGTTGGGGAGATACTTACTAAGAAAGAAAAGGAAATTGTATTATATTGCAAGAAAAGAATTAGGGAAGCAAAAACAATTTCAGAATCAGATTATTACAAAGAAAAAGCACTAAACGTGCTAGAAGATGCTAAACGTCGCTATTACCAAGAAAAAATCGCTTCACTAGAAGCCCAAATTGGTAATAATGAACAAGCAGCAACTATTTAATTACCCTATTGGAATTAAAGATATTCCAATAGGGTTTTTTATTTCAATTTAGGAGGAGTTCACATGAATTACAAATATGATGTTAAGACAGTTAAGGTACTTAAGGATTTAAAATTGAATGGTTGGGATCGTTCAAAAATTGCTCCAACCTTAATTAAAAAAGGTACAAGAGGATTTGTTGAATCAAAAGGGTTTTTCAAAACTTTAGGTCAGCCTCACTATTGTATTTGTTTTTTCACGGAAGGTGCAGAAATTCGAGCCGCTTTCCTGGAATGCGATATCGAAAAATATTTAGATATTGAGGTTATTAATACAATAGGAGGCGTTACAAAATGTATGTCGTAACTATAGAAATTAATAACTATAACCCTATTACACGAAATTGGGAAAGACAAGAGCTTACAGGAGAGTTTGATTGCAAAAGTGAGGATGATGCAATCAAACAAGCAAAAGAATTTTATGCTAATGAATTAGGAACAACTGAGGATGAAATCAAAATACTAGAAATTACAAAGAAATAAAGTTGTAGAGAAAACATCAAAGGAAAATGAGATAAACAACATCACTCAGAGGAGATGGAACCAATGGCTTTACACAGAAAACGAAGAGAAGATGAAAAACTTTGTTATTTTTGCAAAGAGAAAACAACTAATAAAACAGTTCATGGTGGTTACGTACATGGTAGAGGAAGATGATGTTGCGATGATGTATGATTGTACTAAAGAAAGAAGAGAAACGTTTGTTGAGCGTCAACGATTCTACTACATTAGGAGAAGAACAAGCATATCGAATTATTGGGATTTAACTAGATTATTCAAGGAAATCAAGATGGTAATGAACTAAATTTCATTACCATCTTTTTCGTTATGAAAAAAAGAACTCTACCATTTCTTTCGCTCCTTTAGTATTACTGTTATTTTTAGGTGAAAATAAAAGTTTAACTTTCTTTTGTAAAATATTGTTTTAATTTGTCGAAAATTATCTATTTATGTAAATAGGTATATCATTTAATATAAAATTTGGGATTATTTATATATAATTCCAATTCTTATATTTAAGGAGGAATTAAATGTTTAAGTTTAAGAGTTTAAGTATTTTTGTAATCGCCATGATATTACTTATCAATACCTTCTCGTTTTCATCACTAGCTTTTGCAGAAGAAAGAGAAGAAATTCAATTACAAGAATTGATTAGTGAACTAGAACAATATATATCTGCTGATGATAATCAATTTGAGGTTAGTTCTATTCCAGATTCTGTGTATAACAAATTTGGTAGCGAAACTGTTAACAGCATAATTGAAGGTATTGATAATATTAATGAGTTGGCACAAGATGGGGAAATCATTATTACTGATAATGGGACTGTATATGAAGCTGATGATACTAGTTTTGATGTGCAAGGTGGAGTTAATAAAATAGTTTGGACTTGGTATGGAAGAAAAAGCTATATGAGTACATCAAGAGCCAATAGTTTCGCATACACTGCAAAACAAGTGTCGTATGGTGCTGCGGGAGTTGGTGCGGTTGCTGCATATTTTAGTTTTGGAACAACTGCTCTTTTTGGTGGTTTAACATCCCTTTATTTTGCTAAGTTAGCAGATGACGTTACAATTAGAAATACTGGGCATTCACGTGGTATTATTGTACATATGACATGGGCGGCATATTATTGGACTCAACGTCAATAGAGGTGATATAATGCAAACTTCTATTTTATTAGTCATATTTATCATTTCCCTATTAATTCTTAATGGAGTGAAAAACGGTACAATGACTTTCACTGTCAAAAAATTTAGTTTGGGCCTGTTTGTAACTCTTGTAATAATTAATGCAATAATGTTTTTTATTATGTAAATAATGGAAATATTAAGCACATGATTTCATGTGCTTATTTTTAGGTGGTTTAAATGAAAAGAGTATGTTTTCTATTATTTTTTACATTAGTTGTCTTTAGTGGGTGCAGTTCTTCTATAAATAATGAAGAATATTATTTTAAACAAATGGACTTAGAGCATCTATGGGAATATTCTAAAGGAGAGTCTCAGACAATCGCCTTTATTGACACAGGTATATCAAATGAAGCAAAAGAGATATATAACGATAGAATCATTGATACATACAACAGTATTAATAATAATGATGATGTAATTGATAATCACGGTCATGGAACACAAATGGTTAGTATTGTTTCTGGGAACGGTGAAAAAGGTGTTTGGGGGATCGCTCCGAAATCAAAAATAATGATTATAAAAGCAATTGGTGACGAAGGAAGCGAAAACCCTGATAGTATCATAAAGGCTATTGATTATGCTATTTCCAAAGAGGTAGACATAATCAACATGAGCTTTGGTTCATTTGTAACTAATCCTGATATACAAAAAAAAATTGAAGTAGCTATAAAAAATAATATTACTGTGGTAGCTTCAACAGGAGATTATGGGAATAAGGATACCCTCTTTCCAGCAAATATGAAGGGTGTAGTTTCTGTTCAGGCTAAAAACAAAAGAGGAACTGTGTGGGAACACTCTAATACATCAGAAAATGATATTGTTGCATTTCCTGGAGTCGATATAAGTTGCCTAACTTTAGATAATGAAAAAGTTAAAATGAATGGTACTTCTCAAGCCACAGCAATAGCTAGCGGTTATATCGCGTTACTTAGGGATTACTATAAAAAAAATGATATTAACTTTGACAACGAAAAAATTATTAAAGATTTGAAATCATTAAAATCAACTCAAAAGCAAAATGTTAATTACTTGGAAATTTTTGGTTACGATTAATACTAAGCCTTATACTTTTATGAAGTCAATGTCACTTGAAGAGTTAGATAAACAACCAATACAGTGTGATATTTGGGATGTAGGTGGATGTGGTTGTTTTATAGATTTTTGACTAATGCATAAATGATTGTTAAATAAAGCATAAACTTACAAATGTGAGAGTTTATGCTTTATTTTTTTAGTTAGATATACTAATGTTTTTTAAGATATAAAAAATTTAATAGTTAATATGCTTGAAGAACTTATTGGATATGCAAGCTTTTTGAGAATTACTCATTTAACATTTTTATAAAATTATCTCTTTCATTGTTATCTTGTTTTAATTTTTCTGCAATTCCATCTTTTGTTAAATATTCTCTTATTCTTGGTGAATTGATTTTGTCAAAAAGACGAGCATCATTATAAAAATTCTTGAACCAATCTTCATTGCTTAATATTTTCAAATTTCTATTAAATTTTATCTCATCAGGACTTAAACCTATAAATAAACCCAATACAAAATCAATCAGTTTTCTCATTGTCACCACCTCAATAAATGATTATATTATATTTCTGAAATTTATTATAAATTTTTACCATCATAATTTTTTAACAGAGTCTAATAAATAAAAAAAGAAGCTACCAATAAAGAATTAAGGCATCTTCTAATTTAAATTAATAATCTTGTTATAACGAAAATGTCCGCTAATCCCTAAGTAACTTTTATGGAATATGAGAATAGATACTATTATAAGTATAGAAATCCATAAAGTTTGTGTTATCCATAACTTAGATAGAATCGTTAGAATAGAAAGGATCAGTAATGCAATATACTGAAACTCATATCCTATTCGTTTTAATTTGGCTAATACCTCATCTATAGTACGATGTTGATGAATTGCTTCTTCACACGCAAACCCAATATATTCTTTTCTTTCACCAATCGTCAGAAAGGTGAATAAGGGAGTTAAGACCAAACCAGAGACTAGGACGATGTATAGCGGATTGACTGTAATATTATCTACAAATAAGGCTAAAAATAGGTAAGCTAGAGTGCTCAAAAAACAAGGTACAATAACAACTTTTTTAGACACAGGAAAAGCTTTTCGTTTTTCTTTAATGATTTTATTTGTTAGCATACATTATTGACCTCCTCATCCACATAACCATCTAAAACTTCATACTCTTCAGGCATTTCAGGTATACCGTAATGGTTTCTAGCTTCATGATAAAGTTCTACAATCTCTTCATTTGATAAGATCTTCCATATTTCCTCAGCTTTATGAAAATCTCCGTATTTTTCCCAAAGGTAGTCTCTACACAAATGGTATACATAATGGGTAACATGAAACATTATTCCCGCTTTATATTTTGGGTCGATGAAATAAAAATAAGGAAGGGTAGTTCCAAATTCCTTAAGAGCTTTTTTCTTGGCTTTTTTGATTTTACGAGTCAATCTAAAGTCTAGAAACCAACCAAATAAGATGACGATTCCACCGACAATAAAAGCTGTGGTCATGAATAGAGCATACATAATAAAAATCATAAATATATCAAAATTAGCATTACGATACTCAGGGTTATCAGGGATAATACCTACGTTAATTAAGAAATCTACAAATCCTTGAAAATAAGAAAATATAACAGATAAGATAAAGACAACAATTAATCCACCTATAATTCTCATAATATCCCTCCTTAACAGCAAAGTTATACATATAAATGTATTATATAGGTATTATATACTGTATAAATATAACATACAAGAAAAAGAAAGTAAAAAAATGTTGTCATACCATAAAAGATTTTGTAAAATGAAAAAGGAATTTAACAACAACTTAATATTAACAAAGTTTGTATTTATTTTGGCGGAAAACGCGGAATAAATCCATATGGGTTTATTGCGCGTTTTTTTTTATAAAAAAAATCAAAAAAGGAGGAAAAAACAGTGAAAAGTCTTAAGCAAATCTTTCCGTACATCTGTGCATTTGCATTCTTTGGACTTTTTGCGATTTTAGGTCCAGATAGTGCATCTGCTTCTGTTCCTTTAATTGAAGGAGGTTCAGGGGGAGATATCAATGACATCAACGCAATTTTACAACAATGGATACTAAACATCAGAATCATTGGAGTAATTGTTATAGTTATTGCAATTGTTATTGCAGGGATCATTATTGGAATGTCATTAGGTAACGCTACTAAACGAGCACTTGGGATTTCAGCATTAATTAGTGCGGTTATCGGAATTGTCCTTGTTATGAAAGCTCCTGACCTTGCAAACTACTTTATTAATCAATCTCAATAATGAATAATAAGCCCTTACTACAGTTAAGTAGGGGCTTTTTTAGCAGAACTTTAGGTAGGTGAATTTAATGAAAACGAGAATGCCCTTTGATACGGAAAAGGAACGAAAAGTGATCAAAGGTTTATCGTGGCGTCAAAGCTTTTATGCCTTGTTTGCATTACTAATCTATGGATCTATTGGAACGGAAGTAATGTTCGCGGGGTTTGGTTTTATTCAAACAGCATTAATCTTGTTTGCTTTAACCCCAATATTAATTCCTTTTGCTATCTTAGCATTCTATCGAGATAAACAAACGAATTACTTTTATGACCGTTATCTAATATTCAAATGGAATTACAAAAAGAAACAAGCAGGATTGTGGAGGAAATAAATATGACAGATATATTAATGATTTTGATGATTGCAGCGGTATGTTTTGTTTTTTACTTTCCAATCGTGGGAAAGCCTTACCCAATCAAATTCAAACCAAAAAAGAAGAAACATAAGAAAGCAACAAGTGAAACTCCTGAGTTAAACGTTAGCTTCCAGGAGTTGATGGGAATTAAAGCTATTTATGGAGATGTCGTCGAACTTGAAAGTGCCAAGAGCGGTCGAAATTTCTTAGGTCTTATTAAAGTAGAAGATATTAACTACTTATTAAGAAGTTTCAACGAGCAAAAACAAACGGATATGGCGTTTGAAACGTTACTTGCTCAATTAAATCTTGGGCCTGGACGAGAAGTTAACATTGGAATACATGTTCAGTCAAGACCTATTGATTTATCTGAACAGATGAAACCGTACCAAGAAAACTTTGATAAACTGAATCCTATTGCTCAACGATATGCTGAGTCAATGTTCTTCCCATTTATCGAGTATTGGCAACAAACGGTCGATGAGTACGATTATCAAGGATATTTCCGAGTGGATTTAAAGTATAACGACTTACTTTTAGAAGATTTAGAAGAAGAACAAATCATTATGAAAGTCCGAAACGAATTCAATCGAGTAGCCTCTATTATTCAGAGAAACTATAACGCAATGGGTGGACAAAGCACGATATGTGATGAGTACCTCTTGTATGAAGCATTGTATTTTGCGGTAAATAAACAAACCGCTAGCATTGAGAGATTTAAAAGAATGATGAATCAAGAAGGTTTATTATCTCCGTTTGTATCAGGAAAAGAAAAGAGTTCTGTTTATGTTGATGACTTAGAGCTTGAAAAAGGAGAGGACGAAGAGTATGAAGCTGTTTAAAAGAAAAAAGAAAAAACAACAAGAACAAGCAGAAGAAAAACGTAATGATGTAAAAGATAAAGAATCATCGAACAAGAAACATAAGGAAAAAAGTAGAAAAGATGTAGATACTCAACGTGAGAGTTTTATTGAAAAAGTTGGACTTGCGGGTTTTCATATACCGCTTGAAATACGAGACAGAGGATATCAAATCGAACAAAAAGCCGGAAAAGAGTATCCATTCCGCTCCTATATTTTGGATTTTGGAAATACAAGCATTTCAACAGGAGAATTAGACACTTTATTTAAAGCAGGTGCTTTAAATATAAACTTCCATTTAACGAAATTAACAAAAAATCAAGCAGTAAGTAAGTATAAGCGTGCTGTTACAGACGAAGCGGCTCGTGCAATTCAAATGGCTAAAGCGGGGAATGAACTGGAATATACAGAAGCAATCAAAGCACGAGATAGAGCAGATGAATTACTCCAAGAAATATCTGATGGGTATAATGATGGATTTCTAGGAACAATGGTAGTCACATTATTCGGTGAGGATGACAAGACCCTTGATAATATGGGTATGCTCATTCAAGATTCTGTAGAGCATAATGAACACAACTTAAGACCTTTATATAACCGCCAACGAGATGGTTGGCTATCAAGTTTACCTTTATCACCAAACAAATTAACTACAACGGTGGATCGACGATTTTTTGACCGTACATCGATTGTAGCAACTTCTCCTTTCTATTCGTCCAAAATTCCGTTTAGTGGCGGTGTGCCATTAGGAGAAAATTTACATAACAGAAACATGGAATTTTTAAATGTTTTCGCTCCTTATTTGGAGAACTATTCGTCCTTAATCGTTGGTACGTCGGGAAGTGGTAAATCATTTAGTAACAAATATACTTCTTCTTCTCAAATACTTCTTGGTTATCGAATTTTCTCCATTGACCCTGATGGCGAGAATGGTCCGATTTGTGTATTAATGGGTGGAAAAGAGGTAGAGATTCGTGAAGGTGGAGAAAATACAATCAACCCATGTGCCTTAACAGAAGAAGAAGTTGAACACACTTTAGAAGATGGCCGTCGAGTTTCTAAAATCATTGTCCCAATTGGAGCAAAAGTAGGTAGACTTGTATCCTTTTATAACAAACTATTAGGCGGTATGAACGCACAAGAAAAAGAGATTATTAAAAAAGCAATCTTAGATGTTATTGAAAAATGGGGAATTACCAATGACCCGAATTCTTTATATGAAAAAGAAAAGCGTCCTGTTCGATTACCAAACGGAGAAATCGTCTATAAGAAACAAAGAAAACCTGAATTTACACTCTTAGATATTTATCAACAATTACTTATTAATACAACTAGTGGTTATGATTTAAAAAAGCTAACTTATGAAACAATCATTGATGAAGATGCTAGAAGACTACTAAAAGTCCTTAGAGGATATCTACGAGACAGACCTGATGGGGTTATATTTGATGGCCCTACTCAATTTAATGGGGAAAGAATTGAAAATCTCTTAGATGATATCCCTTGGGTTAACTTCAACATTAAAGCCATTGAAGGCTCTGATATATACGATGTTGTTTTCTATGTTCTAACGGTACTTGGATGGGAATATTTCGTAAAACGTCCTTCACTGCGAAAGTATCGTAAACGACTCAAAATCGAAGAGGCTTGGCGAATGAAGCACATCGATGGTGCGATGTTATTCGTTGAAGAGCTAGCACGAAGAAGTCGTAAATACAACGCAGGAGTCGATATTATCACACAGGACTTAAAGCCATTTCTAAATGATCCAAATGGTCAAGCGGTTGTGAAGCAAGCTACATCAGCGTTGTTTCTACGAATCGGTGCGATGAATGACGAAGAAAAAGCGGAATTAAAATCGATATTCAATTTATCTGAAGGGGAGTTAAACATTATTTGTCGTAAGCCTTCTGAATCAGAAAATGACCAATCTAAAGGGGAAGGAATACTTCGTGTCGGTGGTTCAAGTGCACACATTAAAGTTAACGTGAGTGGCCAAATGAGAGCGTTCATCGATACAGATCCAGAATACTTAATTCAGAACGGACTTATGCCACTTGCAGATGAAATAATCGAAGAAGATGAAGAAGAATCTTCAACCATTGAAGAAGGTGTCAGCGTATGAAATTAACAAACTTCGATGATATGAATGAACGATTAAGAAGAGTTTACACCATTTGCTTGGTATTTTTATTTCTATTTT
>Ga0180433_10000121_pt1 | contig 127280 bp, 131 predicted proteins | sample SS_ome_8_FD_132980 | JGI IMG/M metagenome (GOLD analysis project Ga0180433, IMG submission 132980) | Hypersaline lake sediment archaeal communities from the Salton Sea, California, USA - SS_1_D_1 metaG | ecosystem: Environmental > Aquatic > Non-marine Saline and Alkaline > Hypersaline >... | reverse complement strand
TCTTGAGAAGAGCTTATGTTCATAATGTTATGATGAACAATATGAAAAATTGAAGGTGTTATTGGTTTAGTTGTAGTGCGTTCTAAGGACTTCCACCTTCTTGAAAGTTATGCGACACCGTAAGGTAATCTGTTTTTAAACATTTTCAAACACCAGACATAAAAAGCAGGTTTTAACATGGCTAAAGGAGGATTTAGAAAACCAGGGCAGGATCTCAGTAGAAGAACACCTCCAGCTAATCATAGGCACGCAGCCGATTCAAGAGAAAAGAAAAGGTTCCTCGGCAGACAATCTGTCTTGCATGATTCTGAATCCAAGCCAGAACAGGAAACCAAGAAAGGGAGTGCAGCAGCCAGAACTGTAAGAAGACTATGGCGCTGGGCATATCTCTCAACACCATTTCTTCCGGCCTGTTCTATGCTTGATAATGAAAAAATAAATACAGCAAATCTTTCAATGGCTACCATAGGGGGAATAAGCGCCACTCTGGGAATAGTAATGGGCGGCATCGTGGGCATCCGAGCGATTGTCAGGCACGTCAAAAACAAAATGGAAAAAACAAACTAGCTTTCTTTTGCCAGAAGGTAGTATCCGAATATGGTATCTCTCATCCAGACTCCTGTGACAGTCATCTCTTTTCCTTCTGCAGGAAGCGACTGGCTTGAGACTTTTATTGTTACATTACCGTCAGTGAGTGTGTATCCTGAGAGCTGGCCGAGTTTCAGAGTGTCCTGAACCGTTCCTTTGATTGTTACTTCTTTTCCGATATAATCTCCGGGATTGTCATTAAGCTCTTTCAGAGGAGTTGTCTGCTGCAGGGCATCGATACATCCGAATAAAAGCATTGATACTGCGAGAAGATAAACCAATCTCATTTTTTCACCAAAGAATACTCTAGGCCAAGGTTTTTAAGCACTTTAACTCCATATATACTTCCATGTTAAGCATAGTAATTCCCACACTTAACGAGAAAGACAACGTCGACAGGCTGATAAGCCATCTGAAGGCGCAGATGGACGAGAAAGACGAAGTCATAGTAGTCGATGCGCACAGTAATGACGGTACCCAGGATATTGTGAAAACTCATGGCGCAAAACTAATTCTTCAGAAGCCTATAGGAATCGGCCTTGCAAAAACAGAAGGCGCAAAACATGCCAAGAACAATGTGCTGGTTTTCCTAGATGCAGACTGCATACCTTCGGATAATTTCCTTACGGACATCAAATCACATTTCAAAAACAGCAATATCAGGGCCGTGGGCGGACTTGATCTCTATGAATCAGACTCAAGATTCTGGAAATTCATGTACGACACTTATTCAAAGTTCGTGTTCCATTGGGCAAGGGCAACCCACAGGCTCACCGGCAAATACTGGGTGGCTGCAAACAATTCCGCATACAGAAAAGACATATTCTTCAGCGTGGGCGGACTCCGTTCAGTGGTATGCGAGGATGTTGACATGATGCAGAGACTGCCGCCTTCAAAGGATGTAATCTATGATTCGAATCTGGTTCTGACTCTTTCAGACAGGAGATTCAGAGAAGGCGGATTCTTCAGGACTCTCGGCCTCTGGCTGTGGAGCGATATTCTGCTTCTTCTGGGAAAGGGTGCTGATACAAAAGGATACAGGACGCATTAGATGTCAAACAAAACCCTGATTATCCATTCTCCATTCTGCTCTTTTACAAGCAGTTCGTGATAAGTAACTCCTTTGATTATGTTTTCAGGCTGTTTTTTCTCTCCAAAAACCCTGACTTTAATGCTCTTTCCCCCGATTCTTTCCACTTCAGCTCTTTTTGGAGTGAACGGAACAATCTCACATTCAGCAATTATCTTTGAAAGCACATCAACAACAAGGTCCTCCTCAAGTTCCTTTGCAGATTCCACTTCTATCGAATCCTTCTCTTCTGCTTTGCCCATCTGGGTGAACATCCCGCATGCAACATCCTCAAGCGTTTTCTCAAAGGTTTTGTTTTTTCCTTCAACAAGAAAATCCGAGGGATGGTCTATAATTTTGTACATTATTCAAGCCTCCATCCGCTTCCGCCTTCTTTTTTGTCTTCAAGAATTATTCCTATTTCTTTCAGTTTGTCTCTTATCCTGTCCGACTTTCCATAGTCTTTTTTCTCCCTTGCTGAATTCCTGAGTTCTATAAGCTTCTCAAGCAGTTCTTCCGGCCCGAGCTTTTCTTCAATCCCCATTTCTTTTGCAACCGCCCCTATCTTCTCTGAATCAAGTGAAATCTCTTCCTTCTCAAGCCCGAGTATCCCAAGAATTTCCCCAATATCCTTTTTTATTTTCCCAAGAGCCTCATTGTCGGTTTTATCTTTTCCAAGATGCGCATTGACTGTTCTTATGAGATTGAAAAGTGATGCTATTGCGCCGGGAGTGTCGAAATCATTATCCATTGCATCATAGAATTCTTTGACTTCTTCGCCAGCCTTTTTCCTGAATTCCTCATCAGCCTCATTCTCCTTGTTGTTCTCCTCAAGGTTCCTTAAGGTATTGAATATCTTTTCAACACCTTCATCCATCGAAGCTATCACTTTCTCATCATAATCAAGAGGGCTGCGGTAATTGGACTGGATATAGAAAAATCTCAGCGCATTCGGCGAAAACCTCTCCAGTCCTTCCTTCAATGTAACAAAATTGCCAAGTGATTTGCTCATCTTTTCTCCGTGAACAGTAAGAAATCCGGTGTGCATCCAGTATTTTGAAAAAGGCTTTCCGGTTGCAGCTTCACTCTGCGCTATTTCATTTTCATGATGCGGGAATATCAGGTCTCTCGCTCCCCCGTGAACATCCAGCGTAGGTCTTCCTGCATATTTTATTGCCATTACCGAACATTCGATATGCCAGCCGGGCCTTCCTTTTCCCCACGGACTGTCGAAAGTTATTATGTCTTCCCCTTTTTTCCATAATGCAAAATCCTCAGGATGTTTCTTGCTCTCGTCAACTTCAATCCTTGCACCTGCTTCTATCTCTTCAAGATCCTGTCCTGATAATTTTCCATATCCCTTGAATTTGGAAACATCGAAATAAACTCCTGTTTCAGTCTCATACGCATATCCTTTTTCCATTATTTTCTTTATGAATTCGATTATGTCGGGGATATGTTCGGTGACTTTCGGATAAACATCAGCCCTGCTTATATGCAGTCTGTCAAAAAGCTCAAGCGCTTCAGCATGTACTTTTTCAGTAAGCTCCTTCGGGTCTGCCCCGCTCTCCTTGCATCTGTTGATTATCTTGTCCTCCACATCGGTTATGTTCTGGACATGGTAGACATCATACCCTTTCTTCTTAAGGTATCTTTTAATCACATCAAATGCTACATAGGTCCTGGCATGGCCTATATGTGTATGGTCGTATGGAGTCAGCCCGCAGACGTACATAATGACCTTCTTATCATCCAGCGGCTCGAGCTCAACCTCTTTCTTCTGTACTGAATCGTAGATTTTCATCAGAATTCTTTTAGTCCGTAAAATATTTATTAACGTTGCAGCAATCATTCTCAACAAGAGGTCGTGATGAATGGCATTCAATCCGGAAAAATTCATAGGGGAGGCCGTTGAGGATATAAAGAAAACCATAGGCGAAGACAGAGCAATTACCGCGCTTTCCGGCGGGGTTGATTCCTTTGTTGCAGCCACGCTTGCCTCGAAGGCGGTTCCGGACCAGCTTACAGTGGTATATGTGAATACCGGTCTTATGAGAAATGGTGAAACAGAGAGCGTCCAGAAAATCTCAGAAGACGTTGGTATTGACCTGATAGTGGTGGATGCGAAAGAAAAATTCTTTTCAGCATTAAAAGGAGTAACAGATCCTGAAGAAAAAAGGAAGAAAATAGGCGAATTGTTCGTAAGGATTTTTGAAGAAGAGGCAAAAAAACATGAAGTGAACTATCTTATACAGGGGACAATCGCTCCTGACTGGATAGAAAGCGGAGGACTTGGCAGGGATACGATAAAAAGCCATCATAACGTAGGCGGTCTTCCTGAAAACATGCATCTTAAACTGTGCGAACCTCTTCGCGAACTTTACAAACACGAAGTGAGAATGGTTGCAAAAGAACTCGGTCTTCCTGAATCGATTTCAGAACGCCAGCCTTTTCCCGGCCCTGCACTTGCAATAAGAGTTGTGGGAGAAGTAACCCCGGAGAAAATCGAGATGGTCAGGGAAGCATGCGCGGTTGTCGAAGATGAAATAGAAAAAGCGGTAAAAGAAAAAAAGATAGAAAAACCATGGCAGTATTTCGCCGCACTTTTGCCTGCAAAAACAGTAGGAGTGCGCGGTGATGAAAGAGCATACCAGTATGTTCTTGTTGTAAGAGCGGTAAGAAGCCTAGACGGTATGACTGCAAACTTTTCACACATTCCTCCGGAAATACTTGAAAAAATCTCAACAAGGATAACAAATGAAATAAGAAGCATCGGCAGGGTTGTTTATGATATTACGAACAAGCCTCCGGGAACAGTTGAAATGGAATGATGGCTTGCGCTATATCTCTCTTATTGTACCGAGCTTAATTTCCCCGCCCAGAATCCTTGTTATCTCTTTTACAAATATCACGGTTATCAGCAGGGATAACAATGGGGCGAACACAAGATAGAGAAGCACCTTTGATATCACTATACCGCTTATCTGCGATATCACTGTGAGGTCCCCTGCGAAATCAACATCTGCCCGGTCCATGCCCAAAGTGGCATTCTCGCAATATGAGGAATTGCTGTCAAAACATCTTCCGCTCATTACATCCAGTTTTTCGGCAAGAGCCTGATTATCATTAAGGTCAACAATTGGAATTGCCGAATAGAAGCTCTTGTTGTTGAATTCACTGATGTTTGCAGTTGCATTCAGGACATCGGTCTGCGGGTCAGGGAAGATCATGATGAATGAAGGATAGAGCAGGTAGGCTCCTATTGAAAGAGCTATCAGGAATCCTCCTAATCTTCTGGTTGCAAAGAATGTTCTGAAAACAAGTCCTAGCGGGAACAGAAGCAGCAGCGCATTCTGTCCTATGAAGCTGAGAATCTGCACGTTCAGTTCAACGAATACTATAAGGAACTGAAGCGAAACAACCTGCAGCGAGAAAAGCGCGGACATTGAAGAAAGATTTGCAAAAGGCTGGATTGAAAAAAAGCTGAAATCAAGATTAAGGCTCTGATAATATCCTATTGTCCCGACCAGTTTTACGGTTTCCTGGAAAAGCGAAAACAAGGCAGTACTCGTGCCCTGCATGGTGCATACAAGCTGTTCTATTACCGTTCCCGTACCGCATGCTTCCTCAACTATGGAGGAGCTTATCGAATTAATGAGTTCTATAATTGCGGCAAAAGCGCCTATTATTGCTGCATTGACAACCGACTGCAATAATTCTTCAATTCCGAAATGCTCCACTCTTTTGTATGTAAATGCCCTTCCGATTCCTATGAGTATGCCTGCAAGTACTATAGAGGCAATAACAACCGTTGTTGCTATCTCCATCCCTATGAATTCTCCAGACATTAATCAAACCTCTCAATCATAAATCAGAAATAAGTTATTTAATATCTTTTCCCATGAGCTTTTTCTTAATTTTTCTGAAATGCATCACAATATACGGCGGTCCGCGCAGGTAAAACGGGATTTTTTTGCCGATTATCCTTTTTCTTCCAAGCGCTTTCATAAGCTCTTTCGGATTTTCAATATCAAATTCCGGAAGCTCGGTATATGTTTTGCCGAACTCCAAAAGGAAATGCGAATCAGAACCTGCAGCACCCGGTTTTCCAAGTTTTTCCGCAGTTTCCAAAGCCCTCTCATTAAGTTTGCTGTTAAGGCATCTTGCATTGAAAACCTCTATTATGTCAACTAATCCGGCAAACTCATCCCCGCATCCATGCCTGCTCATGTCATACATGTGCGGAAGATAGGCAAGCCCACCCTGTTCTTTTATTTTGTCAACAGTTTCAGGGAAAGAAAGTTTTTTTTCTATCTTCTCACTAAGAAAGATTCCTGTCAAATCCCCGGATTCTGTCCGTATCTCCTCTCCAGGTATAAAGGGCGCCCCTGTTTTCCTGAATTCTTTTACTCCTTCAAGCGTATTATGGTCTGAAATAACAGGAATGACTCCGAGCTCCTTTGATTTCCTGGCCAGCTCCCCCACTTTTATCAGGCCGTCAATCGAAAAATCAGTATGGACGTGAAAATCCACTTTCATAGGATTGCCCCTTCATTTTCAAGGGCAGGAACCAGTTTCTTTGCTATCTCTTCGGATGGGCCCTTTTCAGCGTCCTTTACAAGTATCCTTCCGCTCGCGTATATACTGACGCCCTTGCCGTCTATCTTGGTCATTATCACTACCGGGGTTTCTGCAATAACCTCGCCTTCTATCTTTGGCACTGCTGTTTTTGCTTTTTCAAGGTCTATCCTGCTTTTCTTCTTGAATTTAATCTCATGTGCATCAACGGATGTGCATGATTCGTCAACGTCATATTCCATACGAACACCTAATCGATTTCAGGTATCTTGCTGAATGTCTTTCTCTTTTTTTCGCCTTTCTTTTTCCCTTCATCCGAAGGCCTCTGAAGAACAGATATTCCTTTCAGTAACGAAAGCCGGTCAGCAACATGTTTGTCTATGGCTCTTTCCCTGTAGAATGCTATGTTGGCTATCAGAAGAAATGCCAGCGATATTCCTACAAATGCAAGGAATATTGTGAATAGTTTCCCCTCATCCGTCTGCGGTGCAAAATCACCATAACCGATTGTAGTTATACTTATGGTTACAAAATAAGCTGCATCAAGATAGTTCCAGCCTTCAACTTTATGATAAAAGAAAACACTAACCACATACAGAATCAGTATAAGCATTACTGTTATGACTAAGTTCCTGATACCGTGATTTCCATAACCCATAATCTTCTTTTTTTCTCAAATACATTAAAAAACCTTGTATTCGTTTTTCACCCATGACCATCTCCCTTGACTGCCTTGGTGCATCCAGAGAAGTGGGCAGAAGTGCTTTCCTTCTCCAGACCGACAGGCAGATTCTTCTTGATTACGGGGTAAAAATATTTGACCAAAGCGGAATGCCGAAATTTCCCTCCGAGAACATCATGCCCGACATTGCAATCATCTCCCATGCGCATCTTGACCATAGCGGTTATGTGCCTGCTTTGTACAAACATTCAAAGATAAAATGGTTCGGAACCTCGCCAACCGAAGAAATATGCGAAATTCTCTGGCTTGATTCGATGAAGATAATGCAGAAGAACCTGCCGTACAACCTGAAGCATTTCAAGCGCGCCACAAAGGGGTTTCATCCTATTCCCTATAACAGGTCTTTTCACTCCGGCGAAACAGAAATTACTCTCACTGATGCAGGGCATATATCCGGAGCAGCAATCACTACTCTGGATTACAAAGGCAAGAGAGTGTGTTATACCGGGGACTTCAAGATGAGCGAGACAGATATGCATAAGGGAGCAGAACCGGTAAAAGATGTTGATTTGCTTGTAATCGAAAGCACTTATGCGAACAGGGAGCACCCGCCGCGCAAACAGCTTGAAAAAAAATTCATGGCTGAAATAAGGGAGACTGTTGAAAACGGAGGTACAGTAATTCTCCCGGCATTTTCACTAGGAAGAACCCAGGAACTCATATCAGTAGTACGCAAATACGATAAAAATGTCCCTGTTTTCGTTGATGGAATGGGAAAAGAGCTCACAAGAATTTATCTGAAATACAAAAACTACATTAAAGACCCGAGGGCTTTCCAGAAAGCGGTTAGTTCTGTCCAGATGGTCCGTTCCATCCCGGATAAAAAAAGGGCATCAAGAGTTCCAGGGGTAATAATAACAAGCGCAGGAATGATGTCCGGAGGACCTGTCCTGAATTATCTTTTCAATGTCAACAGAAAATCAAAAGTAATATTTACGGGATATTGTATCGAGGAAACGAACGGCTGGAAGCTTCTTAATCAGGGATATATAACAAAGGACGAACATGATCTGACGGTCGACCTGCCCGTGGAATATCTTGATTTCTCAGCCCACGCAGGAAAACAGGGACTACTTAATTTCATAAAAGAATCAAACCCTGAAAAAATTGCCCTTGTCCATGGTGATGGTCCTGAAGCTTTTGCACAGGAACTGATAACAGATTTTGGTTATGATGCAATCGCCCCGTTTCTGGGCGACAGAATAGAGATATAAGGTGAAAAAAATGGTTGAATGCAAAAAAGTAATAATTGGCGGATTGGCTGCAGGGCTGGTAATGCTGGTTCTTAGTTGGTTTATCCTGATGCCTATCCTCGGCATGATATTCCCCGAACTTCCGACAGAATATGAGACAAGCGGTGTTTTCAGGCCGTGGGATGACCCGCTGATGAGCTATATGTTCATCCATCCGTTTATCCTGTGTCTTGTGATGGCATATGTATTCCAGGCTTTCAAGCCCTATCCGAAAAAGGACGATGTAATGAGAGGTATCTCATATGGATTCATGTTCTGGCTTCTCGTATCCATCCCCGGAATGCTTGCAACATTGAGTTCTTTTGCAGTGTCTTTCGACATAGTTCTTACCTGGACAGTTGAATTCCTGATAGAGATGCCGATAGCCGGAATAATAATAGCAAAGCTTGCAAAGTGAGCTGATGGAATTCGAAATAAAAACAAGCAAAAGCATAGAGGTTATAGATATAACCTCAGAGGTTGAAAAGAGGGTCAAGGACGGGAAAGCATGCCTTGTCTTTACCCCTCATGCAACCGCTGCAATCATCCTGAACGAATTCGAGCCGAACATAAAATCCGATTACGAGGAATTCTTTTCAAGGATTGCAAAAGGGAACTGGAAGCACAACAGCATAGATAATAATGCAGAAGCACACCTGTTAAGCGCTTTGATTTCCCCGTCAATAATCCTCCCAATAAAGAACAGCAGGCTTGACCTTGGGACATGGCAGAGCATAATGCTTGTAGAGCTTGACGGCCCGAGAACAAGAAAAGTTACTGTTACAATCTTTTGATGGACATTTTCGATAGCGGATAGGACAGATGAGTGCCTTTTTTTGAATATTTTTTGAAAAATTCAGCCAGCGCATTCCTTGCGGTTTTCGGTTTTTTCTTTTCCACTGCCACCAGTTTTCCTTTTTTCTTTAATATTATTGCCTTCCTGTGTTTTTTCCTGAATTTCTCAGCATGCTTTTTCATGCCTGCAGGAGGTCCGCTGTATTCCACAAGTTCAGCCGTCCTTTCCTCTTTCAGCGGAAGTGCAATTCTCACTTTCCCGTTTACTGCTGCAAAAGGTTCAAGAGGTTTATAATTCTTCATTTCATACGTCAGCTGTTTCATCAGTTTTTTCAGCTGCCCCCACAATACATCGTCAACAACGTTCGGGTTCGGCAGTTCTATCACATAGACGAAATGGATTTCCCTGTTTAATTTTTCTTCAAAGGTTTCAGGCTTTCCCAGAAACATCTGAACCGAAAGCTTTTTCCTGCAGAGCAGAATGAATCTCTTGAGATTTTTCCCGGAAAGCGCTGCAGCAACGTTCCTGTTTTTGTCAGTAGGGTCGACTACCACAAATTCAGAATCGAATTTTTCAACCAGTTTTCCATAATAGCTTGGTTTGTAATGCTTCTTCAGATCAATAACAATGGGAAGCTTCCATCTGCCAGCATTTTTCATCAGCATCCTGAAGCTCCTGTATTTCAGAATAAGCAGTTCGCAGAGATAGCCTGAAAATCCTTCTATTTTTATTTCAGCGCCGTAGATGCCGTGCGCCTTCAGAAGCTGTTTCAGGAGAAGAACATCTTTCCTCTGGTTTTTCTTCAGTTTTTTCAGTATGTATTTCGTATGGAGGACTGAACGGTCAACTGCAGTCAGCCTTTCCCCCCCTTCCTCCATTTTATATGCCGGAACAAGGTCCACTGTTCTGTCATTGATGCGGAATCTGATGTACGGGTGCTCTGCATAATTAAGCTGGTATTTTGTTCCCGGAAATGCGCCCATCATCATATCTTCAATCTCTTTTTTCATCTCCAGCTTCGGTATTTTCTTTTTGAATACTACGAATATGTCCACATCAGCCCTTTCCCTCAGGTATGTTCCCTTTGCTATCGAACCTGCAAGAACAACCTCTTTATTCCCCGAATATCTTTTCAGAAGCTTAATCAGTGCATCTGCGAATTTCCTGATTTCCTTCGCCTCTTTTTCAGTAGGTTCTATTTCAAGAAGAACTTTTTTCAGAACATCCATAAATCAATTTTTCATAGTAGATTTAAAATAGCTATTTTTAGTTGAAGTTGGTTTTTTGTGAATATTTTAAAACTGCTTGTTTTTAATATACGTGATATGTGTCCAGAGACAAGAAAGAATAACGGCAGTCTTTCGGCTAAAACAGGAACACTTCTAAACGTTACCCCCCCCCCCGCCGGCACGCCGTAGGCAAATTCTGTCCGGAAAACAATTTGATTGTGATTAAGGGTTAATCGTATGCGTAGGCTTAAGGAAAGATTCAAGAAAAATCCGGAAGTAGAAAGACCCCCATTCAGTTGGAGAAGACCACTTGCTGAAATTCCCAAGATGGGCAATCATGATTTTGAACAGTTTTATGTCTCAGCGATAAACAAGGCAAACCTACTTTTCCCGGTCACCGAAGAGTCGATGACTCGACTGGCAGCAGTTATACATAATGTTTTCAGAATTGATAATAATGTTGTACTTACGACAGGAAAAAATAGGAAACACTATCCTACATTATGGTCTGCTTTCCTTAATAGACTGTGGAGCGATGACCTGACATTCTTCTGGAGAATGAGCGAACCACATCATCTTATGTGGAACTACATCGGTGAGGGGGGGAGAGGGGTGCTTGTGGAAAATTATAGTGATGAAGCGAAGGCCCTGAGTTTTCTTGAACGTCCTGATATCGCGGTCGAACATCTTAGGCAGTTTAAAGGATTTTTGAATTCCATCCCCTCAAAAAATATTGATTTCCAAAGATTTGATTTTCCAAATTTCAAGAATTTTGATTTTTCAGAAGTAAAAATACAGATTAAAGAATATATGAACAACTTATCTCAGCACGTGTATTCTCGTTTTCAGAGCCATATGGCGGGAATACCCTACCTCAATTTCAGACATGTGGGGGACTCAAAAATCAGAAATAGTAGAAAAGAGATACCAGTTGTAATAACACGTATTTTTCCCTGGGACTCTGATATAGTTGGGAAGATGGAAACTGCCGCCAAACGAGGTATCTCAACAGCTAAACCAATATCACTTGTTACAATTGATTCAGCAGATTTCCTGATAATGACTAATGATGGCAAGGCCCTGTCGTACGTGGGAAGGGATAGCAAAAAGTCCTTTATCCATTCACTTTTTAAAAAACATGGAGAACTCCTGGCAAGAGCACATTCTGTTGGAGTCGGTCATGATGACCCTGCACCAAGAAACGTGGTTTTCAAGCAATCTGATACCAGGCTATCGCTTACCTTGATTGATTACGAAGACTTGTGGATAGCCGATAAAGAGGAACCAATCCCTTATCCTGATAGGAAGCTTGGTCTAACACGGGTAGTTGAGGAAACCAACTATGGCCATCTGCCATACGGTTGTCTCGATGCTTTTATAGAGGGTTATGGAAAAGACGAATTCCAGAAAGTGATGGGCAGAACTTATTAAAATTAAGCCTCCAAGCATACTAAGTTGATGATTATGAAGCTTACGCCAAAGGGAATGAGGGATTTTCCTCCGGAAGAAATGATCGTCCGTGAATCGGTCACCTCTACTATAATAGATATATACAGGAAATACGGTTTCAGGCCGATGGATACCCCTGCAATGGAATATCTTGATACTCTAAGAGCAAAGGCAGGAGAAGAGATAGACCAGCAGATTTTCGTTCTGAAGGAAGAGAAGCTTGCACTCAGGTTCGACCTTACTGTTCCCTTGGCAAGGGTTGCAGCCAATTCTGATTTCCCCAAGCCTTTCAAGAGATATTATATAGGTCCGGTCTGGAGAAGGGAGGAACCGCAGAAAGGAAGATTCCGTGAATTCTATCAGGCCGATGTGGATATCATAGGAACAAAAACCATGAGGGCAGAGGCAGAACTCCTCACACTCTCACATGAGCTCTGCGGAATATTCGGATTCAAAAAACCCCAGATAATTCTGAATAACAGGAAAATACTGGAGGGTCTTGCAAAAAAAGTAGGTTTTGAAAAGAAAAAAGACGAGGTTCTCCGCCTTCTTGACAAGATGGATAAAATAGGCGAGGACGCAGTTGAGGAAGGGCTAAGGGATATTCTTGGAACACGGGCGGATGAACTGATGGAATACACTGCAAGCAAAAAAAGCAATGAAGAAAAACTTGAAAGCGTAAGGGAAATAAGCGGGGAAGGAGTTGAAGAATTGGAGGAAATACTTTCACTATGTGATTTTCCGGTTGAAATAGACCTCTCCATGGTGCGCGGCCTTGGTTATTACACCGGCCCGGTATTTGAAATAAAACTAAGCAAGGACATAGGCACCGTCATGGCGGGCGGAAGATACGACAGCCTGCTCGGCATCTATGGAAGGGAGGACTGTGCAACAGGCATATCAGTAGGCATTGAAAGATTAATCACGCTTATTCTTGAAAAAACCAAAAGCAGGAAAACATACAGCGAGGTTTTCGTTGCATGCGCAAAACAGGACTTTTACAAGGATACAGTAAAGCTTGCAAACTATCTGAGGCAGAACGGCGTATCCGCAGAGACCGACCTCAACGGAAGAAACCTAAGAAAACAGTTTGATTATGCAAATTCACTTTCAATACCGTATACCATTGTTGTCGGCGAACGTGAAATCAAATCCGGCAGTTTCACCCTGAGGGACATGGTAAACGGTAACGAGGAGTTTCTTAAAAAAGAAAAAATAGTCGAAAAACTGAAGGCGTAATAATGAAAATTCCCCTTATCTATCTGAAAGACAAACAGGCCTTCGTAAAAAAAGACGGCGTAATGCGCTTCATAGGCAAGCCGCTGGACATTGCAAAAAAAATGAAAGGAGAAGGACATATTCTGCTGCATATAGTTGACCTTGATGAAACAGAATCCAATTTCGATATCTATGACAAGCTTACCTATTTCATCAACATAGAGGTCGAATGCGGCGAAAATGAGCATCTGATCAAAAGACTCCTGGAAATAAATGCACGCGTTGTAGTAATCCTTCCGTCAAAACTGGACCTTAAAAAATACAACAAAAGACTGCTGGTTGGGAAAATAAACACGGAATACGAAGGAAATGCCGAAGATGTCCATGATATAATCCTTGAAAAACCGACAGAAGAGCTTTTCTTACGTTTTAAGGACAGGAGACTGATTGTTTACGATAATTACAAAGGAAAAGAAAAAGTATGGGGAATTATTTTTTCACCTGAACCTTGAACCCGTCATTGCCGACAAGAACAGGGTACGGTCTCATGGAATGGTGAACCCCCTTCATCTTCAGAACCTCTATCATTCTGGTCCTCTCGTTTTTCTTCTTTGGGTCCGGCCTGTAGGAAATGTTGATCCATCCGTCGGTGAAACTCTCTATGCCGTAGGCGGTATTCGGAATGGCGTCAAAGCTTGATACCGTAGTATCTTCGGAAACTATCATGGTCGTTGTCCCCCATTTTCTTATATTGTCTATGAACTTGAGGAATCCTTTCTTTCTTTCTTCTTCGCTTTTGAAGAAGAATGCAATCGGCATTATGGAGTCTATAACCACTCTTTTTATCGCAGTGGTGTTGATTATTTCCTGGATTGCCCCATACTGCTGAAGGAACTGGTCAATCTCATATACCGGGTAATCAAGGAACACCAGCTTCTGGTCTTTTTCAGCCTTTTCGATATCCCATATGTATCCGCTCATGTGGAAAAGCATGGATTCCCTGCTGTCTTCTATTGATATGTAGAGGCCCGGTTCCCCGTGTTTAATAGCCCCCTCATAAAGAAACTGCATTGCAAAAGTGCTTTTGCCGGCCCCGGTCGGACCGCCTATCGTAATTATCGAACTCTGCAGGAACCCGCCCCCGAGAATCTTATCAAGGCCCGGGATTCCGCTTTTTACAAATTTTCTTTCAATCATTCTTCTTCACCTTTTTTCTTTTCAAGTATTTTCTTGCCCAGTTCGGCCCTTATCTCAAGCTGCTTCTGGAATTCTGCCAGTTCTTCGGGTTTTGCGATTTTGGTTAGTATGTATTTCTTGTATTCTGCAGCTGTTGCCGACATCGTGCTCAGCAGTTCATGCGCCTGATTTAACGGCAGTCTTATTTCATCCGGTTTTAATATCTCTACAGTAAACGGGCTGTGGGTAAGGCACAGAATTCCGAGAGTATTGAAGTCCTTTACGAGTATCTTGACCGATATGGATGTAGAGAAATTCTTTCCCTCTCCCCCGCTTATCGGTTCGTCTATCTCCCCAAGCGCATAAATGACTCCGGGCGTTTTAATCAGATGGTTTACGAATCCTGTTCCCAGCTGCTGCGCTGCTTCTTTAGAGACTGCGTGCAGATCAAAATACAGCATTGCCTGCACCCCGCCGTTTTTGATAGTCTCCTCGGTAACTTTCTTTACGTCCATAATCTCACCTTTATTTAAGAATCTTTAAAAAATCAGAGGAATTCGGATAAGCCCGTTTGTTTCTGCTTTTCATCTTCGAATATGTTCTTTATCTCCTTTTCAATCAGTTCCAGGCGCTGTTTTGTATAATCAGGAAGCTCATACCTCTCAACTATATCCCTTGATATCTGAAGATATTTTTCTATTCCGCCCTTGTTGATTGTGAGGAGCAGGTTCCCCCCGCATTTCATGCATTTTCCTATCAGCGGAACCCGCCGGTAAATCGTATTGCAGCTTACGCACCTGAAAGTCTGCCGTGAATACGAACGCAGGTTTCCGTAAAGGTCCGGAATAAAATGGCTGAGAATAAGCCTGCTTGCCGCATCTTTCTGGTCAACAGCCCGTATCCTCTCCTGCAGATTGAATTGTGTGGATATTTTTTCAGGTATGGTTTCAAGTTTTACATATGCTGTCCTGGTATTCGCCCCGGAAAATACAGTGCCCGGGTGTGTTATCAGGAAATCATACTGCTCATCCTTTCCCAATACGTTTTTCACTGTTTTCAGTTTGACATCTCCGGGCGGTGTTACCCTGTCTCCAGCCCTGTAAAATTCCAAAGGATAGGAAGAAACGAGCTCTATACAATGTGATTCATCATCTACTTCTTTTGGTTCTATTATTGTTGTAAGAACAAGCGGGGCATCCATTGTTCCCCCCCGTTTTTTATCAAGATATTTCCTTGAGAAATTTATCAGAGCATCAAGCAGAAGCATTATGCTGTCCTCATCCCCATCGCAGTTCCTTCGCTTTGCAGTATGGAAATACGGATGGCCGTAGCCGATATTTCCTTTTGTGAATCCTATTATTCTGCATACAACAGAAGCGCTTGTATGGGGTGAAAGTCCCAGACAGAGATGCCCTACAAGGTCCTCTTTTTTCTTTATATTGTAAAACGGCCTTATGCCATAGAGGTTTATCAGCGCCTCGTCAACAAATGCAGAAACCCTCATCAGATATTCTGCTCCTGCTTCTGACAAGAGTATATCCTGGGGGAATAAAGGCAGAAGCTGGTCATCGTTTTCCAGCTTGTTTCCCTTGTAGTCTTTGGTATATCCGAGTTCACGGGCTTTTCCCGCAGTAATTCCGATTTCCTTCGGAATAAAATGCGTAAGAGTCACATCCGTTGCATCAAACCTGCTCGTCCCGTCCCTGAAAACATAAACATCATGTTTTGAACGCATGAATCCTTTCTCCAGTCTCTCAGCTATCCTGTGTTCATTCGACAATCCTTTGACTCCTTTTACCTCGTCAGGAGCAATCCCCAAATCACTTTTCACCTTGTCAAAGTGAGCCATAAGTTCCATAGGTCTTTTGTCAAAGGACACGGTCTTCATTTCACAATGCATTTCTGTAGTAACAGCCCTGCCGCATTTCTGGCATACTTTCTCTTCTTTGGCTGCTCCTCCGCAAAGATGGCATCTTCTGTAAAAAGTCAGTCCCCCGCATCTGCCGCATCTGAATCTTGAAATTTCCACATTTATTGTTTTATCCTTTCCCTTGTCTTTCAGCGTACGGTACTGTTTTGTTATACTTCTGTTCTTGAAAGAACCAGTCGGAAAAAGAACATGCGGTTTTCCGGCCATCATCCTCTCCTTTGCTTTCTCAGGCCTTCCCATTCTCGCTCCGATATATGTAGGCGCCCAGGCTCTTATCTTCACCCCGGAAAGTTCGTTCACAATCTTAATGGAGTCTTTATTCTCATCCCATTTGCTTTCAAAGTCCGATTCCGGCATTCCCAGACTTGCAAGCAGTGCATAGCCGGCTTCACCATCAATCACTATGTTTCCGTCATATATCCCATGCTCCACGAGCAGTTTTTCAAGCATTCTTTTTGCCTTGTCCGGGGCCAGTACAACTGATTTAAGCTTTTCACCATCATATGAGAGTTTCGCTTTTTTCAGCCATCCAGCAAAATTTTTCAGTTCTGCAGGGGATAAATCATGCCATGGATAAGTATAATCAGGATGAAGCGGGACTTCATGTTCTTTTGAAAATTCAAATGCACTTTTTGCATCAATGCTTTCCGGGGCTGAAACACCTGCTTCTTCAAGTTCTTTTTCCCATATCTCTTTGCAGTATCCCGAAGGAATAAGCGGGTGGTTTGATTTGAGAAAATCACCGTAATTTGAAAGCATATCTCCCAGGAAAAGTATCTCTTCAACATTATTTTTTATCTCTTCAGCCAGTTCCACGGTTCTTACTTTCATTACTCTTCCGTCCGAAAGTTTGACGACCGGCGGTTCTATCCCTTTATGCGGAACCACAACACATCCTTTTCCGGGCCTTTCTATCTTCATATGCGTTCCGTAGGCAAGAAAGTTATCAACAAGAGTCATGGTTGCAGGATGTATGTTTTTTGCCATAAGACTGTTCGTTTCGCTCCTTCCGTACCTGAGCCTGAATCCTCCTTTTTCAGACGGATGACTGAATACCGGTCTCCCGGCAACAAGACCGTCAAGATATGTTACATCAGGTTTAATTTCTATCCTGTCAGCCCTTGCTTTTATCTTGATTATTTTCTCAAGCCAGTCCCATCCGAGTTTTAATTTTCTGGTGTATTTCAGCAGTTTGGTCGCCTTAAGCGCCACACCTTCGCATATAACAAGAGGAATTCCTCCGCGAATCCTGTCAGTCTCAACACCAGGAACTCCTTTGTATGCAGAAACCTCAATCTCCTCGGTCGGGTCTCCATCTACACAAATCGGGCAGTTCTTCACAATGATTCTTACATCTTCTTCCGGGGGAAAATACTGAAGATGCGTGACCCGCGCTTCATATACATTGATTTCCTCGATATATCTTTCAACCTGTGAATCCGTAACTCTGTAATCACCGACCCCCGCAGCCCTTCTTGCAATATCTGCGAGTACAAGACTCAGTGCCGCAGCAGTGCCCCCGGCGCTTCTTATCGGACCCGCATAATAAACAGCAACATAATCACTGCCGTCAGGATTTTTCTTTATTTTTGCCTTGGAAATACCCTCAGTAGGTGCAACAAGCACACCTTCGGTAAGTATTCCGACCCCTGTCCTGACTGCCTGTTCTATCAGAAATTCCCGGTTACCTGTTATCACTTCGCCGGCAGCTATTCTCCTGGCAATCTCAAATGCAATATCCTCCCTTGCCATACCGCCTTTTTCCATCTCCCGTATTTCCTTTGCAATATTCGGAGGTCCTACTATGCTTTCCACACGTGCCGCAACATCCTGCGCTATCCTTACCTCCACATCGTCTACAGGGTCATATCCTTTTTTTCTGGCTTCAGTGGCGGTGGCATAGGCTTTCTGCAGCCCTTCCTTTAACTTTTTGTGGTATTCCTCCATCATATTATCAGCTTCAAAAATGAGCGTATTCTCCTTTGTGCATAACATTTTTTAATTACAACATCCAATTGCTGTTATGCCGCCAAGAGATGTTGTTATTGACACGAATTTTTTCCTTATACCCTACCAGTTCAAAATCGATATTATCACCGAACTTGAGCACCTGGTAGACGTTCATCACAGGCTGGTAATGACTTCAAAAACACTGACCGAACTGGAAAAATTGGCCATGAACGAAGGAAAGAAAGGCGCAGGCGCCAGACTCGCAATAAAAATCATCGATGTGAATTTTGACCATTTTGAGATAATAGACTCAAACAGACCGGTGGACCGATGGATACTGGAATATGCTGTTGAAAACGGGGCCATAGTCTGTACCAATGACAAGGAATTGAAAAAGAAACTTAAAGAGAATGGTATAAAGGTAATTTCGCTTAGAGGCAAAACAAAGATAGATTATGTGTGATTGCCATGGGAATTATTGAAATAATACTGGGATTTGTCGTCGTTTTTGCGATTATCGTCATACTGATACTTTTATTCATATTCAACAGGCCTTATTCCTGCAACCGAAAAGTAAAAGGAAATGAAACTGTTTTTACTCTCGAAGCAAAAAAGCCGATAGCAGGTATCGAGGTTATAGGTAAATTCGGTGATGAGACAATAAAATTCCAGAGAAAGGATATAATGAAAGGGGAAAAAATAGAATTTGTTTATCCTGCATCGACTGAACCTGCAGCTGTCACTGTTGAGATTAAGAAGGGAAGGTCAAAGACGTTTGAGGTTTGATTCCTCTGTTTCTAATTTCTTCTCCAGCTTTTTCAAAACAATAGACTGCCCTGGAAAATACGTTTCTACTGATTAATGTCGCAGCTGTCTTCAGATATTCAGCAGCTTTAATGTAATACGTATCTGTTTCATTTTCCATCTCCTTTGCAGCATATATGGGGTTTCTTACCCTGAGTAAAAGTATGTATTCCCTCAACAGTTTTCTTGCTTCCTTCTCGTTTCCCGCTATCAATGCAGTATATGCCTTGTCTATCCTGTTTTTGTTATAACCGGCATCATAGAGCTCCCTGTTTATTTCCCCGACTTTCTCCAGGCTTATTTTTCTCTTGCTCTCTACAAGCTTTTCCAGTTTATCAGAGAATTTCAAATCACGCAACCAAAGTGCTTTCATCTGGAAGCATCGTTTTTCCTTTTCCAGATATCTTGTCCAGTTTGATATATTACGAAGAATCCATGCATCCCTCAGCCCCCTTAATGCAAAACCCCGTATTTTGGAATATTCCTTTATTGCCACCACTTCCTTATCTCTCCAGTTTCCAAATCTAGTTCTGAATGATACCAGTTTTGCACATGCCATGCTGATTTTTCTGCCATCGATTTTATCCTGTTCTTTAATCGCATCTTCAAGATAAGATATTGCATACTTCAACTGGTCTCTTGAAAATGTCTTTTTGGGCACCCTTATCCTTCTTATCGATTTCAGCACGCATTTGATATTCTCGATTGTCTCCCTGATTTCCTCTCCGCCTTTTTTACCATAAGCGAGTTTGAGATTTTCTACGCTTATGCTTTTGAGTACCCGGTCGTTTTTTTCAAGTTCCTTTAGGTACCCCTCTTCAATATGTTTTGTCATTCTTACTGCGCGATAAACATCGGTTACAATTGCTGTTTTGGGACCTTTTCTGTCTCTTCTGAAATGGATGCTCAGAATCCCATCACATTTTCTGTAAATCCCAAGCCTGCCAAGCTCCTTTGTCATTGCCTTGCTTCCGTCTCCTGCAATCCCCTCAACAATAAGTCCACTGAAGTTTGGTACTACGGCTGCTCTCCTCCTTCTTCTCCAGGTTTCCATTGCTGCAGCTGACCTTTTGGGATCCTTCTTCTGTTCACTAGCACACATAATATCATAAATAGCAATAACTCTTTATAAACGTTTTATATTCCTTCTTTTTGTTAAATATCCCATGAAAGATACAATATTGCTATACAGGGGAGAAAGCTTCAATTCGAATTTCTTTTACTTTTCAGGTCTTGATATAGACAATTCATTCCTGCTTATGCAGGGCGGAAAGAAAAGACTTCTTGTTTCAAAGCTTGAGGAAAGAGGGGCAAGAAAAACATTCAAGGGAAAAATAGTTGTTCTGGATGATTTCTATCCCTATCTGAAAAAAGAACTGAAAAGCAGAAAGGTCAAAATCGACGGCGCAAGACTGCCTGCAAGAATTTATGAAAAATTAAGCGGATTCTGCAAACCTGTTGATGCATCAATGGAATTCTATACGAAAAGAATGGTAAAAAATAAGGATGAAATCGAAAAAATAAAAAAAGCAGTAAAAATAACGACTGAAATTCTTGACGGGCTTGAAATCACAAAAGATATGACTGAAAACGAGATAAAACAGCAACTTCTCCTGAAAACGCTTGAAAAAGGAATGGAGCCCGCCTTCGAACCGATAGTTGCCTCAGGCATGAATACAGCAGTTCCGCACCACAAATGCACTAACAAGAAAATTGAAGACTTCGTGATGGTTGATTTCGGAGTAAAGTTCAACAATTACCATGCTGACATGACCAGATGCTACGCAGTCAGCTATTCTGAAAATGCAGAGCGCGAAACAAAGCTCTACCAGAAACTGCATGCGGTTTTTGATTCGATTATAGAAGAGATGCCTTCCATGAAAACAGGAAAAGACCTTGCCGAATTTACAGAAAAAGCCATAGCAAAATCCGGACTCCCCAAAATGATTCATGCAGCAGGCCATGGGGTCGGCCTTGACATCCACGAATTCCCCAGATTAGGAAAGAAATATGAAGACAAACTTGCCGGAACCGTTTTTGCGCTTGAACCTGCAGCCTATTACAAAACATACGGGGCCAGATTCGAGGAAGTAGTGTATTACGACGGCAAGAAGGTGAAAGTCCTATGAAAAAAGAGAAGCAGATATATTACATATACCTGGCACTGATGTTCATATTTTCGGTTTCAATAATTGCAGTTCCTTTCCTTATGTTTTCAAATGAGGATAACGCAGGTATATACAATCTTTTTTCACCCCTCTGCCATCAGAAACTTTCACGTTCATACTGTCTTTTTGAAAGCGAAACCGGCTATTATATAGATAACTGCACTCCGCAGGAAGGTGCGCTTGTTCCTTCAGATGCCGAACAATTATCTTCCGAGCTTAACGGCGACCTTGGATATAAATTTCCAGTATGCAGCAGAGATATGGGTCTTTATCTCGCAATGTTCATTGGTGCTGCAGTATATCCGTTCATAAGAAGAATAGATAACAGGACAATTCCGCCTGCAGTATATCTTATACTGGCAATAATTCCGCTCGCAGTTGACGGAAGCGTGCAGTTTTTCTCAGACCTCGGTATAATTCCGTTTGTATATGAAAGCACGAATATTCTCAGGCTGATTACAGGTGTGATAGCAGGATTTGCAGTGTCAATTTATCTGATTCCTCTGCTCGTAAATCTGTTTTCAGATTCTAAAACTCGTTAAGGCTCCTTTGTTTTGTTTCAAGGGCCTCTTTTTTCTTTTCAAGAACAAGCTCGCCGAAAACACCGTCGTATCCCGGGAGCCATGCAACATTTTCTGTTTTAACTTTTATTATGGCTTCTGCAATTTCCGGAGTTGTTCCAAGCCTTATCTGGTCTTCATGCGCTTCGAATACTGAAAATTCATTTCCAAAATATTCTATGAGTTTTGAATATGCATCTTTTACCCCGACTGTATTTTCATTCTTTCCAAGAACTTTTGAAATTACTATGTTAAGCGGAACAATATGCTGGAACGGAATCGTATTTTCCGGTTTGAAACCGGGCTTCCTGTCGGCAAGCTCAACAACACGGTGAAGAACACCGACAGTTACTTTTTTTCTGCAGACAGGACAGACATCATTGTGCTTTATCGATTCCCAGGGGGACCATCTTATCCTGCATTCACGATGGCCGTCATAATGATATTTTCCCTCCTCCGGATAAAATTCATAGGTTTTCACGAATCCTTTCCTTGTCCTTATCGCATCAATTATTTCCCTGTATCCAGCCTTATCCAGTTCGAATACATTCCCTTCCCTGCCTAATTTTTCAGGGGAATGGCAGTCACTGTTCGAAACCAGAGTATATTTATCGAGTGCGCTTATCATCCAGTTCATTGCAGGGTCAGAGCTCAGTCCGGTTTCGATTGCAAATATCCTGTCCGCCTTGTCTTCAAATGCCTCTTCAATCGAATCCACTCCTGTTTTTGAGCCGAAAATACCGAACCACGGAGTCCATGCATGCGCAGGGATAATTATATTTCCCTTTGAAATTTCTTCAAGCTGTTCAACAAGCTCTGCAGATGAAATCGAAAGCATCGGCCTTCCATCTTCCATCAGCTTTCCGTATTTCCCCATTCTGTCATTTATCTGCTCGACAATTTCAAGCGAAGGAGCAAGAACAACATGATGCATTCTTTTTTTGCTTCCAACTTCCCCATAGGTAATCGCAAGCTCTGTTGACAATATGAAATTTACTCCGTTGTAGCTGTAAAGCCCGTCTTTTTCTTCTTTCAGATAAGCTTTCAGTTCCTTGAAGTACAGAGGATGCGTAAAATCCCCGGTTGCAACAACATCTATTCCCTTAATCTTCGCGCCTTCCGACAATCCGACAATATCACATCTGCTGCTGGTTGCCCTTGCGTATTTGCTGTGAACATGAAGGTCGGCTATAATTCGCATGACAGGAATTTGTTTATACAGGTTTAAAGTATTTGTCCTTCGTCAGATGTCTAAAACCTGACAGAAGTGAATATAAAACCTTTCTACAGTTTGAATTCCTAATTGTAAAAGAGAGGCTAGGCCATATGGTAAAATTAAGCCGTTTTAAGGAATTGGGCGCCCATAGTCTGCGTCTTTCCGATGTTACTATCGTAATGAAAAAAGCAATGGGATTTTCAAGAATGCTGGAAAAAGACCCGCATTACGGAAAACCATTGAAAATAATAAAAGGAGGTCTTGGCGACCCAACACTATTCGGTTTCAAATCTCCAAGACGCCTTAAGAAAAAACTGCAGGAAGCTGTTAATGAAGAGGCGCCGTATACTGATTCGATAGGTTTTCCTCCGCTTCTTGAAGAACTGAGCTACGGAGGTCTTCATGTTGAAAAAGGCAAAGTCGTATCTTCATACAAGCTCGAGCACGGCAAGGATGCATTTATTTTTGTAGGACCGGGCTCCAGCGGTGTGGTCCGCGCATACAAACAGATTGTCGGCGGAGGGAAAAAAACCAAAGTGATTGATTTCGTTCCTGAACTTACCTATCCGATGTTTGTGGCAGAATCATCCAATGTAGAAGCGGATATGGTAACGGTTGCAATCAATCCTGAAACCGGAGTGCTGGATGTTAATGACCTTGAGAAAAAGATGACAAAAGCAATACGCAAATATGGAACACAGGAACAGACAAGATACATGCTTAATATGACTACAATAGGGAACCCGCTTGGTTCTGCAATGAGCGTTGAGATTTTTGATGATATAACACAATTGCTGAAAGATATATACCAGAAATCCGGTGTACGTATTCATAGGCTGATAGATCCTACATACGAGCCATTCAGAAGAGACCAGTCAAAAAGATTCGATTCAGTGGAAAGGATAATGAAAAAAGACAGCAGTGCAATCGAACTTGTAACAGGCACTTTTTCCAAATCCGCATGCTGGCTGGGCGAACGTGTGGGTTTCGCCGTTCTCATCGCAAATGGATCTGATGGAAAGTTCGACAGGAGAAAGGCCTTTGAGCATGTTGACATCTATCATGCGATTACACTTGGCACGGTCAGCATCTACAGCCAGATGGCGATTGCAAAGTGGCTGAATGAAATAAGGACTTCACCGGAGGCATTTGAAGAAGAGCAGGAAAGACAGCTTTCGATGAGGAAAGAAGTTAATGGAAGGGTTGAACACTTTGCAAAAACAATCGCTTCAATGGACGAGGCATGGCTACATTCGTTTTTCTATCCTGATGGAACCGGGAACGGTTTTGATACCGAAAAATTGAACAGCTTTTATGTTTTGTGGAGATTCAGATTTGACCGGCAGGAAATTTCCCAGGCAGCTCTTTTTGCGGAGTGGACTCTTTACCGTGCATTGGAAGAAATCAAAGGCTATGGGGAGCAGAGAACACCGGTTGTGCTCATGAATGATGGAGATATGTTTTTTGCAAGAACCTTCAGGAACAACGTGCCGCAGTATATACGAACAGTTGCCCTGGTAGACAACCATACAAGCAGCATAATTCTTAATCTGATAAAAGAATTCGGTGGGATGAGCAATGGAACGCCGCCTAAACATCCAGAACCTTCTTATCCGTTTTAAAAATCAGAGTCTAAAAAGAAAAATTAGAATGAGAGCTAATCCTCTTCCTCTTCCTCCCATTCTTCCTCCTCAAAATCATCATCATCCCATTCTTCCTCTTCATCTGCTTTGAAGAACTTCATAAGTTTCACCATTTTGAGTTGGTATTTTACGGAAGCTATTAAAAACCTTCCTTAGTGCGCCCACAACTAAACTTCACAGCCGCCCCAACCACAACTTAAGCAGACCATACACCCTTCCTGGAAAATAAGAGACGAATCACAAATAGGACACAATCCGTTTTTTATTTTTTCTTGTTCTGTCATGGTCACACCCTTTTCTATTTTGTATTATGATTTTATAAAACAATTTTTTATCGTCGTAACTTCAAAACCACAAAGCTTGACAAAAACCACTTTAAAACGTCGGCAAATGCCGTTTTTCCGTCGACAAAACTATTTAAACTTAACCAGAAAAACTCCTTCATGAAAGTAACCAAAATTCTAAGCGAAAAACATCAGATTCTGAAGGACAGGATTATTCTTACGGTCGGAAAGGTGTATGTTGTTTCCTCTTCCTCCTTTGATTTTGGGGGAAGTGAATACGAAGAAGCGAAGCTGAAAGAGATTCCGGTAAAGAAAAAGAAAAACGACAAATACGGCTGGTGGAATCTTCCTGCAGGCTACTATGTTATGGAATTCAATGAGGAAATCAATGTGAAAAAAGCAATATTGCAGCCCTGGAGCGAACGTTTTCCTGCAAGCGCCACCCACCCGGCAAGACTGCTTAAAGGAAAAAACGAAAAAATAAAAGTAATTCTGATTGTTTCAAAAGCCGGAATCAAAATAAAGAAAAATGCAAGGTTCTCCGAATTAATAGAAATATAAATATGCCAAGGCCATGAACTTCGTTTATGTTTGTCATTTTCTTTGAAAATGCCAAGCAGAAAACTGCATTTTCTTTTAGCATTTTTGTAAACAAAAATGCCAAGGGGGGAATTTCCGACACGTTTTTGGTGCAGCTTTTTTCCAAAAAGGTGCCTCGAATCCCCGACCTCTCGATGTCCGGTCGCGGAAGCATAAAGCCGCCACGAATTCTCAGTGCCTGTGATATCATAGGCTTCTTCAAGAACGACGCATCGTTCTTGAGATGCTCGCGAACAGAGAGTGTTCGCGACATCGCCTCAAAACTCACAGGATTGGTTACCTATGAGTCGAGCACTCTAACCAGCTGAGCTACCTTGGCAGTGAGTAATAACTTAGTGCAATACTTTATATATCTTTTTCGGGAAATACCCTAAGGTGATGTAGGATGATTGAGTGGATAATTCTACTGGTAATAGTAATCTTGGTGGTTTTCATAATACTGACCTACAACAGGCTGATAACCCTCAGGAACCGTGTTAAGAATGCATGGGCTCAGATAGATGTTCAATTGAAGAGAAGGTATGACCTTATTCCGAATCTTGTCGAGACAGTGAAGGGTTATGCCAAGCACGAACGGGAAGTTTTCATAAATGTTACAAAAGCAAGGTCACAGCTTATGAAAGGCGGTGTCGAAGACAGGGCAAAGGCAAACAACATGCTTACAGATGCATTGAAATCTTTGTTCGCTGTTGCTGAAAACTACCCGAACCTGAAAGCAAATGAGAATTTCAAACTGCTTCAGGAAGAGCTGGCAGGAACCGAAAACAAAGTCGCATACATAAGAACAGCATATAACGACTCAGTATACGAATTCAACACAGCATGCGATGTTTTCCCCAGCAATATTATAGCGGGTATGTTCGGTTTCAAGCATGAGCCTTTATTCGAAGCTCCTGAAACAGAAAGAAAAGCAGTAAAGGTACAGTTCTGAAGCTGGTAAGAACATGCCGGACCGCGTTAACATATTCGATGCCATAGGGGCCAACAAACGGAACTCCTATGTTCTTATTTTTTTAATTCTTGGAATATTCCTGGGAATGGTCTGGATACTTTCAGAACTATTCGAATATGGGATGTGCGGTTATACTCTTGGTTTTATCGTACTTATCGTCTATGGGGTAACTGCTTATTTTGCAGGAGACAAAATAGTGCTTGCAATGGCAGGCGCAAAGGAAATAAAGCGCGAACAACAGCCGTTTATCTATAATGTTGTCGAAGGTTTGTCGATTGCAGCAAGAATCCCGATGCCAAAAATCTATCTTATAGACGATCCTTCTCCTAACGCCTTTGCAACAGGAAGAGACCCGAAACATGCTGCAGTTGCTGTTACTAGCGGTCTTCTCAGCATAATGAGCAGGGAGGAGCTTGAAGGCGTTCTTGCGCATGAGATATCCCATATAGGAAATTATGACATCAGATTCATGACGCTGACCGTGGTTCTTGTAGGGGCAATTGGTCTGCTTGCCGAAATCGTTGTGAGGACGTTCTTTTTTGGAGGATTGAGGGGCGGAGGCAGAAAACAGGGAGGCGCACTTATTCTGATAGGAATAGCCTTCATGATTCTTGCACCGATAATAGCAACACTTGTGCGTTTTGCGATTTCAAGACAGAGGGAATATCTTGCTGATGCAAATGCTGCAAAGCTTACCAGATATCCGCCCGGCCTTGCCAGCGCCCTTGAGAAAATATCAAAATATCCCCATGGGCTGAAAAATGCAAGCGATGTTACCGCACCGCTTTTCATTTACAATCCGCTGAAAAAAGCAGAGGGAATGTTTGCAACCCATCCTCCGGTGGGAGACAGAATAAAAAGACTGAGGAGCATGTAACATGGTAGGACACGAATTACTTTCAGGAGACAAACTTTTTGATAAACTTGAAGGGGAAGTCAAATCAGGAAAAATTATAGTTGCGGAAATAGCACCTGCAGTGCGTGTTACTCTTGGGGAATTATTTGACATGCCTGTCGGCACAAACGTTCTCGGAAAAACAACCTCACTCCTGAAAAAACTCGGCTTTAATCATGTTGTGGATACTCCTCTTGGGGCAGATATAGCAACCTATTATGAAGCAGAAGACATCAAGAAACTGCTTGATGAAGGAAAAGTGAAAAGATTTCCTATATTCAACTCCTGCTGCATAGGCTGGAGGCTTTATGCATCAAGAAAACATCCTGAAATACTGGACCACATCACTGTTATCGCATCACCGCAGATGACTATAGGAGCGGTTTCGAAATATTATCTTGCGGAAAAGCTGAAGAAAAACGTTGATGATATCATAGTTGTCGGAATAATGCCCTGCGCACTGAAAAAATACGAAACCTTCGAGGTAATGAAGAACGGGCACAAGTATATTGATTATGTTGTAACAACAGTCGAGCTTGCAAACTGGGCAAAGAAAAAAGGCTATGATTTGAAAGAATTGCCTGACGAACCTCTTGACCCGCTCATGCCTTCAAGTTCAAAAGACGGAGTGATTTTCGGGGTTTCGGGCGGAATGACCGAAGCGGTGATTACCACCCTTGCAAAGCTTTACGGAGAGGATAAAGAGGTAATAGATTTCAGGGAGGAAGACGACATAAGGAAGAAAACAGTGAAGATAGGAAAGCATGAACTTCATATTGCAATGCTTTACGGCTTCCAGAATCTTGAGAAGATATACAAGGAAATAAAAGAAGGCAAAACCTATCATCTTGTTGAAGTTATGATGTGCCCCCATGGCTGTGTAGGCGGACCCGGCCAGCCTGTTGCACCGAAAGAGACCGTAGCTGCAAGAGGAAGGGCTTTAGGAAAAGCAGGGGATGCGATAAAGGACAAAACCCCGCTTGAAAATCCTACTGTTAAGAAAATAATAGATGAATATCTTGGAAAATTAGACCGGGACAAACTGGAAGAACTGATTTATTTCAACAGATAAGAATATGCAGAACGCATTCCGAATGCGACTATTCCTCCTGCGACTGCCGTTCCCAGCTGCAACACTCCCATAGCCGTAAGAAATACTGCAGGAAGCACGCTCAGATTAACCAGAATGAATGCTGCACCGAACAACAAACCCGCTTTCACAACTGCAGAGCCTCCCAATGCTGCCCAGTAATTCAGATTCCTGACCATATGCAGGTATTTGAACAGATAAACCAGTACAAAATTCCCAATCCAGATGACCGGCATCATATATATTATGAAAATAGTGAATGGTCCGAAAAGAAGTCCACCCATAACTGCTCCTATTGAAGGCAGAATAACAATGGGCGCTGCCTTCCATCCTTTGAAATGAAGTGCAGCCATTATCAGGAATGCATTTACCAGCGTTCCGGTGAGCATCTGCGGATGTGAAATAAGCAAGGGTATAAGCAACACTGCAGCCGAATACAAAATAAGTTCTATATTCTCATATTTTTCCCTGAATTCATTTGATACCTGATTAAGCGTGATATGGGATTCTTTCATGCTTTTATCTGGCATGCAGAAGCTTTTTAATATATTTGTTGCTTAATATGGATACATGAGGAGGAGAATCATTAGCAGGAGCGCAGTCTGTATAGGAGCAGCACTAGCCCTGGCACTGACTTTCAAACCACCTCTTGTTGACCGGGCCTTTGCACAGGATAAAGGCGCTGTAAAAGCTGCAAATGGTCTTGTAACTGCCACAGCATCTGTTCCTAAACCATCTGTTAAAGCCCCTGTTGAATACCAGGACAAAATATATTCTAAGAAAAAGTATAAACTGAATAAAAAACTTGTAAAGGCTTCAGCAAAAGGCAATGTTGAAAAAGTGGAAAAACTACTCGATGAAGGCGCGGATATAGAATTTATCGATGATACGAGCTTTTTCACGCACGCCGCCCACTGGAATCCTCTTCAGTATGCCTGCAAACATGGCAATATTGAGATTATGGACTTTCTGATATCAGGCGGAGCTGGTTTAGGACCAAATAAGAAAATAGGGTCTACGCCTCTTATGGTGGCAGCATATTACAATCAGTCTGATGCCGTGGAATTCCTGATAGCAAAAGGAGCGAAAGTTGATGAAAGGTCAGACAACGAGTTTACCGCTCTTATGTCAGCTTCAATAAACGGGCGTTTGGATGCCGGCAGGAAGCTTGTACAGCATGGAGCGGATGTTAATGCAAAATCTTCCTTCTATGGGGATACACCTCTTTATCTGACGGTTGCAAGAGATAATTACGAATTTGTCGAATTTCTGCTGTTTCACGGGGCAGATATCAATGTCAGGAATAATTATGACATGACTCCTTTGATCAAGGCTGCGGGAAATGGTTCTGTAAATTCAGTTAAGATACTGGTTGCAAAGGGTGCCGATGTCAATCTACTGGATGACGAAGGCATGAATGCTTTGATGTGGGCTGTTCGCGGAGTTGATGCTGAAGTAAAGAAACTGCCTCCTGAAGAACTTGAAAAAATGGGAGTGGGAGAAAGAAGCCTATACGAAATGAAGAGAAGATACCGAAAAGAGAGCATTGAGATAATAAAAATCCTGCTGGCAAACCCCAATCTTGACATCGGTGCAGTGGATAATGAGGGGAGAACAGTTCTTGACTATGCTGATGACGCCGAAGTTAGGAAACTGCTGGAGAAACAAGGAGGGCTGAAATGAAACTTGATGACCTTGCAGGGCTTATAAGGATAACACTGGGTGCGGTTGATGCAAACTTAGAAATCAGGGAGATTGCCGGCTCCCGGCTGGTCGAAGCATATCATGAACTTGGAAATATTGATGCTCTTATCGATATTGCAACAAAAGACAGCGGCCACCTGCCATTGGTTAAAGAGAAAGCAATTGATTGTCTGATTGAGCGGTATACCGAAAAAGTGATGGCCAGCGAACTGCGTGATTTGTCTGAAGGGGCCGGAAAATATTCTGATGTAACAATAACCCTCAAAGCTCAGGAAAAAGCCTGGGAAAAAGCAAAATTATGCATACTGATGGCAGTCACAGGCCAGGATGCTGAAACTTTGAAGGAAAAACACCGGGATTTTATAAAAAACGCCCCTCCCAAAAAGCCTCTGAAATCAGTTCCTCCAAGACTTACTCCTCTTCCTAAAAAAACCAAGGCGTAAACCGTTTTAAATTCATACTTCTAATTATCCTTTAATGCTTGTTATAGGGTTGACGGGTGAGAACTGCGCAGGCAAAAGCACTGTTGCAGACCATCTCTCAAAAAAAGGGTTCTATGTTCTCTCACTGTCAGATATAATCAGGGAAGAGCTCAAGGCAGAAAACAAAGCGCTTTCCAGGGATAATCTCATAAACAGGGGAAATGAGCTGCGCGAGAAGTTCGGCCCTGGCATTCTCGGAAAAAAGACAGTTGCAAAAATAGAGACAGTAAAGGACAGGAACTATATCGTTGACTCCATAAGAAATCCAGCGGAAGTCGAGGAATTGAGAAAACTCGGCAATTTTTTCCTTATCTATGTTACTGCCCCTCCTGAAATAAGATTCGAGCGCATAAAACACAGGGATAGGGAAGAAGACCCGAAGACTTTCGGGGCATTTCAGGGAATAGAAAAACTTGAGATGGAGAATGCTGAAAAGACAAAGCAGAATCTGAAAGCAACATTCGAGCTTGCAGATAAAAAAATAGAAAATACAGCAGGCCTCCCGGTGCTTTATGAATCAGTAGACAGGGCTCTAAGCGATTTTTCAGAAGAATTCAAGATTGAAAGGCCTACCTGGGATACCTATTTCATGAACATAGCGAAGATGGTTGCAACAAGAAGCAACTGTGTGAAAAGAAAAGTTGCTGCAGTAATAGTAAGAAACAAGCAGATCATCTCAACAGGGTACAATGGAACTCCAAGAGGAACAAGAAACTGCAATGAAGGAGGATGCCCGAGATGCAACAACTTCACTGAATCAGGAAAAGGGCTTGAAGACTGCTTCTGTTCGCATGGAGAGGAGAATGCAATCGTGCAGGCGGCATTCAATGGGGTAAGCATAAAGGATTCAACAATCTACACTACTTTTTCACCATGCCTCTTATGCACGAAAATGATAATCAATTCAGGTATAATCGAAGTAGTATATAACGAGAAATATCCTATTGCTGAGAATGCAATGAAACTGCTGAAGGAAGCAGGGATAAAGGTAAGAAGGTACTCAATCAACTAGAGTATATAAGGCCCCACAAACAATCCTATATGGGCCAGAATGATATACCTCAATATTCTTCCCAGAATACACGCAATCAAAAACTTCCATATTTTTATTTTCAATGCACCTGCAACAAGACCTGCAATATCGAATAAGGGGTTCGGGATAAAAGCAAGGACGAATATTGCTCCTGAACCGTATTTTTGGATAAGCTCCCTGTGCTTTCCCATCTTTTTCTTGCTGAGTTCACTTGCTCCGCTTCCGACCAGATAGCCTGTAAGTTCTCCTATACCGCTGCCTACACCTGCGATTATTCCTACAAGATAAGGATTGAGTATTCCTCCAAGCGCTATAACCGCAGCCCAGCCCGGGGCAGGAATTAATATTGTTGCTGTGCTGAGCATTGAGATTACAAAAACCCCAAGGTAACCGTATTCCTTGAGCTGTGCTATCTCATTTGAAAGCGAAAGTACAACCAATGCTATAAGTATTGCAAAGGCTATCTGTATTATGCCCTTAAACCTGTCATCCATCTTTACAGCTCTGTAAACTCTGTTCCGCCTACCTGATATACTCCTTTTGCTTCCTTCCTTTTTATTACATTCTCGACCTTGCCTACCAGAAGAAAATGGTCTCCGGTTTCTATTTCCCTTTCAAGGATGCATTCAATACTGGCAGAACATTCACCGACCAGAGGAATTCCTAATTTGCCCTCTTCCTTCTTCCAGCCTGTTTTTGAAAATTTGTCAGTATCCCTTCCGCTCGTGGTCCCGCATTCAACTATTCCTTCTCCCATATTAGGGGTGGGAATATTTATTGCGAATTTCTCGCTTCCCTTTATCAGAGAATAAGTGAATCTCTTCTTTGCAACAGATACTCCGAACATAGGAGGCTCTGCAGAAAGAGGGAAACACCATGCAGCGGGCATTATGCTTTCCTTGTCCTCATGCTTTGCGGTTATCAGCACTACCTTCATCGGATATAAGAGCCTGTATAGTTTTTCCATGGGTTGAAATCAACCTTAAGGTTTTTTAAAATCTTTCTACAAACACCACTACCACCGCGACCGTAGTCTAGAGCTTTAAGCGGAAACTGGTTAGGATTCTAGATTGCCAATCTAGTGACCCGGGTTCGAGAGCCTTGAACTGGCGTTCAAGATTTGCCAGCCAAGGCCGACAACCCCGGCGGTCGCATTTATTTTCTTAATTCGTCATTTGCCAAACCGAAGCACGATAGTTATTTAAATTCTACATTACTTCCATCTCTTTAGAGTTGAGTTAATGGCAGTCTTAGATGATATGCTAAATCAGCTGGAGATAAGAGAGGTCAAAAACCTTTACGGCCATGAGCAGACTATTTCCCGTAATCTTAAACGCCTGAAAGAGGCAATGCTTAATCTTGGACAGCTTGTTGACCCTGTAATCGTAGATGGAAAAACAGGTGTAGTCCTTGACGGAAACCACAGATTAAGAGTTCTTGATATCATAGAATGTCCTCTTACTGCCTGCCAGATTATAGATTACCAAAGCGAAAAAATACAGGTAGGAACCTGGCATCCTGCCATTAATAAGACCATAGATGAACTTGTGAAGCTTGATTCGATAAAGCATGAAAAAGTGGACCATGATGCAGGAAAAGAGGCAATCCACAAACTACAGGCTCCTTTTATGGCAATGACTCCGGACGGACAGCATTATCTTCTGAATCCGGGCAGCTACAAGCTCAGGGAAATGATTGAAGAGCAGAACTACATTATCAACCTTCTTGAAAACAATGAAGTGAATTACATTCCTGATGAAGAAGTAAAAGAAAACCTGACTGCAGGCGTCTCGATTCTTCACAGGAGGGCATATACGAAAGATGAAATCGTAAAAGCAGCAGTTGACCACTCACCCTTTCCGCCAAAATCAACAAGACACATTATTCCCGGAAGAATTGTAAGGCTGAACATGAGGCTGGGATGGCTCCACATGAAACCTGAAAAAGCATGGATAGAGCTTGAGAACATGCTTAAGAAAAGAGCTTATTCCGGAAACGTGCGAAAGTATTACGAACCCGTTACGGTTATTTACTGATTTTCCATTCTTACAGGATGATTGTCTCCACCGTTACAATAGTTCTATGGTCAAATTCATCAGATAGAATCTTCATGCATTTGGGAGTAATCTTAAACACTGCATCATCTGTTTCAAACTTCAGGGTTTGTCCATAAGGAATCTTAACCTTTTCGAGCAGTCGTTCAAATGGAGGGTCTTCAATAACCGCTCTATATGATTCAAGGTCCACTTCGATTCCTTCTTTATTGATGTCAGCCACCCAGATGTCTCCACCCGCTATCTTGTTATCCGCACCCGTCCATACGGCCAGCGGAAAATAGCTTCCCTTGCTGATGCTCTTGGTGTATGATATGGTTTTTGTTTTATAGTTTTCCACGAAGTCATCATCATTAAGGTATTCGTCATACTGCTCGGAATACTCTACGGTTATTACTGCTTCTCCTTCCTTTTCGCCTTTTTTGACTTTAATCGTGGGGGATAAATCGGATTCCAGCAATCGGGCTGATGTGCTATATGTTATATCAATCGGGCGTTTATCCGTTCCCATTGTGATATCTGCTTCATAAGCCAATTCAATTCCCTTTTCACCTATTTTCGTTACTCTTAATGGAGAGGCAATAGGACTTTTTGTTCCCTGGCATGCAATATCGCCTTCTTTGACAGTTTTCGTATATGAAACGGTTTTTGTTTCATTCAGGTTTCCATATACAGTGCATTTGGGGTTTCTTTCTACGGCATCCTGTTCTGCTCTCTGCTCTTTTGCATTACAACCCCCGATTGCAATCGCGGCAGAAACAATAAGACCTGCGACTAAAGGAGCTTTTCTTGAATGTACTGGCTTGGTTTTTTTGCCTTCTTTATTCCTCATCTCTCTCCTGTCATATTTCATTAATCCCACCCTCGTTTCAGCTTTCATGTTATTATATTTGTTAAAACTAGTAGATATTTCTATAGCCGTTCTAGGGCGGGTTATAGCTTTCGCATAACCTTCATAAGCATCGGCAATAATTTGGATTCTGCCTTCCTGAGATGCTCAGCGATCGTAGAAGGCGAACTGTCCAGGCGCTGGGCAAGCTCCTCAATGCTGATTTTCTTAGGAGTATTGTAATAACCATAGTCACAAGCCAACTGGAATACGTCAAGTTGTTTTCCTGTAAGCAGTTCTTTCGCCGACTTCAGGTCAAAGAATCCGCTTGTTCTGAAGGCATCTAATGTAGCTGAATCTTCAGGTTTCATATATCTCTTCTTCTTCAGCTTGACATCATGGTAGCCTTTCTGCCCCTTCCATCTGCTGAGCAGCTCATCCATGGCTTTATGCGAGGGGGCAAGAAGTATCTCTGAATCAACACCATTTCTTGTGATGGGTGATTCAAGAAGGGTAACATTGGTCTTATGAAGAATATTATAGGTCATCGCCTTATAGCTTGAGGTAATCATAAGAAGTGCCTCATTCGGTGTTCTGTTAAGCACAGACAGCTTCTTAACCAAGGGATGTTTTCTTATAAGTTCCAGGTCTTTTTTCAGGGTCGGTGAGGTTATCTGGGTTACATTGGTTATATCATCGCCTTTTATCGAGGAATAGCTTGATACCATACTTGCATCTTTATCTCTCTCTGTAACGTCACAGAACCAGCAGTCATGGTTAATTTCAACCTCAAAAATCACCGGTTTGTCTCCGCCACCGATGTGTCTTCCATACCCCATAGTATATATTTAGTATGTTATACTTTATAAACATTTGTGTTGGTTAAATCCAAAGTTTCATGTATGAATTTAAATACTTCAGTTGAAATGCAGATATATAGAGGTTTTTCCTATGACAATATTGTTATCTCCAGGTCCAGTACCTGTTCTGGAAGAAATAAGAATGGCTCAGACAAAGGAAATGATTACCCACAGGAGCAGGGAATTGAGCGAGCTTTACAACGATTTGACTGCCCGTTTCTCAAAATACGTCAATGCAGACAAATCCTATATGATTACAGGCTCAGGTGCACTCGGTCTTGAAAGCCTTATCGTTAATCTCTGCAAAAAGGATGAGAAAGCGGTCTGTTTCCCAAACGGTGATTTCGGGGACAAGATGGTTCTTACTGCGAAAGTGTATACTGATGCGGTTGTGCACGATATAGAAGGAGGAAAAGGATGGAACCTTGAACGTTCAAAAGAGGCAATGGACGAGAGCGATGCACAGGTTATGGTCTGCGTATACAATGAAACCGGCTATGGAATAAGGAATCATATCAAGGAAATGTGCAAATACGCAAAATCAAAGGGAATGTTCACTATTGTTGATGCTATCTCAGCTTGGCCCGGGACAGAGATGGACATGAAGGAATTCGGAATAGACGGATTCGTTACAGGAAGCCAGAAAGGAATTGGCGCTCCTCCGGGAGTTGCTATGCTGGGATTAAGCGAAGAAGCGGTTGAGAGGTTCAGCTCAAGAGACGATACTCCTTCTTATTACATGGACCTGAAAAGGCACAAGAAAAGATTTGACAAGGACATGCAGACTCCTAATACACCCGGAATAAGTCTTTTCTGGGCATTGCAGAAGGCATTCGATGTTATGGACAGGAAAGGAGGAATTCCTGCAGCGGTTAAAAGGCATAAAGAGGCTGCTGAATACGTTCGGAAAAGGCTTACTGACATGGGATTCGGGCTTACTGCGGAAAAGGGTTTCGAGTCCAACACGGTTACTGGTTTTGTATGCGAGAATGCTGAACAGACAAGGGAAATCAAGGACAGGCTGATGAAGGAGTTCGATGTCAAGATTGTCGGTTGCAGGGGAGTTTACAAAGACAACGGCCTGAGAATAGCACATATGGCTAATTTTGAGATGTCCTGGCTTGACACCTGCCTGGATGCCATCGGGAAAATAAAAGGGAAATAACCTGATTTTTACCTCGATTCGCAGACATCCTTAAATAGTTATCGCAGTAAAATCTATCTGGCAGAACGGGATTAATATGACTGCTCAAGGCGATTTAAGTAAACTGGTTTCCCTCACCTTCGATGAGAATCCAAAAATAAGGATAGAGGCAGCCCAATCGCTTGGAAAGCTCGATGACCCTGCCGCCCTTTTTGCTCTTGTTGAACTAAGCTATGACAAAGAGCCGGATGTAAGGCAAAAAGCACAGGATATCCTTGACGAGAAGAAAAAGAAAGAAGAGGACGTAATGTCCTTTGCAGAGATATTCTCAAGAGGAACAAAGGAAAAAGAAGCAAAGAAAAAACCAGAACAACAGCCTCTTACCAAGAAAGAGAAGATTCTTTTCCCGATTACCAACATTTTCGAAAAGAAGCTTGGAAAGGAAAAGGCGGAAAAAGTAAGGATAAGGATGATGCCTACCATAGAGAAGCTCTACAGGAAATCAAGCACCCGCGGAAGAATAACCAACGAAGAGCACGGCAAAGAGGTAATCCAGGAGTTCCTTACCAATTATCTTGAAGCGGTTTCAGGAATAAATGGAGAAAGCTTGGTTCCATCACCCGCGGAAGAATCTCAGGCAGAAGAAGCTACGCAAACCGAAGTCGTTGAGCTTGACGGAGAGGAAATTGAAGTTGCGCTTGACGAGGTAGGAACAAAGGAAAGAAAACTGGACCGGATATCTGCTGAAATCATGGAAGTGGAGGCCAGCGACAGTGCCGAAATAAGGGAAGACGCAGTAATCGAGAAGAACATGCCGGATACGTTCTTCAAAAAAGCATATGAGACCATGATGCTCTCGAACGGCGATGAAGACATCATGAAGAAAGAAATGAAAAGAATGCTTTCGGATGTTGAAAAAGACATAAAACTTGCATTCAGGCTCGCGAAAGAGAAGTTCAAGGAGAGAAAAATAACAGACATAACCAAGATTACAAGCGGTATGAGAAACATCAATACTGATGTTCTGGCTGTCAAGGAAGTGGAATGCATAGAATACAGGAAAACAAAGAAGCAGATTGCCACTGCCACAAGGGCAATAGTTGTGGATGAAGCAGGAAATGAGGGGGTCATCTACCTCTTTGACGACCGCGGGGAAGGAATGAGGCCGAACATGAAGATAAAAATAATGAAAGGATATGCAAAAACATTCGATTTCTCAGGAGAAACCGCGCTTACGGTGGGCAAAAAGGGGAATGTTTATATTGTTTTGTAATAACAAGTTGAAGAGGGGTCATAATTATGGAACTTACAAAATATGAACTTGCACGTATTATCGGAGCCAGAGCACTTCAGCTTGCACAGGGAGCTCCGCCGCTCATAAAAGTGAGTTCAGGAGAGAGCTTCCTATCGGTTGCAGAGACTGAATTGAATAAAAAAGTAATACCGCTTGCAGTTATGAGAAAAGAAAACTAGCTTTTCATTCTTTCCACTTCTTTTGCGGTTGTTGCCTGCTCTGCTTTTTTATCATTTCTCCATCTTTTGAATCTCGGAAATCTCAGCGCCAGCCCCTTCTTGTTCTTGTACGAGGCAGTATGAACAGGTGAAGTGGTAATCTCTGCTCCGGCTACTTCCATAACAAAAACCGGCCTGAACCACTGGTCAGGCTTCATTATGCTTTCAACCCTTGCAGGTTTTTTGTCGGATTCTGCTGTTTTTAGCTTTTTCATCATGCCTGCAAGCTCTTTGTCCGTAAAACCGGTCCCGACTTTTGTGAACGTCTGGAAAACATCTTTCTTCTTATTGTAAACAGCACATAAAAGGGCCCCGTAAGTCCGCCTTCTCTTTCCTCTTCCGCGGAATGCACCGACCACAACAACATCAAAAGTATCTGCCAGTTTTGATGCATACTCCCGCTTCCATTTTATCCAGCTCCATTCCCTTGCGCCCGGCCGGTATATCGATTCGGGGTTTTTGCATATTACCCCCTCAAGATTCCTTTTCAGACATTCATGGAAAAACCTATCCATCTGCCTTATATCTTTCGTGACTATCCTTCCGGCAGGGGCCATATCCCTCCCTTTTTTCACTATTTTTTCAAGCAGTTTTCTTCTTTCAGAATATTTCTTTTTCAGAAGTGATTTTCCGTCATAGAGGATGTCAAATACCATATATCTTGCCGGTATACTTGCAGCATATTCATCAACCCTGTATTTTCTTCTTCTCTGCATTAATTTCTGGAATTTGAGATATTCTTTTTTCTTATAGTCGTATGCCACGGCTTCCCCGTCAAGAATCACCGAATTCCTGTTTATTTTTTTGACAGCATGCACGACTTCAGGAAACTGATTGGTAATATCGGTTAATCTTCTCGAAAACAATTTCACTGTCTTTCCTTTTTTATGCGCCTGTATCCTTTCCCCGTCATATTTTTCTTCAACCGCCATCCCGTGAGGCATCTTTTCCTCTATTTTTTCAATCTCCTTTACTCTCTGGGCAAGCATGCTCCTTATCGGTTTGCTGATTGTTGTTCCTACTCCGCTCACTTTTCCCTTGGCAGCCATTTCCGCGACTTCCCCTATGTCTCCGCATTTATAGTAGGCGTCTTCCAGCTCAGCTTTTGGAATTTTGTATGCCCTGGAAAGCCCGTCAAGCAGGGTCATATCCCCTACGCCCATCCTCATTATTCCTGCAGCAAGTCTTGCAGCATATCTTCTGCCTTTTTTACCGGAAGTTATCAGAATAGCAGCAAGTATTTTCTGTTTATTGGCCTGCGAACTCTTTCCTGACACTGAAGCAAGTTTCCTCATCCCCTCATAAACTTCAGCCACGTTGGGCGAGGAATATCTGAAATATTTCCTGAACGGATTCCTGCCTCCCTTTATTTCATATTCAGCAAGGTCTCCCACATCACCGATTTTCTTGTAGTCCTTCTTTACTTTTTCAATCTTTCCGCCGGATGCAAGCGCTATTGAGGTTATTATCATGCTATGGGCCATATTCGTTGTTATGTGCTCGGATTCAGGCCCTATATTTCCAAGCGACATATAGGCAACCCCCTTCATTTCCCTTGCTTTTGCCTCTTTGAACATCTCCCCGATAATTCTTGCCATGCTTATTTTCGAACTGGTCTTCTCGAGTTTTTCAAGATAATCGCAAAACCTGCTGAATTTCATGGTTCCAGACCTTCAATAAGCTCTATGGTTGCGCCGTAACCGGTTTCCCTCACAACTATTCTTTTCTCTTTGTCAACCCATTCATAAAAAGTAATTCCACCCATGCTTATCTCGACAAAATACGCGGGCCTTCCGTTTATATGGTCGGTCCTTATCACTTTGTAGGTTATATCAAAAACATAGTTCTTTGTGGAATTCGTAACAGCATAAACGCTTGCATTCCATTCCCATCCGTCATCAAGCGCAAGCATCCATGGTTTGAACATGAAGATATTGCCGTCCACCAGGCTTACATTCGAACCGCTGTAGTCATTTCCTTCATTATCAAGACATGCACCCAGTCCACTTATATCCGTGGTTGAAATATAAGTGCATTTTTTCAGTTTCTGGACAGTAAAAGTTACATTGCCGCTCTGATTCTCCGTAGTGTACATGTATCTATATACCTCACCATCCTGAAGAGTCAGATTCTTGTTTTTCACAAGCGGAGCCTCAACATTTTCGAACTCTGGCATTTGTGTTTCATAGACATTTGGCGGAATCAGGAAATATCCCATTATTATGAATAACAGAAGAATGGCAAATGAAAGCCCCATCATCCTCAGTATCTTTCCCATCACTGCACCCTTGCTATCTTTCCGTGTTTTGAATATGGTTTTGAAGTAGGACTTTTAACCTCATGGAATATTACCTGGGATATTCTCATTCCCTTGTGGAGTACAATTGCAAACGGAGCAAGATTTACTATCTCAAGAACCTGCCTGTTGTTGCTTCCGGGCTGCACCACAGAAGACGTTATATGTATGGACAGCCCCATTCTTGCGTACCTGCTTCTCCCCTCCAGTTTTCCCATTATATTCGGAGGTAGCGTTATCTTTTCTACTGTTTTTCCGAGACACATCTCACCGGGAGCAAGAATCACTGTTTCTGCCTTCACTCTCTTGTGCGCTTTTTTGAAATCCACTTTTTTCAGGTCAACCAGTTCTCCTATATATTTTTCCTTGAAGAAATACCACTCATCTCCAAGAGTAAGGTCAATGCTCGCAGGTCCTATCTGGTCTTTTTTCAGAGGTTTTATTTTGATTCTTCCTGTTCGCAGAAGATTTCTTATATCAACATCGGAAAGGGCCATGGGTTTATTCTGGAATATAGATATTTAAAAACATGCAACAAAACTCTATCTATGGCGGGGCTTTCTGAAGTTGCTGATGCAATAAAATCCAGCGAAGGGAAAATAAGGAAAATTGCAGAGGAATTCAGAAAGGACAATTCACTTTTCTTTCCGGTTAAAACAGAAAAAATAGATTATTCCGTATGTGCGGTTGACGGCGGACTTCTTTCAGAGCGTTTTCACGGAACCGATATAATCATGGGAAAAGCGGTTGCCGTCCTTTTCGAATATTCTGATTCCAAACTTTCCTCCTGCAGATATCTTCCGGATAAATTTCCGGTGTCTGTTATGGACGCAAAGCTCGGCCTGGATGAGCATGAATCACAGATCTGCTCCTCATTATTCAGACTGAACATGGAGATAAAAACAGCAATAGAAGCAGTGAAGAATTTATCCCCGCAGGTTCTGCTTTTTGACGGTTCTCTTCTCCCTGTTCCAAGTGATATGCCGGGCAAAGACAGCATTCTTTTTCCAAGATACAGGGAAGTTCTTGATTCATACGCAGAGCTTTACAAAACATGCAAGGGAAAATGCAGTCTGATCGGAGTCATAAAAGACAGCCGGAGCAGAAGGTTTGTCAAAGAGCTTGGAATTAATGAAGACGGAATATCAGACAGCTATTTCACAAATTTCCTTCTTAGGAAAGGAGAAAGCACGCGTATTTTCCCGTATGCAAAAGAAGAAACTCCTGTAACAAAAGAACTCAAAAATGTTTTTTCGTTTTACCTGAAGCCTTCTGATTTTGATTTGCCTCTACGCATTGAATTCGTTGATGACAACAATTCTGAGAAAATACCCGTGATAGTCAATTCACTTTCAGCAATAAGCGAGAATTATGCCTATCCCGCATCATTGATCGAAGCGGATTTGTGCGCAGTGATGAATCCTGTTGAAATGGAAAAAGTAAAATCAGAGTTATCATCTTTGCTTGGCAGTTCACTAAAACCGTTAAGAAGAAGTTCAAGACCTTTCAGGTAGTGGAAATAGGAAATATCAACTCTTCCGCGCTCTCATCATAATGTAATTTTACTTCTGCAGGCACTATTCTTTCGTTTATTCCTTTGGCAAGGTCCCTGAGTGAAGTCATAAGAAGCGGCAGCCCCGATTTGCTGTCAAACTTTCCAATGATTTCCGAATGCAGAACAAAATCCACACCGAGTTTTTCAAATTCTGCAACGAGTGGGCAGTGCGCCGTAAGAACAAAATGGGATGACTTTTCGCTGACCTCCGCAACAAAAGGAAATATCCTGCATGCAAGAGGCCTGATTTCATATATCGAGCATCCTTTATCGAAAAACATACAGCCTTCCTGATTGAAATCTATTGACAACAAAAATTTGGATTCTTTGATGGTTACTCGGTTTCCAAGTAGAGCTGCTTTGCGCAATATGTTTTCGTAAAAAGGTTCATCTTTGAAAACATTCAGTCCGTAGATTCTTTCATTGCAGCATCTGCCGCACCTTCCGCATCCTGAACTTTTTCTCTGCCCACCCATATTAATACATATAAAAAAACAATATTTAAATGCTTCTTTTTCCGATACTTTAAAAGTATCTTCGATAATAATTTCTATTCATGAGGGTGAGTTACGATTTTTCAGAGAAAAAATACGGCTTTTATTTTTCATTTGAAGAAGTCTATTCAAAAAAATCCGATTTTCAGCAGATAACAATAGGGGATTCAGAGGCATTCGGAAGGATTCTTTTTCTTGACAGCAATATACAGCTGTCAGAAGCTGACGAGTTCATATACCACGAGTCATTGATTCATGTTCCAATGTGCATGACAGATGCAAAAAAAGTACTGATACTCGGCGGTGGAGACCTTTGTGCATTGCGTGAGATACTGAAACATCCGGTTGAAAAAGTTGTTATGGTGGAACTCGACGGAGAGGTAATAGAAACAGCAAAAAAATATCTTGCAGAAATAAACAAAAGAAGCTGGGAAGACCCGCGCACAGAAATAAAAATAGGCAATGCATTGGATTACATCAAGGAAACAGATGAAAAATTCGATATTATTGTTTCCGATCTGACAGACCCTGATGAAGCCGGAAATTATTTCTATTCGAGGGAATTCTACGATTTATGCAGAAACATTATGACTGAAAAATCCGTTCTCGTGACACATGGGGCAATATCCTGCAATCCTGATTTCAATTCGGAAAAAGTCTATGCCGGATTCAGGGAATTGTTCCCCCATTCGGCATTGTATTACACCCATATACAATCATTCAGTTCAAATTACGGTTTTATGGTTGGTTCGGATAATATTGATATTTCAAAGCCTGACTGGAATAAAATAAAGGAAAGGGCGGATAAAATAAAAGGCGAATTGAAACATTATTCTCCGGATGTGCATAGAGCAATGTTCACTATCCCAAACTGGATGAAAGAAAAAATCAAAAAAGAAAAATATACGAAACTCGAAACTTGGTTTTCAGACAAGCTTCCCCCTGAATTATAATCCTGTATGCTCTTTGAAGAATCTCGGAAGTGCAAAAGATGCTTTATGTATTTCAGGAGTATAATATTCTGTCTTCGGTTTTGATGCTCTTCCTTCATCAAAATTCAACGGCTCATATTTTTTTGAGCAGAATGAAAATCCGATTACTCCGCTTGGATATGTAGGCACATTAGCATGATAATATTTGTATACAGGATATAGTTTTTTGTTGAATCCGGCCATGCTTTTCAGCAAATCCCTGTGATAGAACATCGATTCGGACTGCGTCACCACAATCCCGTCTTCTTTTGTAGCATCCCGCAAATCCTTGTAGAAATCCTCCTTGAAAAGCGGTTCTGCAGGACCGACCGGATCAGTCGAATCAACCAATATCACATCATAGTATCCTTTTTTCTCCTTTATGAACTTCGAACCGTCTTCATAAAAAATCTTAAGTCTTGAATCATCAAGCGCCGAACTTACTTTCGGAAAATATTTCTTTGAAGCATCAACAACCATTTTGTCTATTTCGCACATGTGTATTTCTTCAACACCATGTTTTGCAATCTCGCGGACCGCTCCTCCGTCTCCTCCGCCAATGACAAGAATTTTTTTCGGATTCGGATGGACAATCAACGGAACATGCGCAACCATTTCATGATAAACAAACTCATCATATTCGGTAAGCATTATCGCGCCGTCAAGAGTCATCATCTTCCCGAAATAATCAGTTTCGAAAATCTGCATATGCTGATACTCGGATTCCTCATCATGAAGCAGCTTCTTGATACCAACGGAAATTGCCCTTCCTTTCTTCATTTCGTTCTTTTCCTGGTATGAGGCTTTCCTGTAAATGGTATTGATTTTGTAGTCGTTCCCTCCGAATGCTTCTTTTGTAAATTCAGCTGCTTTCCACGGGTCGAAATGCTTGCAGCTGAAAATATCAATATAACCATAGCCTTCTCCTGTTTCCTCATCGATTCCAAAGTGTCCTGAAATGGCGGATGTTTCTATCAGCTGGAATGCGGAATAACCTTCAACTCTTTTTTCAGCGCCGAATCTTATTATCGTCGGCTCGCCGAATCTTTTCATATCTATTAATTCGCACAAATCGATTATCCACTTCTTTATTACTCCCGGGTCTTCAATCTTTTTTATATCACAGCCTTTGATATCAAGGCTTGTAAGCATGCCCCACGCCTTTATTTTCTCATACTCTTTTTTTGATGCCTCTATCATCAGAACCGCCTCTTGCATTATTTTTGATGGGACTATTTTTGTAGCGGTAAGATTTTAAATCTCATTTCCTATTGTTTTCCATGAAGTCCCAAGCCATCCTGACGATTCTTTTAGGAATCTTGCTTTTCACGTCTTTCGGCTGTGTTGCAGAGAATAAATACTCGCCGAACAAAAAGGAAATTATATTATCCAGTGAATTTACCGACCTTGACGAAGACGGACTGTGGGATTATGGGATATATGAATTTTCAGAAGTCAGCGCAGACGGCAAAGTCAGGATAAAAAGAAGGTTTTCCGTGGTTGCATCAACAAGCGCCGAATATACTGCCTTTGAGACATTGACCGACCTTGCCCTGCTTGATGCAGACGGCTATCTTGAAAACTTTGCACTCCAGAAAAAACAGGCAGGGGATGCATGTGCAAATAATATAGGTCTTATGACCGTAAACTGCATAGATGTAAGAACCTGCGCCAATCTTTGCGCCGGAAGTTCGATAGCATGCAAAAAAATAGCAGCCGAATATCCTGACCTTCTGGGAGGCAGCATGATTTATTTTGTGCAGGATGACAGCTATATAGATTCGACATTACTCGAAGACAGAAATCTTGTTTTAAGACTTCGCACTGCTGCAGAGGGTGAAAAGAACGTATATCTCGGCAACATAAGGGACATAATCGCAAGGGTTGCCTCGCTTAATGCCAATCCGCTTGATTTCCATCCTAAGCTTGATTTATGCCAGCATTCGGATTACGGGGTGCAGGACCTGATAACGGCTGCAGAGAAAATAGGAAACTACAGCACCGAAGTTACCGGCTATACCTATATTGTTACCATCGATGTCGAGCCCATTCTTGATGAAGGGCTTGCAAACGAAATGAACGGAATCGTCATAGACGATACTATTCCATTGTCCGCTGTTCCGAACCCTGATTCCATATCATCCCACCAGGATGTTTCAACCGATATCCAGGGAGATAATCTTGCGGTAAGATGGTCCTCATCAAAGATATCGGATGTCGGCTATGTATTCTATTATAAATTCAATTCTGATACTCCCCCCGAAGAGTTTGCTGATGAGCTGATGGTCCCCGCAGTAACACTCAAGACGCTTGATTTATCATGGCTCGGGACGACAGACTCACTCTTTCTTTTCTTCCTTTCACTTACGGGCAATTATTATATCGCACTTGGAGCAGCGGTAGGAATCACAATCGCCCTGTTGCTTGTCATATACAATATTATTGTTCTTGTAATAAGTCTTGGAAATGCGGTTATAGCTGACAGAAAGCTGGCCTACGGATTAAGAAGGGCATTCGGAAAAACCAGGGTCAAATGGAAGATTGACGGTGTGGCCGCGGTTATACTTCTTGTTGCCGGCACATACCTGTCGGTTTATCTTGCGCCGGAGCCTTTTGAGGAACCCAGCCTTGTTACATCGCTTGAATACCTGCTTTCAGAACCCATGGCATTTGCAGGAACCGCCCTGATACTTCTCGGAGTATTATTGGCTTACACTACGGTTGAAAATCTGGTGAAGATAATACTGCTTGAAAGAATATACGGAGTTGCTGTGCGGGAAGAGCGCGGCAAGTACCTGACCGATATCAGAGAGCTCAGGAAGAAGATGGATGTTCTCAAGAAGATGATAAAGCAGTATGCTGCTGATGAATTCGAAGTAAGCGATGAGTACGATGTCCTTTCTTCAGTATCTTCAGATAAACTCAGGGAATTCGAAAAGAAAATGACCACCTACTCCAGGTCCATGCTGGATGAATACCTGGAAAGAGTGGACAGCGCGATAGAAAAGCTCGAGGAAAAGAAAAAGCTTGCTGATGAAAACTGGTCGAAATGGAGCGAATCGATTTCAAAGATGCTTTCAGAGCATAATGAGGTTTATACCTCCTCCCTTGTTACGGTGCCCACCTCATTGCGGAACTGGGCGCTTGCAAAATACGTAAAGGAAGCCGAGGAAGAGGGCCTGATATTCGAGGGCAATGTAATAAAGAGAAGGAAGATATCACCTACCGCACTGATAAAGGAAATGGTTTCAGACGGTCTGATAAAAGGCGCGATAATACTCAGAAAAGGAACTGTTGTTTCATCATGGTTTGAAAAAGAAAGGAGTGCCACGGTTGCCACTGCACTGCTTTTCAAAATGAAATCATATCTTAGTTCATTAAACAAAGCGCTGGATTTAGGAGACCTTGTGAGCTTTGTTTCAGTGGGCGACAATACTGTATTTGTTGTTATGAAAAACGACTCCTATGACAGCGCTGTTTTCATAAACAAGGACAAATTCAAGGATGCTGTAGAGACCTGGAAAAAGAAAATAAAAATGCTCGGCGAGGAGTGAAAAACATACGAATTTAAAGCCTTTGTAGCATTATATCATAAGTCAATTTTATCGACGTAAAAAAGGATTTAAAATAAAGATACTTTTAGTGGTTTTTCCATGGCTCCCGAAGAAAAATATACAGCTGAACAGATACAGGTTCTGGAAGGTCTTGAACCGGTCAGAAAAAGGCCCGCAATGTACATAGGAGATATAGGCAGAAGAGGCTTCCACCATCTGGTTTTTGAGGTTATTGACAACAGCATAGATGAGGCGCTTGCAGGCCATTGTACGGACATAGGAATAGTGATACACAAGGATGATTCGATATCCATTGCAGACAACGGAAGAGGTATTCCGGTAGGACAGCACAAGAGCGGAAAATCTGCACTTGAAGTAGTGACGACGATGCTTCATGCAGGGGGAAAATTCGAGAAAAAGGCATACCAGGTCAGCGGAGGTCTTCATGGAGTAGGCGTATCCGCAGTTAATGCTCTCAGCGAGCAGATGGACGTTGAAGTGCACCGCGACGGAAAAACATATGTGCAGAGCTACAAAAGAGGGGTTCCAACTTCCGAAGTGAAGGTTGCAGGAGATACGATCAAAAGAGGAACAATAGTAAGATTCAAGCCGGATGTGGAGATATTCGGAGACCAGAAATTTGAATATAATTATCTCAAGGAGAGGCTGATGGAGCTTGCTTTCCTGAATGCAGGTCTCAAGATTCTTTTCAAGGACGAAAGGGGCGAGGGACAGGTCGAGACGTTCCATTATGAAGGCGGAATAAAAGAATTCGTGGAATATCTCAACAAGGCAAGAACAAAAATACAGAAGCCTTTCTTCTATGCTAAAAAAGTAAAAGACAGTGAAATAGAATATGCTGTCCAGTATACCGACAGCTTCAACGAACTGATATATTCATTCGTAAACGATATCAAGACCATAGAAGGCGGAACGCATTTAACCGGATTCAAGACTGCAATGACAAGGGCAATGAACGATTACTTGAAGGGCAATGGATATCTGAAAGGGGACAAAAGAATATCAGGAAACGATGTTCTTGAAGGTCTTACTGCAGTTGTAAGTCTGAAGGTCCAGGAGCCCCAGTTCGAAGGACAGACAAAAACAAAGCTTGGAAACAGCGAGATAAAAGGACAGGTGGACAGCACTGTTTTCGAATCATTCAAAACATTCCTCGAGGAAAATCCTTCTGATGCTCGTGCAATAGCGAACAAAATCATGAAATCAATGCAGGCAAGGGAGGCAGCGCAGAAAGCAAAAGACCTGATAAGGAGAAAGAGCGTTTTCGAATCAAGCATACTTCCCGGAAAGCTTGCTGACTGCACTGATTCTGACCCTACAAGAGCAGAGCTTTATCTTGTAGAGGGGGATTCTGCTGGCGGAAGCAGCAAACAAGCAAGAGACAGAAAACACCAGGCGATTCTTCCTTTGCGTGGAAAAATACTCAATGTTGAAAAAGCGCCTTTGCACAGAGCGCTTGCAAATGAGGAAATAAAATCAATGGTTCTTGCACTTGGAACAGGATTCAGGGATGAATTCGATATTTCAAAACTCAGGTATCATAAAATAGTGATAATGACTGATGCTGATGTTGACGGCTCGCACATCAGGACTTTGCTGCTTACATTGTTCTATAGGTATTTCCGTCCGCTTGTTGAAAAAGGCCATCTTTACATTGCACAGCCCCCTCTTTACAAGGTCAAAAAGGGCAAGACGATAATTTATGCTTACAATGATGATGAATTGAATAATCTACTGAAAGGCGAGATGAAAGGAGCTGAAATCCAGAGATACAAAGGTCTTGGTGAAATGAATCCTGACCAGCTATGGGATACTACCATGGCTCCTGAAACAAGGACTTTGAAACAGGTTACCATTGAAGATGCAATGGCTGCAGATGAACTCTTTACGATATTGATGGGCGTTGAAGTAGGTCCGAGACGTGACTTCATCAAAAAGCATGCGGTCGATGTAAAGAACCTTGATATATAGGTGATGTCATGACAGAGAAAGTAATCCCGAGAACAATTGAATCTGATATGAAAGAGTCCTATCTTGATTATTCAATGAGTGTTATTGTAGGAAGAGCATTGCCTGATGTGCGCGATGGTCTGAAGCCTGTACACAGAAGAATTCTTTATGCAATGCATGAACTTGGAAACACCCACAGCAAACCCTATAAGAAAAGTGCAAGGGTTGTCGGTGACTGTCTTGGTAAATATCATCCTCATGGCGATACTGCAATCTATGACTCACTCGTTCGCATGGCGCAGCCTTTCTCATTGCGCTATATGCTGGTTGACGGCCATGGAAACATGGGTTCAATTGATGGTGATTCTGCTGCTGCCATGAGATATACTGAGGTGCGTATGTCAAAGGTTTCTGAAGATTTGCTTGCAGACCTAGAAAAAGAAACCGTAGGCTGGACTGACAATTTCGACGGCACTATGAAAGAGCCCGCTGTCCTTCCTTCAAAGGTTCCGAATCTTCTTGTAAACGGTTCTTCGGGAATCGCGGTCGGAATGGCAACCAACATTCCGCCCCATAATCTTACCGAAATAATAGACGGAACCATTGCTGTCATCGATGGTGCTGATGAAGAAACTTTGATGGGAATAGTAAAAGGGCCTGATTTTCCTACTGGCGGTTCAATCGTAGGGAAAGCAGGAATCCTTTCAGCTTATACCAGTGGAAAGGGAATAATCAGAATCCGGGGTAAGACAGAAATTGACCATAAGAAAAACAAGATAGTCATAACAGAAATTCCTTACCAGGTAACAAAAACAGCAGTGATAGAATCCATTGTTGAAGCGGTAAAGGCAAAAAGAATAGAAGGAATTTCAGGAATACACGACCATTCTGACAAGAAAGGGCTCACGGTTACAATAGACCTTAAGAAAAATGCAAATGCTGACGTTGTTCTTAACCAGCTTTATGCCCGTACAGCACTTGAAACAACATTTGGAATAATCAATCTTGCGCTTGTGGGAAAAGAGCCGAAGCTTCTTGGTCTGCATACAATGATCAATGAATTCATAGAATTCCGAAAAGAAGTTATACGCAGAAGGAGTGAATTTGAACTCAAGCAGGCAGAGGACCGTGCACATATCCTTGAAGGTCTGAAAACAGCGCTTGATAACATAGATGAGGTCGTTGCATTCCTGAAGAAATCAAAAGACGTCACTGCCGCAAGGAAAGGCCTCATGGAAAATCATTCCCTGAGCGAAAAGCAGGCAAATGCAATCCTTGACATGAAACTGCAGAGATTAATTGCACTTGAAAGGGAGAAGATAGAAAAGGAATATGAAGAACTGCAGAAGAAGATTACATGGTTGAAGGAAGTTCTTGCGGACATCGGCAAGATTCTTGCAATAATCAAAGACGAACTTCAGGAAATTAAGAGAAAATACGGGGATGAGAGGAGAACTGAAATAATCGAAGTTGCTGATGAAATGACTCCCGAAGCATTTATTCCTAATACAAAAGTCGTGGTTGTTGTAAGCAGCCGTGGCTATATCAAGAGAGTGCCTCTTTCAGAATACAGAATCCAGCACAGGGGAGGAAAGGGAATAATCGGCGCAGGAACAAAAGAGGAGGATTTCGTAAAGGATGTCATCGTAACCAGGAACCATAATTACATGCTCTTCTTTACAGACAAAGGAAGAGTGCACTGGATGAAGACTTATGCAATTCCGCAGGCAGGAAGATATGCTGCAGGAAAAAGTTTAATCAGCCTTCTTGACCTGAAGGATGAAAAAGTGACTTCCTGGATAAGCGTTGTAGGAGAATTCAAGGAAACGGAATTCCTTATGATGATTACCAAAAAGGGAATAGCAAAAAGAACCTGCCTTGCTAACTTCAGCAGGCCGAGGAAAGGAGGAATTATCGCAATTACACTTAAGCCAGAAGACGACCTTATCGGTGTAATCAAGACGAGCGGGGCAGATGATGTAATAATAGCAACAAGGAACGGACAGGCAATAAGATTCAATGAGACGGATGCAAGGGAAACAGGAAGAACATCTCAGGGTGTTATCGGGATAAGGATGAAAGGCGATGATTCTGTTGTCGGTGCTGCAGTATGCAAAAAGCCGACAGTACTTACAATCACTGAGAACGGCTATGGAAAGAGAACCAACATCGATGAATACAGGAAGCAGAGCAGGGGCGGTTCCGGAGTAATTAACATAAAGACCGAAGGAAGAAACGGAAAAGTAATAGGCATTGCAGCTGCGGATGACGATGATGAACTGATACTTATGAGTTCAAGGGGCCAGAGCATAAGAATTCCTGTAAAAGATATTTCGGTTATCGGAAGAAATACGCAGGGAGTCAGAATAATGAGGCTTGGTGAAGGTGAAAAGGCATCAAGCTTTACTGTTGTTAGGTCAGAAAAGAAGACCGAAGAGGAAGTCCAGAAAGCTGAAGAAGAGCCTGAGCCGACTCCTGCAGTTCCGCCCGCTGAAGAAGTGAAAACTCCTGAAGAACTGAAAGCTGAGGAAGAAGAGAAAAAGGCAGATAAAGGAAATCACAATGAAGAAAAATAAAAAAGACTGGAAGAAAATTCTTACTCCCGAACAGTATCATGTACTTCGTGAAAAAGGAACCGAACCTCCATTTTCAGGAAAACTTCTTCTGAATAAGAAAAAAGGAAAATATGTATGTGCAGCTTGCGGAAATGAATTGTTCTCTTCAGATACTAAATTCGAATCCAACTGCGGATGGCCCAGCTTCTTCGAATCAATAAAGGACAAGGTAGAACTGAAAACAGATGAAAGCCATGGGATGAAAAGGATTGAAGTAATATGCAAAAAATGCGGAAGCCATCTAGGCCATGTTTTCGATGACGGCCCAAAGCCTACCGGAAAAAGATACTGTATAAACTCCGTAGCATTGAAATTCAAGGAAAAGAAATAAGCGCCCCGTCATGACTGCGGTCACTTTGTTGCGATTTTTATGAATAAAAATCGCCCTGGTCGGGATTCGAACCCGAGTCGAGGGAGTGACAGTCCCTAATGCTAAACCAATGTGCACCTTTTCAGGCTCTACACTACCAGAGCAAGTAGGATAAAACTTCGGGTAATTCATTTTTTAAACATTTACTTAAGGAGTTCCCTGATAGTTTTCATCCATGCAACAAATATAGGAGCAGGTTTTTCCAGCCTTGATTTCAGTTCAATATGCGGCTGGGTTCCTATTCCGAATCCATCAGCCCATTCAACCATTTCCACTATATTGTTCTTCGGATGCCTACCTGAAATCACAAGGCCTCCTTTCTCAAGAATGTCAACGAAATCAGGATTCACTTCAAACCTGTGTCTGTGCCTTTCGGAAACAATCTCCTCTCCATATGCCTTGTACGTTCTTGTCCCTTTCTTCAGTTTGCATTCATAAGCACCCAATCTGTTCGTAGCTCCCATTTCCTGTATCTTTCTCTGTTCAGGAAGCAAATCAATAACAGGATTCGGACTTTTCTTGTCAAACTCGGTTGAATTCGCACCATCAAGCTTGCATACGTTCCTTGCATATTCAATTACCATCAGCTGCATTCCAAGGCATAATCCGATATAGGGAATCTTTTTCTCCCTTGCATATTTAATCGCCCTTATCTTTCCTTCAACTCCTCTTGAACCATACCCTCCAGGCACCACTATCCCATCATATCCTTTCAGCAGAGAATCAACATTATCAGCATTTTCCAAATCAGTGGATTCAACCCAGTACACATCAACCCCGATATTACTTGCAGCAGCCGAATGTATTACTGCTTCTTTCACACTCACATAAGCATCTTTCACTGCAGTATATTTTCCTACAATAACAATTTTCGCATTCTTCTCATGCTCACCCATAATCCTTCCAACCGTGGTTCTCCAGTTCTTCAAATCAGGCTCTTTCTTGCCAATCCTGAGTTCATCACATAAAACATCAATAAGATTCTGCTTCTCAAGCGCAATGGGCAATTCATAAACAGTCCTTACAACCGGGTCATCAAACACTGCCTCTTCCCTGACATTGCAGTAAAGACCGATTTTCTTCTTCGCTTCTGAATTAAGCTTCTCCTGCTCCCTGCATATTATAATATTGGGCTGGATTCCCATTCCCTGCAAAACCCTTGTTGCATGCTGTGTTGGTTTTGTCTTCAATTCTCCCGGAGACAAACTTGGAACATAAGTAAGCTGTATGAAAATAACATTTTCCGGCTCCTCAAAATTAAGCTGTCTCATTGCTTCAAGGAAATACCCGTTCTCCAAATCACCAACCGTTCCCCCGATTTCAATAAGCACAATATCCGCTTTGCTGTCCTCGCCGACTTTTCTTACTCTTCTCTTCAATTCGTCGGTAAGATGCGGAACGAACTGCACATCCCTTCCAAGATATTCGCCCTTTCGTTCTTTCCCTATTATCGTTTCAAAAAGATTTCCGCCAGTAATACTCGAATCCTTTGTAAGCGATATATTCAAAAATCGTTCATAGGTTCCGAAGTCCATATCGACTTCTCTTCCGTCATCAAGAACGAAAACTTCCCCGTGCCTGAACGGATTCATAGTGCCACAATCCACATTAAGATATCCGTCACATTTAATCGGAATTACAGTATAGCCTCTTGCCTGGAGCAGTTTTCCTATAGAAGAAGTGAGAATCCCTTTTCCCAAGCCGGACATAATGGAACCGGCTACGACTATGTATTTTCTATTTTTCAGAAGCATAGGATATATTTGCAGGCTAGGATTTAAATAATTAATCCGCACCATCTTATTCCATGGGGAAACTCAAGGAGAAAAAGAAACTCGGAGACTTCCAGCAATGGACAAAAGCAGTGAAAACCAAGGGTGGTATGACCTTAGGTATATTCACCAATATATTCGAACATTATCATACCATGCATAATAAAGAGAAGGCACTGGAATATGCAATGGAAACAGCAGCCAAAGTGGAAGCGGCTGCAGGAGTGAAAAAAACAGCAAATGAATACGAGGTTTTTGAGCATAAAGGAGTAGAGGTCAAAGTACCTTATTTCATATTCCGCGGATGGGTCAAGAAGGCAGAAAAAACCGGTATCATCTCCGTCGATATCAATGATGAGGTGGAGAATTACCTTAATACATTCACGGATGCCAGCGAAGAGAAATTGAAGGAAGATTTTTGGTATTTTGTATATGCACTGGATGCTTATGTTGCAGAAAGGGCGCATATCAAAGTGGACCCGGAATCACCGATAACCTACAGAACCAAGCTTGAGTTCAAGGATGACCATGTTGTATTCGCTTCAGAGAAATACGGAGAGAAGAAAATCCCTTATTATCTTTACAATGAATGGATGCAATCCCTGATTTCTGAAGGAACGATAAATCCTGACACATTTTCCCAGATGCACAAATATGCAAAGACCGGAATGCCCAAAGAGCCAAAAATAGCAAGTTTTGAAACCGGCAAAAGGTTCTTCTTATCCATAATGTCTGATTTACATCTTGAAAAGCCCCAATACCCTGGATACTTCACAAGTGAAATGGACGGACTTATGAAAAAAGAGCTTGAAAAGCTTGCAAAGCTCAAGCTAAAACCTCCGAAGAAAAAGGCGGGCAAGATAATGCAGATATCAAAGGACAATGTGAGTATCCTACCGGCAGGCCAGGAGACTTCGATTCAAATCGACCCAAAAATATACAGTCTGGTGTATAATGCGACAGTCGAGAACGGAGGAAAAGTACCCAATTGGGCAAGACAGAAATTATATTCTCATTTTATGGACGTAGCTTTCGAGTATTATGGTGAATCTAAGGATTTTGATGAGATTTATTCGAAAGAAGCTCTTGATAAGACGGCACTGCTAGTTCCTTTCTTCGAGTATCAGGTTGCAGCGGATGCACAGGCCGCCAAGAAAATCCTTGAGAAGGAGAAAAAACTGAAAGTAGTGCCTAAAAAATAGCCTTCAGACCTATTTAAATATTTTACCATTTAATATAACAATATGACCAATAAGAAAATCAAGTTCACCTCTAAACATATTCCAGACAAGAGAGAAAAACCCAGAGAAAGAAAACCAGACCTCGGAAAATTCCTTGGAGCGGCAGTTCTTCTATCAGCATGCGGCAAGGGAAAACCAAAGGATTACCCTAAAAAATCAATGCTCAAAATAGTCGATAATGAGGATGGGACGCAGACGATAATAAGGCCCGAGAAGTCAGTCAGCAACATGTTCGGGGATTTCACCAAAGCAGATGCAGTAGGATTAGCCTATGACGCTGCTTTTATTGCTATTGTTCTTCTTACTTTGCGTTTGTCAAAATTCGGCCCTCCAAAAGCCGATAAAAGCCGAGATAAGGACAGAGGATAGGTATTTAAAATTAAAACTCATCAAATTCTATTATGACAAATGGGGGTCAGGCGCAGAAAAAGGCAGAAAAGCCTATAGAAGTCCCAAAAGAATTCAAAAAACTGATTAATGAGTTTAATTCAACTCTCACTGCAATAAAAAAGGCAAAAAGCGACAAGGAAGCTACAAAACATCTACAGAAGCTCGTGGATATGTATGACAAGCTTTTTGACTATATATTCATGCATGAAGATGGTAAAGCCCATATCACTGCCCTTCTTTTCAACGAATTCTGGAAAATACCGAAATTCCAGGAATATCTTGACAAATGTGCCGGGGGCATCTCAGCTTTTGCCTATGGATCAAAAACCGGTGAACAGAAGGAATTTGATGATTTATTCTGGTTCGTAAACGGAAATCAGGCAAATCTTACAAAAGCACTTACCGAGGCATCCAAGAAAACCCAGGAGACCGCAGTAAAAATCATAATCAAATATCTCACAGAATTCATTCCATACTCCAATAAGGAATTTGCTGAAGAACTGGGCCCGCTTAAGGACCTGAGTGCAGACAACATCAAACCCCAGAAAGACGGAAAGCTTATAGGGAAATTAAACCGCGAAATAGTATTTGCATCATTATTGTATTTCAGAAGATATTACGCAGTAGTTGAAGGGGGCAAGAAAAACAAAGATATAGCTGTTTTTGAAGTGAAGCCGAAGATAAAAACCGTTCCGAAAAAACCTCTCCCTATGGCATCTAAAAAAGCTCCTCCGAAGAAGAAAAAAGAAAAAAAGAAGCCCCTGACTAAGGAAAAGAAAATCAAGAAGAAAATGTTTGAGCTCAATGAGGAGATAGAAGCATGGAACCAGCTGCTTGAAGAATACTGCCTTAAATACGGGGTTTATGCAGGAGCGAAGGACATCAGCGCAGATGAGAAAATAATGAAATTAAGGTACATGCATGCCTCAGGATTCAAGGCATCCCAGGAGCTCCTGAAACTCGGTCAATCAATAATCGAAAAAATCTATGAACTAGATGATATGATAGCTGACGCCGACCTAACCCTAGAACTTATGGGAACCAAGGCTTATGATAACATATTTTTTATCCATGGAAATGCCCTGCGGTCAACAGTGGAAGTGGTTCTTGAAAGGCTTGGAAAGAAGGAGCCAGACCCTGATTTGGAAAAATCACAGTGGAAATGGCTCCAGGACGAATTCGATAAATACCAGGCTGAAGTGCAGGCGAACGAAGTCCCGACAATCTCGGTAATGGAAGGCCCGCTACCGACTCCTGCCGAACAGGCAGAAATAGATGCGATGCTAACCAATCCCAGCAAGGCAATATGTGCGCAATACGGCCCGCCCTTATGCGGTCCTGGTGAATATGTTTCCACAGAAAAAGAAAAACAGGAAACCATGGAGATGCTTATACTTATGACTCCTCTTGTCGGCCCGGTCTATTCATTGACAAAGACTACTATGAGAATAAAAGACAAGGCAGACCTTATCAAAGAGGCCAACAAGACTGAAAAATATCTTAAAGAGAACATAACAGAAATGTCCGCAGCCGAAATAATCTTCTGGGAAGAGCAGATTAAAGGCATGAGAGAAGCTGCAGGAAACTGGAAAGACTGGGCAACTGAAGGAGCATTGGTGGTTGTCGACCTTGCTTTCCTAGGACTTGACATAACGTTCATAGGAGGCTTTGTAGTAAAAACGGCTACAAGAGGCATAGGAAGGGATGCGCTAATTCTCATGGAAAAAGAGGTTGCAGCAGGCAAACTGGTAACTACGATTGAAAAACAGTTTATGGAAAAAGCACTGCTTGAACTTAATGAAGCAGAACTCCAGCATTTATTCAGGCTTGTAAAGGACAAGGGCGGAATGAGGAACGTTATCACGGACATGATGGAATTTGCAGGAAAGACAGAAGAAAAGGAAATAACGCTTGACGTCATGAGGAGGTATCTGGAATTTAATCCCCTGCCAACCGGATTCAAGGCCGGGTGGAAGAAGACAAAAGAGGTAACGGGTGAAATTATTGAGCTCCAGGAAGGACTTAGCCTGTTTTCAAAAAAGAAGTTCCAGAAACAGATAGTCGTAAGATTCTACAAGGAATTAGTGCCCCATATGGATTTCGGGGTGCTGAAAAAACTTTCAAAGTCAATGGCAGGTCTGTCAAAGGCAGACCAGAAATATGCTGTTGACATAATATTCCAGACAGCAATGTCTTTTGACAAAGCCCCCTCCAAATTCCTTCTCAAGGGTATTCAGGAAGGAAAATTCACATGGTCAGAATTGATTGATTTAGTTAAGGCGGAGGAAAAAGCACTTCTGAACGAGGGAGTAAAGGCTGCAGAAGGAGATACTGTGCGCAGGATGGCAACCAGAAATGTACTGCTTGAGGAGCTCCCTTCATACAAGGTTGCCTATAAGAAAGCACCTTACACGCACTGGGCCCAGCTCGGTATTTTCATGGCAGGTGTACATGTAGGTTTTATACCGTTAATAAAAGCCATTGAGTCAAAACTGGAAAAAGACTGGAAAGAGGCAGAGGACATGCTCTCCAGGCTCACAAGTTCAGACGAAGCAATGGAAGTAATGGATATGTTCGGCACATCTATGGGTGCTGCAGGAGGAATGTGATATTTAAAAATATTCGAGACATAATATAATGGATGTGGTAATATGAGTAATGGTGTTAAACTGAAAAAAAAGCCCAAAAACCCAAAACAGGCAAAAAAAGAGGCTGAGAAGGAACTGACTGATGAACAATTGAAAAAAGTGAAAGAAGAACACAAAGCAGAAATCAAAGCTAAAGAGCAATGGGAAAAAGACATTCAGAAATATGACGCCCATACCGGTATTATTGCAGAAGAACCTTCAAAATATCTTGAGAACATTCTTGATGATTGTGTATATGCCTTGGAGAAGAAAGCAGACAAATACAATGTGGCCAAGACGATGATGGCCATAGCGAAATACATAAATCAGTACGCCAAACCCAAGGAAGCTGGTATGCTTGGTGTAATCCTCATGAAAATCGCTGCAAAAAGGCCTGATACATGGAAAGTTCTTCAGGAAATAGCTGCAAAAGACCCGGAAAAAGGAGGTCCTGCCAGCTGGGCAGTACATCAGGTTGAAAAGGCTCTTAAAAAAAGGCCATCCGCAGAAAATTTTGCTAAAAACTATGTTATTGAGATGAAGCAGAAGGGTAAACAGGTAACTATGGCCGAGGCATATGATATCTATCTTACCAAAAATTTTGGTGGGATGCCGGACTCCAGACTTGCTCCTGATGAGATGATGAGTGTAATCGGAATGATAGAAAACCAGGGAGGCAAATCACCCCTTAAAGTTACAAAGAGCTGGCTTAATGTTGATATGAAGCTTCTTGAGGAAGCAAGCCTTCTTGTGGAACTCAGCAAAAGAAAAGGTGGCAATGTTAGTTATGATTTTCTCACCAATGTTGTGCTTGATTTGAATGGGGCAATGACAAAAAAACTCAAGAGCGATCTTTATGTCATAGTTTTTGGATATGCTTTAGGTGATAAATCAGTGACAACACTTGATGATGCAATACTCAAGGCATACCAGCACTCTGATGTAATAGCTTTGGCACCACCCGGAGTCAAAGAAATACTGAAAAACGAAAAAATTACCGATTTGAAGAGCCTGATTAAGGCATTGCAAAAGGTTAAAGGAAAAGAAAATATACAAGCTGCCCAAAAAATAATCAAAAACATAAACAGCCTCAGGAAAGGGCTTAATACATTATTTGAGGCAAGGAAAATGATTTTTACAGCTGCAGGGCCCCAGCTTATGAAAGAAGCCTTTGAATTGCAGACAGAGGTTTCCGATGAAGCGCGCAGAATGATTCACTGGAACGAGATTTCTGAGGCAATCAAATTATTCGGAACCAAAATAGTCAAAAAGCTGACAGGGCCATGGGTTGATGCAGCAGCTGCATGGAAGACTCCTATATCAAAAACAGGCACCTGGAGATACAGGAAAACCGCCACCTGGAGAGTTACAAAACAACTACTCATGATAGGCGGGGCGGCAATTATGGCTGCTGCTGTAGGTTATGGATTGTGGTATTTCTTCAAAAAGAAACCTACTGACGAGGCTATAAAAACATTCAAGGACCAGTTCATAAAAGATTTCGGGATAGAATTCCCCCTGAGCGACAAGGCAATAAAATTCTATTTTGCCCCGATGAAAGAGGGCGAACTAACACCAGGACAGAGAGCGCTTAACGTATTGCAGGAAATGTATCCTACCTCAAAAACAACACTGTATCTTCTGTCCCAGGAAGTGGAAAATGCGGATGCTCTTAAGACCAATGTTATGGATGCTAGCGGTTATATGATTCTCCCCAGCAAGTTCCAGCTTGTTATGGAAGATTTTTATAAGGCTGTCGAATCCGGGAAAGAACCTGAAGCAATTATAGATGAGAAAATCGCGACATGGAAGTCAAAAGGCTATCTGATTACAGCAGCTGAAAGTTACATCTATCAGTTCTGCACAGGCATGGGAATAAAGGATGTATATGCAAAGGAGTTCATGAAAAATGAAAAAGCCTTTATCAAGATGTGGAGTCTTATCAAAGAAGGAAAACTTCCGCGTGCACTTGCCCCCTACTATGCAAAAATAGCAATGGGTACAGATTCTTATGAAGAGAAGAAAAAGAAACTTGATGCAGTTACTCTCTCACAGCCTATACCCGCAGGCTCCCTTATGGATGTCCTTGACCAGTATGCCGTTGCTCTCGGGGGGGCATTTAGGGCCGAGTACCTGGAACTTCTTAAGCTTTACAAAAAAGACAAAAAAGCGCGCAAGAATCTGAATGATTACAAGATTAAACCGGGCGAAGCAATATACGGCAATGTCTGGGGCCTCATAATGCTCGGATATGGTGTTGCAAGAGGCGAGGTAACTGCGAAAAACGACCCGCACAAGGGAATCATAAGCGGAACTGCGAAATTTGTTAATGAAAAAGGTGTTCCGAAAAAATGGAGCTATTGGGTCTATATAGGGGATGATTCGATTATGCGTTATTTACCCGGTGTTGCGATAAACGAGAAGCAGATGGAATTTGTGCTGACGCATTCGGGTATTGATGAAGATGGAATGCAAAATGGAATGGCAAAATGGCTTGTTGATTTTGCAGGAAAACTTGTTTACGAGAAAGGAGATGCAAAAGGAGACAGCAAAGCAACTCAAGCTGTTGCCCATTTCAGTCTTTCCAAGTCCGTGCTTAAATCAAAATACTATGACCCGAAAAAGAAAACCTGGGATTATGAAGGAATCTACTCATTCCTCAACGGGCAGATAGATGCGCTGAAAGACAAGGGCATATATGTTGAGGGTGAATTGGAAGTAAGAACATATCTGGTTCCAACCGACATTTTTGCAACTACTGGTGGTATCCTCTCCAAGAGTGAAGAAGCACCGATGTCACCAGAAGTTGAAATTTCACCAGAAATCTCGCAATCCGAAAAGGTGAATGAGTTCCTTCTGGAAGTCGATGGAATGCTGGAGATGAAGGACATACAAAAGAATACGCATTACAAAAAAGCAGTAAAAAAACAGGGAAGCGCTGAGAAGATTATGTTGATGCTTCATGATTTGCTTCTGAAGAATTTGACCCTGAAAAGCGAAGGAAAAACAAACGACTTGGATAAGTGGGGTATTGCTGTTCTTGAAGACGGCACGCCCTATGTTAAAAAGCCGGATAAATTCAAGACCAATTTCCTTGTTCCAACCTTCAAAAAATTAAAGAAATAGGTGTTTGAATGACAAAAGTAGATGCAACAATCAAGAAAGGAAAAATCGTAATAATAGTTGATGGAAAAAAATACAAAACAACCCAGAAGGTTACGAAGGATGATACTGAAGCATCAATAAAGACAAAGCTGACGATGGCAATAGGCCAGTTCAAAATGTCTGCTCCTTCAAACGTTATTTCAGCAGCAACCCCTGAACTTAATAAAAACAAAGGCGCATTGGTGAAAAAGCTCTATAATCTTGCACAGAAAGAAACAGGAAAAACCGGAAAACAAAAGACGGAAAAAACCGGAAAAGAAAAAGAAAAGAAAGGAAAAAAAGAGAAAAAAGAAAAAGCCACGAAAGAGGCGGTTCCCAGCAAAGGAAAAACATTCACAATATCAATCTCATCATCAATAATAACCAAGGCCCTCAATAAAATATTGAAGAAAGGGGAAAAGGAAATCAGAAAAGAGCTAGAATTGCTTGCAGGCTCATATTCAGAGCTGAAAAAATATCTTGAGGAAAACGCTTCAGCAGTAACAGCCGAAATATTCAACCTGCTTTATGAAAATAAGGATTTCCAGATGTATCTTAATTCAGAGGTAATAGGAGACCACCCTGAATACGGTGAGCTTCTTGAATACATGTCAGGGAACAAAAAAGGACTTACAAAATCATCTGAATTGATTGAGCTGGCAAACAATGCAATAAGGAATTACCTAAAGTTTGTTATCAAGGACAATAAGGATCTGGCAGAGGAAATCGAGCATCTTGGAGGAATTGGAACAGGTCCGATGGATGCAGAACTCCTGTTTTCATCAATGCTTTATCTCCGCAGGGACAAGAAATCAGATTCCCCGGTGCTTAAACTTGAACTTGTTGAAGCAGTTGAGGTAGTTGAACCGCCTAAAGAAACTGTTACGCAGCCTGAAGGAGAATCTGTAAAAGCACCTGCACAGCCCGTTGACTGGACAAAGCAGACAAATATGCTTTCACATTCAATTGCTTCAGGGGATGTGGACAAAGTAGAACTTCCTGAAAATTATCCAATCAAGGATTTAATCGACTCTCTTCATACAGAGCTGGTAACCGACGATGCTTATATTAAATTCGTGAAAAACAAAAAGGGCTTCAAAGGCCTTCTTTCGCCTACTGTCAAACTGGACAAGCCCAAAAAACAGAGGCTTTTCGTCATCTCAGTCCAGCGCTATCTTAAATCCAATATAGAAAAGAACGACCAGTTTGCCAAAGATCTTAAGGCAGCAGGAATCGATACAAAGATAGTTGAAACAGGAGAGCTCAATCTGGAACTTTTGAAAATGGTTACCATGCTTAAATGGAGACAGAAGAATCCGAAAGCACCTACTTGGGGACAAAAAGTCAAGAAGCCGGAGCCTGCAAAGCAGAAAAAGACCTACAAATACAACTTTTAATCCTATTTGTTTATTTCCTACTCATGGATGCGTGGCAGAAGATAAGACAGCTAGAGGAAGAGATAAAGAAAACACAGAAGAACAAGGCTACTGAATTCCATATAGGCGTCCTGAAATCAAAGATAGCAAAACTCAGGAGGGATGCACTGGGTCTTAAATCAAGAAAGGGGAAAGGCTCGGGTTTTGATATCAAGAAACAGGGAGATGCCACAGTAGTCATTGTCGGCTTGCCCAGCGTAGGCAAGAGCACTCTGCTGACAAAAATAACAAATGCTGAATCAAAGGTTGCTGCCTATCAGTTTACGACGGTCACCTGCATACCCGGGATGATGGAATACAAAGGGGCAAGCATCCAGATTCTTGACCTTCCCGGACTGATAAAGGGCGCCAAAGAAGGAAAAGGACGCGGTAGAGAGGTAATATCAGTAGTAAGAAATTCTGACCTGATACTGATACTGCTTGATGCAACAGGAATGGAGGACTATAAAATAATAGAGCATGAGCTTGAAGGGTTCGGAATAAGAATGAACAAGACTCCCCCTGACATCGTGATAAAGAAGCTTCCGGTCGGCGGGGTTACTATCAACTATTCAAGAAAACCAAAAAAGATAAGCAAGAATGAGGTAAAAGCAGTGCTCAACGAATACAGAATATTCAATGCGAATGTTTTATTGAGACAGGATGTAACAGTGGACGAGCTTATTGATGTTATTGAAGGAAACAGGGTCTACATACCTGCAGTTATTGTAGTAAACAAGATGGACCTCCTGAAAAACAAATCCAAGATTCCAAAAAATACAATTTTGATTTCTGCGGAAAACGACGAAAATCTGGATACGCTTAGGGATCAGATATATGAAAAGCTGGCCCTTATGAGGGTATTCACAAAAAAACAGAGGGAAGGCGCTGACCTTGAGGAGCCACTTATACTGCGCAAGGGAGATACGGTTGGAATCATGTGCGAAAAGCTCCACAGGGACCTTAAGAAAGAATTCAGATATGCGATGGTCTGGGGAAAAAGCGTAAAACACCAGCCCCAGAGGGTAGGCCTGGAGCATGTTCTTGCGGAAGGGGATATAATAATGGTAATCAAAAGGTGATATCATGGTAACAAAAGAAGAAATAGACCAGGTTGTTGAATGGTGCGAGAAAACCAAGAAGGAAAGAAACAGGATTTATGTCATAGAAAGGAATCCGTTCCGAGAGGAGATTCCGTGGATGAGGCGGTTTCCGTTGATAGAGATAGACAGGCCCAAGGAGATAGCTTCAAAGAACAACATGGTATACGATTCTGTGCTCAAACAGATATGGCATTTCCAGAACGGGAACTGGAGAAGGATAGAACCGGACATACGCGTGGAAAGATAACCAATTAATTATTTGTGTAGTTATATAAACATCTTAATTCAGGGAGTGAGGCCATGAAAAAGAGGATAGAGATAACAGTAAAGGAAGGCCTTCGGGATGTTGTCGGAGAGAAAACAAAGCAAAGGGCAAAAGAGGAGCTTGGCATAGAGCTTTCCAGCGTCAGATATGCAGATGTGTATAATTTTGCTGAGGAGCCTTCTGACATTAACGAAATAGCAAAAGACGTGTTTACAGACAGTATTCTGCAGATTTTTTCAACATCAGAACCTCTCTTCAAATCAAACTGGAGAATCGAGATAGGCTATCTTCCGGGCGTAACAGACAATATAGGGAATACTGCAAGAACAGCGGTAAAGGAAAAAACCGGAACAGAAGCGGAAATTTATCATTCAAGACTATATTCACTGAAAGGACAAAATCTTGATGTAAGTAAATGCAGGGAAATCGCATCTCTCTTATACAATAATCTTATGGAAAAATTCATAATCCACGGACCGAATACTGAGCCCGAAGCTTATGTTCCAAAAGTGGTTCTGAAACATGAACCGAATGTCGAAAAAATCAGCCTGCATATGAGCGGGGTCAGGTTCGAACAGCTTGCAAAAGAGAAACTGCTTGCCCTGAGCCTGGACGAGTTCAAGGAAATTAAAAAATACTTCAAGGAAAGCAGGGTTATCCAGCAGAGGAAGGATATCGGTCTTGACAATAAGATAACGGATGTTGAGCTTGAGGCGCTTGCACAGACATGGAGCGAACACTGCAAGCACAAGATTTTCAATGCAAAAATAAGTTATGTTGAGAACGGGGAAAAGCATGCAATTAATTCACTTTTCGAGACGTTCATAAAGAGCGCCACAGAGCAGATAAAGAAGCCTTATGTTGTCAGTGTATTCAAGGACAACGGGGGCATAATAAAATTCAATCATGATTATGACCTTGCCGTAAAAGTGGAAACCCATAATGCGCCTTCCGCACTTGACCCTTATGGTGGAGCACTTACAGGAGTGCTTGGCGTCCAGAGAGATGTAATGGGTACCGGCTTAGGAGCAAATCCTATCGCCAACATCGATGTTCTCTGCTTTGGTTATCCTGATGAAAAGGATATACCAAAAGGCGTTCTGCATCCAAAGGTAATCTATGAAGGGGTTGTAAAAGGAATAGAGGACGGCGGAAACAAGATGGGTATACCTACTGTCAACGGTTCTATTGTCTTCCATAAGAAATATACCGGAAGACCTTTGGTTTACTGCGGAACGGTCGGCGTAATGCCTTCTGAAATCAATAATCGGAAAACAAGCGAAAAGATGATAGAACCTGGTTATCTTGCAGTAATGGTAGGAGGAAGAATAGGAAAGGACGGCATACATGGAGCTACATTTTCATCCCAGCAGATAGATGAATCCGTTCCCCAGAGTGTTGTGCAGATAGGAGACCCGATAACACAGAAGAAGATGCTTGATTTCTGTCTTGAGGCAAGAAACAGCAGGCTTTACGAGGCAATAACAGACAACGGTGCAGGCGGTCTTTCTTCCAGCATAGGGGAGCTTGCCCAGTTTTCAGGAGGCTGTGAAATCTATCTTGACAAATGTCCCTTGAAATATCCTGGCCTTGACCCATGGGAAATTCTTGTTTCAGAGTCGCAGGAAAGAATGACTCTTGCACTTCCTGAAGAGAACTTTGAAAAACTGAAAGAGCTTGCAGACAAGCATGAAGTTGAGATAACTGTTGTAGGAAAATTCACGAAAAGCGGAAAATTCCATGTATTTTACGGAGAAAATACTGTTGCTTATCTTGATATGGATTTCCTTCATGACGGGCTTCCGCAGATGGAGCTGAAGGCGTCATGGAAAAAACTGTTATTTCCTGAGCCGAGAATAGATGATTTTGATGCAGGGAGCATTGTGAAAAAATTGCTTTCATCCCATAATATAACTACAAAGGAAAGCGTGATAAGGCGCTATGACCATGAAGTCAAGGGATTGAGCGTGATAAAGCCCATAATGCTCGGTCCGTGTGATGCAGCGGTTATGAAAGCAATATATACCTCAAAAGAAGGTTTTGTACTTTCGCACGGAGTATGCCCGCAGTTCGAACAGGATTCCTATGCAATGGCTTCCCTTGCATTTGACGAGGCGGTAAGAAATGCCATTGCGGTAGGCGGAAGAGCAGGATATCTTGCATGTCTTGATAATTTTTCATGGCCCGACCCCATCAAATCACAGAAGACTCCTGACGGTGAATACAAATTAGGGCAATTGGTAAGGGCATGCATCGCGCTTTATGACTGCGCAATAGCATACGGAGTGCCCTTGATTTCGGGAAAAGACAGCATGAAGAATGATTATTATGACGGAGAAAAGAAATATTCAATACCACCGACACTTCTGGTAACTGTGGTCGGCAAAATAGATGATGTAGAAAAGGCAGTGAGTTCTGAATTCAAAAAGAGCGGAGATTACATCTATGTTCTTGGAAAGACCAGGGAAGAGATGGGCGGAAGCGCATTCTACAGGCTTTTCGGAGGCCTTGGAAACAATCCTCCGCAGGTAAGGCCGGATGAGCATGTTCTGCTGTACAAGGCATTGACCTCGGCAATTTCAGACGGTCTGGTTGAATCCGCCCATGATATGTCCGAAGGCGGTCTTGCTGTTGCTTTTGCGGAATCTGCTCTTGGCGCAGGAATGGGCGCAGAGCTTGACCTTTCAAAAATACCTGCTGAAACGCAGAATGAAAATGCATTAATGTTCTCCGAAAGTGCAGGAAGATTCATTGTAAGTGTGAAACCTGAAAACATAGAAAAATTCGAATTCATAATGAAGAAACTGCCGTTTGCAAAAGTCGGAAGGGTAAGAGGAGACAAGAGAGTAATCATAAAAAGAGATGAAATGGTAATACTCAACGAACCTTTTGACGACCTTAAGACAGCATTTGAAAAAGGAACCGGTGTTGATTGATGCTTTCTGAAATAAACAAAGAAGCCGAAGACCTGCTTTACAAGGCGTCAGGAGTTAAAACAAAACTTGAATCTGCAAGAGAGGGCTTTGGAGACCTTTCAAGCAGGATAGCATTCGACCTCGCTTCCAAAGAAAAAAAGAATCCTGCAGAAATTGCAAAGAATCTTGCAGGCAGAATGGATGCTTCAAAATCAAAATTCTTCTCGAAAATCGAAGCTGTGGGACCTTACATCAATTTCCATCTTAATGATTCAGCCTATGTTTTCATGCTGAAGAAAATACTTAAAGAGAAAAACAAATTCGGAAAAGGAAAGAAAACAGGAAAGCAGATGATGGTCGAGTATTTCCATGCAAACACCCACAAAGGAGTTCACATAGGGCACATAAGAACTGCGTCGCTTGGGGAATCTGTTTCACGAATTCTTGATTTTTCAGGAAACAAGGTGATAAGAGCGAATTATCAGGGGGATATAGGGCCCCATGTTGCAAAATGCCTCTGGGGATTCATTAATCTCTACCATGAAAAAGCTCCGAAAGAAAACCGCGGAGTATGGCTAGGAAAGGTTTATTCAGAAGCATCAAAGAAAATAAAAGAAAATGAAGCTCTTGAGGAACAGGTTCAGGAAATAAACATGAAGCTTTATGCAAAAGACAAAAAAATAACCAGGATATGGAAAGAGACAAGACAGTGGTGTCTTGATGATTTCGACAGATTCTACAAGGAATTCGGGATAAAATTCAACGAATTCTATTTTGAGAGCCAGACAGAGGGAATCGGAAAGGAGATATCGCTTGAACTTCTGGAAAAGGGAATAGCAAAAAAAGACCAGGGCGCGGTCATAATGGATCTGAAAGACGACAATCTCGGAGTGGCTGTTCTGCTTACAACGGAAGACTACCCTCTCTATCATGCAAAAGACTTGGGTCTTGCAAAACTGAAATTCGACAAATATGACCTTGACAGGAGCATACATGTTGTCGGCAAGGAGCAGGAGTTCTATTTCAACCAGCTTTTCGGCATGTTTGGAAAAGCAGGAATGAAAAAAGCGGCAGAAGTTTCCTATCATCTGATATACGAACTGGTAATGCTTCCTGAAGGAAAGATGTCTTCGCGGGAAGGTACAATGGTTCTCTATGAGGATTTGAAGAACAAACTGATGGAAATAGTCCGTGGCGAAGTGAAAAAAAGGCATGAAGACTGGAATGAAAAGAAAATCGAAGATATTGCGAAGAAGATAACATTTGCTGCAATCAAATTCTCAATGCTGAGAAGAGAAAGCAACAAGACAATCACTTTTGACTGGGAGCAGGCGCTGAGTCTTGAAGGGGATACCGGCCCTTACCTTCAGTATGCATACGTAAGAACAAACGGAATCCTGAAAAAAGCAAAAATCAAAATGAAGCTGAGCGATAAATACAGTTTTACCGATGAAGAGAAAAAACTGATTAAGGAACTCTGTCTTTTCCCGGATACTATCAGCAAGGCTGCGGAAGCTCTTGCACCTAATGTCCTTTGTGCATATCTACTTGATGTTGCAGCCGGACTCAACAGGTTTTACACTACCTCTCCGGTTCTCAAGGCAGAAAAGAAAGAAGAAGGGGAAACAAGGCTTGCAATTGTTGCTGCAACAAACCTCATTCTTGAAAATGCGCTTGATTTGCTTGGAATAGAAGCTCCGGAAGCTATGTAGTTATCCATTTCAGGGTTTTTTCAAAATCTTTTTTTATTCCGAATTTTGCAAAATAATTGAGTATGTTGAATACATCCCTTTCAAGGAATTTTCCGGAATTGGGATGGTCCAAAACCACACCCTGACCGAAATCTATCAAATACGGAACCTTGCCGAGCATAATATTGTATTCACTTATATCTGCATGAATCAGACCCGCCCGGTACATTTTCCTAATATCCTTAAGAATCGAATCAAGGTCCTTTTCCCCGCGCGGTCCGACCATATCCATTGTAGCATATGGTATTCCTCTTTCACCTATGAAGCTCATTACAACTATATCATCGCTGAGATATATCGGAGTTGGAGCATGTACTTTTGCCCTTTCGCAAATCTGCAGGTTCTTGAATTCCTTTCTTGCAAACAGTTTCACTATCTCCCTGTCTTTATTTTTAATCGATTTGAATCTCGGGTCTCCTTCGAGATACGCCATTTTCTTGATGAATCCTGCGGTCTTGATTTTGTAAATCTTGACTGCAAGATAGTTTCCGTCTGCGTCGCTTGCCCTGAAAACATTTGCCTCCTTTCCAGTAGAAATAGGATAATCAACACTCTTGAGTATGCCCTTATTTATCATTTTTGAAAGAAGCAGCAGTGTGCGTTTGTCAAAGACATAACTCTCAAGTTTCTTCCTTTCCTTGAGCAGATAGTCGTCTTTTTCAGGAGCTTTTCTTTTTGATGCTCTGCGGGCCATAGCTGATCTCCGGTTTATATATGGCCCCTTTCCTTCAATATCCTGGCCTGCAGCGGGTAGTATCTCCAGATAATGTCTCCCTTGCTGTCTCCTTCTATTTCCCAGGGTTTTACTATTACAACATCTCCGTCCTTGACCCACATCCTGTTCCTAAGCTTTCCGGGAATCCTGCAGGTTCTTTCCTTTCCGTCTTTGCATGAAACCTTCATTCTGCTTCCGCCAACCAACGCGGTAACAATTCCAAGAACTTCGCCTTCCCTCGGCATTCTTATTCTCTGCGGTTCTTCCGTTGTTCCAGGACGACCGCGTCCTCTTCCGCGTGGTTTTTTACCGTGATATCCTCTTCCTCCAGCCAACAAATCACCATCTAATCTCTAATGCTGCGTTTCGCACCGCAGCTTTCACATACCAGCATCTTTGTGCCTCTTCCTACATCTTCAATATGAGTGTCAGGACGTTTACACTCCTTGCATATAACATTATTGTTTACGAAATCCTCCAGTTTTTTATTTAGGATGTCTCCGGTCAGCTTCCTTTGGAGTATCAGCCTTTCCCCCTGAATTTCAGCAGGAACTGCCAGTTCTTTCGTAAGGTATTTCATTATAATCTGAGGCTCTCTCCTGATTTTATCGCATACTGGCTTGAAGTTTTTCACTATGGTCCTGTTGCCTTCCACAAAGTATTCAAATTTCGGCATCTCAAACCTTTCGGTATGCGTCCTCTTTTCAGGAAGTTTTTCGTATGCTTCATCAAGCAAGCTCTCGTATTCGGAACTCATGAGTAAGAAATTTAAGAGAAAGGTTTTAAAAACGGAGTATAAACCGAAGTTAACGGGAGAAAATAATGATACCTGAACTTTCATCAATTCTCAAGAATTCAATCCTCCAGACTCTTGAAGACAGGACAGCAATATCCTTTTCAGGCGGAATTGATTCCACACTGATTGCAACCATTGCATCAGGAAATACGAAAACAGAACTTTTCTCTGCAGGAATGGAAGGTTCGCCGGACATAGAATATTCGGAAAAAGTGGCCTCTCTTCTTGGTCTGGAATTGGAAAAAATCCTTCTTGATAAAAATGAAATTCTTGAAACCTACGGGGTCTGCTATTCCATCGTGCCGAACAATCTGCTTAAAGTCGAACTGCTTGTGCCTGTTTACAAGGTTGCTGAAAAAGCTGCGGAATCAGGGCATAAGATAATGCTTTTCGGAGCAGGCGCAGAGGAGCTTTTTGTAGGCTATGAAAGATATTATGCTTATCTTGAGGAAGGAAAAAACCTTGATAAAATACTTCAGGAGGAATTCAGTACTCTTCAGAACAGGGAAATCGGCTGGATAAGCAAGGTCTGCAGGAAGTTCTCAATAGAGGCAAGATTTCCGTTCCATAACAAAAAACTTGCTGATTTTGTTTTCTCGGTTCCGCTGGAAAAAAGAATGGAGGACAGGAATCTGAAGAAAGGCCTGCTCAGAGAAGCAGCCACACTGCTTAACGTACCCTCCATCTCTGTAAAAAGAAGAAAACAGGCTATGCAGTACGGCTCAGGCATACACAAGGTTCTTCTGAAACATTCAAAGGAACTGGGCGAAAAGTACCCTTCACCATAGAAAACGTTTTAATATCTATTTCAGTAATCTACCTGGCGATCAGTATGGCAGACTACAAGCGTTCAATAAAATGTTCTGGATGCGGAAATGAGATTACTGTATATATGAATGGCAACTTCGATTTGCATGAGCTCAGTGCTTCAGGCAAATGCCCTGACTGCAAGAGCACGATACAGGTCGATTTCGCTATGGTTCCGAAAGAAGAGCCACCGGCTGAAACAGAAACTTCAGAGTCAGAAGCTCCCCCGATGGATATATTCTCACAGCCGCCAGTAGAAAGTTCAGAATCTGTTCCGGAAGAGGAAAAAAGCCCTGAAGAAGAAACAAGCGATATAGTCAGAGACCTTATGAAGGACTGATTTTCTCAAGCAGTTCAGGAAGCTCATTCACAGTTTCAATAATATAATCAGGGTTATCCTTTGATTTTTCAGCATCTTCTTTTGTAGACACTCCTGTCAAAACAAGCACTGATTTTATTCCGGTATTCTTTCCGAATCTTATATCAGTATCCAATCTATCCCCAACAATAATCATATCAATTTTGTCTAATTTACTCTCTTCATTTATCAGTTCTGCAAAATAAGTATCAGGTTTTCCTATAATGAATGCTTTCTTTTCAGTACAGCTTTCAACCGCTGCCACCATTGCTCCTGCTCCCGGCAGAAATCCATCCTCAACAGGGTAAATTACATCCCCGTTCGTTCCGATGAATTCAGCACCTTTTTCTATCGCTCTATAACCGATTGAAAGCTTCTTGTAATCAATCGTCCTGTCAAGCCCCACGACAACTATTTCCGCAGATTCGTCCCCGACAACAGTTATCCCGTGCTTTGCAAATTCGTCCTTCATTCCCTGCTCCCCGATGCAGAAAACCGTTTTTCCAGGATGATTCTTGGTAATATATCGTCCGGCTGCATAAGTAGTGCAGTACATCTCCTTCTCTTCAGCATGTATTCCCATTCCTGCAAGCTTTTCAACTACTCCTACCCTGCTTCTCGTAGCCGCATTGGTAACAAAAAACAATCTGTATCCTTTTTCCCTGAGTTTTTCCATTGTTTCATTTGCACCGGGAATCGCTGTTTTTCCTTTGTAGACAGTGCCATCTAAATCTAAGAGTACCGCTTTGACCATGGATTTATATTATGACGTATATACTTAAGAGATTATGCGAGTTGCCTGCTTGTTTTCAGGAGGAAAAGACAGCACTTATGCAGTATTCTGGGCGCTCAGCCAGGGCTTTGAACCAGTACTGCTCACAGCAAAGCCTGAGCCTTATTCAATGATGTTCCACCACCCGAACATAGAACAGACAAAGCTCCAGGCAGAAGCAATAGGTCTTGAGCAGGAAATCATAGAAGTCACTGAGAAGAACTGGGAGGAAAAAATCACCGAAGCACTGAAGAAAATGAAGGCAGAAGGACTGGTGGGCGGTGCAGTTGCAAGTGAATTCCAGAGAAGAAGATTCGAAAAAATAGCCGAATCGCTGAATATCCCTTCATATGCTCCGTTATGGCACAAGGGAAAGGAAACCCTCAACGAAATGCTGGAAAACATGGACATAAGAATAGTTGCGGTAGCTGCAGAAGGACTTGGAAAAGAATGGCTCGGAAAATCCCTGAAAGAACTGGTTGAAAACAAGCCCAAACATGTTGATGCATTCCTCGAGGGGGGAGAAGGGGAAACATTCGTAACCGATGCTTCTTTCTTCAAAAAAAGAATAATAATAGAAGAATGGGATACCGAATGGGACGGCATTAGGGGAACTGCAAAAATAAAACAAGCAAAACTTGAGAACAAATATTAGGCCCTTGCTCTCTTCATCTCCCTAAAAGTCTTTTCAGCACGTTTTAATGCCCTGCTTTTTCCCCTACTCAATTCTTTCATTTTTTCAAGCATTTCACCGCTGCGTTCTATGAAACTCCTGTTCCTTGTCTCTACATCCTGTTTAGCGATCTTTATCTCTGCCATACTGACAAGCTCCAGCTTTTCATTCTTCCTTATATGGGCCGGGTCCCTTCTCTCTTCCAGGAAATTCATCCTGTTCCTTATTTTTCCTATCGCCACCTTGGCTTTGACAGTAAGCTGGGTGTTGCCGTTTCCGGCAAGCTCAAGAAGTGCCTCGATTGCTTCCTTACTCCTGCCCGTATTTCCAAGTGCTTTGCATAGTTCTCTCTTTATGGCCTCGTTTTTTTCCTCTCGAAGCACTTTGATGAGCGCGCCTTCCACCCTTTCATCGTTTTTATGGCCCAGGATAATCACTGCATTCATTTTTATGGTCTTATTCGTTTTCTTTAGTTCTTTCAATACTCCGTCTACTACCTTTTTTTCAGGTGTTGTGCTAAGTATTTCAAGTGCCTTGTTCATTCTGGCAGGCATTTTTCCGTCCAGATCCATTAACAGGGTCTTCAGACGAGCGTCAGTGATTGGGACTTCAAATCCGTACATAAACTAGCTTTATACCAAAACAGTTTTAAAAGGTGTTTTCTGGTGTCAAACAAGCTGGTATTCCTTTTTGCCATCGCTTATCCAGACTCCTTTCTTCTCTACGACTTTTCCGATTATACTTGCCTTTACTTCATGCTTCTTCGCAATATTGATAACTGTTTCAGCACGGTCTTCCGGAAGAACAATGACCATTCCAATGCCCATATTGAACGTCTTGCACATTTCCTCAAAGCTTACTTCCTTCATCATTTCCTTGAAAATAGGCTGTAGTTCAGGAAGTTTCTCTATCTTATAACCTACATTTGCATTCAGCCTCGGTATCTTCCTGAATGCTCCTCCGGTAATATGTGCAATTCCATGAATATCACATACGCTCATCATCTCAAGAACAGGTGCAACGTAGATCCGGGTCGGCTCAAGCATCTGCTTCCCCCATTTCTCAACATCAAGGATGCTTCTTGCAAGCGTATATCCGTTGCTGTGTATGCCCGAACTCTCAAGCCCTACGATAACATCCCCTTTCACAACCTCTTCACCGATGATCTTCTTCTTCACCCTTCCAACTACTGTGAATGCAAGGTCAAAAGGCCTTTTCCCGCCTTTGATAATATCAGGAACAATGGCAGTTTCTCCGCCGATAATCGCGCATCCGCCCTCTTCAGCTCCCTTTGCAAGCCCTTTCATTATTTCGTTCACCAGTTCGTCGTCTTCTTTTGCAAGCGCAAGATAATCGACTCCGACAAGAGGCTCTGCACCAACACAGATGATATCATTTACAGACATGGCAATCGCATCTATCCCTATAGTATCATATTTGTCCATCTCCTGTGCAACAAGAAGTTTTGTTCCCACACCGTCGGTATGGATAACAAGGGTATCGCTTCCGCATTTGAAAAGCCCGCCGTAATGTCCGAATACCGGCAAAGGCTCCCCATAGCCCTTTCTGTACGCAAAGGTACCTTTTATCTTTTCCCAGATTGAATTCTGGATTTTCTTAACATGAGATACATCTATCTGGTATTTCATGCTTCTATATCGTAGTATAAATATTTAATAATGTTATTCGAGTTAATCAGATTATGAAGCTCACAGGGTTCATGGAGTTTGCAAAGAAAGTAGTAGGTGCTGCAAAGAAAGGAGGGCTGAAAGGGCCTGATCTAAAGAAATTGGTGCATCTCCTTCAGAAAACAGGAAAAAGAAACCGGGTGCTTGCACAGGGAATACTTTCTGCTCTGGATGCCGGCGGTTCAAGCAAAGATGACATTAACCGTTTCAGCGAGCTTCTGGAAGTTGCAAACGAAAGGATTCTTGACGGCAAAAAACCATTCACCGGTAAACAGCAGGATGAGCTCAACAAGATATTCGGCAAAGCCTATCTCTCAAAAAAGACGGCGAGATGGTTTTCAATGCAGCTTGATGAGTTGGTGGCAGGAGAAATAAATGAATTCATATCCGGAAGAAAGAAGCTGATAACCGGCGTACCTGAAAGAAAAAGCGTTAAATTCAAAACAGAAACAGAAAAAGCAACAAAAAGGAAGGTAAAGCTCTGACTGGGTTTTATAATGAAAATAAAACTGACGCCCGAACTCTCGTATCTTATAGGGCTGTGGAGGAAGTGCAGAAGTTTCGAAGGCCTCGGCGTCAGAGGAAAAAAAGAAGTCCTTGAAATATTCTCAAAAGAGGTCCTTGATAAAGGGCTGACTACTCCTGACAGGCTTTTATCCGGAGATAACCAGGTCCATTTTTATCATACGGCATACAGGAAGTTTTTCCAGGATGTTGAGAAAGACCAGCTCGAAAGGTTCAAATATCTCAATGATTATGCTGCAAATTATATTGCAGGTATTTTTGACGGGGTAGGTGAGATTGACAAAAACGGGGTGATTTCGCTTTCAAAGATGAATAAGAGGGACGAAATGCTCCTGCTCAGGCTTGGTTTCAAGACAAAAAAAAGAGAAGGCAGACTTGTTATCGAACGCCCCCTGATATTCCTTGCATTCATCAAGAATTATTCCAAAGTCTACAAAGGACATGATATTTTCAAATATACTGACAGTTCAAAAAGAAGAAAAAAGAACTAAAGCTCGCCTACGCGCCTCTTCATTTTTTTCTTGAGTCTTCGCCTTTTTTTCTTTACCCATTTCCAGCGCATTCTGTTTTTCTTTTTCCATTTTCTAGGTCTTGAGCCCATTAGCTATCCCTCAAATTAAGGTTATATAAGATTAAGAGAGGGTTTTTTAAGTCTTTGTTAGGCGGAATTGCCGTTATCGAGGAAATCTTTATATATATTAAGTTTATCCTATTAACATGCGACCGTCAGTTGCCCTGATTGCTTTAGTTGTTCTTGTTTCAACAGTCTCTGCACAAGCAAATACTACTACTGAAGGGGGGAACATAAGCACTGCAAACATTAACATGTCTCTCCCGACCTTATTCTGGGCAGGAATAGTCGGATGGCCGAACAATACGCCTGCAGACCCTGATTTTTATATCTCAGACCAGCCCGTAGCAGGCAGTGATATTTACACGAATGAACCTAACGGCAGCTATGCCTTATTTCATAACTATTCAATGATACTGACCCGGCTTACAACCAAGCCTAACGTAAGCGAAATGCTGACCCCGAATGCAGCTGATTTCGGGGAAGGAGGAATGTTCGATAATTTTACAGCATTTTTAGGGCTTAATACAAGCGCGCTGCTTGACGGCCCGCTCAATACATTCTGCAATCCGTGCTCTTTCATGACATTTACTTTCTATAATATCACTATTTCAGCCCCGTTTGTTATCCTTAAAAACAATACGCCGATGGGTGTGCTCAAGTTCTCGAACGGCACGCATATTGAGCCTCTTTTCGTAGGCATTATTGATTCAAAACTTGGATTCAACGGCACTTTCTTTGATTTCGAATACATGGTGCCCGTATTCGAGGATTATTATTTCTATGTTTACAAGGAAGAAGAATGCAATATAACGGTGTGGATAGATGATGTTGAAACCACAATATTTCCAAGAACAGCTGTCCCATACAAAGTAGAATTCCTTGTCACAGACGTCCATTCTGTTCCTTTACAGAACGTAACACTGCGCGTGGTCGAAAACAACGGAAGGAACATCCTTTATCCTATTCTTGACATTGCAAAAACGTTTGTAGGCTATGCTGAAATGCCTACAAATTCCTCAGGCCATACGATATTCGCACTTGAGCCCAGCCGTTACAATATACCGGACACATTTGGTTATGAGGCGTATGCAGAAGTCCGCCAGGATTCCTTTTACTGCAGGCAGAATCTTTCGATAGCTGACTACAGTTCTCTTCAGCCGGTCTACAAAACATCTCTCGTAAATGCTGCTTACGGAAGCCAGGTCAAAAGCTCTATCCAGAACATGAATTCATTGAGCAGTACTACGACAAAATGGGTAACTTCAGTGAAAATGAGGCTGGCGAACATAAACGTTTCAACAAACGGAAGTTATTCTGCACTTCCTACACTCAAAGCAGGCGCCCCGAACATGCTGAACATAACCGCATTTAACGGAAGCAATGTGATAAACGCAACCATGTACATAAAAGAGAGCGACGGCCTGATAATATTCGTGCCTTTACAGCCTGACAAGGAATTATATAACAATACAGGAACATTTTACACCAATGAGACCACTATTATCATACCAACAAGATACAACAACAACGCGAACCTTACGGTAATCATGAATTATAATGGAACGGATTTTGCAACACTTGTATTCACTATAGATACCCTGCTTGAGCCTCCGACGGCAGCGGAGGCGGACATGGACATTACTACATACACTTTAATATCTTCTGCTCTACAGAATATCAATTCTGTCCTCGTCAACATAGGAAAATCAATTTCGACGGTGTAATGATGATGAAAAAATTGTTTGTTTTGGTTTTGTTTTTGGGCGTTGCTTTCTCCCAGAGCGCGCAGATAATTGATAACGCTAATACTGTCCAGGATGTTTATTCATCCACAGCATTCAAGGTCTATGCAGATACTTTCGGTGTAAATCCTGATTTTGCATTAAGATTATGCGGTGCAGGACAGAGATATGTTGCTGCAACATATTCGGCAAATCTTGGCGGGGGAAACTATGTTTATACTGCGATAAGCAAGAATCTCACTGCAGGCTCTTCAGATACCCTTGTTTATACTCCGAATAATCTCGGAGGGGGTTGTTATGCAACCCCGGTCGACGCTTATGCATTCTCGCAGTTCAGAGATTTCACAAGAACACCTCCTGTATTCGTTTCAGCATTCCCGGGCAGAATACATGTGATGTATTCGAACAGCGTAACCGGCTCTTCACCGACATTCATAGGTGTTGATATGGCCGAGGGATACCTTCGCGGAGGTTATTCCGTAACCCGTTCATTCAATCAGGCGACCAACAGGGTAAGTGCAAATGTCAATTCAATAACATTTGAAACTGATTTCGGAAGCATTACAAGAAATCCTTCTGACCCTGAATGGGGGCTTAACTCGTCAACAGGAAGAAGCATGCTTCTCGCTTTATGCAATGACGATATCGGTGACACCTGTTCCGATGGAATAATAGTGAATGCAACAGGAGACCTGCCTGCACAGCTTTTGCTCGGAAGCCCTACAAACGACCAGGTTATCTATAACAGATATGTTGTTGTTGACGGTCTTGGCTATCCGATTTGTATAGGGGCAGATGTCTCAACAGGAATAATCGCCATCCCAAATAACATTTATTACGGCGCTAACACAAGCGCCACAATAACTCTTACCAATGTGGGAAACGTAAACATAACAACCGATTTTGTCCTTGACCTTAACATAACAGGCCCCGGCGGATATACGCACGACGTGAGCTGGACAATAACAGAAACATTAATTCCCGGAGGCTCAACCACGAGGAATTACAACTGGACTGCTGACGGTCCTAATGGTGCATATACCTTTACAGCACGTGCAGACAGCCATAATGACCTGGTTGAATGCAACAAACTGAACAACAATGCTTCAACAGTAGTCAACGTTGCTCCTATCTACATACTTCATGTTGAAATCGATGGAAATGAAACATACACCTTCCCTTACTGGGGAAGGCCCTACAATGTAACGATGTGGGTTACTGACAATAACAACAATACTATTCCAGGTGCAAGATACGTAATAACAGAACATAACGGACTCAACCCATTTGTGCCTACGCAGGTATGGAATGATTCAGGGGTAGGGCGCGGTCTTATAGTGGACAACCGGGGTGAAATGACAGGAAACGGAACAGGATATGTGAGAATGACTCTTGTGCCAACCTGCAATCTTCTTTACACAACCTACGTATCGGAAAATGTTGCTGCCTACGTCGGGGATTATTACATTGTCGTAAACGTCTATAACGGCCCTTCTCAAATCACTTTCCTTTATAATTCAACTTTCACGCAGAATCCAAGACTTATAATAGGAAATTGGACGTGTGTGGACCCGGGCTGGGTAAACGACAAGGAACTAATCAACAAGGATACATATGTTCTATGGATATACGACTGGCTGTACGAGGTATACTCAATAACCAAGAAGCTGGTGGTACCCTAGATGAAAAGGTACATTTTTTTCCTTCTGCTTGTTTCTTTTTCATTTGCCCAGTTTTATGATATTGCCCTTGTGAGGGCAAATGACACTACGGTTATCCAGAATCTTGTTTATGATGACAATTCGACATCCTACAAGGACAACAGCCTTGAAAATCCTGATGTGAGCCTGAGAATCTGTGCTCTTAATGCGGCAGACCTGCAGGACAAGTATGTTGCTCTTGTCTATGCTGACGGTTTTGACGGTGATTATCTTGAAGTCGACCATGCGCCGATACAGGTTACAAGTGTTCCAATTAGTCTTTGTGTATTTGTCCCTATCGATATCAACAGTTTTGAGGCATGGTATCCTTCTATTCCATATGTATTCATATCCGATACCCCCGACCTTTCAGGTGCAAGCAGATGGAAGCTCTCAAGATTACGCGGATGGTTCATAGGAAATTATACGCTTGTTGAAAACAGGGTGGGTGCAGTAACAACAATCAATGTTACTGATGCGATTGAAGATACGAGCACATCCATAGTCCCTGATGTTGATTTTCTTGTTGTCGGTCTTGTGAGGGATGATTTCACAACAATGGACACCGGAATAACCTCGCTTGGAGACCCGATAACCCTCAATGCAGACTCAGCGACTGCGCAGTACAGAATATTCATAAACGGTATAGGGCCGGATATGCCTCCATACGTTGAAATCATAACTCCTGAACCAATAACCTATGATTCAGGCACAATACCGTTCACATACCTCCTAATTGACGATGATGAGATAGACAAATGCTGGTATATTCTGGACGGGGTAACCGTCAATATGCCTGTTTGCGGCCCTGCTTATATTCTTAATGTCGGCCAGGGCACTCATGTCCTGACTCTTTTTGCAAATGATTCTTCAGGCAATATAGGTTCTGACAGCGTTACATTCCAGGTAGGGGCAGCTCCGGCACCGCCCCCCGGAGGAGGACCGCCAGGAGTTCCATACCAGCCACCGATAATACCCCCACCGCCTTTCCTGTATTTTGCGGTAATTCCTGATGACATTTATGTAATAATCGATTATCCTGAAGAGGGAACTTCAGAATTCATGGTTACCTCCACCATCTATCTTGAAGAGGTTACCTGCTTTGTCAAAGGAGACTTTTCAGAATACGCAACAGTGGAGTTAGAAGACGACAAAATATACGAGGATGGAACAATACACGGAAATATAACCGTTAGTATGCCGCCCACGGTTATTCTTGACTATAACAAGAGCATGCTCGGACTTTTACAGTGCACAGGAAAGACAGATCCTACACTGGTTTCATCAAGCTTTGCAAACGTGCATCTGATAATAAACAGGCCTGATTTTGAGGCAGAGGACGAAGTTATAGAAGTGATGGTCGGAGAGGAAAAGGAAGGAGTAATTCCTTTCTTCAATATAGGAAAGAATACAACGACCATAAACACGACCGTTGAATTCATAGGGGCGTACAGTACTCTTGTAACCGTGACTGATATTACCCAGGGAGTAAAAACCAATGAGATGGGCCTGATAGGATTCAAGGTGGATGTTCCCAAGTATTTTGATACAGGTGTTTACCGGGTTCCATTCATTATCTATGAAAGCGGAAGGCCCCTCGGAGAAGGCAATCTTTACATAAACGTGATAGGACCCCCGGCAGTAATCTGCTACATACCAGACCTGCTGTGGACCCTGCTGATATTGATAATAGGCCTGCTGGTAAGCATTTATGTATTCCGCAGGAAACTCAGGGAAAGAATGAAGAAAATACCTCTCGCACAGAGAAAGAAGGACAGATGGAAACTTTACAGAGGACCTCTCGGACAGGCTGCGCTCACTATGCTGGTATTTATCGTGGTATGGGCCATAGTGGTAATGCTGCTTGCCAAATGTGCATGAAGTTTAAATACTTTATCCTTGAAGTATAGTCGGTGATTTGTTGTTCTCAAGCATCAAAAGGGCAATTTCGGCATTTACCGCCAAACCATTCTTGTTCATGTGGGGGTCATTTGTATACCTCTTCCTGTTACTTGTATCAGTGTTCGCACTCTTGGGTCTTGGACTGATTTATTTTATGATAACATCATTCTTTTCCTATGACATAACCTTTGATGCCACCATCGAATCAGCGCCGAATATCATATTTGCGGTTGTCATGGCACTGCTGTTCATATATCTTTTGGGTGCGCTGAATGCAGGACTTGCAAAATCCTACAGCGATGCAATGGATGGAGTAAAAACAAGCCTGCTTGATTTCTATTACCATGGTATCTCAAGGGCGCCTGTCATGTTCGGAATAGTTCTCATGCGTGAGTTCATATCAATACTGATAATAGGGCCTGCTGTCGCAATATACTACTACTTCCTTATGGGCTCCCAGTACATGGACATTGCGCTTTATTCCTATGCAGTATTCTTTGTTTTCATAATCCACATGGTATTCACGCCCGCGCTTATATCAGGCGCATTGGGTTCTCTTCCATTCGAGTCTTTCAGGACTTCTTTCCTTACGGTGAAAACCAAAATTCTCCAGCTGCTGGGCCTCTACATAATCTTCGCTTTTGTCTGGCTGCTTAATTTTGTTCCTCTGCTTCAGCTATTTTCAATATTTATCATTTACCCGATAGCATATAGTGCACTGATTGTACTTGTGACCGAAAAAGGAGGAACTGTTACCGTCCCTCCAAAAGCAAGAAGGTGATTACAGTGGAAAGAGTATACGAATGCGAAAGCGGAAAAAAAGCCGAGCTGAAAAAGATTCTGGAGACCGACCCCTATGCAGAAGGCAGTTTTGCAAGAGTCGGCTATAAAATGCGCGACGGCTCTACTCTGGACGAGGAAAAAGACAAAATATACCTGTATATTTCTGCTTCGGATGATTTTTTCAAGAAGGCGGATGAAAAGCTGAAAGACATTGCAAAACCATTGAAAGGCGAAAAAGCCGAAAAGATAATCGAGAAAATCAAAAAAGAGGAGGAATCCGCAGAATCCGGCCTTGGCTCGATTTTCGGGTGATTTTACATGTCTGAAAAATCCTCAGGAGGAAAAAAAAGCATTGCCTCCAGAGGAATTCCTTCTTCCGAAAGCCTTTATTTCCCCCCGTATAACAGCAAGGAAGTCAGAAGATTCCAGGACAACAGCGAAACGCCCACCAGAAATCTCTGGAATCTTGAAGAAGTCGTAGGCTTTGTCTTTCCAAAGAAATACCAGGAAAAATACCATGAAATCGCAATAAATTTTCTCAAGCTTCTGATAAGCAAAACTCATCTTGCCGGAACCGACATATCTTCTTTCATAAATGAGAATTCGGTGTCCAAGGCTACTTTTTACAACAGGGTCCTGCCAAGACTTCGCAGGGTCGGCATAATAAAAGTGGAAAGGGAGACCCTTGTTGCACTTGAGGGAAAAAGAAAATACCGTCCGATGAGAGTTTCATTGAGCAAAACTTTCGGCAACTATCTTATGAAAATAGGGGATTCTTGGATTGCAGTAGTCGATGATGCAAGAAGCAGGCAGTAGTCTATAATTTCATCCCGTCATATGCTGCAATCGTTTTAACACGGCTTTTTTCAGCAATCATCTTCGCCTCATTCTTCGGACCTGCACGCATCACATTCATTCCAATATGTGTTATAACCGCAACTTTCGGCTTTGCTTTCTTAAGCAGCATTGCAACATCCGAACTTGTCATATGCCCCCGGAACTTATCCTCAGCCGGCTTAAGGCAGTTGGCTATCAGATAATCGCATCCCCTGAATTTCCCCCCAAGCTCTTCGGAATATTCGGTATCGCCGGTATATCCTATCACTTTTCCGTCTATGAAAAGCCTGAATCCGAACGCATCCGGAGCATCATGTTTTGTTTTGATGATTTCGATTTCGAATTGCCCTTTCTTTGTCCTGAATTTTTTCCTTTCGCCGTATTTTATTTTGTATATTTTCTCTATTTTTCCCTGATGATATCTGCTTATTGCCCTGTCACCCAGCTTGTTCCCTTCGAGGGCATCTTTTGAAGCAATGAGTATTCCTCTCTTTTTCAGTGCATACCTGGTAATCGCCTCTACAATCACCCCCGCATCATTGAAATGGTCTATATGGGAATGCGTAACAATCAGTACATCCAGTTTCAGAGGGTCCTGCTTTAATCTGACAGAATTTGTAAGTGCTCCGGGCCCTGGGTCAACATGAATGTTTGCGCTTTCGGAATTTATCCTGAATCCTCCGGTACCCCTGAATTGTTTGAGGAGGTTTATCCGCCCTCCTCCTGTTCCTATGAACACTATTTCAGTCATTGGTTCTAAACCTGGCCGAATGCTTTTAAACGCTACTGCTGAAATCATCCCATGTCAATTGTGTTGATTTTAGCTATAGCCGTATTCCTTCTGTTGTTCGGAGGCATTCTCTGGTCTTTTCTCAAGCATTCGATTAGATTTACCTGGTTCATTTTTGCAAATAGCATTCTGGGCCTGATTTCGATATACTTATTGAATGTATTCGGCTTCGGAATTCCATTGACAATACTAACCCTGCTTGTTGCGGCAATATTCGGTCTTTTGGGAGTTGCCGTTCTCGCAATACTGGCTTTCTTCGGTATGATATAATCAGACCTTCAGCTTTCCCCGGTATTTAAGATAAGTAGCATAATCCAGATATTTCTTGTTCTCCAGATATTCTTTGATACTAGGAGCCTTTTTCTCAATTTTTTTGGTTACTTCTATTACGAATGAATCGCTTCCTGCTCCGCTTCCGAACGAAGTTGCAAGTATCATGTCTCCAGGCTTGGCCACATCAAGTATTGCGCTCAGTCCGAGAAGGGTTGCACCCGAATAAGTATTCCCGACATAAGGGACAACAAGCCCCTGCTCCAGTTTTTCCATCGGAATTCCAAGTTTTTTTGCAGCCTGCTCCGGGAATTTTGCATTCGGCTGATGGAAAACAACATAATCAAAATCATCCGTTTTCATGCCTGTTTTTTCAAGTATTCCGTTTGTTGCCCCAAGAACATGCTTGAAATAAGCGGGCTGTCCGGTGAATCTTCCCCCATGTGAAGGATAATCCGCATGCTGCCTCCTCCAGAAATCAGGAGTATCTGTAGTGAATGAAAAAGTATCCTTGACTACCGCTATTGATTCCTTTTCAGGACCTGTTATGAAAGCAGCTCCTCCTGATGCTGCAGAATATTCCAGTGCATCACCCGGTCTTCCCTGCGCAGTATCCGCCCCTATTGCCATACCATAATCTATCATTTTGCTGTCCACCATTGAGAGAACCATCTGAAATCCTGCGGTTCCTGCCTTGCATGCGAATTCGAGGTCTGCAGCAGTAAGATTAGGAGTCGCTCCTATTGCTTCTGCAACGATTGTGGCGGTCGGTTTTACAGCATAAGGGTGTGATTCGCTTCCAACATACAGTGCGCCTATCTTCTGCGGGTCCAAACCGGCTGTTTTTATTGCATTCAGGGCCGCTATTGTTGATATCGTGGATGTATCTTCGTCTATTCCGCCAACAGCTTTCTCAATAATTCCCAGCCCTTTCTCAATTCTTCCCGGTTCTTCTCCCCAGACCTTTGCTATCTCAGCTGTTTTTATCCTGTATATTGGAATGTATGCTCCGTATCCGACTATACCCGCCATCTTGATCAACCTTTCCTCTTGCTTTTTCTGAATGATAATGCAAATGCAGCCAATATAATTACTGCAACTATGAATACTAAATATCCCCAGTTCAGTTCCCTGCTTTTCACAACAATAGGCTCTGAGTCCTCAAGCACTTCTGAAAGCAGAAATTCCGATTCAGAGATTGTTTCACCTGGCATTATGACAGCATAGCTGATGTCAAGATTTGATGATTTTATTACCCCGGCAATTTCCTTTGTGCTTTCACTGTCCTGCAGGTTTATAGGCTGGCCGTAATTTTCCGAAGGCGAATCCGTGATTTCTGCACCCACCAGTATATCATCGAATTTTTCAGTGAATCTTTCAACCGGGATTTTCTTTATTGTAATCTGGTATTCGGTGTAGGGTATTCCGTAATCAACACTGAACGAGTAATATCCGTCATTTTCTGTAAATTCATCGGTGATTGTAAGATTCCCGTCTGCCATGACACAGCCCAGCGAGGGGTTCATGCATGCAATCTCTATCTTCATATCTGCATTCTCACCGAGTATTCCTGAAAACAAATCGAGACTCATCTCTTTTTCAATAACAGAATTGCCGTTGATGCTGACCGTCTGTTCATAGCTCTGGAATATACTGCCCGTAAGCAATACTGATAGAAGCATAACAATCAATAAATTTCTCATAACACCTACCACCTTAACCAAATTAGCATTGATAAGCTTTATATAGATTTATTTCAGGGCTCCGTCGATGAGCGTTTATGGATTCTTGCCATTTCAGCTATGCCCTCCTCAATACTCCTCGGAGAAAATCCAAGCTCTCTTCTTGCCTTGTTGCAATTGAAGCATCTGCCACTGCTCAAAATAGCCACATGTTCCCGTGTAATCTTCGGCTTTCCACCGAAAAGTTTTGCCTTTATCTCACCCATTCTTGCTGCTAAATCCGCAGCTCCGACCGAAACGCTCTCTTTAGGTGGAACAACCCCCAGCTCCCTGCATGCAATTTCATATATCTCTTTCTGCGGTCTGCATTCTCCGCTGATTACATAAATCCCCGAACCTTTTGAAAGTGCTGAAACAAACACATCTGCCACATCATCGACATTCACAAAACTTATCCTGTTATCTCCATCACCGATAATTTTCATCTTTCTTTTTTCAAGAAGCCCCAGAATATAGAAATAATCCCCAAATTCAGGACCGTAAACAACGCCTATACGAAGTATCACATGATTCGGGTGTTCTGCAGCAAGTTTCTCAGACTCATATTTGCTCTTTGCATATTCACTGTCAGGATTAACTGGAGTGCCTTCATCCGCAGGCACATCAACAGGATTTTTTCCATAAACAGAAATAGTGCTTGCAAAAACAAGCCTTGCATTTTCAGGAAGCGCATCAAGCAGTTTTTTGGTAAGCCCGTAATTGCCCTCCCATAAATCCTTTTTGTCATAAGTCTTTACAGAACCTGCAATATGAACCAGCACAGAAGCATCATTTAGTATTCTCTTAAGCTCTTCAGCATCTGAAAAATCAACAACTATCTCATTTTCCAGTCCGCTTGCATTCCTTACAAGTGGAACAGCATCAGGAATTTTCTTCAAAACAGCCTTTCCAATCCTCCCGCTTGCACCGGTCAGATAAATCCTACTCTTCATATTTCTTCTTTATCTCCTGCATTCTTTTATCAATGTTTTTCTCGGCCTCAAGCCTTTCGAATTCATAATCTTTCATGTCAACCTGCATTCCTTCGGCAAGAAGCGGATGAACCTCCTTAACCTTCTCATACATCTTCTGCGCAACAACCCTGTAATCAACATGCCCCTGCTGTGTGCTCCTAAGTTCACAGAAATGATAAACCTCCCTCAGATTCATTGTCATCTGCCACCGGAGATTATAAGCAAGCGGAACAACATACTGAGCCTGTTTCGGATATTTCTTTGATATTTCATCATAAGCATTCTTTGCAATTTCCATTGATTCCCTGAATTCTTTCTCATAACCTGCATCTATCAGGTCTTTCGGAAGCGTATAACCTAAACTGGTGTTCAGCAGTTCCCGCTGCTGGGTAAGCACCCTGTGTCTGTGGATATCACGGTAAGCACCAAAGTTCGCGCAGATTTCAAAAGTGTAATAGACTCTTTCAAATCCTCTTCCGGGCTTATGCCTCCTGTTCTTCCTTTCACCGATATATCTCTTGATTATTTTCTCCTTTTCCTCATCACTGAGGTTCTTTGCATAGTTCTCAAGCTCTTCAAGAGTCATTTTCGTATAAGGGTAAAGCGAAGCAGCAACAACCTTGTGATAAGCATCAGAATCATAATCAACAAGCATAACCTCCTCATATTTCCTGCTGTCAGAAAGCCCTTTTGCGGTTTCTTCCATATCCTTTCTGACTTCTGAAAGATAATCACCCATCATCTTGCCGAACTTCCCGCTTGCCCTTTTCACGAATGAAGGGATTATCGTTGTAAGCTCGTTTTCCATTGAAGCACCAAGGTCCCTCATTTCAGCAAGCTCATCCGCATATGATTTCGTTATCAGATATTCGAATCCTCTCCCGTTACCGAAAAATCCCATGTTCGTAAGAGTTGAAGCAGGCAGTAATCCTCTAAGAGTATCACAGGTCTTTGCCCTCACCGTCGCTTCGTATGCCCTTTCACTAAGCCCTTCTTCCATCGGCATTCTCTCTTTAACATAATCGCTTACTTTAGGAATCAATTTGGCATAGGTTTCAAAAGAATGGTCGCAGCTAGTAACATAAACTTCTGCAAGTTCGCTTTCCATCAATGTAGGCTCGCGGTAATAAAGCCATTTCCCGTCAACCTTTTTGTCAAAATAAACATATCTCGTTGATTTTTCAAGAGGAGACAATCCGATTCTTGCATCCTCCAGTATCTTTGTGGCAACAATCGAAATGTTCTCCAATGCAATATGTGCTCCTGCAAGCTCAGCAACAGAATCGTCCCCATATCCTACAAGAACCCGGTCATAGAATTTCTCCGCCTTCTCAGTGGCTACTACCTCACTAAGCCCCTCTTTCGGAAGGCTTTTTATCAAATCCTCAAAATCAAGCTCTTTGCTGAGTATGAAATCGTCAAGCAGCACTCTTCTCAGGCTTTTGGAGCTGCGGCTGTACTTTGAAAACAGAGCACCCTTCACGACCTCTGGCAGGTTCTTCAGGACGAATACATCCTTGTCGAAATTGCTGACAAAGGGCCTGAGCAATGCCTTTTCCTTGTCTGAAAACTCTTCCATGGCAATCACACACCATTTGCAAAGCAATAAATAAAAAATGCAGGGAGAAGGGTTCGAACCTTCGAAGGCACGTAGCCCGTCCTCCGTCGCCATATATCGGCGCCGTCGAACGTTAAGCCATGGGGTCCTAAGCCCCACCCAATGTCCACGAAAAGCCGCTAAACGACTCATCTGTTTTAGACCACTTTGGTATCCCTGCAAAACAAAATATCTATTCTGTCCAAGCGTTTAGGTAAGAAAAATTTAGCCATAATATCTTTTAATACGTATACTTGATTTTTTGGAATATAAAATTCATTTTGGGTATATCCCCCCTTTAGGATATTGGTTTTTCTTTTAATAGCCTTTACTCCAATTTTATCAAGATATAGAATTACATCATCAACAAATTTTTCACTCCGAAATGTTCCACCCATGCTCTTGCCGTGCCTTCCTATATCGCCATCAATTAACCCAGCTAAGAAAGGAATGGCCTTTTCAGGATCTATGCCCCAGACAATTTCTGGAATTTTAGCTTTGATACTTTTTTTGCCATGAGGAATCCCTAAAATACGGTTAAAGAATCTAAATAGAACTTTATTCTTTTTTGACAAAGTCCATGCCTGATGTCTATAAATTAATCGTATATTGCTCAAATCAAATGTGGATTCAATAATCGGTATAATATGTTTCTTTAAGATGGTTTTATCACCTGAATATAAATATACTGCATAATAAAAGTGATTTTGATTTTTCCTTTTAGTGCCCTGCAAATGTCCATCACTCAGTAAAAGACCTGCTAGATATAGAATATCTGGAGTAAGAGACTTAGGTACCTTTGTAATTTCTTTAGTGCGGCTGGAAACATATGTTACTCTGTCCATTATATGATCTATTTCCTGTTCAAAACCCATTTCTTTCAGTTTTTCAAGAGCAATTAGAGGGACCGGTTTCTTGCCTCTTATCCACGCTCCGGTTGACTTGGATTTGACCTTTAGGCCTATTTTTTCTATCCATTTTTCTCTCCACTTATTTCCAAATTTTATTCTTGCTTTTTTATCTACCTCTTTGAGAATGGAGATGATTTCTTCGGCATGTTCATTTCGTTTATCTGAAAATCCACAATATTTAGGTAGAGTGGTAAAAGCCCTAAGACAATGCCTGATTGTAACGTCTTCTTCAGGATTATGGAGATTGAATAAATTAAGTTTGATCGAATTTTCTTTTCCATTGTTTAAATTTTTCATACCATATCAACCTCCAAGCGAGCTGCTCGCTCTATCCTTGATTTTTGAGCGAAAGCAGCGAGTGAAGGAACTAAATTTAAGTAGTTTAGTGAAAAAGATTCGAGTGAATAACATCAGAAAGCTAAAAATCGAAACGAGCCACAAGATTTTTATTCGCCTTCGGTTGAAAGACCGAATGGCATTAAATAGCTTGTGGTGAAGTGATAGTGCCTTATTCTTACAATTAGTCATGAGTTAATTTCTAATTAATTCTTTATAAATAAGCAGTTCCCCACCCGTTTGACCAGACTCCGGCATCCCTGCGAGAAACCTACTTATGCTCCTCTTAGGTGGTTTCTACGGTACTTCCACCTGAGTATGAACTTACTCTTTCTTTTCAAGATATTTCAAAGCCTCTTCAGAACCTTCAACAAGCTTGTCAAAGAATTCCGAGGGCTTGAACATTGTTATTTTCCCTTCCAGTCTTTTTTCAAGTTCAACAACCGCGATTTCCTTGACTGAAAGCTTCTCATCGCGGAACTTTCTTATTTTGTCCAATTTGCTTTTTATATCAATTGCATTCAGCTCATTAACAAGATAAATATCATCGCCTTCGTCAAGTGCAACATCAGAAGAAAGAAGCCCTTCTTTCAGTGTTCCTTTCAGTTTTATCAGAATAATCGCATCCTTCTTCTGCTTCTGCAATTCCTCTATTTTTTCTCTTACTTTCTTCCTTACATCCTCTTCAGAAGAATTCTCAAAATTCAGTTCCTCATGGAAGAATTTTCTGCATTCAATCGGGAAAAACTCTGCTTTCCTTGTCTTGGTTTCATAAATATAATATCCTTTAGGCTCCATCTCATCCTTTTTCAGCTGTGTTATTACTGTGCTTCCTGGCATCAACACTTTACCTGCAAGTTTTTCCATTCTTTTGTGAATATGGCCGTTGATAATCAGGTCAAAAGGCAGGTCCTCAAGAAAATCCAGAGATAATTCTTCCTCCTCTGTCTTAAGTATATCTGATATCGTCTGATGCAACACCAATATCTTGAATGCCCCCTTTTCAGGAACAAATTTTTTCAGTGCAGATTCAATAGTAGTTTTCGCATATCTGTCCGGAATATTTCCTATACCGAATATCTGTACTTTCTCCCCGTTTTTCTCAAAAACCTCAGATGTTCCATGAAGATATTTCACAAAATTTGCAGTAAGGAGCAATTCGACCGGATTTGTCATCTCCTTTGTTCTTCTTTCATGATTCCCGTAAATTGTGAATACCGGGACCTTTATCTTTCTGAATAATTCCATCCCTCTTTGCAGTGTTTCCAGTTTGGGTATTCTTGTATCAAAGATGTCCCCTGCATTGATTATCACATCGCATTTCTCCGCAGCTCCAAACATGGCTCTCTCTGCCTGGACAAAAGAATCCTCCTCGAATCTGGGATATCCAAGATGATTATCGGCTACAATCCCTATCCTCATGGATATATTGAGGTTGAAAACATATTTAAAAAAGGAACGGTGAAAAGTTCTTATTGCGTTTTTTAGGGCTCGTAGCTCAGTCCGGTTAGAGCGTTCGGGCATTATGCGACGAAACTGATAATCGGACATCGGACATCGAAAGGTCGGGAGTTCAAATCTCCTCGGGCCCATTCTATTTAACCAGTTTAAACTTTCTGATATGTTTTGGATTTTTCGGTTTTATTTCGCTGAACCATTTCTTCGTCATCGGCTTTCCTCTGGTGATTATTCTGTAAATGTCCTCCCAGCTTGATTTGCTCCTATCCAGCTTATAGTAATAAAATCTGAATCCCAATCTCAATAAGATGCTCTCCAGTTGTTTTGTGAAGGTCTTGGATATCGAGGAAAATTCTACTCTGGGATAAGGTCTTCCATATTTGTTTTCCAGATACAGGCAGCCATCAGTATCAAAATAACCACGCAGGAAACTTTTTGCTAATTCGTCATCATTGGCTATCTCTTTTGGTATTTCAAAATCTAATTTCTTGCCCAGGGGAAGGCCGAGAACTTTGTTTTTGTAATCGACCAATTCTTTCGACCATATCTGGAATCCATAGACCCCTGCAGAAGGCATTTCTCTCAAATTTACTTCGATGTTGAATAGCTTCTTGTAGAGAGGTTTTATTCTTCTCTCATAGTGTTCTTTATCATCCTTTAGATGTCCTCTTAATTGATAGAAGCCTTTTCCTTTGTAGTAATTCATGCTCCCGTCGCCTAAGTGCAACCCTATTTCTTCTGCCAAAAGAGAATCAAGTTTTGACGGAAGTTTTATCTCCTGCTTCATATCCCTAGATTCCCAATTTATTCTTTTATTCGTTTCCATTTTCATCACCTCAATCTTCCTTTGGATTTCCCATCCAAAACAGTCCATTTCCCTGAGACAAAACTTCGGAACTCAAAACTGAGAACCAAAGGAAAATGAACTTCCCCGGAACTCTCCTGAGAAAGTTTAAAGCGAGCTTCACTCCGAAGCCCGCACTATTTTAGGGCTGAAAGGAGGGAAGCGGGCAAACTTCCGATGAAAAATTAGGCTTTTGGGAGCTCGTTCGGTGCGAATTATTAATACCTTTAGGCGCAAGCTGACCTGGAACGAAACCAAAATTGAATTTATTGGTTTTGGTTGTCAAACCAAACTGCCGTGAGGCAGCCTGACCATTAAATCAATTTTGCGTTGAGGACAGGGAAAGGATTAATATGAGCACGACGGAAGGAGAGAACGAGCGACGAGATAACAATTTTAAGATTGATATGTTGATTCTAATTGTGAGATGGAATAAAAAAAGAGATTTTAACGACTCTTCTTTCGGGATTGCTATCGGCGATCAGATACGTTTAGAGAATATTCTAAAGCAAACAATCATGTTGGTAATACTTCTGATACTATCAGTAATCATCTATGACAATATAGATGAGATCAATGAGATAAAAATAGTTTTCTTGAAAATCGGATCTTTGATATTATTAATTTTAGCATTTTTTATCGTCAAGTATTGTTATAGAATATACATCAACTTAAAATATTTGATTAAATTTCGTAGTGATAAAACCAAATTTATCCTAATAATTTTTCTGTTGCTTTTAGTCGTGTATTTTTATTTTAATCAAGAAGAGATAGTGCCTAAATCAATTGGATTAATAACGGGCATTAATTATTCTAATTTTAATCCAATATATCTGGATCTTGATGTTGAGGATAACTATGAAGCTCAAGAAGGTGGTGGCAGTACAACTGGTATAGAAACTATATTTTCGATAGAACCAGAAAGAAAAAGCGAATGTATGGCAACTTTTGAATATGTAAATGAATTAAGAAAAGAAAATGGAAAAAATGAGATACTCTGGGATGACAGGCTGTACGAACTTGCCATTTTTAGAACTAAGGATATGTATGAAAGAAACTATTTTGATCACGTTACGCCAGACGGAACATGTGTAAAAGATTTCAAATCTGATTATGGTCTTGATGAGTATACTATAGCTGAAAATGCAGGTGCACAAATGGAGGGATGGAACGAATATGACATGGAGTATAGCAAAACGATTAATGTCAAAGAGCAAGTGGATAATTGGATGGATAGTAGAGGGCATAGGTACAATTTATTGTATTCGGATCATAAAATTGGAGCGATTGGCTGTTATTATGGCGTCTGTGTCTTTCTAGGTGGACATACTAATCCTTATGGTTTGGGGGCAGGACCATGCACCACTGGAGAAGAAGGTTTAGAGTATTGGGAAAATGTTCCGATACAACCAGGAGAAGTAAATTAAGGTTAGACCGAATTGTAGGAGTAGGATCAAAGTAAAGCTAAGAAAAGAATGAGCAATAGAACAGTTTTATATTGATTACTGAATTGTAAGGGTTTAGTATTATTCCTAAATTTAATAAAAATTGAAAAAAATAACAATATTTATAAATATTATAGAACATATGTTCCAATATGGAATACGTCCCCGACGAAAAAGACCTCCTGATATTGGAAGCATTGCGCGACCACGGGGACTCCACGGTAAGGCAGATAGCAAAGAAGACCCTCCTCCCAGCAACGACTATCCACAGCAGGATAGGTAAGTTGAGAAAAGCAGGTGTGATAAAAAAATTCACAATCGAAGTCGACCCTAAAAAACTCGGTTTGAAGATTGGCGCATGCCTGCTTATCTCAGCGGATTTGAAAAAAAGAAAAAGCCGGTCCTCCCTGGCATCCGAATTGGCGAAGCTGAAGGAAATCGAAAGAGCGGATACCGCATTAGGCGGGGCGGATATAATAGTAAAGCTGAATGCAAAGGGCAGTGAAGAAATGGACAAGGTGATAAATAAGATTCAGCTTATGGAAGGTGTTTCAAAAATCAGAATTATGATAATAAAATAAAAAAGAAAAAAATCGGCTTCGGTCAGCCGACTAATCATATCTTTTTCTCGAATACGTTGTAGAGGTATGCAACGACGAAACCGAATATGAAACCGTCGATAAGGCCGTAAATAAGGCCTAGGATAGATCCCATTATTCCTTCGGCATATCCGATATACAAGGTTCCGAGCGCGGTTACAAAACCGATTCCGTATCCTGTTCCGCTAATCAATCCCATGAGGAAAACGCTCAATCCCCATACGACAGCAACGGAAAGTCCAACTGCTTTTGCGTTAACCATAGATATCACGAGGAGAATAAAACTGGAGTTTATATAAATTTTTTGTTTTTTTTGTGGAGAAGAACAGAAAAAGGAAAAAAAGATGTGCTATTTCATCTTTGCTTCAAATCGGTCGTACAGACGCAAAAAAGCCAGGGAAAGGTTTAAATGGCGGGACTGATGCCGAGCTCTCCCGCCTGGAGGGCAAAGATAACCAGCATGAACAGGACATATATTGCAATGAAGAAAATGCCGGTGTATCTTCCTAGGTTTTTCCTTACTGCAGCAAAGTAAAGAAGGATTGCATTGGCGACAATTGCGAAGAGCAGTGCAACATTGAATATGGGCAGGGTCACGTGCACGTCCGCTATGACCGCGCTTGTTCCCAGGACGAGAGTAAGATTGGTCATGTTGCTTCCAACAAGATTTCCTACCGCGATGCTGTATCTTTTCCTCCGCAATGCCTGAAGAGTCGTGCTCAGTTCGGGAAGCGATGTGCCAATTGCTATTATCGTCGCTCCGATGAGGCTCTCCGCTATGCCCAATTCGCGGGCCGTAATGACTGCATTGTCGACAACCAGCGCGGAACTTATGAAGACGACCACTATGCCCGCTACAAGCATGAGTAATGCGATTGCCGCTTTCTTTTTATCGAGCCGGTGGTTGTTATTCTCTCCGAAACCTATCCTGCGGTTATTGCGCAGGGTATGATACATATAGAAGGCGAAGAGCATGAGAAGCACTGCGCCTGCGAAAAAACCGAGCGCCCAGCCCTGGACCGTGGCGCTGAATACGATGTACGCGGAGATAATGGTCGTCAGGAGCAGAATAAGCGCGATTTCGCCTATGCTTTTTCTTGGTATTTTGAATCCGTAAATTGCAGCGCCGATCCCCATCACCAGCAGTATATTCGCTATGTTCGAACCGAACACGTTTCCTGCGGATATCGCGCCCTCGCCTGCAGCCGATGACGTTATTGCGACGGAAAGCTCGGGCAGTGAAGTTAAAATCGAAATAAGGACAAGACCTATTGCAAGCTGGCTTATGCCAAAATATTTTGAAATTTTTTGCCGCGCTGTCGACTACGATATCTGCGGCTTTTGCAAGCACTATTGTGAATATTATAAGCATCAGCAAGGGGATTAACATCGTATATAAGACACATGACAGGATTATAAATTTTTCACATTGAGCGGTCCTTCTTGATGATGATTACATTAGGATAGGTGCGTTCCATTCCCCTAAACCATTCTTGGTAACGAGCTTGATTAAATCTTGGTTCAAAAAGTACTACGATCAAGTACTTGAAATGCTGCATATATCTCATAGCCTTATCCGATATAGTCACTAGAGCCATATTGTCAGTAGGACCTTTAACCTCAATCGCGATATCACCAATCACTAGATCTGGACGAGAACGCCCCCTTCGCACTTCTACCCTAGTACCCCTAAATTCATTCTCAAGAAAACCATGCAAACCCATCTGATAAGCATATTCATCTCTTAACGGCTTTGGTGGCCGATATTCCTTTATAGAATCAGCAACATGATTTACAAGTTCAGCTTTTTCATCTTCTTTTTTCCAAATCTTAATTTGCTCAGGAGTACCCCAGAGTTCTGTGCCTTTTCTGAAATATTTTACCAAACCTTGTGATCTATAGTCCTGCTCTAAACGCCTCTTCTCTTCCATCTGTTTTTCTTCTCTTTTCCATAGTAAATATGCAATAATCAAAATCAAAATGACAATGCCTAAAAATACTACACCGATAAGCAAAATGTTTTGATTGACCCATTCAATCAACGGTTGAATTATGAAAACCCACGCCAAGATACCTAAAATGAAGATGATAAAGAGCAATTGGGCCCATGAGGGTAATTCTTGACTTGTCCCGTATGAACTACTACGTTTAGTCATAGAGATGTATACAAACTAAAGAATATAATTATAATGGAAAGGATAGACCTCTTCGCTCCAGCAGAAAATAGTTTAATGGTCAAGCTGCGTTGCAGTTCGGTCTGACGACCGAAACCAATAAACCTATTTTCGCTTCCGCTTCGAGGTCGACTTTCTACTTAACGACTAATAATTCGCACCAAAGAGCTCTCAATAGCCTAATTTTTGTCGGAAGTTTGCTCGCTTCCCTCCTTTCAGCCCTTTAGAAAAACAGTGCGGGCTTCGGAGGTGAAGCTCGCTTTAAACTTCCTCAGGAGAGTTCCGGGAAGGAGGTTGATGAGATGAAGATGTTATCGAAGAATTTTTTAGGTTTGACTACGAAAGTTTGTTATATGGAAAATAAAGAACTTGGTTATGATTTTAGACGTTTGAACGGCTTAGGCTTTAGAATAAAAGATCGTAAAGCTGTGAATGCTATAACTAAGCTAAAGGGCAACCAAAGTGCAACTGAATTTATAAGAAAACATAACCTGGAAGTCTCTAGGAGTACCTTAAACAACTGGATTGGCCTAGAGTATGGAATTCCTCTGGATGTTGCCATCAAAATTTTAGGATGGAAACGTTTCAAAGAACTAAAAATTAATACCTTGTTCTCTGGAAGATCCTCTAGTCACAGTTCTATCAAATTACCCTATGAACTCAATATCCAACTTGCATACCTCATTGGTGCAACAATAGGTGATGGTTCTCTTCGTCACGAAAGCGATAAATCCTATTTTGAATCATATTTTATTAGCTTTGAGATGGCAGATAAAGAAGTTCTATCTTTGATAAGAAATATGTTCCAAAATCTTTTTGGATTAAGCAAACCCTTACGAATTATCAGAAGAAAAGATGGAAGAAAATCTTATCTTTTGAAATATTCAAATAAAGTCGTCTATTATTTTTTGAATAAGTTTTTTGGTCTAGGTCCAAAGAAAACTAAGATTGTAGGGATCAAAGGGCTTAAGAAAATGAATAAGAATCAGAAGCTGGCTTTATTGCTTGGTCTATATCATACAGATGGTTCGATAACTAATGGGACTCTTAGATTCTATACGTCCAGTTCGAAACTAAAGGAAGATCTAATATCTGCTCTTAAGGATTTGTACTACGATTCCAAAACATATACGTATAAAAGAAAAGATTACTCCCCTGAATATCAAATTAGTGTTTGTAATTCTGAAAAATTCATAAAAGAAATCCAAAATATTGAGGTGATGCTCAGCCAGAAATCAATATAAATATGTGCAACTAAAGAAAAGATACTCTCGAGTTGACTAGCTTGAGTGTGTAATGGGGTTATGGTGTAAAGCCTTGAACTGCGTTCAAGATTTGCATTCGGGCACGCAACCAGGTAGCACGGCAGAAGTCATTTTCTATATTTTTAGCTGAAAATGATTGCCGAAGCTCCAGATCAGTCCTGAAACAATGGACAATTATGCCGAAGAAACCTGCATACCGGAGTTCGAATCTCCGTAACCCCAAATATTAATTTGGGGGCTTTGAACTCCGTTCAAACTAACCCCAATTATATTGAAAGGTGTGAAAAATGAAGAAAATGCTGATATTGTTTGCGTTGGGAATTATGATATTCGGATGCATAGGTCCTGAACCAGAACCAGAACAGCCTACTGCTCAATACGGTGATAACGTTAGTGTCAATTATATTCTGACAGTAAATGGAAAAGTAGTTGATACAAACATAAACCAGGTTGCAAGGGATGAAGAAATATACAGTCCTTTTAGGAACTACCAACCCCTTACTTTCACTCTTCTGCTTGGTGATGCTGCGACTCCATATATACCAGGTTTTGTAAAAGGAATTGTGGGTATGAAAGTAAATGAATCAAAGATAGTTACGATTCCTCCGAGCGATGATACATACGGACTCTACGACCCTACCCGCGTTTACAATGTAAGCAAATTTTACATAATGGACGCCCTCGAAACTGTTCCCATGAGTTATTTTGAAGGAATGAACATAACAGTCGAGGAGGGAACCCTGTTTAATACAGAAATGGGCAGGGTAATCATAGACAATATAACAGGCGACAATGTTACATTATTCTATTTCTTCGATGTAGGGCATAGTTTCTATTACAACGGCTTCCACCATATTGTTTCCGGGGCGAGCGAAAACCTCACTTATGTTATAATGTTTGATGTAAGGGAAAACGGCACTTACACAACTACCAGCCTTATAGATGGAAAACCGGTTGAAGTAAGAGTAACAAAGCTGACAAACACGACCATAACATTCGATGAGAACCATCCTCTTGCAGGCGAGACACTGGTATTCAACCTGACTCTGCTTGACCTTGTCAAAGCAGGTTGAAAAGATGAAATATCAGGGGCTGACGGAAAAACAGGCTTCAGAAAAACTTGAGAAATACGGCAGGAATGAACTGCAGGAAATGAAAAGGGAAAGCCTGCTCAGAAAATTCTTCCGCCAGTTCGAACAATTCATTGTAGTTCTCCTTATCGCTGCTGCCGTAATTGCCGCATCTGTTGCTGTATTCACCGGAGAATCGGAAGGAATCCTTGATTCTGTAATGATTTTTTTCATAGTGCTGATGCTGAGTGTACTGGGTTTTATTCAGGAATACAAGGCGGAAAAAGCATTTGAGGCATTGAAAAAACTGGTTTCACCAAAAACCCGTGTGATAAGAGACGGCGTAGTCAAAATGCTTGACGTCCATGAAGTGGTTCCCGGCGATGTAATTCTTCTGGAGACAGGAGACCGGGTTCCTGCAGACGGAAAAGTAATTGAGAGTATTGATTTGTCCATTGATGAGGCTCCGCTCACCGGTGAAAGTGTTCCTGTCAGGAAATACACAGAAGACAAAAACAAGGTCTTTATGGGTACGGTTGTAGTTGCAGGCAGGGGAAAGGCAGTTATAGAAAAAACAGGAATGGAAACAGAAATAGGAAAAATAGCAAGCATGGTGCAGGTTGTTGAATCTGAAAAAACACCTCTTGAAGAAGACCTTGACAGAATGGGGAAACAGCTTACCCTTGGAGTAATCCTTCTTTGTATAATTATTTTTGCGATAGGCGTTCTTTCCGGATTTGAAGTTATTACAATGTTTCTTACTGCGGTAAGCCTTGCCGTGGCTGCAATTCCTGAAGGTCTTCCTGCAGTGGTTACGGTTGCGCTTGCCCTGGGAGTTCAGAGAATGTCAAAGAAGCATGCGATAGTGAGAAGACTTAAATCGGTTGAAACTCTGGGCTCTGCGGATATAATATGCACGGACAAGACGGGGACGCTTACAAAAAACGAGATGAGCGTGAGAAAGATCTTTGTGAATAATAAAGTAATAAAAATAAGCGGAAGCGGTTATGAGCCCAAAGGAAAATTCACATTTGAAGGAAAAGAACTGCCTGTTGAAAACGAACTTGAACTGCTTATGCGCATAGGTGTTTTATGCAATACATCCTATCTGAAAGACGACCCCAATAACGGATGGGAGATAATAGGTGATTCAACAGAAGGCGCACTTCTTGTTCTTGCTGCAAAGGCGGGAATGTGGAAAGACGACCTTCTGAGAAAATGGCCTGAGCTTGGAGAGCTGCCTTTTGATTCTGAAAGAAAACGCATGACAACACTGCACAGGAAAGACAATGAAAAACTGGCGTATATCAAAGGCGCGCCTGAAAATATGCTTGAAGTCTCATCCATGATATTGGAAAATGGGAAAATAAGGAAGCTTACTCCGAAAGATCGAAAGAGAATAAATGAAATAAATAATTCCCTTACCTCAAAAGGATACAGAACGCTTGCAATGGGATACAAGAAAATAAAAGGAGTGAAATTTGACCTTGAAAAAGTCGAACGCGATGTAATTTTTGTAGGAATTGTAGGAATGATTGATACTGCGAGAGCGGAGGTAAAGCCCGCTCTCGATCTTTGCAGAAGCGCAGGAATAAGAGTGATGATGATAACCGGAGACCATCCCCTGACTGCAAAAACAATAGCAGAAGAGCTGGGCATAGGAAACGGAAAAGTAATTACCGGAGAACAGATCAATAAAATGAGTGATAAGGAATTTTCCAGGGTAATTGGGGAAATATCTATTTTTGCCCGTGTTTCGCCTGCACATAAACTGAGGATAGTGGATGCTCTGAATGCACGGGGTGATGTTGTTGCAATGACTGGCGACGGTGTTAATGATGCACCTGCACTGAAAAAAGCGGACATCGGAGTTGCAATGGGGATTACGGGCACTGATGTTGCAAAGGAGAGCTCTGATTTGATTCTTGCGGATGATAATTTTGCGACCATAGTTTCCGCAATTGAGCAGGGAAGGGGAATATACGAAAACATAAGAAAAACGCTTGCATTCCTTGTTTCAGGAAACATAGCGGAAATGTTCGTGATATTCATTGCAGTTATTATCGGGCTTCCTTTGCCGCTTATTGCAATACAGATATTATGGATAAATCTTGTTACTGATGGTCTTCCTGCAATAGCTCTGGCAGCTGATCCCATTGACAAAGCTGTGATGAACAAACCTCCAAGAAAAAGAACCGAAAGCGTCTGGAAGGGCATGGCGCCGTTCATCATTGAATATCCTATACTGGTTATTCTGTTCTCCCTGTTTATATTCACTTCAACATTCGAATCTGACCTGGTACTTGCCCAGACAATGGTTTTCACAATGCTGGTAATGTTTGAAAAAACACAGGCATTCGCATGCAGGTCTCTTGATAAGCCCATAGGACGTAAGTTGTTTGAAAACAGATGGCTCGTATACGCGACAATTCTGACAATAGTATTGCATCTTGCAATTCTGTATACCCCATTCCTTAACAATCTCTTTCATGTGAAACCGCTGAATCTGGGGCAGTGGGAAATAATAATAGGACTTAGTCTGTTCCTTTACCTCTACCTGGAATTCAGGAAATATCTGAAAAATAGATGAATTACTTCTTTTTCCTGCCTTTCCTCTTGGTCTTCTTTTTCTTCACTTCTTCAACAAGGTTTTCTCTTTCCTGCTCTTTTTCCTCTACCATTCTTTTGACTTTTGCAGTTTTCTGTTCAACCTTTTTCTTTATTTTTTCGTAATCAGGAGATTCTTTTGTTTCAGTCCTGAGCTTTCTTATCATTTCCTGGCTTTCCCTGATTAAACCGCCTATCCTTGTTTTTGTTTCACCGATTTTATCGTCTATTCTTTTTTCATCTCCGACAACATTATGCAGTGCATCCTCATATTCGCTGGTTATGTTTTCAAGTTCTCCAAGATATTTTTTGAGATATGATGCTTCTGCAGCCTCTTTTACGCTTGCAAGCTCATCTTCGCTCTTTCTTACATAATTGTCTATCTCATCTATCTTGCCTTCATAATCATTGAGATATTCCCTTGCCCATCCTTCCAGTTTTTTAATCTCTTTTAAGTCATCTTCAAGGGAATCAAGCTCCTGCGCGCGTGATTCAAGTTCATGGCCAAGTCCTTCAGTACTATGGTCTATTTCAGATCTGATCTTGTTCGCTTCTTCAAGCTCAGTATTAAGCATTTCCATTTTTTCATTTAATTCAGTTATCCTGCTTTTCAATGAATCCATCGATGCGGTTATTTTCTCGCTTTTTCCTTCAATCGAATCCCTTATTCTGTTAAGCTCTTCGATTTTGTTTTCCTCTCTTTCAACCGCAGTCCTTGTTTCGGTTATTCTTCCCTTCAGCTCCTTCTCATTCTGCCTCATTACCGAAATTACATTTTTCACTTTTTCATTGGTTTCCTTAAGTGAACGTTTTCCTTCCATGCTGAGATTTCTAAGTTCTGTCTGCAATCTGGTTATTTCCTCAACCTTGTCAGGCAGTTCCAGCACTCTCTCCTTCATTTCAAGAAGTCTGCTTTCGTGCTGCAGGACATATTCGGTTAATGATGCCATGTCGCTTTCCATCTTGCTTTCAAGCGAAATCATCTTGTTTCTGTAAAGCTCCTCTTTTTCCTTTTCAAGACTGTGGAGTTTTGCTTTTTCAACATTTATTTCATGAACATAAGCATTAAGCAGGTCTCTTACCTCGCCTTCATAAATCGACCTCGGCACTTGCCTGACCAGTTTTTCCTCGACTTCCTTGATTTCCTCAACTTCTTCTTTGATTTCTTCTGGTTCTTCTACAGGTTCTTCAGTAGCCTCTTCTGCTTCCTCAGGCTCTTCTGCTTTGAATTTGTAAAATTCGTCATCACTACTGTCATCCTCTATTTCAGGCGGTTCCTCTGCATCTTCAAGTTCTGCAGGAAGTTCAATATCTTCCTCAGGCTCTTCGGGTTGTTCACTTTCATCTTCAGAATTATTCTCTTCATCAAAATTTTTCAGTATATTTGATTTAATGTCGTCTTCCTCTTCCCTCTCTTCATCATGTTTTTTTAGCTTGACATATCTCTCAAGCAGTTCTTCAGGAGTATATTCTTCCTCAGGCTCTTTGATTTCTTCAACTATTTCTTTTTTCTCTCCAGGAGGAGGTTCATATACTTCAGGGCCGGACTCCACTCTTTCAATAACATCTTCGTCCGTGATGCCTACCCATCTTACATATGTTCCGGTTATACCGTATTCTATCCTTATGTATCCCTGGTCTTCAAGAACCCTTATCCATTTATCCAGCGCCCTTCTGTTAATATTGCATGACCTCTGAAGGTCTCCCATGCTGGTCTTTTTCTTTTCAGAAATACATCGTATAAGTCTGTCTACATCTGTACTAATGAGCGGTTCGTCTACCTTGATTTTATCATCCATATTGCCACCCTCACCTTCTCATATAATATTATGCAGATAGGTTTATAAATATGTTACCACATTCAACCACGAATCTATACCAGAAAAAGGATACTTACTCAATAACGACTTTGTAGGTTCCGGACAGTTTTCTTTTCGCACGCTCCATTGCCTTGTCCACTGCTTCACGATTGGCCTTGTAGGTCCTTATCGTGAAAACGGTTGTACCAACATCAAATCTTGCCGCCTTGTCGCTCGGTCTTCCAAAAGATCTTCTCATACCCTTCTGAAGACGGTCTGCACCCGCCCCCGCAATCATCTTGTTTTCCCTTATTATATGATGCGGATAGGTTCTTACTATAAAATAATACCCGGTCGTTCCAAGTGCGCTTTCAAGCGCTTTGTTTGCGCTCTGCCTTGCACTTTCAATAGCGTTGTCCCTTACTATTATCTTCTTTTTGGAGACAAGATGGGCTACAAGGTCGTAATCATCCTTGTCTGCTCCCATTCTGAACTGGTGGAGGTCTGCATGGGGCATTACCTTTACATAATTGTTTTTGGGCTTCCTTGAAAATCTGGTCCATGCCACTTTGTCCGGATCTCTAAATGATTTTGCAGGTCTTATTCCCATATCTATCCACCTTAATTTACAAACAACAGGATTAATTATTCTGATACATTAGGTTTTAAAAGTATCTTATTAACCAAGGAATCCCCTTATCCATCCTGCCCTAAGAATATCCTCTTCCACCGGCATTTGCTTCTCCAGATTCCTGACTATTATCTTTGTGACGGTCTTATGCGGCTTGTTTTCCCTGTAATCCACCCCGAGCTTCAGGACCTTATTTACATCCTGCTGTATTTCTTTCGGGAAATATTTCAGATTATCCTTGTTCAGATACTGCATCGAAACCCCGATATCTTTCCTGAAATTAGGATAAATCTCTTCCACAGCATCCAAATCTTTTTCATTAAGCGACGCAAGCCCGAGTATTTCAGGAGGCAGGCCGTAGGAATAAAGCGCTGCACAAAATTTGATCGCCCTTGGAAGTGTAATGCCTTTTGAACTTCGTGCATAGCCGAACAGACCCACATGCAGTTTTCTCATTCTCCTGCTCGGAACATGCGATGCCATTCTGTTTATCATATCTGCAACCAATGAAATCTCCTTTACATATGTTTTGCTCACTTTGTCAAGAATAGGTTTTATTTTCTTTTCATCAACAGGGACCGGTTTTCCTGTTTTTGCACGTTCGATTCCTTCAACCGCTTTTCTTACCAGCTCCTCATCATTATCATACTTGAAAGAAGATTGTATGGTAAAAGTATGCACGGAAGGATAGCCCCTCAAAATATGTTCATAGTCCTGCGGTTTGAAATTTCCGCGGAAAGGCGCAGAACCGCATCCAAGAATGGGAAGAATCTCTGCAGACGTCTTCTCCGCAACCTTATGAATCTTGTCGAGCGCGGTTTTTATTATCAGAACAGCACCTAATGATGAATAATTCAATGCAGGGTCGCTTCTTGCAATCCAGAATCTCAGGTATTCGTCTTTCGTTTCCTTAAGATACTTCCTTATTATGTTGTCTGAATCAAGTATTGCATCCTTGGTCTCCACAAGCGGAATTATCTGAATGTCTTTCGGCTCAATCTTTCCTACCCAGTCCTTTACCTTCTCATCCACTATGGTATTATTTTCAATTCCTGAAATGAAATTTCTGTAGAAATATTTTACCTTGAGGATGTCTTTTTCTGACGAACACATTGGCACTGCAACCTCAAAAACAGGGACAACACCCTTATCATAAAACAATGATGCGGTATCACTGCTTCTTGCAATGCTCATGAGAGTTTCAACAAGGATTTTTCCCTCGGTTTTCTCCACACTTGGATTCGGTACCCTCACTGTCAGTCTCAAATCTTTTCCAAGCGTCTTTTTCCTGAAGAAATTCTCATATCGCGTAAGCAGTTTCTTCACTACGAAATTATCGACTTCCTTGCCTTCATAATCCCAAAGCTGTTCATTGCATTTGAGATGTGAATATACGTAGAACGCCTCTTTTATCTCGTCCTCCCATTCCATAACATTTCCGTCGCAGAAAAAAGGCTGCCTCACGTTGTCAGGATGCTGTGTGGACATCACTCTTGGAACCGCTCTCATACAATCCAAATCTCCACGTATAATTAAAAATCAAGCGCCCCAGCCGCGATTTCCAAGGCCTTTGGTTTTCCTCAGGGCTTTTCGCGAGCGTTTTGCCCTACGAAGGACCGAAGCCAAAAGGCTCTTTGAACACGGATTCGCAGCTCCGCAAGCTGCCGTCCTATCCAGGTTAGACTACTGGGGCTTTACCAGTATCTTTAAATATGTATATCATTTAAATTATTCTCCACAACTTCTGATTGGGTTGTTTCAATTAATTAGGTGGTATATTGAAAAGATGCATTAGTTGCGGTAGACATACTAAAGAGTTTGCAGAATTTCCCTGCCCTCAGTGCGGAGAGAAAATAGTGCGATGCAATTACTGCAGGGAGAATAGGGTAAAATATAAATGCAAATGCGGCTTTGAAGGCCCATAGGTGAAAACATGAATTATAACGTTGCTGCTAAAATAAAGGTTTACGTAGACGATCCCTCAGCACTCGAAAAAGTCAAGGAGGAAATCGGAAAACTTGCAAAGCTTCAGAATGCTGAAGAACAGGATGTAGGGTTCGGAATAAAGGCTCTTATGATTACAGTGCTTTTCGATGATTCGCAGGGAGGAACCGAGGAGCTCGAGGAAAAAATCAAGGCGATAGAACACGTAAGCCAGACCGAAGTTGTCGGAGTGGACAGATTATAGGGTGGATTCATGGGTAAGGCAGTTAAAAAACCAAAAAAGAAGGAAAAACCAGATAAACCAGAGGTTAAATCTCCAAAGAAGCCAGAGAAGAGAATAGAGAAGGAGGAAGAAGGACTCAGGGGAATAGTGAGAATTGCAGGCAAAGATGTCAAAGGAAGATTACCTCTGAAAAGAGCGTTTCTTGCAATCAGGGGTGTTAGTCATTCAATGGCAAATATGGCCTCCGTGGTGATTGAAAGAGAACTTGGTTTCAAGCCTACAATGAGAGTGGGTGAACTGACAGATGAACAGGTTGAAAAAATAGACGCTATACTCTATAAGATGCAGGACTATAAGATCCCTCAATATCTTCTTAACAGGAGAAATGATTTTGTATCAGGCCAGGACCAGCACGTTATCATGAATGATCTTGCTTTTACTGCAACACAGGATATTGAACGAGAAAAGAAGCTCTATACCTGGAGAGGCTACAGACATGCTTATGGAAAGAAAGTAAGAGGACAGAAAACCAGAAACACCGGAAGAAAGGGAATGGCTCTTGGTGTTCTCAGAAAAGCCATACTCGCACAGCAGAAAGGAGCAAAAGAAGGAGGAGCCAAGGAGAGCAAGGAGAAGAAATAGGTGATATTCAATGGGAGACCCAAGAAGACTTAGGAATAAAATCGAAAGGCCGAAGAGACTTTGGGATACGAGCAGAATATCCCATGACAAGGGATTGAGAGTCGAGTATGGTCTGAAAACAGCGAGCGAGGTCTGGAGGGCTGCGGCAGAGCTTAAGAAATACAGAAGAGAGGCAAGAAGGATGCTTTCGCTCAGCGCTGAAGAAAGAGAAAAAGACGAGAATAAGATTCTTACAAAACTTGCAAGACTCGGAATCATGAAAAAGGGCACTATAGAAGATGTTCTTGCTCTTGAAGTAAAAGATGTGCTTGAGAGAAGACTGCAGACGCTTGTAATCAGAAAAGGACTTGCCAGGACAATGAAGCAGGCAAGACAGCTTATAACCCATGGTTTCATAGCCATAGGCGGAAACAAAATTACTATTCCAAGTTATCTTGTAACCGTGGAAGAGGAGAAAGGAATTGCATATATGAAAGCCTTTGATATAAACGCCGGCGTAGGTGGGGTGGAAGAAAGCTCAAAGCCGGAGGAAAAAGCAGAGGAAAAACAAGAGGAACCTGCCGGTGAAAAAACCGAGACTCCAGCTCCGGAATCAAAAGCAGCATAAGGTGAATACTAATGGCTGAAAAGAAAAAAGAACCTAAGAAAGAAGAAAAACCTAAGGAAGAGCCCAAGAAAGAAGAACCAAAGAAAGAAGAGCCCAAAAAAGAAGAAGAAAAGAAAGAGGAGAAACCCGAAGCAGAAAAACCACCGCCGCCAAAAGCACCAAGGAAAACAAGACTTGCGGTTCTGAACGTATATTCATCAAAAAATGATACTATAATAACAGCAACCGATGTTAGCGGTGCTGAAACTCTTGCATGGGCAAGCGGAGGCATGGTGGTAAAATCCCATCGTGAGGAAGGAAGGCCCTATGCAGCCATGCAGGCAGCAATCAAGGTTGTAAGTTCCATAAGGGAAAAAGGAATTACTCATGTTCATGTAAAAATAAGAGCACCGGGCGGTGTAGGTTCCAAAACACCGGGTGGAGGTGCTCAGGCAGTCGTAAGAACCGTTGCAAGAAGCGGTGTAAGGATAATAAAAATAGAAGATGTAACTCCTCTGCCTACCGATTCTATGAAAAGGAAAGGCGGAAGAAGGGGAAGAAGGGTATAATCGGCTGATACTATGGAGTTGGTACTCGAAAAAAAACACGAAAACCGGATAGAATTCAATGCTACCGGCCTTGATATAGGCGTTGCTAACCTGATAAGGAGATATTCTATGGCAAGGATTCCTGTTCTTGCTATGAATAAAGTAACGATATACGACAACTCAAGCTCTTTCTGGGATGAATATCTTGCACACAGAATAGGATTAATGCCGGTAACAACACCGAAGAAAACTCCCAAAAGCGCTGAAATAACATTCACGCTTGATGCAGAAGGACCCAAGACAGTCTATTCAAATGAACTCGAATGCAGCGACAAGGGAATCAAAATGGCAAAAGACAACATCCCTGTGCTTACTCTTGTCCAGAACCAGCATATCAGACTGGAAGGTCTTGCGGTTCTTGGAACAGGAAGACAGCATGCCAGATTCCAGGCAGGGATAGTCAGCTATGGGGAAAAAGAAGGAAAATTCAATTTCATGGTTGAGAGCTTTTTCCAGATGCCCCCGAAAGACGTAATCGAAAGAGGCTGCGATGAAATACTCACTGACATCGACGAGCTTCAGAAAACACTCAAAAAGAAAAAATAGACTCTTTTTCGCAGGGATGCCGGAGTGGTCAAACGGGTATGGTTGAGGGCCATATGGCTTAGTGCCTCCGAGAGTTCGAACCTCTTTCCCTGCACTTTTTAATTCTTCTTTTAGAATATGTTAACGTGTTCGAACTACTGATTAAGGTTATACCTCTTGGCATCGGTTCAACGATATCACCGGTAGTCTTCGGAATTGCACTGACACTGCTGGGAGGAAAGCATTATCCAAAGCAGCGCATCTTGGCATATCTGTTGGGAGCAGTAATAACAGTAGTTATTCTCGCCATTGTAGGAATGCTTATCGGCAGTGGTGCAGTGGCAGGCGCAGCACTCATACCATCAGCATCCATAGACATCCTTATCGGTTTTCTCCTGATTGTTTTCGGAATCAAATCAGCACTTTCAAAAAAAGAGGAAAAATCAGATATCTCGCTCGGCCATGAAAAACCTTCCCCGCAGCTGGCAAAATGGTTCCTTATCGGATTCATTATCAATATCACAAATTTCGATGCAGTTATGCTCAACATTACTGCAATAAAAGAGATTTTTGAGGCAGGAATAGCTCCCGCCTATGAAATCATACTTGCTGTTATCTGCGACCTGTTGTTCCTGCTCCCGATACTACTGCCTCTTTTCGTTTATCTGATAATGCCTAACACTGCCGAGAAAATACTCTCACCAATCGGTGCTGCTGCGGAAAAATACGGAAAATACATACTGGCTGCAATATTCTTCGTATTCGGAGTCTATCTTCTTTCAAAAGGCCTGCCTGCATACCTTTGATTACAGGAAATTCGCAATCAATCCTAAGAAAGCATAAACTATTCCTTCAAAAATAGGGAAAATAAGAACACCGTTGTTGGTTGCCTTCAAATCATATATTATATCCGAATGAACGTCCACGGTTACCTCTTTCTCATCATGAATTATCGGGCTTGCCATTGATTCAACGCTTATTGTTGTTTTGTATGTCTCCTCTTCAGCGCCTGCAATTTCATAATAAATGGTCTTTGAACTTTCTGCAGGAACAAAAACAGCCCTTCTGAATTCCCAGACCTTTGAACCGGTTGATTTTATCTCAAATGCATCCCCGGTCGAACCCTTGTTTGTTATCGTTATGCTGAACATTGCAGGCTGGTCGGGCCCCGTCTGCACATATTCCGGATTGATACCCACTTCAACAACATCATAGCTTATTGTTACTCTTGCGGAAAACGTTATGTTCTCCAGTTTTTCACCGTAATATTCATCAACAAGCCTTATTTTTGTGTAATAATCGCCTTCGGTTGCATTAGGGTCTGCGCTTATCGTAATCTGAAGCGGCCTTCCGTAAAGCTTGCTGTCTTCCCCGCTCCATCCTTCAGGAACCGCAGCTATCACAGCCGTGTCATAGAATCCGCCTTCACCAAAAAGGCCTCCGGTAGTTACTTCAGGATCTATCATAAGCGAAATAGTCTGGCCAGGTCCTATTGTCCCAAGGTCGACTATATCCCCTTCGTTTACATGCTGTTCAACCGGTGAAACAACATTGATAGCGCATACACTACCCAGAAGCATAATAAACAGGGCGGACATCTTTCCTTTCATATTCTTATTTTCAAGATTAGAATTATAAACGTTTATAGAAAGGCCTCAACACCATCTTCCTTCTTTTTCCGGTCATTCTCAAAACCCAGTGCCTGCTCATGCAGGGGTTTTCCTTTCTCCCTTTTTTCTGATTTTCTTTTCCTTATTCTGACAAAAGTCGGATAGTTTACAGCTTCGCCGACTATTATTGCCTCTCCGACTTTAAGCCCGGTTATACTTCTTGCTATCCTGGAATCTATTCCTTCAGAACTCATCTGGATATGGTCCAGGTCATTCGGATTGGTTACCCTCAGAATAATATGAGTATTGCATTGTGAAAGTGCGGTAGTACTGAGATTTACAGGCCTCTGGCTTATCAGACATAACGAAGCCCCGAATTTCCTTCCTTCTCTTGCAATCGTTTCAATAACACTTCTTGAAATCGCTTCCGAAGCTTCTGCCTTTTCCCTTGCAAAATTATGTGCTTCTTCCAGCACAAGGACAAAAGGCGCTATCTTTTCCTTTTTCCTCAATCTGAACAGCTTTCTTGCAAACAGTGAAACAAGAATCTGCTTTTTCCTGAGGTCGTCGATAGTACTGAAATCCAGAATAAGGAGCTCTCCTGGTTTCACATCAGAAACAAGCCTAGGATTCTCATTCTTTTTTGTTATGAATTTTAATGCTCTTAAACTTCCCAAAGCCCGTTTCAGCGCCATTTTTGATTTTGCATCGCTTGTTTTTTCGCTCTTATCAATAGCTTCTGCAAGTTCTGTCATTGAATAATATTTATCCCCCTGCTTTCCCTTTTCTCTCCTCAGACTTCTCATTGCATCTCCAAGAACCTCTCTCTGCACAGGAGATAGATTAGGCAGCCATTCCTGTATGTTGGAAGGTGTTATCTTCTTCAGCGGGACCATTATCTCTTTTCCATCAACCACTTTCGTAGTCTGCCCGTATTTGCTGTCATGCCTGAATCCTGAATATTCACCGTGTATGTCTATGAGAACAACCGCAACCCTTCCTTTTTCCTTTTCCCTGTCAAGAAGTTCCTCAAGAATAACGCTCATAAGATAGCTTTTTCCTGCGCCGGACATTGCAAGTATCGCGGCATGCTTCTGGAACAACCGGGTCATGTTCACTTTTGCATCTATATCATGATGTTCTATTTTTCCCAGCATGAGCTCATCATCTTCAAATCCAAGGAATTTTTTAAGCATCCCAGGCTCTGCATCAAGGACATCGCTTCCCGGAGAAGGCGGAATAAAAGCACGAATGAACATTCCATCCTTAAAGCTTCCAAGCACTCTGACAACAGCAACAGAATACTCCCATGAATCAGAAGGGAATTTTTCATTCATATTGCCATTCTTCTGATATTCTGCAACGGTTTCAGGTCTTTCAAAATACCTGTTCGATTTTGTTATCTCAGCAACATATCCGAAGAATCTCTGCCCGTTGCTGTTTACCTCTACATACTGCCCTTTTTTCACTTCAGGATTGTCTATAACAAAAAGAAATTCCATTGTTGAAGGTGTTCCGTCACCCGTTATTATCTTCCCCAGCTTCATTCATCCACCTATTCGTAATTCGTTCTTCCGAGTTTCAGGAATTTCGGCTCCTCCCCGTCTACAACCGCAATAATGCATTCTTTCCTGAGTTTTCCTGCAAAAGAGACCATCTTGCCCAGCCCTTCTGCATCAGTTTTCCATTTATCATCAACCACATGAATCAGAGCATATGTCCTGTCTTCGCCGGGTCGGAATCCTTTCCTGTATAATCTCAGATAAGGCGAACCATCCAGACTTGGCTTTGCTATGTATCCCTGTTCCCTAAGATATTTAAGAACCGTATACTGTTTTTCAGCCATTTTGTCCTTTTTCCTGGCCAGCTCCATCAGTTCCTCAAATTCAAGCGGAATAACCCTTCTTTCAGCAAAAAATGCGGCTTCAAGGAACGTTATCCTGTTTTCTTCTCCTTCTTCGGTCCCTCCGCCAAGGCTTCTCAGCTTAAGAATAAGCTTCGGGTCGCGTATAACCAGCATATCTTTTGTAATTTCTACTGCCTCTCCCATGAACTGATTTTATTGAATAGTTCTTTTAAACCCTTAATAGTTACATTTATATTATGTTTGAATCAATAGTCATTTATGGAAAAATCATGGATGTTAGTTATAGGGCTCTCAGCCCTGCTCATCGGCTCAGTCAGTGCCATAACCCTGAATGAGCTTTACAAACAGAGTGCTCCAAAAACATGCAAAGAGTACCAGGGCAGCTATATCTGGCTGCCTGAAAAGGTATCTGACATCATGCATGGCAGCACGGTCAATCTTCATTTTTATATGTTCGACGGAAATGAAATAATTTTCAACGGGATTGTAAAAGATAGTGCTATAACCAATCTGAAATGCGGAAGGACTGATGATTATGATTTCGAAGTATGGATGAGCGATGTTAATGCGCTTCAGCTTGCCACTTCGGACAAACCGGTAACCACCTTCATTACTCTCTGGAGAAACGGAGAAATAAGATTTGAGGCCAACGGAAAGGAAAATGAGATGAAGCTTGCTTATGCGGACCAGCTTATGGCACAGGACGACGAACCTGTCCCTGAATGGATAAAGCAAATATTCAATAAGTATGTAGAATGAATATATTTTGGTGATTAACTTTGAGTAAGGTTAGAAAACTCTATCAAGAACTTTTGAAGAAATACGGAAAACAGGGATGGTGGCCTGTAATACGAGGTCTTCAGTCTCACTACCATCCAGGGGATTATGCCACGCCGAACACTCCGGATGAGAGGTTCCAGATAGCTATAGGAGCTATTCTTGCGCAGAATACCAGCTGGAAGAATGCGGAAACAGCATTGCTCAATCTTTACAAGGCCGGAATGCTCAACAAGGAGAAACTGGCTGAGGCAAGCGATTTCGAAATAGCCAACCACATAAGGCCTTCAGGATACTACAACCAGAAAACAAGAAAAATCAAGGAATTTGTGAAGCATTGTCCTTCAATGAACAACGGAAAATCCATCGAAGACCTGAGAAAACAGCTTCTTTCGATAAGAGGTCTTGGACCTGAAACCGCTGATTCCATTATCCTTTATGCATACCAAAAGCCGATTTTTGTTATTGATGCGTATACCCGGAGATTCTGTGAGGCGCACGACCTCGATGTAAGCGGGGATTATGACGATTACAGGGAGTTTTTCGAAAGCAACCTTAGGAAAGACCACAGGGTTTTCAATGAATTCCATGCCCTTATCGTAAAATGGGGCCAGGAGAATAAATTAAAAGAATAAACGAGTTCTGTTTAGCATGCTTACCATCTATACAGACGGTGCGTGTTTTGGAAATCCAGGACCTATGGGAATAGGTGTAGTGGTTTACAGGGGAAGAAGCAGTTTGATGGAAGTCAGCGAATATGCGGGCGAGGGAACAAACAACAAAGCAGAATATCTGGCATTTATCCGCGCACTTGAGATTGCAAAGAAGCTTGAAGAGAAGGAAGTGCACATAAGGACTGACAGCCAGCTCATTGAAAAACAGATTAAAGGGCATTACAAGGTGAAAAATGCAGGGCTTAAACCGCTCAAGGAAAAAGCAGACAAATTAATGAAAGAAATGAAGGTAAAAGTAGAGCATGTCAGCAGAGAACAGAATCAACGTGCTGATGAACTTGCAAAAAGGGCTGTTTCTGCATGATTGAAGATTTATCTCTTGGAAAATATATGACTTTTGAATCCAGCAAGCAGATGCTTATCCACCGCTGGTTCTTTTACAAGGAGGGATATTCTCCGGAAATTGTAAATTATGCAATAAATCGTGAGAAAGCAAAAGGAATTCTTCTTGACCCTTTCTGCGGAACAGGAACCTCTCTTCTTGCTGCAAAGGAAAAAGGGCTGGAAAGCCGAGGCATAGACGCATCTGAGCTTGCAGTATTTGTTTCACAGGTAAAATGCGCAAATTATGAAAATACTGAAGAAGCAAAAAATTTCCTGAAAGATTTGTTCAAACAAAGAAAACAAAGCGAACTGAAATGGGACTTTGAATTATTCAGTCCAAGCACTGCATTCCCCAAAAGAAACCTCAATGATATCCTTTACATAAGGGAATCGATAGAAAAATCAGAATTAAGCGAAAAAACAAGAAATCTTCTCCTGCTCGCCCTGATTTCCATTCTTCCCCAGTCAAGCATTATGGTAAAAGACGGCGGGGTTCTGAAGATAGACAAGAGAAAAAGCGCTATGCCTGCAAAGGATGCATTCAAAAGAAAAGTAAAGCAGATGGTTTCAGATATTGAAAATGCAGGAGTAAAAGGAAAAGAACCAGATGTCCGGATTGGTGATGCAAGAGCGCTTCCTTACGAAAATGAATCCTGCGACATCATAGTCACTTCACCGCCTTACCTGAACAATATAGACTATTCAAAGGTTTACGGGCTTGAATTAAGCCTTCTTACAATGAATAAAGAAACAACAAAAGAAACAAGAAGCCGTTCACTCCGCTCGTTTCTGCAAAAAGACGCAACTCCAAAGTATGTTCCTCCCGAGATTGAGGAAATCGGAAAAAGAATCCCGGTCGTAGGAGCTTATTTCGCAGACATGGAGAATTCAATCTCAGAGATGAAAAGGGTTTTGAAGAAAGGCGGCAGTGCTTATGTAATAGTTTCAAATTCAGTCATATTCCATGAGCATGTATTGGTTGATGAAATATTCGCAGCTATCGGTGAACGGCTCAATATAGAATCAGAAATAATTGTCGGTGCATACAGATTAGCGGATGTAAAACCCCAGAAAGTAAAGACAAGAGAGAGCATAGTCGTATTCAGAAACCAATAAAATAACATACAATCGTAAAGGGAGTTCAATGTTAATAGGAATAGTTGGAAAACTTTTTGAGTAAAGTTAATAAGATTAACTGAGATAAGAGATAATGAGAGAGGTAAATATTTGGCAGTTTGGACCAAAGGTTAGCATAAGAGTTAGCAGGAAATTTTTGAAGACGGTTATCGCCAATTTATATAATAAGTACAAAAATCGAGATGCGATTTGCGATGCATTAAAGGACAAAATCAGATTTACTCCGAAAACATTTCAAAATTTCCTGAAAGAAAGTCATCATAGAAAATTTTTTGTTCCTTTAGAAATTTGGATTTCAGTGTGTAAGACACTTAAAATTAGCTTATATAGGCTTCAGAAAAATATCATTGCGTATAAAACTAGCAGGGGGCCCAATTACATTTACCAACCAATACTACCAGTAAAGATTACACCAATATTTGATATGATAATCGCTCATAATATTGCAGATGGAACCGTCGTAAACCCAAAAAGGGGCAGATTACCTTACTTTGGCTATAGACAGGTCGACAATCAGATCAGGGAGCTATATATCACAAAATTGGAAGCAATCTTCGGTAAAATATATTTCCCCCATAAGTATTATGTGACAACAACGCGACCTTATTGTCCACCGGTTATTTCAAGCTTATTTTTCAATGAGTATGGATTCGATACCAAAAGCTTTCTATCCAGAACTGCCCGTATGCCCAGGCAGATTATGAAAAAGAATAAGGAGCATCTTGTTGCAGTTTTAATTGCTTTTATAATAGACGAAGGATGGATAGATTCTACGATGATAGGCATTGCGTTAAAAAATATATCACTAGCTCGGGATTTGAACGAAATATGCTGCAGATTAGGATATAAAACTACATTCACCATCCGCGGAGAATATGGAACGGTATCGATACTTAGAGAAGGTATGGAAAAGTTTTTTGAAGATTACAAGCAGATAATCAAAAGCTATCCAGAAATGAAACTTGGTAAGAAAGAGGCAAAAATAGAGGGCAGTTTTAAAATATGTAATCGGCGCATTTATAAGACAAAGGGAAACAAAGAACTTATATTGGGTATACTGGAAAATGAATCCCTAACAGTTAATCAAATTGCGTTACGAGTAAATATGACAAGGCAAGGGGTAAGGTTCCATATACATAATTTAGAAAAAGCAGGTGTGATATCAAGAATAATAGATAACAAAAGAAAGGAGAGTATTTACAAGTTTGAACGAGGGATTAAATGCTAATTGGTTTGTGTGGTAAACCCAGCAGCGGCAAAAGTACGTTCTTCATGGCAGCCACGAGTGCAGTCGTAGAACGGTCTCCCAGGCCTTTCACTACGATAAAACCCAATCATGCGATAGGATTTGTTGAAGTTGAATGCGTAGACAAGGAATTCGGAGTAAAATGCAATCCAAGAACAGGCTATTGTGTTGATTCAAGAAGATTCGTTCCTGTTGATTTGTACGACGTTGCAGGACTTGTTCCCGGAGCGCATGAAGGAAAAGGACTTGGAAACAAATTCCTTGATGATCTGAGACAGGCAGATGTGCTTATCCATATAGTGGATGCAAGCGGTTCTACAAATGAAAACGGGGAGAAAGTCACAGCAGGAAGTTATGACCCTGCAAACGATGTAAGATTTCTTGAAGAAGAGCTCGACTACTGGATAAAAGGGATAATGGACAGGAACTGGCTGAAGTTCGTGAAAGACGGCAGAAGAATGAAAGTCGAAGACATACTCATGGAGCAGTTCAGGGGCCTTGGGATAAGCGATAGTGCGATACTGAAGACCCTTATTGAGCTTGATGCCAGGGAAAAACCATTCGAGCAGTGGACAGAAGATGACAAGATGAAATTCGCAAGAAAGATGAGGAAAATAGGAAAGCCCCTTCTGGTAGTTGCAAACAAATGCGACCTTCCGGGCGGATATGAAAATTATGAAAGAATAGTAAAGGAATTCCCAGACCACATAATAGTTCCTTGTTCATCCGAAGCGGAAATAACACTTAAAGAAGCTGCGAAAAAAGAATTCATAAAATACATTCCTGGGGATGAGGATTTCGAGATAATAAAAGAATTGAGTGATGAACAGAAAAAGGCAATGGAATTCCTTAAGCAGTATATGAAAAAAGCAGGAGGAACCGGAGTTCAGAAAGCATTGAACATTGCTGTTTTCGAATTATTGAAATACATCGCGGTATTCCCCGGAGGAGTGCACAAGCTTGCAGATGACAAGGGAAATGTTTTGCCTGATGTTCTGCTTTTACCGCCGGGTTCAACAGCAATCGATTTTGCCGGAGCCCTCCACACTGATATGGCAAAGAAATTCATCAAGGCAATAGATGTGAAAACCAAAAGAACTCTCGGGGCAGATCATGTTTTAAAACACAGGGATGTAATTGAAATAGCGTTTGGTAGATAGCATGTTGGCAGCATTTTCAACTACAGAGAAAAAAGCGGATGCGGAAAAGATAGCCAAATATTTAGTTGACAAAAGAATTGTTGCCTGCGTAAACATCATAAAAATAGAAAACTCATTCTACAGATGGAAAGGAAAAACAGAGAAGCACGGAGAATACCTTCTTATTATGAAATTCCCGAAAAAGAACTTTGACAGACTTGATGCGGCAATAAAACGAATCCACCCCTATGATAATCCTGAACTTATTTCAATGAAAGTGGAAAAATCAAGCAGAAAATATTATGAATGGGTCAAACGCTGCTGCCTTTAATCTTCTTTCAATCTCTCCAAAGCAGCAACAGCCTCTCTAGTTATATCTTCTTTTCCATGACAATAGCTTATAAACTGTCTCAATTCATCCACAGCATTCAATCTTTCCAAAGCGGCAATAGCTTTTTTGTCTACATTATCAGAACCATACTCTGCAAGAAACAGTAGACTGTATGTATCGCCTTTCTCTATAAATGCGGGCAACATTCTTTCCAAGGCATCCACAGCACCCTCATGCGAGCTGATTCTTCCAAGATGCTTCAGCTCATCCACAGCATTCAATCTCTCCAAAGCAGCAACAGCCTCCTCTTTTTGGGATACAGAAAACACCTCTTTTCCAATATACTCAAGCTCATTCTTAGCTCTTAGCCTTTCCAAAGCAGCCACAACTTCCTTACCAACATTAGTGTATAATCCAAGCTCCTTAAGCGTAACCAAAGCCTTCAATCTTTCTAAAGCAGCAACAGCCTCAACAGCCACATCTTTAGACGCGCACATTCCAAGACATGTTAGTGCATCCACAGACTTTGTATTCTCCAAAGTAGCCACAGTCTTAAATACGTTCCCGGACGGATCCAATCCGAGTTCCTTAATTACTGTTTCAGCATTCTTATTCATGATTCCCTGAAAAACAGTATCTGATACAACTATCGGAGAATTTCCGTCATTCATTTTCCTGTAGAATGGTCTATTTCCTTTTGCTCCTTCGATAGAGAATACTCCGTTTATAACTCTTTTTTTCTTCATAATACCATCTATATAACTGTACCCACATATTTATAAATAGGACTTTCTTCCACTTTTTATAACTATTTAACTAATTAGAACTACTGACTTTTCTCTTTGAGCTTTTTTATTATCCCACTCGTTCTTTTTGAAACCAGTCTGGCTTTCTTTCCTTTCAATTCATTAACAAGCGCAAGGAAACCCAGCACTTCATCAACTTTGCCTCTTTCACACCTTAGAATTCCCATTTTCCCGTCGTATTCCATGAGCTTGAGCTGTACGAAAGAAGAGCCGTATTCCCCGAAGAACTTCAATGCTTCCGCATAAAGACCCTGCTTAAGCTCGTCCTCGCTGAATTTGCCTTTTACCTCAAAGAGAACATACCTCCTTTTGGGTCCTTTTGCCCTAACCATAGTTGTTTTAAATTATTTGATGTTTTTAAATACGTTATGGAACGCGTCTTAATTTTATCAGGAAGCAAGAGCGATGAGAAAGTATACGAAAAGGCAGCCAAGGCACTGGATGATTTCGGTGTTGAATACAAGCTTGAAGTAGCATCAGCACACAGAAATCCTGACCTTGTTGAAAAAATAGTAAAGGAAACGTCTGCCGAAGTGATAATCGCGGTTGCAGGGCTCAGTGCAGCACTCCCGGGAGTGGTTGCAAGCAAAACAGTCAAACCCGTAATAGGAGTTCCGGTCGCTGCAAAGCTTGACGGCCTTGATGCGCTGCTTTCAATCGTGCAGATGCCGCCAGGAGTTCCGGTAGCAACAGTCGGAATAGACAATGCGAAGAATGCCGCTATCCTCGCAGTCCAGATTCTTGCCCTGAAGGATGAAAAATTGGCAGAAAAACTCAAAGAAGCCAGGTCGAAGAAATGATTAAACCTGATTTTCATTTCCCAAAAACCCTGGAAAAACTCAAAAGAGGAGGTCCTGCAGTTACTTTGCCGAAAGATGCGGGAATGGTTATCGCTTATTCCGGAATAGGAAAGAATTCGAAAGTAATTGAACTGGGAACAGGTACAGGTTTTATGACAGTTCAATTGGCAAACATAGCAAAAGAAGTAATTACATACGAGAAGAGAAAGGAATTTGCAGAGCTTGCAGATGCCAACATAAAAAAAGCAGGCCTGAAGAACGTTGAAATAAAAGAGCAGGACGTTCTCGAAGGATTCAAGGAAAAAGATGCTGACTTGGTTTTCTGTGATATAGCTGAAGCAGAAAAAATAGTTGAAAATTCTCATTCTGCACTGAAGAAAGACGGGATGTTTGCTGCACACTGTCTTAATATTGAACAGGCAAAGGCTCTTGTTCTCGAATTGCAGAAGAATTTCAAAGATGTTTTCATGATAGAATGCATTGTCAGGGAATATGATGTAAGGGATTTCGGAACAAGGCCAAAACATTTCGGACTGATGCACAGTGCATATTTAGTTTTTGCGAGGAAATGAAGAATGAAACTTTATGTAGCATTGACTACATGTAAAAATAAGGAGTTGCTAAAACCGCTGGAGGACAATTGCAAAGTTGTTTTGAATTCTACCGGCCATAGACCAACTAAAAGCGAGTTAAAAGAACTGGTAAAAGAATATAACGGAATAATCATCGGTAGATTGGAGATAATCGATAAAGATGTTTTAAAAGAATCAAAATTGAAATTCATTGGTGTTTTAGCCAAGGGATTAAACAACATCGATCTCGAAGAAGTTAAGAAGAAAAATATTGCCCTATTTCACACTCCTGATGCAAATATTTCGTCTGTTGCGGAACATACCATGGCATTAATTCTTGCACTTTCAAAAAATCTTATCAGGTTGGATAGGAGTGTCAGGGAAGGAAAATTCAATAGTCTAAGGCATTCGACTTTTGATGTAAAAGATAAAGTACTTGGTATCGTCGGTGCTGGGCCTGTTGCGAGAGAAGTAGTAAGAAGGGCAGTGTCATTTGAAATGAAAGTAATCTGTTATACGCCCCACCCTCAAAAACACAAAGATTTTGATGTTGATTTTGTGCCACTCGAAACTCTGCTAAAAGATTCTGATTTTGTTTCGTTGCACATTCCATTAAGCGAAGAAACGGAAAATACCATAAATGAAAGCGAATTTGAACTTATGAAACCGACGGCATTCCTGGTTAATACATCCAGAGGCAAAATTGTTAACGAAGATGCTTTGGTTGAGGCCTTGAAAAATCATAAAATAGCCGGGGCAGGAGTTGATGTTTTCAGAGAAGAACCGATGCCTAATAAGGAGTTGTTTAAGCTGGATAATGTCATTTTAACTCCACATGTTGCCGGCGTCTCAAAAGAATCAATTGAGAGAATGGAAGCGCATCTTGTTGAGGATATTATCTCATTTTTGGAAAATAAACAGCCTAAATATAGAGTGGTATAACTCACATGCGAAAAATAAGTGCAAGAGAAAGGATCATTAGTGCTCACACCCGCCTTTTTTCTTCACTAATTTAAGCAGCTTTACAATCTTCTTCTCGTCTATGTCCTTCAAAGAATAAAGCTTTAGATGCCTCATTAGTTTTCCCTTGCCTTCAAAATATTCCAATTCTTTCTTTGACAGGCCTTTAACCGCAAAACCGATGTTAACATGGTCTTTGAGTGCAACAAGATAATATTTGCCCTCGTACCATGGAACACCCATTTTCATCTCTTCTTTGATTTTAGGAAATGTCTTCAGAATAATCTTTCTTAATTTCTGGACTATCGCTTTCTGCGGTGATTTTTGTTTTTTAATATACTTATCAACGTCTTTATCCATATCATCACTAACGAACCCGTTTTGAAAAATGCAGGAGAAAGGATTCGAACCTTCGTAGACGCTAGGCCAATAGATTTCCCAACGCACAATCGCGAAAGGAACGATCTTGAGTCTATCGCGTTTGACCGCTCCGCCACTCCTGCGAATATAGATATTTATTCTCCTGATATACCTTTTTATTTCTATTTTCTGTTATAAGGGCATGCATTCGGACATAAAGAGGATTATAGCCGACATAAAATCAATCAAAATACAGGGAGCAAGGAATGTTGCAAAAGCCTCTGTACAGGCGCTTATTCTCCAGGCCAGCCATTCAAAGGCAAAAACCCCGAAGGCATTTTATAGCGAGATAAAAAAGCTCAGTGCCATCCTTGCGGATACAAGGCCTACCGAACCCATGATGAGGAATGCCCTTAATGCAGCAATAGCATTTCTTTATGTGCAGAGCAAGGGTAAAAACGTAAAACTAGTCAGGAAAAAATTCATTGAAAAACAACAGGCATATCTGAAAAAAGTTGCAGAAGACAAGAAAAAGATTTTCCAGTATGGTGCAAAGCTCATTCCGAAAGGGGCAATCGTCATTACCCACTGTCATTCTTCAACCGTTACAGGAATACTGAAAAAAGCAAAAGGAAAGAACATCAAGGTATTTGCATGCGAAACAAGACCGAGATACCAGGGAAGGATAACTGCAAAAGAACTTGCTGACGCAGGAATAGACACGACTCTGGTAGTGGATGGTGCAATGAACATGTACATGAAAAAAGCAGACTTAGTAATAGTCGGAGCAGATTCCATAACTTCAAGAGGGGATTTGATCAACAAAGTAGGGACATCAACTCTGGCTCATATAGCAAAAATGCATGACACTTCCCTCTATTCCGCGGCAGAGCTTTCAAAATACAGCACAATGACATTCTATGGCGAAAGGGAAAAAATAGAACAGAGGAGTCCTAAAGAAGTATGGGAAAAACCGCCAAGAAAAGTGAAAATAAGCAATCCTGCTTTTGATGTGACCTCTGCAAAATACATTAATGCTTACATAACAGAAGAGGGGGTAATTCCTCCCCAGGCGTTTTTTACGCTTGCAACGAAAAAACTCGGGATAAAGATATACGGGTGAAATTATGGCAAAATTGAAAATTTTGACAGTTAAAACCGGAGGTTTTAAACATGGTTAAAAAGAAAAAAGAAGCGGAAGTTAAACCGCCTACTGAAACTACTTTTGTTGAAAAAGAAACAAAAAAGGTCGATGTCTGGAAATTCAAGAAATATATCTGTAAGATAAAACCTATTGGAATATCTGCAGGAGGAAAGAACATAATAGTGCTTAACAAAGAGCAGGCGCAGGGCCATGACATTTACGTCGGCTACAGAACCGAGATGAAATCGGATAAACGCAAGATAATCGCTATTGTTGACGTAAGCGAAGACTTCATAAAACACGGAGAAGTCGGTGTTTACAAGGATTTTGCAAAGGAATACGGGCTGAAGTCGGGAGAAACAATAGAAATTGTCCATATGGACAGACCTGCTTCCATCCGCTATATCAAGAAAAAGCTTGACAAAGGAACATTGGATGAAACGGAAATCCATACCATAGTACAGGAAATAATGGATAACAAGCTTAGCGAGGTTGAATCTTCAGCCTTTATTGCAGCAACCTACATCAACGGTTTGTCAGATGATGAAATCATTTCACTTACGAATGCGACAGTATCATCGGGAAATACTCTTGATCTTGGAAAAAAACCTGTTCTTGACAAACACTGTCTCCCTTCAGATGTGCCGACAATAGTCAGAAACAGCGGTAATGTGAAAGTCGAGCCGATAGGTAAAATAGCGGAGAAGGTGTTCACCAGATGCGGAGATGACATTAAACTTGATGACGGTGCGGAATACGTGGACAATAATCTCAATGGATTAAAGGTTTTGACATACGACGATCAGGGGAATACCAAATTCTCAAAAGTTAGCCGGGTTTACAGGATCAAATCCCCAGAATATCTGTATAAGCTTACTCTGCTCGGAAATAGGACTATCAAGGCAACCAGCGACCATACAGTTTTTGTTCTTAGCAAGGGAAAAATAATCAACAAAGCCATCAGGAGCATCAAGGCAGGAGACTACGTAATGGTTCCATCATCTCTTGAGACAAAGAATCCGCTCAGCTCCATTAAAATCAAGAATGAATTTGGAATAAGAAACTACAAGAAATTTAATAATGAAATAAAAATCTCCCCGGAATTTATGAGGCTTCTGGCTTATTATATATCCGAAGGCTTCACGAACTACCAGGGAATTTTCCTGAATTTCGGTTCCCATGAAAAAAATCTGATTGAAGATGCGGTAAAGTGCATAAAGAAAGTATTCGGAATTAATCCCACAATAAATAAGCCCCACAAAACCGCTACTCGCGTGTGTGCATACAATAAGACTCTCTCAAGAATTTTTGAGCACTCTATCCGTGCAGGTGCTTTCGCATCCGAAAAAAAGATACCCTCATTTGTTTTTGATGTAAATAATGATATGAAACTTGAATTTGTAAGAGCTTTGTTCAAAGGAGATGGATATACTCGAAGAGGCTACGAGGCAGTATATGTTACATGCTCTAAGAAACTGTCATCCGATCTTCAGTACCTTCTGTCTTTGATGGGGTTATCCGTTTCGCTGAGCAAGGGGAAAGCAAAAAAAGAGAAATTCCTTCTTGCTGATGGCAAAGAACATCTGTTTAACAGAAAAGAAGCATATTACATTTATACGCAGGCACGGGAAATTTTCGGAGACAGACAAAAATCCAATGTCGCGTTCATTAATCTGCTCCCGATAAAAGAATTGGGAGATATAGACAAGAGAACTATCGGATGGGACTTTAGAAGAAGATTAAAAGAACAGGACTATATGACAAAGGAGAAACTCAGCAGAATAATCGACCATATCGGAAGCAAGGATGTTAAAAAATTGCTTAAAGGCGACCTTTCGGTTTTGAAAGTTAAATCTCTGGAAAAAGTTGAATCTAACTCCGAATACGTATATGACTTCAAAGTCCCGGACCATGAAAAATTTGTTGCGGGTTCAGCTCCGATGTGTGTGCATAATTGCATCGGCGGAGTTGCGGGGAACAGAACCACAATGTTAGTTGTTCCAATAATAGCTGCTGCAGGCCTTTACATACCGAAAACATCATCCCGTGCAATAACCAGTGCTTCGGGCACCTCGGATACGATGGAAGTCCTGGCAAACGTTACATTCAAAGTGGACGAGCTCAAGGAAATAGTACTGAAAACAAAGGGCGGAATAGTATGGGGCGGTGGAATGAAGCTTGCCCCTGTAGATGACAAACTAATCAGGATAAGGCATCCACTGAGCCTTGACCCCGAAGGAATGCTTCTTGCAAGCATACTCGGAAAAAAGAAAAGTGTCGGGGCAGAATATGCTTTGATAGATATCCCGATAGGCAGAGGGGTAAAGATACCCTATTACCAGAAAGGGGAAGAGCTTGGAAACCATTTCATAAAAATAGGACAGCAGCTCGGAATAAAGATAGAGGTTCTGATAACCGATGGCGCTGAACCTGTAGGGCATGGAGTAGGCCCTTCGCTTGAATGCAGGGATGTTTTCAAGGTCCTTACCAACGGAAGGGGTCCTGAAGACCTGAGGCACAAAAGCGTGCTCATAGCAGGAAAGCTTCTTGAACTCTGCGGAAAAGCGGATAAAGGAACTGGCTATTCGGCTGCGGAAAATCTCATAACATCAGGAAAAGCACTCAAAAAATTCCTTGAGATAATTGAGGCACAAGGTGGAAACCCGAAGGTAAAAATAGATGATATTCCTGTAGGCAAATATTCCCATACAGTCAAATCAAAAGTAGGCGGAGCAATATTCCACATAGACAATAAAAGCATTTCAAAGATTGCAAGGATAGCTGGAGCACCGAAGATGAAAGAGGCCGGACTTCTGCTCCATAAAACAAGGGGAGACAGGGTTGAAGTAGGCGATGCCCTGTTCACGATATACTCGGACAGGGAAGACCTGCTCGGCTATGCAATAAAGGCTCTTGAGAAGCTTGAACCAGTTGAAATGAGAAGAATGCTTCTCGGGACGATGGGCTAATATTTTATAAAGTCTTTCTCTCTTTCTTATTCCCTATCCCGCCATAGCTCAAAGCCTTGAACGGTGTTCAAGTATTGCCCGTTCGGCGTGCAATGGTAGAGCGATCGGCTGTAGTTCGGATTGCTCCTTTTTGGAGTTTCAATGCTGTTGAAAAACAGTAGAAACCGATAGGTTGCTTGTTCAAGTCAGGCTGGCGGGATTCTCTTTTTCAATTCTTTTATGAATTCTTCGGTTTTAACAGGAGTCAGGCCATAAGTCAGTCGTGGAAATTTTCTACCCAAGTGAACATGCACTATATCATCTGTTAATGGATCAGATGCAGTAGGATGCGGTCTCATATATGAAAAAGACAGTTTATTTTCTTTCCAGCGCGATAACGAAACGTCAATTAAAGAGCCTCTGCGTACTTCTGTTATTTCACTATACAGCATCTCTGTCCCCGGCCCCACAACTACTATCCTGTCTTCCCTTAATTCATATCCTTTGACCCGCCAGGCAGTAAAAAGCGACAATCCCAGTGCAATAATCAGGATAAGCGGCAATAAAATATAAATTATATTTTCACTATGAAAAAGATACAGCCACAAAGTAAAAACAATCAATGCTAAAAGCACTATCGGCCCGATAATCACCAGTGTCTTATTTCTCCGGGGTTCGAATTTCATTTTTAATCCCAACCAAAACCACCCAATTCCGTTAGTGCCTGAAATGCCTTATTCCGGTAAATACCATCGCAATATTGTGCTCATCCGCAGCCTTAATTACCTCTTCATCCTTTATCGAACCGCCGGGCTGTATTATTGCAGTGACTCCTAATTCAGCAGCATAATCTATCCCATCCCTGAACGGAAAGAATGCATCGCTTGCCATCACACATCCTTTAAGAGACTCTCCGAAATCCTTTGCAATCATTGCACCTAATTTGGCCGCATCAACCCTTTTCATCTGGCCCGCCCCGATACCAACAGCACGGTTTTTCTTTGCATAGATAATTGCATTGGACCTTACGTATTTCGAAACCCTCCATGCATAATTCAGCGCTTCCATCTCCTCTTCAGTGGGCTTCCTCTTCGTAACAACCTTAAGTTCCTTGTAAAGCTCCACATCACTGTCCTGGACAAGGAATCCACCAAGAATGGAACGGTATCTCCTGTGTCTTACCATTCCTGCCTCAATAGGAAGTTCAAGAAGCCTCAGGTTCTTCTTTTTGGAAAATGCTTCCCTGGCTTCTTCGGTAAATGAAGGTGCCATGACCACTTCCACGAACCTGCTTGTTATCTCTTCCGCAAGTTTCCCGTTTACTTCGCGGTTTACTGCAACTATTCCACCGAATGCTGCCTCAGGATCTACTGCCCTTGCAATCTTGTATGCCTCGTAGATATCAGGGTCTGATGCTATGCCGCATGGATTATTATGCTTGACTATAACTGCAGTGGACTCTTTGAATTCCTTGACAAGATTATATGCCGAATTTGCATCAAGCATGTTATTGTAGGAAAGCGTTTTACCCTGCAGCTGTTTTGCCTTGAGCGTCGACGGATTCTTCTCATGCTGGTCTATATACAATGCGGCGGTCTGGTGCGGATTCTCACCATACCTCAAATCCTGTTTTTTCTTGAAAGTAAGATTAAGATATTCGGGATATTCGAATTCATAATTGAATTCCCTTCTGAAATATTTCTCTATGACAACATCATAGTGCGCTATATGCTCCCATGCTTCAAGCGTAAGTTTTTTCCTTAATTCTTCGCTTATCTCTCCTTTTACTCCTTCAAGAACCTGGGCATAATCAGCAGGATTGCATACCACCAGAACGTGTTTGAAATTCTTTGCAGCAGCCCTTATCAGCGTAGGCCCGCCGATATCAATATTTTCAACCGCTTCCTCAAGAGTTGCGCCTTTGAGTATCGTTTCCTCAAAAGGATAAAGATTTGCAACAACAAGGTCTATCGGTTTTATCTGGTTTTTCTCTGCTTCTTCCACATGCTTTTCCTTGCTCCTGTCCATCAGTATCCCGCCGTGGATTTTAGGATGTAAAGTTTTCACTCTTCCATCCATCATCTCGGGATATCCGGTAAAATCAGACAATTCGGTTACTTTTACTCCGGCTTCCTTCAAAGTTCTTGCAGTTCCTCCGCTTGATATGATTTGTATGCCCATCTCTGAAAGCGCCTTCGCAAATTCTACTATGCCTTCCTTATTATAGACGCTGAGAAGCGCAGTTCTGATTGTAACCATTCAAAAACCGTATAGTATATTTGTACGGAACATGATTTAAAAGGTTTCGCGGACATCTAAAACCGGTGTAAAAATGGTCGGTCTTATAACAGAAGAAGAGGAAAAAAACCTTCTTGAAAAAATGATTGCATACTACAAGAATCTCTACCCCGGAGTCGAATTCAAAAAACAGGAGACAGAGCTTACGCACGAGCAGATGGGCGAGCTTGAATATACCTATGCAGGGCACGAATCAGACGTAACTGCAGAGGAAAAAATGAGAGCGATAGCAGAGGCAATAGGCCACGGCTACTCCACACCGATACTTGTTCTTAAGAAAGGAGACAAGATGATGCTTCTTGACGGCCACAGGAGAGTCAGAGTTGCATACGGCCAGGGAATGGCGTGGAAAGCATACCTGATAATCCCGGGCGATGAGGACATAGAATTCGGCATCGAAGGAACAATAATGGGAAAAGTTAAAGATTTGTGGAAGAAATAGCAATGTTTAAAAGACTAATCCTATTTATTTTATAACGTGAATACGAAAAATGGTTAAACATAAAATTCTTCCAATACCGCATGCAGATGTTGACGAAGTTTTGGGCCTGGCAGATACTCTCTACGGTTACAAATGCAAAACAAAAATCTCTTTTCTTGCAGATGAGCTTCAGATGGATATAGACGACCTCGGAGAAGTTGTAGAAATGGCAAAACTGCTTGGCATAGTATCCACAAGAAAAGGGGTAATCAATCTCACATTATTCGGAGAGGCGTTATCCGTAGGAAACATAGACAACAAGAAAAAGATTCTCAGGGGGAAAATGCTTGAGGTAGAACCCTTCAAGACAACAATAACACTGCTGAAAAAGTCCGAAGGGAAAATAGAACGGGATGAGATGATAGATTCTATTTCAAAAAAATTCCTTGTTGAAGACAGAGCAATGTTCCTGAAACTCATGATAGGGTGGGGAAATTATACCGAATCTTTTGAATATGACAGTGATGACGAGACTTTCGTTCTTGCACCAAATCTTATTTAGTCCCTAGTTCTGCAGCGTGAATGTCAAGAAACCTGCGGCCTTCAGGCCGTAGATGAATTGACCACATAACCAATCAAATTTTTATCTGAGAAAAAGCTTCGGTAGCCGGCGCGCCGC